>JACCED012241368.1_pt1 | contig 18581 bp, 17 predicted proteins | sample 7455021 | NCBI WGS metagenome assembly JACCED01 (sample SAMN15323456, study PRJNA562643) | freshwater metagenome | isolation source: river surface water | place: USA:Blue River Watershed | collected 2017-08-19 | reverse complement strand
GACGAAAAGTTTGACGCAAAGGAAAACCTTCAAAAGAAAGTTGATGCTTGTAATAATAAACTTGCAGGTCTTCTCGAGCTCAAAGAAAAGGAAATATCTCAATAATCATGTCGACACTTATATTTCTTGGAGTTCTCTTTGTGCTTGTGCTTGTGCACGAGCTCGGGCACTTTGCGGTAGCAAAGTGGCCAGGAATGCGTGTTGATGAATTTGGAATCGGATTCCCGCCAAAGCTTTTTGGTATTAAAAAAGGAGAAACAGAGTACACATTTAATCTTCTTCCAATCGGTGGTTTTGTAAAAATATTTGGAGAAGATGCTATTGATGATTCTGGTGAGCAACTAAAAGAAAAAATAGGTTCATTTACCTCAAAGAGTAAATGGGCACAAAGCGCCGTGCTTGTTGCGGGTGTAACGATGAATATTCTTTTTGCGTGGTTACTTGTATGTATTGCTTTTGGAATTGGTGTTCAGTCTGCGGTAACAGAAGATCAGGCGACAGAAAATGCGAAGCTCGTTATTTCTCATGTTGCAGAAGAAAGCCCTGCAGGTAACGCAGATTTGCCATCAGGCGCTATTGTTCAAGGAGTGCATGCAGGAAATGAGAATCTAGAATCACTTACGCCGTCCGCATTCACTGAGTTTATTGCAGAGCATGCAACAGAAGAACATACAATCGCATACACGTATAATGGAGAGTTGCGTGCGTTAACACTTACTCCTCAGGTTGGTATTATCGCGTCTGATCCAAGTCAGCCAGCGCTTGGTGTTGCACTTGCGCAGGTAGATATTCTTGAACGATCTGTGTTGGAATCGATACGAGATGCAAGTTTCTATGTTATATCCGGACTTACAGAGATAACGGTTGGAATTGTATCGCTTATAAAAGACGCAGTTACCTTGCAAGCCGATTTCTCACAAGTAGCGGGTCCGATTGGTATTGTGGGGCTTGTTGGTGATGCTTCAGAACAAGGTTTTGTGACACTACTTATGTTTACCGCATTCATATCACTTAACCTTGCAGTCATTAATATACTCCCGTTCCCAGCGCTTGATGGAGGGCGACTTCTTCTGGTGGGTATAGAAGCTCTTAAAGGTTCTCCGATAAATGTTCGGTACGTAACAATGCTCAATGCTGTTGGTTTTTTGCTTCTTATGCTTCTTATGATTGCAGTTACATGGAATGACATAGCAAGACTGATGTAATCAAAATCTGTGCACAGAAATGTAAGAAAAAATATTTTTTGCATACTCTCTCGTGATAGAGTAGGGGAAAGTAAATTTGTATGGAATATCAAAATAAAACTAATTATGGAGGATTAATAGTAGTTACACTTCTTGTGCTAAGTGTTGGTATCTATATATATCATACATATTTTTATACTCTCCCAGTTTCCGAAAAAGAATTACATACAGAGGTGTTTGTTACTGCAGCAAATTATAACGATAATGGGGAATTTGATAAGTCACAACAATATCTCGAAAATCAGATTCAGGTAAATCCTGCAGTTGAACTAAAGTTATATCTTGCTAATTCAATTTTAAATGAAGGAAGTGTACTGAGTAAAGAAGTTGAATCTTCAGAAGCTGCACAAAAAATTCTTTCAGCACTTGAAGTAGAAGGTCATGCAAGTGTTTATTTCTATGATCTGTATGGTTATTCATATGAAATTATCAATAACTTTACTAAAGCACACGAGTACTACGAAAAAGCACTTGCGATGGATCCAAACTCCGTTAACACACTCTTTAGTATTGGACATACGTATTGGTTGAGTGGTGATATTGAGAAAGCGCGAGAGTATTATACGCAGGCAGAAAATAATATTTCTGGTGATACCGATACATCGGTACAAGTAAAAGTGTATGTAGCACAAGGTCGCATGAGTACAACGATTAAAGATGCTGAACAGTATTATCTAAAAGCAATACCACTCACGACATCAAAATCATTCAAATCAGAAATTTACGCAAATCTTAGTGCATTGGCATATATCGAAAATGATTTACCAAAAGCACTCCAGCATGCACATAATGCTATTGAAGCTGATCCAACGAGTGAAATGGGATATTTAGCATATGCGCGCGCTTCACTCGTGAATCCAAAGCTATCTCAAGAGGAGCTTCCTAAAATTGCTGCGTACCTGATGAAATCAGTATTCTTTGCTCCTAAAAAAGCAGAAACGCAATATTGGATAGGTAGAATGAATTTAGCAATGGGTGCTCATACAGCGTCACTTGATTCATATGCCCGCGCAAAGCAGTTACTTCCTGACGATAATTCTATTAATAATCAAGGAAGGCAAGAACTGCTCGTGGAGATACTTTTGTATGAGGCTGTTGCTCTTTATTTAAGTAATAATGACGAATACATTGCACGGCTTGATGAGGTATTTAACATTAATCCAGTCAAAACACTTCGCTTTATAGACAATGATGTTCAATTACATGCTATGAAGACAGAGCTTCAAAAAAGAAATACTATATTGAGTTCAATTGAGATTTAATACATTTATTATGAATACATTTTTTTCGACACGTAGTATATATAAACTCGTCTTATTTACATTCGTTGTTGTAAATTTCTATGTAGGTTCAATTGCTTTTGCTGCTGTGGGTGACACACTAGGAACAATCAGTACTGGTGGACAAACTTTTACAATTTTGGAGGGAGGTTCAGTAATCGATAAAGATGGAAATGATATTGGTGTTATTACAGAACAGGGTGTTTTTACAGGGAAGGATGGTTCTGTCGCAGAGCTTTCTGAAGTAAAAGATGTTGTTATTAGTACCACCCTCTCTGATGGGACAAATATTAAGACTATTAATGATGGTCACACCTCTGAATACATTGCAGGAATGCATCTCGCTGCGACTATGGGTGCACAAGCACTTGCAGAAAAAAGCTCTGAGATGCTTGCTGATGCAATTAAGATGGCGGACTCTGTGGTGACGAAGGAGTCGAGTGGAAATCAGACCACCGCAACAATTATACGGACTGACACAGGATATCTACTTGGGTGTACTAATGTCCAAGGAACAACAGTTACCTTGCCAGGTTTACAAAATACCATTTCTACTGATACTGGATCAGGTAATGGTAATACGAGCGGAGGTTCTGGTTCAACACTTCCTGTATCGACTGATCCGATTGATGTTACTGATCTGGGTGATGGTGGTGGAGGATCTAATACACATCCAAAACAAACATTGCAATGCGCTGATTGGGATGGAAGTGTGTACGGTATTCCTGAGGGGTTCACAGAAGGAACTTTTATCGTTGGTGGTAATTCCAAGAATGAAAAAATTGCAGTAAATAAAAGCGGCTGCTCTGCACCAGACAATTTTGGGAATTCAAGTGTACCGATATATGGTATAGGTAGTATCTCAGCAAGTGCACGAATTGTTCCGGTTGGTACTCGTGTTGACCTTACCATAAATACAGGCGGTCAAATATGTACACTCAAATACGGAAATACATCAACAGAGCTTCAATCACCTACACTGGGTGTTGGATATGGTGATATTGTTCAAACTGTGACTGTGATGGCTAAGACTACATATACACTTTCATGTCCTTCATATGATGATGTAACTACTACTATTGAAGTAAAACCAAGAGTTTACGAGTCATAGATTGGAAGTGTGTTTGATTAAAAAGCCTGCACACTAAACTCCTTAGAGTTTAGTGTGCAGGCTTTAATTATATCTATATTTTGACCACTCTCATCTTTACGGATACAATGGGTAGAACGTAAGGAAATACGGAGGTATTTCAGGCGTCACTACACCTTCGCGGGGTAGGTTTATTACTGACATATAATCTAAATTACTATGAAGCAATCACAACTTTTCACAAAAACTCGAAAGGAGATCCCCGCGGACGAAGTTTCTAAGAATGCTCAGTTACTCATTAAGGCAGGATATGTGCATAAAGAAATGGCGGGAGTATACAGCTTTTTGCCTCTTGGAATAAAAGTTTTAGAGAATATTAAGCAAGTTGTGCGCGAGGAAATGAATAGAGAAGGAGGTCAGGAAATACTCATGACTGCACTTCAGGATAGTGAGCTTTGGGAGAAAACAGACAGATGGGATGATACAAAGGTTGATAACTGGTTTAAGACTTCGCTTAAGAACGGCACAGAGCTCGGTCTTGGGATTACGCATGAAGAACCTATTACACGCATCATGACGTCATACATATCTTCCTATCGAGATCTTCCAAAAAGTGCATATCAATTTCAAAATAAATTTCGTAATGAAACACGTGCGAAGAGTGGTATCATGCGTGGTCGTGAGTTCCTTATGAAGGATATGTACGACTTTGCTCGAACAGCAGAAGAGCATGAGGAGTTTTATACAAGAATGCGAGAGGCGTATAAGCGAGTTTTTGAAAGACTTGGTCTGGGTGGGGTGACATACCCAACATTTGCATCAGGAGGAATTTTTAGTGAATTTTCGGAAGAATTCCAGACGGTCTCTGAAGCGGGGGAAGATATTATCTATGTTGATGAAGCTCGAGGTATTGCACTTAATAAAGAGGTGTATACCGACGAAGTGATTGCAAAACTAGGTCTCAATAAAGCAGATCTTATTGAAAAGAAATCAATTGAAGTTGGAAATATATTTCACTTAGGCACAAAGTTCTCTGAACCTCTTGGTCTTTTGTATACCGATGAAGACGGCACTAAAAAGCCTGTGGTTATGGGATGTTATGGACTTGGTCCTTCACGCATTATGGGTACGATTGTTGAAGTGTTGTCAGATGAAAAAGGAATTGTATGGCCAGAAAGCATTGCGCCATTCAAGCTTCATATTGTCTCACTTGCAAACAACGATGAGGAAATTACTGATTATGCGGAAGGTATCTATGATAATTTCTGTGATGCAGGAGTAGAAACGCTCTATGATGATAGAGATGCGCGTGCGGGAGAGAAGTTTGCAGACAGTGACCTCATCGGTATTCCATATCGAGTAGTGGTAAGTCGAAAGACAAAGGAAGAAGGGAAGTTTGAGGTGGTCGAGCGAAAGACGGGAGATGTTCAGTTTTTAACAGAAGAAGAGTTGTATCAGAAGTTTGTAAACACGACTGCGTAATGAAACAGTTAGGATCACGTATAAATGCATTTTTAAATTCGCTCTCAACAGACATTGGGATTGATTTGGGTACTGCCAATATTCTTATCTATGTTAAAGATAAGGGAATTGTACTTAATGAACCTACTATTGTTGCAATTAACAAAAAGACAGGGCAGTTGGTGGCGGTAGGAAACGATGCAAAGACCATGCTTGGACGCACACCTGCACATATTGAAGTGGTGCGCCCACTTTCAAACGGTGTGATTTCTGACTTTGAAGTGACAGAGGAGATGCTTTCGTATCTTATTGCAAAAGTTCGTGCAGGTACACGTTCACTTATTGCACCGCGTGTACTTGTGGGTGTTCCTTCAGGTATTACATCTGTGGAAATGCGCGCTGCTCGAGATGCGGCACGAAACGCTGGCGCACGTGAAGTGTATCTTATTGAAGAACCAATTGCTGCAGCAATTGGTGCAAAGCTTCCGATACATAAAGCACAAGGAAGTATGATTATTGATATCGGTGGAGGTACGACTGATATTGCAGTTATTTCACTGAATGGAATTGTGACCGCAAAAAATCTTCGCGTTGCAGGTGATCATATCAACCAAGATATCGTGACCTATATTCGCGATCAGTTCAAAGTGTTGGTAGGTGATAGAACTGCAGAAGATGCAAAGATTTTCCTTGCGTCAGTAGAAGAACAGGGAGAATCTAAAGAGCTTGTTGTGCGTGGTCGTGATGTGGTGACCGGATTACCTAGAGAGGTGGTTATTACTGACGGTGACATACGAGAGGCGATTATTGGTTCAATAAATGCAATTGTTGAGGCGTCACGTGATGTTATTGAGTGTACCCCACCTGAAGTACTTGCAGATGTGATGCAGAAAGGTATTACGCTTGCAGGTGGAGGCGCACTTATTCCAGGGGTCGCTGCGTTACTTGAGAAGGTGCTTAAGCTTCCTGTGGTTGTGGTTCCAGATCCACTGCGTGCGGTGGTGCGAGGTATTGGTATGGTACTTGAAAACATAGAAAATTATGAGGAACTTCTCATTGAAAACGAAATCGAGCTTCTCTCATAACAGAAAATCTGTTTTCTTTAAACGGTTTTTGTTTTTGATGGTTGTACTTTTTGTACTTTTTTCTTTTAAGAATATTTTAAGTGTTGCTTCGTCATTGGTGACTATACCATTTGTCGAGATACGGGAATATATGCATACATCTTCAGCATCGTTTCCTGTGTATGTACGTGATAGAACGGATTTACGCAACACAATTCAATCTTTAGAACAACAGCTTGCTGCACAAGAGGGGATGCGAACGACACTCGTATATATAGAGCATGAGAATGCTGAACTCCGTGCACTCTTGGGTGCTGATGATACCCCATCAATACTTGCAGGAGTTATTGCTCGTCCACCGTACAGCCCTTATGACACTATGGTGATTGACCGTGGTGCAGAAGACGGTGTGAAAGAAAATGCACCGGTATATTATGGCTCTGGTATGGCGCTTGGGTATGTACGAAAGGTATTTGAAAAGCATGCACTCATAACACTGGTTTCGTCTCCGGAGGTTGAGTCGACCGTGTATGTATTTGGGGCAAATATTTTTACGACTGCATATGGTGAAGGGGGAGGTGTGGTGCGTTTGAGTGTTCCGCAAGGTGTTCCTGTTGCGGTAGGAGATGTTGTTGCGTTTCCATCACTTTCAGGTGGTGTTATCGGGAGTGTAAGTACGGTGCAGTCTATACCTTCAGAGCCCGAACAACATGCGTATGTGGTATTAGAAATACCAATGCAGTCTATTCGTGTGGTGCGTGTAGGTGCTGAACCACTTATACCACCACAGATCGAGGATGTGCGTGAGCATGTGGAAGTTCTAAAAGAACGTATTTTTATTACACCCATTCCTGCATCCTTTGAAGTTTCTTCAAGCACCAGTAGTACCACTCATGAATCTGTATGATATATACGCGACTTGCAATTGGGGGAATACTTTTTTTGATAGCGCTCTATACTCCGCTCTGGTTTTTTCTTATGTGTGCAGGAGTGTATGCAATAGCAATCACGAGCCCGTATGAGATAGTTATCATTTCCGCTATGATAGATGTTGTATATGGAGGGGGTGCGCATGGACAAGAGTATATATACACACTCTGGACAGGAGGATTTCTTATACTTGCCGCAATGGTGCGACCGTATTTTATATTTCATACATAAATGTTTTTCAAAAAACGCAAAAAACCAGAAATATCATTCGATGAAATTCTTCTTGATGCTTCAAATCTTCCGTCTTTCAACACAGGGAGAATGGAGGGTCGTATTGAGTTGCCACTCAGTGAACGAAGTATTGTTTCGGTGGGAATTATTTTCACTATTATTGCCATTGCGTTTATGGCGCAACTTTTTAAACTTCAAATTCTAGAAGGATCTGAGTTTGCAGAAAAAAGTGAAAATAATCGTATAGAATCTACCTTGATTGTTGCCGAGCGAGGTATTGTCTATGACCGTAATGGTGAGCTCATTGCATGGAATGAGCTTGATGCGAGTGGGCAGTATGATTTTCCGGTACGCGCATACACCGACCGTCGTGGTTTTGGTCAGTTGGTGGGGTATGTGAGTTATCCTCAAAAGGATACCTCTGGCTTTTACTTTAGAACTGAATATCTCGGGCGAAACGGAATCGAGGAAACATTTGAAGAAAAACTTCATGGAAAAAACGGTGAACAAATCGTTGAGGTGAATGTGTATGGAGATGTCATTTCACGAAGTGCGGTTTTGCCTGCGGAAGCTGGTTCTGAGATCATTTTATCTCTTGATGCAGAACTTTCAGAGGTGATGCACGATCTTATTGCTACAACCACAGAAAATAATGGATTTAGAAGTGGAGCAGGAGCAATTATCGATGTCCATACCGGTGAAATTGTTGCACTCACAAGTTTCCCATCATACGACCCTGAAGTGCTTGCTGATGGTGATGATGTGAACCTTATTGCAACATATAACAATGATGATCGATACCCATTTTTAAATAAAGTGATTGGAGGAGTGTATGTGCCAGGGTCGATTGTTAAACCAATTGTGTCGTATGCTGCGCTCGCTGAAAACATCATAAGTCCTGAAAAGGTTATTGTGAGTCAGGGGAGTATTGTGATTCCAAATCCGTATAATCCAAGCAATCCAGCAGTCTATCGTGACTGGCGTCAGTCGCTTGGAGCGATGACGATGCGTGATGCAATTGCATATTCTTCTAATGTGTACATGATGACGATTGGTGGTGGGTATGGTGACCAGAAAGGTCTAGGTATTACCAAGATGCGAGAATATTTTAAACTTTTTGGACTTGGGAGCACTACTGGTATGACATTAAGTGGTGAACAAAAGGGTTTGGTGCCAAGTCCTGAGTGGAAACAAGAAGTATTTAATGACGATTGGCGACTCGGAGACACATATCTTACTGCAATCGGACAATTTGGATTTCAGACTACACCAATGCAAATGTTGCGAGCGTATGCTGCGCTTGCAAACGGGGGGTATTTAGTGACACCACATATTATTAAAGGTGAACAAGGAGAGAAAAAAGATATAGGTCTTATCGCATCAGACTTACGTGTCGTACAAGAGGGGATGCGCGCTGCGGTGATTCAAGATGGTGGTACCGCGCGTGCACTTGAAAGAAAGGATGTTGCAGTGGCAGCGAAGTCAGGTACAGCCGAGCTTGGGGAATCAAAGTCTATGGTGAATTCATGGATAGCTGGATTCTTCCCGTATGAACAGCCTAAGTATGCCTTTATTCTTCTTATGGAATATGGTCCACGAACAAATACAGTGGGTGCATCATCGGTAATGGGAAAGGTGCTTACTTGGATTGCAGAACATAGACCAGAGTACTTTATTCAAAATAAAATTGATTGACATAGCTATTTCTATAGGTGTATTGTGTGCTAACGCCGTGGTTCTTTTCATGAATTTAATAGGAGAGACGTATGTTTAGTATAACGTTATTTTCGGGAATGATTATTGCTCTCCTTCTACTTTGGGTATTCATTCTTAAGCGAGAGAATCGTATATTAGAGGATGAGCTTGCTACAGTGATTGGCGAAAAGAATAAACTGAGACGAGAGTTATTGCATGCACAAATTTCTAATAAAAATTTGTGGGAAGAGAGTGTTTTTGGAAAATCACCAAAGAGTACGCCTCCGATCCTACCAGAATGTTTTACATGTGATTAAACTATGATTGTTCATCAAACAGTACCTTGCTAGAGGTACTGTTTTTAAATTAAAAGCTGAATCTTTTCCACAAGTTGACTTAAGAGGTGAGCTACGTATAATTGATGCACCAGAGAAGGTGTGTGTATAGGAATATCCATCAACCATACACACATCTGGCAATAATGTATAAATATCATGAATGAACCACACGATTCTTTTTTAACAAAAGAGAAGTACGATGAGCTCAAAAAAGAACTCGACCATCTAAAAACAGTTCGACGAAAGGAGGTTGCAGAATCTCTTGAGTACGCACGAAGTCTTGGAGATATTTCAGAAAATGCTGAATATCAAGAAGCGCGTGATATGCAAGCTGCTATTGAGGAACGTATTCAATACCTCGAGCAAGTAATCAAAGAAGCAAAGATTGTTGCGCATATTAAGAAAGGAGATGCTGTTGGTTTAGGAAGTGAAGTTACCATCAAGAACGATAAGGAAAAAGAGTCTCGCGTGTACACAATTGTTGGTTCTGAAGAGGCTAACATTCATGCACATAAGCTCTCATACTTATCACCGCTCGGTGAAGCACTTATGGGAAAGACAAAGGGGGATACATTCACCTTTGATACTCCAGGAGGAAAACAATCATACACGGTACTCAATGTAGCGTAGTATAAAAGCAAACACCCGCGCCTATGGCGCGGGTGTTTGCTTTTTATGTATTCCACGATACTATATTTTGATGTCATCAATTGAAGAGATTCGCGCTGAGCGCTTAAAGAAACTCAATATATTAACAGAGCGTGGAATTAATCCATATCCATCAAAAACAAATCGCACACATACTATTGTGGAAGCGATTACTTCTTTTGAATTACTCGCGAAGCATGAGGCTGTTGTTATCCTTGCGGGAAGAATAATGGTAATGCGTGGTCAAGGGGCGATTCTTTTTGTTGATGTGCTTGATGGAACGGGAAGATTTCAAGTTGTGCTTAAAGAAGATGAAATTGACACAGACTCTTTTACACTCTTTAAAGAAGTCGCAGATAGTGGTGACTTTATAGAAATTACCGGAATGCTTTTTGTTACCCAAAAGGGTCAGCAGTCAATCCTTGCAAAAGAATGGAGAATGCTCAGTAAGAGTCTGCTTCCACTCCCAGATAAGTATCATGGACTTCAGGATGAGGATGAACGTTTTCGAAAGCGCTATCTCGATATTCTTACTAAACCAGAGTTGCGTGAAATGTTTGTTCGTAAAGAAAAATTTTGGGATACCATTCGTGCATTCTTAAAATCAAAAGGATTTATGGAGGTAGAAACTCCTACGCTTGAGCTTACGACTGGTGGGGCAGAGGCACGACCATTCAAAACGCATCATAATGATTTTGATATCGATGTGTATTTGCGCATCAGTATTGGTGAGTTGTGGCAGAAGCGTTTGATGGCAGCGGGATTTGAAAAGATATTCGAAATTGGACGAGCGTATCGTAATGAAGGTTCGAGTCCAAATCATCTTCAAGAATTTACGAATATTGAATTCTATCAAGCGTTTGCAGACTATGAAGATGGTATGAAGCTTGTGGAAGAAATGTATCGTACTGTTGCACAGGTTGTGTATGGAAAAACTGAGTTCACTCGTGGAGAACATACATTTGATTTGGTACATGAATGGAAGCGTATTGATTATCGAGAAGAAGTGCTTGCGCAAACAGGCATTGATGTTGTTACTACAAATCTTGATGAGATTCGAAAAAAGCTTCAAGAGCTTGGTGTGAAGTATGATGGTGATACTAAAGAGCGACTCATGGATACACTTTGGAAGTATTGTCGAAAAAATATTTCCGGTCCTGGTTTTCTTATCAATCATCCAAAGCTTGTATCGCCACTTGCAAAGGAGGTTGCAGAGGGTCTTGATGTGACGCAACGTTTTCAACCGATTATTGCTGGACTTGAAGTGGGGAATGGATATTCAGAACTCAATAATCCGCTCGAGCAGCGAGCACGCTTTAATGAACAGCAACTACTTATCGAACGCGGTGATGAAGAGGCGATGATGCCTGATCATGAGTTTGTTGAGATGCTTGAACATGGTATGCCACCTGCGTGTGGCTTTGGATTTGGTGAACGACTTTTTACTATTCTTGAAGATAAGCCAATACGTGAAGTGCAATACTTCCCACTCATGCGACCAAAGATTTAAATTTAAAATTACCAAAAACCCCCGACGCCTGCGGCGTCGGGGGTTTTTAGTATATAAACAAATTGATTCGTGGCGACCTGTGTATAACTGTGGTAGTCAGTGGGGCAGAGTGGTATATAATGTACAAGTGGTGGGAGATAGTGGTAGACTATGAAAATAGTCATCAGTTTAGAGTTTAATCCAAATCATGTTAATTGGAGAGTACACACACAATATAGACGCCAAGAAACGGCTGTCTTTACCTTCAAAATGGAGGAAAGAACTTGGCTCTAGTCTGGTGGTTACTCGCGGGCTCGACAACTGTCTCTTTGTATATCCCTTGAATGAGTGGGAGAAGATCACTGAAAAGATTGGTCAACTTCCACTCGGACAGGCGGATACAAGAGGGTTCAATCGGTTTTTCCTTTCGGGGGCCGTAGAGGTGGAGGTAGATTCTGTCGGACGAATTCTCGTTCCTGATTTCTTAAAGGAATTTGCAGGGTTACACGGAAAGGTAACACTCGCAGGTATCCATGATCGTGTAGAAATGTGGGATGAGAATCGGTGGATTGAGTATAAGAAGCGAATTGAAAGTCAAGCTGATGCTTTGGCTGAAAAACTTGGAGAGATTGGAATTCTCTAATTAAATAAATTCGTATGAAGACTCATATCACTGTACTGAGAGAAGAGGGGGTGGAAGCACTCGCGATCAAATCGTCGTCGATAATTGTTGATGCAACACTTGGTGCTGCTGGCCATGCATCGCTCATAACAGAGCGACTTGGTAAGGCAGGAACATTTGTAGGTATTGATGCAGATGCAACTGCAGTAGAAGAAGCAAAGAGGACGCTTTCTCATGCAGTATCGCATACGCACCTATGCATCGGTAATTTCCGCGATATTAACTCGATATTAGAACATTTACATATTTCGAAAGTAGATGGAATCCTTGCTGACCTAGGATGGCGTATGGAGCAGTTTAGTGGAAATGGAAAGGGCTTTTCATTTCAAGTTGATGAACCGCTCATTATGACGTTTGGTAATCCTGAATCATATACATTCACTGCGTGTGACATTGTGAACGATTGGGATGAGGATAATATCCAATCTATTTTAAAAGGTTACGGAGAAGAACGTTTCTCTGGAAGAATTGCGCGAGCAATTGTTGAGGCTCGAGCAGTACGTCGCATTGAAACAACATTTGAACTGGTAGAGATTATTAAGAATGTAGTCCCGTCATTTTATAAGAATGGAAGACTTCATCCGGCGACTCGCACCTTTCAAGCGTTACGTATTGCGGTCAATGATGAGTTTCAAACACTTGAATCATTTATCAAAAACGCAATCAGCGTACTCAATCCTAACGGTAGACTTGCCATTATTACATTCCATAGTCTTGAAGACAGAATTGTAAAACACCTTTTCCGAAATTATGCACACGATCAAATAGGGCACGTACTCACCAAAAAACCAATTTCCCCATCGCGTGATGAATTATTAGAAAACCCAAGAGCACGAAGTGCAAAACTGAGAATTTTTGAAAAAATATGAGAAAGAATACACAAAGCACAGTATACAAAGATGAGTCACGATTGTTTTATATGGCAATTGCCTCATTTGGAATTGTATTCTTTGCGTATGTGTATTTCGTAAGTGTTTCAGTAGCGGATGTGGTTATGCGAAAGGAGGTTGATGCGCAGATAACTGAAATAAGTACCACTATAAGCCAGCTTGAATCTGAATATATTGAAATGCAACATTCTTTGAGTAACGATATTGCGTCACAAAAGGGATATGTTGTTGTTGATTCAAAAGTCTTCCTCGATAAATCAAAGCAAGATACACTGGTACTGCGTGGTAATTAATATATTTTATGCGACGCGAGGCTCTTAAAAGAATTCGCATACTTAGCGCGATAATCGTTGGATTAATGTGTGTGCTCGTTATTCGTTTGTACGTTCTTCAGGTAATTCGTGGAGAAGATTATCGGGAGATGGGTGAAAACCAATACGTACATACTGTTCGAGATTTATATAAGCGTGGGAATATTTATTTCACCACTAAGGATGGTGAGCTTGTATCAGGGGCAACCATTAAAACTGGTTTTTTGCTATCGATAGACCCAAGTAAGATAGCTAACGCAGATGCGGTATACGAGCAACTTTCTGCGGTTATACCTATCGATAAAGAGACATTTCTTATTCGTGCAAACAAAAAGGACAAAACCTATCAAGAAATTGAGCGTGAAGTTACCAATGAAGATGCAGAAAAAATAAAGGCACTCAAAATTGAAGGTGTTAAATTATATCGAAATCAATGGCGCTATTACCCAGGCAAGTCACTCGCTGCGCGTACACTAGGTTTTGTTGGTTACAATGAAAATATCCTCGAAGGAAAGTATGGTCTTGAGCGATACTATGAGAATGTTCTTTCGAGAGACAATGAACATCTTTCAGTAAATTTTTTTGCAGAAATATTTAGCAATCTCGGAGATTTAATATTTGACGCATCAAAGACAGAAGAAGGTGACATCATAACAACAATCGAACCGACGGTTGCTCGTACACTTGATAGAGTTTTGATGAATGCACAGCAAACATGGAACAGCTCTGTTACGGGAGGAATTATCATTAATCCCATGAATGGTGAGATAATTGCACTCAATGTCGTTCCATCATTCGATCTTAATGACAGATCAGGCGTTCCTATTGAAGACTTTAGAAATCCGCTTGTTGAAAACGTCTATGAGCTTGGTTCTATTATTAAACCACTTACCGTTGCTGCTGGACTTGATGCAGGTGTGATTCGCCCAGAATCAACATACTATGACGCTGGCTATCTGAAGTTGAGTGATTATACGATTAGAAATTATGATGGTCGCGGTCGCGGAACTGTTGATATGCAACAAGTGCTCAATCAGTCGCTTAATACAGGTGTGTCACATATTGTAGAGCTTCTTGGTGTGGAGCGTTTTAGAGATTATTTTTATAAATTAAAACTCGGTACTGAAAGTGGTATTGATCTGCCTAACGAGGGTCATGGACTTGTTCGAAATCTTGAAGAGGATAGATTGCTAGAACACGCAACAGCATCGTTTGGGCAAGGTATTGCACTTACGCCGATTGCTGCAGTACGCGCGCTTTCAACTCTGGCAAACGGCGGTGTACTTATAACGCCACATCTTGTTAAAAGAATTGATTATATTGAAGGTGAAGATAGGGACGTTGTGTACCCAGCAGGTGAGAAAGTATTTAGTACCGAAACAAGTGAGGATATCACCCGAATGCTCGTAAATGTTGTTGATCAGGCACTTAAGGGGGGAAAGGTTAGTAATGAATACTATACAGTCGCCGCTAAGACAGGAACTGCCCAAATATCAGATCCAAACGGTGGTGGATATTATGACGACCGGTATCTACACTCGTTTTTTGGATATTTTCCCGCATATGACCCAAAATTTTTGATTTTCTTGTATACTGTAGAGCCTAAGGGAGTTCAGTATGCATCAGAAACCCTTACCGATCCGTTTGTTGAGCTTGTACAATTTCTTATCAATTATTATGCGTTACCGCCTGACCGATAATTTATGAAGCATATATTTAAAAAAATAGTTGTATCGATTCTTACCGCAGAAGCAAAGATTCTTCTTAAGCGAACACAGCCCAAAATTATTGCTGTTACCGGAAGTGTGGGGAAGACTTCAATTAAAGATACTATTTACGAAGTATTGAAGGATTCTGTACATGTTCGTAAAAGTGAAAAAAGTTTTAATTCTGAAATAGGAGTACCGCTTTCGATACTTGGACTTCAAAATGGATGGAATAATCCGTTCTTGTGGATTAAAAATATTATCGATGGAGCAGTGATTGCGTTTCACCCCGTCAACTATCCGAAGCTACTTGTGCTTGAAATGGGAGTAGATAGACCAGGTGATATGGATGCGCTTACTGCATGGATTAAACCTGATGTCGTAGTGCTCACAAGACTTCCTGATGTGCCAGTACATGTTGAGTATTTCGATTCTCCTGAGGCAGTATCAAAGGAAAAAATCAAACTCGTACACGCATTAAAGCCAGATGGAGTATTTGTATATAATCAAGACGATAAAAAGATAACTGAAGTTGCTAAGGATATTTTTCAAAAATCGCTTGGGTATAGTCGATATTCGCTTTCACCCTATACTGCATCAGCGGATACGGTTATCTATGAGAACGGTCGTGCTATTGGGTTTGAATTTATGCTCACGCATCTCAATACAGCCGTGCGTATGCGTGTTACTGGATCGTTAGGGGTGCAGCATGCGTACAATTATGCTGCCGCTGCTGCAGTAGCATCGCTATTTGATATTGATATCAAGACAGTTGCTGATAGACTCTATACATATCTTCCTCCTTCGGGGCGTATGCGCATTATTAATGGAATCAAGGATACGCTTATCATAGATGATACATACAACTCTTCACCTACTGCATCTGAGCGCTCGCTTATTACGCTCGGAGAGCTTAAGGGCGTAAAGCGCAAAATTGCGGTACTTGGTGACATGATGGAGTTGGGGCAGTTTTCTATACGCGAACACGAGCGTATAGGAAGAATGGTTCCTGAGCATGCTGATATATTGGTAACAATCGGTGTTCGAGCACGTGGATTTTCTAAAGGGGCTATTGAAGCAGGGATGGATCCTAAAAATATTTTTGAGTACGATGACGCTTTACGTGCAGGAAAAGAAATTCAAACGTACATTACTGCAGGGGACGCACTTCTTGTAAAAGGTTCTCAGTCAGTGCGTGCAGAACGTTTTGTGGAGGAACTTATGTCAGAGCCTGAAAAAGCAGAAGAGCTCCTTGTACGACAAAGTGCTGAGTGGAAAAAGATATAGGCAAAAATGATATATATACAGTTAAAAAAATCAGAGTGGCTTGCCCACTCTAATTTTTTGACTTAATTCAAAATATTATGTATGCTACACACCAATAACGCCCACATTACGGGCATTTTTATTTTTTATTATGCAAGCACAAGAAACACGAAATATCGCAATCATCGCACACGTAGACCATGGAAAGACCACACTTACTGATGCAATTATGCGTCAAACAGGTGCCGTAACTGATACGACTGTAAGTATGGACTCAAACGCACTCGAACAAGAGCGCGGAATTACGATTTATGCTAAAAATACTTCTGTTGAGTATAAAGGCACAAAGATAAATATCGTTGATACACCAGGTCACGCGGACTTTGGTTCTGAGGTGGAACGTGTGCTTCGATCGATTGACTCTGTGTTACTTATTGTGGATGCGCAGGAAGGGCCAATGCCACAAACTCGTTTTGTGCTTAAGAAGTCTCTCGAGCTCGGACTTAAGCCTATCGTAGTTATTAATAAAATTGATAAACCTGCTGCAGATCCTGCAAAGGCAGAAGAGCTTGTGCTTGAGCTTTTCCTTGAACTCGGTGCGAATGACGAGCAGGCAGACTTCACGGTGGTATACGCAATTGGACGACAGGGGATCGCAAAGCGAAAATTGACTGATGAATCTACCGATCTTAACCCACTTCTCGATACAATTCTTGAAAAGGTTGCTCCTGCGCGAGCATATACAGAAGGAGAAACACTTCGTGCACAAGTATTTAACCTTGGATATGACAACTTCCTTGGTCGTCTTGCTATTGCACGCGTGTATGAAGGCTCTATCAAAAGCGGTAAGACCATGTCTGTGCTTCACGAAGGGAAAGAAGCTCGAAAGGGTAGAATTGCAAAGCTTTTCACCTTTAAAGGTATAGAGCGAGTAGAATCTGAAGAAGCATTTGCGGGAGATATTGTCATTGTTGCAGGGTTTGAAGATATAAATATCGGAGACACTATTTCAGATAGTGAAACTGCAACGCCACTTGAAGCTATTGCAGTGGATCAGCCAACAATCGCTCTTGACTTTGTTGTTAACAACTCACCGTTTGCAGGAAAGGAAGGGAAGTATGTTACTACTCGACAGATTCGTGAACGACTAGAGAAAGAGCTTGAAGTAAACGTTGGGCTTAAAGTAGATTTTGATGGTGCGGGTGATTCATGTAAGGTGTATGGACGCGGGGAAATGCATATTTCGATTCTTCTTGAGAACATGCGACGTGAGGGATATGAACTTCAGGTATCTCAGCCTCAGGCGATTATTGAAGAACGTGCTGATGGAAAATATGAGCCGTATGAGGAAGTAACAGTCGATATTCCAAGTGAATTTCAAGGTGCAGTCATTGAGCGACTTGGAAAGCGCGCATTTATTATGACCAACATGATTATGCATGGTAACCAAGTTCGTATTCTCCTTGAGGGGCCAACACGTGGTCTTCTTGGATATAAAGGACAGTTTATTATTGATACAAAGGGTGAGGGGATTCTGTGTTCTCGCGTACTTGGGTTTAAGCCATATGCAGGTGAGATTAAGAAGCGACAAGCAGGGTCTATGATTTCTATGGCTACCGGAAAAGCGCTTGGATTTTCTCTTTGGAATCTTCAGGATCGTGGACAGCTGTATATTGGCCCCGCTGCGGAAGTGTACGAAGGTATGGTTATTGGTAATACATCAAAGGGTGAGGAGATGATGGTAAACCCTACAAAAGGAAAGCAACTTTCAAACGTACGTTCATCAGGAACAGATGAAGCACTTACACTCACACCTCATCGACCACTCACTATCGAAATCGGTCTAGAAATCATGGCTGAAGATGAATATCTTGAAGTAACACCTCAATCAGTTCGTCTTCGAAAGCAACTTCTTAAAGAAGCAGACCGTTCAAAAGGAAAACGAGCAAACTAGTCTCACAAAATAAAATGCGGTATACTTTTCGTATGAAAATAACATACGTGTATATCGCTTTATTTGTATTTGTTATCGGAGGAATTATTCTTGTGAAAATGAATACAGAAAAAGCTTCCAATGACCCAGCCTCACTTACAAGCATGGATGTATTTGCACAGTGCCTTAGTGACACTGGTGCCAAATTTTATGGTGCGTACTGGTGCCCTCACTGCCAAAATCAAAAACGGACATTTAACAATTCTAAAAAGTTGCCATACGTAGAGTGTTCAACACCGAACGGTCAAGCACAAACACAGGTG
>JACCED010540615.1_pt1 | contig 18586 bp, 14 predicted proteins | sample 7455021 | NCBI WGS metagenome assembly JACCED01 (sample SAMN15323456, study PRJNA562643) | freshwater metagenome | isolation source: river surface water | place: USA:Blue River Watershed | collected 2017-08-19 | reverse complement strand
CCGGCGATTGGAATATCAGATTGAAAATGACCATCTGGATTAACTGGATTTACTACCGGCAGGTTGTAGCGACGACAAACCTCTAGATCATCAGCACCAAAGGCGGGGGATTGGTGAACTAAACCAGTTCCATCCTCGACAGTTACATAATTGGCAAGAACTACATAATGTGCATTTGGAATCTCAACAAAATCAAATGGGCGTTGGTATGTGATGTGCTCAAGATCAGCGCCTTGGAAGGTGGCGATAACCTTTCGTTCTTCCCCTAAAACAGATGCAAGATCTTTTGCAATTACTAATCGCTCAGTTTTCTCATCAATAGTTATCTCAACAACTTGATACTCAACCTTTGGATTGACTGCAATTGCAGTGTTAGCGATTAGGGTCCAAGGTGTTGTCGTCCAAACCAGAAATGCTGCGTTTAGCTCTGCCAATTTTCCGGAGGTGGCTGGGAATCGCACAAAGACAGATGGATCTTTAATAGTTTCATAACCTTGTGCTAACTCATGATCAGATAAACCAGTACCGCAACGCGGACAGTAAGGTGCGACTCGATGATCCTGCACCAATAAACCTTTATTCCAAATTTGTTGCAGTGACCACCAAACGCTTTCCACATATTCAGGTGACATAGTCCAATACGCTTCATCAAAATCAACCCAAAAACCCATTCGCTTTGTCATGTCAGTAAATTCATCAACATGTCGTTGCACTGACTCGCGACACTTGTCATTAAAAGCGGCTACACCAAACTTTTCGATATCAGCTTTGCCGGTAAAGCCCAACTCTTTTTCAACTGCAATTTCAACTGGAAGACCATGGCAATCCCAACCAGCCTTACGGATTACCTGCTTACCTTTCATTGTTTGAAAACGTGGAAATAAATCTTTAAAAACTCGAGCTTCGATGTGGTGAGTACCAGGCTTTCCATTTGCAGTAGGTGGACCCTCGTAAAAACTCCAACGAGGTGCGCCATCTCGAGCGGTTACTGATTTTTCAAAAACATTATTTTGATTCCAGAACTGAAGAATCTGCGACTCCATTGCCGGTAGATCAATTTGCGCAGGTAGGGCATTGATTGCGGATTGATCCTTCATATTCACCCTTCATTCTAACTTGATGCGGGTGGCGGTTGGTAATTACGCATCACAAGCCATAATCTTTGCCCCTTCAGGGGGTAGATGTGGCGATCAAGAAGTTATTTAAGAAAAATAGTAAATCAGCTCCAGCGAAAAAAGCCGTTGCGAAAAAAACTGCTGCCAAAAAAGCACCTGCTAAAAAAGCACCTGCCAAAAAAGTTGTTGCCAAAAAAGCGCCGGCGAAAAAGACCGCCACTCGCTCGCCCAATATTGTCAAACCTCAGCTCGCGAAGAAACCATTGAAGAAGGCGCCGGGTAAACCATTTCCCGCAAAATTACAAACATCTACATCAGGCTCTTCAACCACAATTTCCGTAACATCAACAATGCCAAATGCCAATGCTGCACCAGTTGTTGCAGAACGCAGATTGACTATGCCGCCACCACCAAAACCAGTATTGAAATCTAAGAAAGCTGCTGCTCTTAAACCGATTAAAAGCGCACCTGCTCCTTTTATTGTCGATGAAGCAGAGAATGCTTTTACCGCCACTGAACTTAAAGCATTAAAAAGCGAACTGGCTAAAGATTTAATTAGATTACAAAAAGAGTTAGAGATGGCAGAGGCCGAGATGGAGGATCTGGTTGAGGCCGCCGGTGTAGGAGCGGGTGACGATCAAGCAGATGCTGGTGCCAAAACCTTTGAACGCGAACATGAAATGTCTTTGGTCTACAACGCTCGCGATATGGTGCAACAAACTGAAAGAGCACTGGAGCGAATCAATAATAAGAGTTACGGCAAATGCGAAGATTGTGGAAATTTCATTGGCAAGGCTCGACTACAAGTTTTCCCACGCGCAACCCTTTGTATGGCTTGTAAGCAAAAAGAGGAGCGACGCTGAATTTTCGCCAGCGCAAATGGCTAGCCCTTACTGCGCTAATTGTTTTTTTGCTTGATTACTCAACTAAGTTCTTAGCAATTCAGTACCTAACCGATGGACCAATTGAGGTGATTGGCGGTTTACTAAAACTTAATCTCACCTTTAATTCTGGCGCTGCATTTTCGCTTGCTTCTAGTGGAACAATATTTCTTTCAACCTTTTCAATGATAATGGTTGCAGTTATTTTTTACTTTAGTCGAAAGGTTAAATCCACCCCGTGGGCAATAGCTCTAGGTTTAGTACTTGGTGGAATTTTTGGAAATTTAGCTGATCGAATTTTTCGTGCTCCTGGCGCGCTGCAAGGTGAGGTTGTCGATTGGATTCAAATTCCTAATTGGCCGGTTTTTAACATCGCAGATACTGCAGTAGTTTCTTCAGCTATTTTAATAACCATTCTGTCGGCAAAAAATATTGATTTTTATGGCAAGGGTAAATCTGATGAGTGAACGTGAGATTCGCACATTAAGCATTCCAGATGGTTTAGCAGGCGAAAGAGTTGATGCGGCATTATCTAGATTACTTGGCCTTTCTAGAAATGTAATTGTTGGCTTAATTGATGCGCAAGAAGTAGTAAAAGATGGAAAGCCTGTCTCCAAATCTTTTAAGGTAAGCGCAGCAGATCAAATAGAAATTACCATGCCGCCTGCTAAAGGTGAGGCAAAGTTAACTGCAACTCCAATAGATGGCTTAGATGTTGTTTACGATGATGATTATGTGATTGTCATAAATAAACCGGTTGGTATTGCAGCGCATCCCAGTCCTGGCTGGCAAGGCGCCACAGTTGTAGGTGCAATTTTTGCGGCGGGTTATCAATTAGCTACCTCTGGCGCCGCCGAACGACAGGGCGTTGTTCACCGATTAGATGTAGGAACATCAGGCTTAATGGTGGTTGCAAAAAATGAAATTGCTTATTCAAGTTTAAAAGATCAATTTCGAAATCGCACCGTTTCAAAGGTTTACCACGCTTTGGTGCAAGGACACATGGATCCCACAACTGGAACGATTGATGCTCCAATTGATCGGCATCCGCGAGAAGATTATCGATTTGCAGTTGTTGCAAATGGGAAGCCATCTATAACTCATTACAAAACTTTGGAGGTTTTTCCTGCAGTCTCGTTGATGGAGATCGAACTAGAAACTGGACGGACACATCAAATTAGAGTTCATTTTTCAGCGTTGCACCACCCGCTAGTTGGTGATTTAACTTATGGCGCAGATCCTTCGCTTGCACAACGATTATCTATTTCTAGACCATGGCTACACGCCAAAGTATTAGCCTTTAATCACCCAGCAACAGGGGAGCGAATCTCATTTACTGCGGAATACCCTGCAGATCTGACACGCTCACTTGGCCTGCTGGCCGATAATCAACGCTAGAAATAAATCTCAGTAGTAATCTCGCCACCTAATGCCTGAAAAATCTGAAAATTTCGTACATCTGCATGTTCACACTGAATATTCAATGCTTGATGGTGCTGCAAAGATTTCAGAGCTAGTTGAAGAGGTAGCTCGGCAAAAGATGCCGGCAGTGGCGATGACTGATCATGGAAATGTATTTGGCGCATTTGAATTTCACAAAATAGCGAAGAAGGCCGGCATCAAACCAATCATTGGTATTGAAGCTTATGTGGCCCCGGAATCAAGATTTGATAAACGTCGAGTTAAGTGGGCCGAAGGCGGAGAGGATGATGTTTCTGGCGGCGGCGCATACACCCACATGACATTGCTCGCCGAAAATAATCTTGGATTATCTAATTTATTCAAATTATCTTCCTTGGCCTCCCTGGAAGGTTTTTACTACAAACCTCGTATGGATCGTGAATTACTTGCCAAGTACGCATCGGGGATTATTGGAACTACTGGATGTGCAGGTGGTGAAATCCAAACTCGCTTGCGGATGGGTGCATATAAGGATGCAATCAAGGCTGCGAGTGAATTACAGGATATTTTCGGTAAAGATAATTACTTTCTTGAAATCATGGATCACAATATTGATATTGAAAAACGAACCTTTGCTGATCTAATAAAATTGGGCAAAGAGCTAAAGCTGCCGTTATTAGCAACCAATGATTTGCACTATACCCACCATGAAGATTCATCTGCACATGAAGTTTTACTTTGTATCCAATCTGGTTCCACGCTGGCAGATCCCAAACGATTTAAATTTGAAAATTCAGAGTTTTATCTAAAGAGCGCAAAACAAATGCGAGAGTTGTTTAAAGAGTTTCCAGAGTCCTGCGATAACACATTATTAATTGCCGAGCGTTGCAATACCACCATGCGCGAAGGCGAAAATTTACTGCCGCAATTTCCCGTACCGAATAATGAGAGCGAGGATTCTTGGTTAATTAAACAGGCAAATCTTGGACTCAATAAAAAAATGGATGGCAAAGTTCCTGCTGAGTATCAGGAACGCCTTGATTTTGAATTAGATGTAATGATCAAGATGGGATTTCCTGGCTACTTCTTAGTGGTTGCAGATTTATGTAACCATGCTCGTGAAGTAGGTATCAGAGTTGGTCCAGGTCGAGGATCTGCCGCTGGCTCCTTAGTTTCTTATGCACTGGGAATTACCGGTTTGGATCCAATTAAATTTGGATTGTTGTTTGAGCGATTCTTAAATCCAGAACGTATCTCTATGCCAGATATTGATTTAGATTTTGATGAGCGCAGGCGCTCTGAAATGATTCAATACGCAACCGCAAAGTATGGTGATGATCGAGTAGCGCAGATTATTACCTACGGCACTATCAAATCTAAACAAGCAATCAAAGACTCAACTCGAGTACTTGGATATCCATACGCTCTAGGCGAAAAATTAACTAAATCTTTGCCACCTTCAGTAATGGGCAAAGATATTTCACTAGCCGGTGTATTTGATGTTAATGATGAGAGATATGGTGAGGCTTCAGAGCTTCGTGCCCTTTACGATGCCGATCCAGATTCCAAGCGAATTGTTGATACCGCACTTGGTATTGAAGGATTGAAGCGACAATGGGGAGTGCATGCCGCCGGCGTAATCTTGAGTAAAGAACCATTACTTGATGTGATTCCAATTCATCGTCGCGAATCAGATGGCGCTGTCATTACTCAATTTGATATGGGTGCCTGTGAGGCAACCGGTTTATTGAAGATGGATTTCTTAGGACTTAGAAATTTATCTGTATTAGATGATTGTTTAATCAATATCAAAAATAATTTAGGAAAGACTGTTGTACTTGAGGATCTGCCTTTGTCCGATAAGAAAACCTTTGAATTGTTGTCGCGTGGTGACACATTAGGAGTTTTCCAATTAGATAGTGCACCAATTCGCGCCCTACTTAGATCTATGGCGCCAGATAGCTTTGAGGATATTTCAGCGGTAATTGCGCTTTATCGACCAGGACCAATGGGCGAGGATTCACACAACAAGTACGCAGATTACAAAAATGGTAGAAAGTTGCCAGTGCCAATTCATCCTGAATTAGAGCAACCGTTAAATGAAATATTAAAGGACACTTATGGCTTAATTGTTTACCAGGAACAGGTACTAGCAATCGCCCGTAAGGTTGCAGGTTTCTCACTTGGTCGCGCAGATCTGCTACGCAAGGCTATGGGTAAAAAGAATAAAGAGATTCTAGATAAAGAGCGGGTTCACTTTGAATCCGGTATGAAGCAAAATAAGTTTTCAGCAGATGCGGTTGAAAAATTGTGGCAAACCCTAATTCCTTTCTCTGATTATGCATTTAATAGAGCCCACAGCGCAGGTTACGGCTTACTTTCATTTTGGACCGCCTACTTGAAGGCAAATTATCCAACTGAGTACATGGCAGCCTTATTAACAAGTGTGCGAGATGATAAAGATAAGAGCGCGCTTTACTTAAATGAGTGTCGTCGCATGGGAATAAAAGTTTTACCACCTGATGTAAATGAATCTGACTCCGATTACACTCCCAGAGGTGCAGATATACGATTTGGCTTAACCGCTGTTCGAAATGTTGGCGAGAATGTGGTTGCTTCAATTATCAGCAACCGAATCTCAAAGGGTAAGTACATAAGTTTTGGAGATTTTCTCACCAAAGTTGATGCATTAGTGTGTAATAAGAAAACTATCGAATCCCTAATCAAAGCAGGTGCTTTCGACTCATTAATGCACTCACGCAAAGGCCTAATGATGATTTATTTAGAGGCTATCGATGCTGTCTCCGAGGCGAAGCGGGCAGAGGCTATTGGGCAGTTTGATCTATTCGGAGTTGATACATCGGCAACCTCAGTCAGTGGCTTAGCACTTGATATTCCATTGGGTGAATGGGAAAAATCAATGTTACTTTCATATGAACGTGAAATGTTGGGATTGTATGTATCTGATCACCCATTACTTGGCGTTGAACATATTTTAAGAGCAGCTGCCGATATGCCTATAAGCCAATTAGCAGATGTTAATCATGATCAAATTATCACGATCGGCGGTTTAATCACCCAGGTACAACGAAAAGTCTCTAGACAAGGAACTCCATGGGCAATTGTCACGGTAGAGGATTTGGATGGAGCTGTCGATGTCATGTTCTTTTCTAACTCATACTCAACTCACGGCGTGAATTTAGTAGAGGATCGCATTGTTGCAATTAGAGGTCGTGTAGATAAACGGGAAGAACAACCAAGAATTTCAGCACTTGATTTAACCTTGCCAGATTTAAATCAAATTCCAACCGGCCCACTTGTTATTTCAATGGAAATGTCTAGGTGCACACCTCCAGTAATTGAACGTATGAAGGAAATTCTGCGAACACATCCTGGAAGCAGAGAGGTACATCTGCAATTAGATGAAAATGGTAAAAAAACTATTTTAAAGCTTGATGAGGGATTGAAGGTAACCTCGTCACCTTCACTATCAGCTGATTTAAAAACAGTTTTAGGACCAGATTGCTTAGTTTCCTAAAATGAAACCTTTGGAGCTGTACCCAGCAGTTGATATTAAAGATGGGAAAGCAGCGAGATTAGTAAAAGCTCAATTAAGCACTGCGGAAAATTTCGGAGATCCTGCAGATGTTGTAAAACAATTTATCAGTGCGGGCAGCAAGTGGATTCACTTGGTGGATTTAGATTTAGCTTTCGGCACGGGAAGTAACAACGCTCAAATCAAAGAGATTACATTCACTCCAGGAATTGCATTTCAGTTATCAGGCGGCATTAACAATCAGCAAACTCTTGAATTTGCCCTTAGCACTGGAGCAAAACATATAAATTTAGCCACCTCAGCATTGCTTAATCTGAGCTGGATTAAACAAGTATTGAAAATTCATGGCGATCGACTAAGTGTTAGTTTGGATGTCGCAGCGGACTCTAATGAATTAGTCGCAAGAGGTAGCGGTCAAAACCTTGGCGATCTGAATCTAATGATTGATAATTTAAATTCCCTAGGCTGCAGCAGATTTATCATTACCGATATTGAGACCGATGGCGCTCTAACTGGTCCAAACTTTGATTTGCTAAAAAGGGTAAAGGAAAGAACGAGGGCCGCAGTTATTGCTAGTGGTGGCGTTCGTAGCGTCGATGATTTAAGAAATTTGCGACATATGGAGATTGATGGAGTGGTGTTAGGTAAAGCACTTTACTCAGGTCAGATTGATCTAAATTCAGCGCTCTCTGCATGCTATTAATCAGGAGAATGCAAGTTCGGCCTTACGGCAGAATACTCCCGTGGCCCATCCCATTACATTAGAGAGCTTCCGAGATTATGCTCAAAGCTTTAATGTAATTCCAGTTGCCAAAAAAATTCCAGCAAATAATGAAACGCCATTAAGTATTTACTTGAAGTTGGCACAAAATCGAGTTGACACATTTTTATTGGAATCGGCTGAATCAAATGGTGTTTGGTCGAGATACTCATTTATTGGTGTTAACAGCGAAGCAACGCTTACGGAAAAATCCGGATCTGTATTTTGGAGAGGTGTTATGCCAGCTGGTGCTCCGACTGGAGTTGATCCATTAGCTGCGCTGCGTATTTCCACGGCACAACTGAAGTCGCCGAAATTTTCAGATTTGCCGCCACTGACCGGGGGATTAGTTGGTTACTTAGGTTATGAAATCATCAGGCGGTTGGAGAAGATCAACCCCAGCACAATTGATGACCTCTCAATTCCTGAGATAACTATGCTCCTTACATCTGATCTTGCTGTCTTTGATCACCAAGAAAACCAAATAACTTTAATTGCAAATGCAATTAATTGGGATGGAAGTGCCGATCGCGTAGATGATGCATATCAAAGGGCACTCAATCGTTTAGAGAACATGAGTAAGGATCTAACTACTCTGCCTTCGGTGACATTATCCAAAGTTCCTGAAAGATCCACACCTACATTTCAGCGCGGCACTAGAGATGAAGAGTTTATTAAAAGAGTTGGATTGATTAAGGAGGAGATAAAGGCGGGTGAGGCTTTTCAGGTTGTCTTGTCGCAAAGATTTGAGATGCAATCATCAGCAGATGCATTTGATATTTATCGAGTCTTACGAGAACACAATCCCAGTCCCTATATGTACCTATTCAAATTTGCCGATGACTTATCGGTAGTCGGTTCAAGCCCTGAGGCGTTGGTAAAGGTAACTGGTGATGATGTGATGATTCATCCCATCGCCGGAACAAGAGCGCGCAGCAAAGATAATACGGTAGATCAAAAAAATGCAGATGAATTATTAGCCGACCCGAAAGAGCGAGCAGAGCACTTAATGTTGGTTGATTTAGGCAGAAATGATCTTGGCCGAGTTTGTGATGCCGGGACAGTTGAGGTTACTGAGTTCATGCAGATTGAGCGATACTCACATGTTATGCATATTGTTTCAACAGTTGTTGGTAAATTAGCAAAGAGATTCTCAGCAATTGAGGCATTGTTTGCAGTATTTCCCGCAGGAACATTGTCAGGTGCACCAAAGCCAAGAGCTATGCAAATAATTGAGGATAATGAATCAACCCGTAGAGGAATCTACGGTGGGACCATTGGTTACTTAGATTTCACTGGAAATATAGATGCTTGTATAGCAATTCGAACTGCTGTAATTAAAGGTAGCAAGGTTTACGTTCAGGCAGGTGCTGGAATTGTTGCTGACTCTGATCCAGTATCAGAGAATCAAGAGTGCATAAATAAGGCAGCAGCAGTTTTGGGCGCAGTTGCAACTGCAAATGAGATGGTACGTAAATGAAGTCATTACTGTTAACCGCCTTCGCTATCTTCATTATTGGCTATGCCGTATCCCTTTTGAATAAGGGAAGTAATTCGCAACGTTATGAAAGAAACGGAAAAAATCAATGGAACTCCCTAACAAAAGGAGAGGATCCCACTGATGAGTAACTCATCTGTACTTGATCAGATTATCGAAGGCGTAATTGAAGATGTGAAATCTCGAGAGGTTCCAATCTCGCAATTGGTATCGCGATTGTCTGAGGCACCACAGTTGCGCAGCGCTAAAAACGCATTGGGTAAATCAGGAACAAGATTGATTGCGGAGGTTAAGCGATCTTCACCAAGCAAGGGTGTACTTGCAGAGATAAGCGATCCAGCAAAGCTAGCGGTTAAGTATCTAAGTGGCGGAGCAGATGTAATTAGCGTTCTTACTGAACAACGCAGATTTAATGGTCAAATTTCAGATCTGACTGCAGTTAGAGAAGCGATAAATCTTCCGGTGCTACGTAAGGATTTTATTGTCACAGAGTTCCAAGTCTATGAATCTCGTTTAATCGGCGCAGATATGATCTTATTGATCGTCGCAGGATTAACACCGACGCAATTAAAAGATTATTTTCAATTAGCAAATGAATTGGGCATGGATGTTTTAGTTGAGGTTCATGATGAGAATGAGGCTGCCGCTGCAGTTGAACTAAATGCACAAATTATTGGAGTTAATTCGCGAAACCTAAAAACGCTAGAGGTCTCAGATGCCAATTTTGAGTTGATCTTTCCTCATCTGCCATCAAATTTGATTAAGGTGGCAGAGTCTGGAATCAGCACTAGAGCGCAGGTGGCAGCGGTGGAAGAATTAGGCGCAACTGCAATCTTGGTTGGCGAAACCCTTGTGAAATCTCTCAATCCTGAGAGTACGATCAAAGAATTACTTAATCGGTAAAGATCGCCTAAAGTTATCTATATGAGTTCATCACAATCTGAGTTAATTGGCCACTTTGGTCCCTATGGTGGAAGATTTGTTCCAGAAGCATTAATCGCAGCGCTTGATGAACTAGCAGCCGCACACGAATCGGCACAAAATGATCCAAAGTTTGCGCAGGAATTAACTGAACTTCACAAAAGCTACACCGGACGTCCCAGCATAATCACTGAAGCAAAAAGATTTGCCGAACATGCAGGTGGCGCAAAGATTTTACTAAAGCGCGAAGATTTAAATCATACGGGTAGTCACAAGATAAATAATGTTTTAGGTCAAGCACTTCTTACCAAGCGAATGGGAAAGAAGAGAATTATTGCTGAAACTGGCGCAGGTCAACATGGCGTTGCATCAGCAACAGCAGCAGCATTATTTGGTTTGGAATGTGTTGTTTACATGGGTGAGGCCGATACCAAGCGCCAAGCTTTAAATGTTGCTCGTATGAAGTTGTTAGGTGCAGAGGTAGTGCCGGTTACGCAAGGTTCAAAGACACTAAAGGATGCGATCAATGAAGCAATGCGTGATTGGGTGACAAATGTTGCAGATACCCATTACCTACTTGGCACAGTTGCAGGTCCACATCCATTCCCAACTATTGTTAGAGATTTTCAACGAATTATTGGCGTTGAAGCTCGTGCTCAGGTTTTAGAGTTAACTGGAAAATTACCTGATGCTGTACTTGCTTGCGTTGGCGGTGGCTCAAATGCAATCGGGATTTTCCACCCATTTATCGATGATAAATCAGTTCGTTTAATTGGATTAGAGGCAGGTGGCAGCGGAATTGAAACAGGAAAGCACGCTGCAACTATTTCCGGTGGCAAGCCAGGTGTACTTCATGGAACTCGTTCATATGTATTGCAAGATGAAAATGGTCAAACAGTTGAATCACATTCAATTTCAGCTGGCTTGGATTATCCAGGTGTTGGACCTGAGCACGCATTTTTAAATGATATCGGTCGTGCTGAGTATCGAGCTATAAATGATGACAAGGCTATGTATGCATTCTCTTTACTTTGCAAAACAGAGGGAATTATTCCTGCTATCGAAACAGCGCACGCACTTGCTGGTGCATTAGAAATTGGAAATGAACTTGGAAAAGATGCCACATTGTTGATAAACCTTTCCGGACGTGGTGATAAGGATGTGCAAACTGCAGCTGAGTACTTTGGCCTGCCACGTTAATGAGTAGCTCCTTAAGCTCCATCTTTGCCAAGGCAAAATCAGAAAATCGCGCAGCGTTAATCGGTTACCTACCTGCTGGATTTCCATCTCAGCGCTCGGCAAAGAAAATTGTTAAAGCGATGATTGCCGGCGGTGTAGACATTATGGAGATCGGATACCCATACTCAGATCCAGTAATGGATGGTCCAGTGATTCAAGCAGCATCCGAACAATCTTTAAACAATGGAACAGGCGCTACAGAAGTTTTTGAATTACTAAACAACAGTGTGCTGCTTGGTGCACCATCTTTAGTGATGAGCTACTGGAGCCCAATTGAAAAGTATGGTGTGGCTAAGTTTGCCCAATCAATTGCACAAGCCGGTGGCAGTGGAGTTATCACCCCAGATTTAACTATTGAAGAGTCGATGCAATGGCGTGAGGTATGTAATGCAAAAGGCGTGGATCGAGTTTATGTTGTTGCACCCAGCTCATCTGATGATCGCCTGCCTCAAGTTACAAATCAATGTTCTGGATTTATCTACGCTGCAAGTTTGATGGGTGTCACTGGAACTCGAGATTCCGTATCTGGCAATGCCAGCCAGTTGGTGTCGCGAATTAAAAAATTCTCATCCCTACCAGTTGCAGTTGGGCTTGGTGTCTCTACCAAAGAGCAGGCACATGAGGTCGCCAAGTATGCAGATGGCGTAATAGTTGGCTCTGCCTTCATTAAAATTATTCAACAGTATGGAGCGGGTCGAAAAGGTTTACGCAAGGTTAAGGAGTTAGCGCAAGCGCTCTCAGAAGGTGTGAAGAGGAGTTAGTTATGTTAAAAAAATTAAATCAATTCCAATCATGGTTTACCTTCTTGTTTCGGTTAACCCTCGGAGGAGTTTTGTTGGTTGCAGGGGGTTTAAAGGTTGGTAATCCGCAAAAATCTGCAATGTCAGTTCGTGCCTATGAGGTACTTCCGGTGGATATCGCAAACTTTTTTGGTTATGTGCTGCCATGGTTTGAAATTGGGGTAGGTGCGTTATTAATTCTTGGTGTGGCGGTCAAAATATCGGCACTTCTAGGTGGCGTAACAATGTTAATTTTTATCTTAGCAATTTCTCAGGCTTGGGCTCGTGGCCTCAGCATTGATTGCGGTTGCTTCGGCGGCGGCGGCACTATTGACCCAAGTGAAACAAAGTATTTAGAGGAAATACTGAGAGATATTGGTTTGATGCTCATGGCTATTTACCTTTATCGCTTTCCAAGCGGTAGATTTGCGTTAGAGAAGCGGTAGTTAAAAATTAGTAATCATTCAATAAAGAGAGAGTAAAGGGAGAGAAATGTCTAGCAATAGCGGTTCAGATAAAGGCACTCGTAATTTAGTAATTGGCATGATCTCTTTTATTGTTATTGTCGGAGTCATCTTCTCATTTATCAGCAATCGCTCAAGTTCAACCGCACTAGTGCCAGCTTCTGTCTCTGAAGCAGATGGATATGGAATTGTTTTAAATCCAACCGCCACCCCACAAATCGATATCTATGTGGATTATCAATGCCCAGTTTGTAAGAACTTTGAGATTATCAATGGCGGATACTTGTCTGAGATTGCTGCGGCTGGAAAGGCCAAGATCGTGGTTCACCCAATGACATTTATTGGTGCTGAATCAATTTTGGCAGCAAATGCAGCTGCTTGTGCTGCAGATGAAAATAAGTTTTTAGATATGAATCTTGCTATCTTTCAAAACCAATCATCCGCCGAAAACTCAGGTCTTTGGACAGGTGATTACATGAAGCGTCTTGGTAACTCAATCGGTCTTAAATCAGCAAGCTTTGAAAAATGTGTAACCGACGGCACCTATGTTGATTGGACTAAAAATGTGGCACAAGCATCTGCTGCATCAAATGTAAATAGCACGCCTACGGTAAAGATCAATGGCAAAGAGATTGACCGAAATACCGAATATATGGATCCAGTTAAGTTCAGGGCTGCACTTGCTGCGGCCGGAGTTAAGTAATTAATTTCGCATTTATCCCATCTCCAACTAACTCACGGTTGGAGATAGGTCCGCTAACTATTCATTACTACGCACTTTGCATCTTGATTGGCATTGCCGTGGCTATTTGGGTTGGCAGAGTTCGGTATAAAAGTTCAGGTGGAGATCCCGAAGATATTTCCGAAGCTGCAGTGTGGGCGGTACCAGCAGGAATTGTTGGTGGACGTATCTACCATGTAATAACAACACCTGAGAAGTACTTCGGCGAAAATGGAACCCCATCAGATGCATTCAAAATCTGGGAGGGTGGTTTAGGAATTTGGGGCGCAATATCACTGGGTGCTGTTGCGGCATTAATTTATTATCGAACTCACAAAACCACATTGAGCTTCCCACATTTCCTGGATGCGGTGGCACCTGGAATTCTCTTGGCTCAGGCGATCGGAAGAATCGGCAATTGGTTCAATGTTGAATTGTTTGGCTCACCATCTACCTTGCCTTGGTCACTAACTGTTCCTAAATTTGAAAGACCTTTTGGATACAAGGATTTTGAAACCTTTCATCCAACATTTTTATATGAATTGATTTGGTGCTCGGCCTTAGCATTTTTAATTATCAAAATGCCAAATTGGTTGAAGAAAATCACAAACAATCCGGGTGATATCTTTGCAATTTACGTATTTGGCTATACCACAGGAAGAGTATGGATCGAAGCGCTACGGATCGATTCCGCTAATTTAATTCTTGGCCTTAGATTAAATATTTGGGTTTCACTATTAGTGTTGGCTTCATCTGCGCTTTATCTGTATAAATCGCGTGGCATTACCAAAAATAAAAATACCAACGACTAAGATTCCAGCGTGGCCTCAAAGGAAGTTATCAAGCGCAATTTAGAGCATCGAGCTCATCGTGCTGGTTGGTTACGAGCAGCGGTGTTGGGATCAAATGATGGCTTGGTATCTACCGCCAGCTTGATGATTGGTGTATCAGCAGCTCAGGCAAATGATTTTTTAATCACAGCTGGCTTAGCTGGAATTGCTGCGGGTGCGATGTCGATGGCGGTGGGAGAGTATGTCTCTGTTAAATCGCAAAATGATATTGAAGAAGCGGATCGGCAAATTGAGATTCAACAACTTGAATTAGATCCAGCAGGTGAGTTACAAGAGCTAAAGGATATTTATATTCAGCGGGGCTTGTCCGATAAATTGGCAACAGAGGTCGCAAATGAATTGACCGAAAAAGATGCCCTCGGTGCACACCTTAGAGATGAACTTGGACAGTTTGAACACACCAAGGCAAGACCAATTCAGGCCGGCTTTGCATCGGCAGTTAGTTTCACACTTGGCGGTGCGATTCCATTTCTAGGTGCGTTAGCTCCTACTCCTGGCAAACAGGTTTTCTCAATAATTCTCTTTACCGTTTTCGGATTAATAATTACCGGTTATGCCAGTGCCAAGATCGCTGCCTCCCCAGTACTGCGCACAATTATTCGGATATTTATTGGCGGCGCCTTAGGAATGATCATCACAGCGGGAATTGGATCTTTGGTGCACCTCAGCGGGATTTAACCACCTGCTACTATTTGCAACAGGAAGTAATCTGCAGTTGGGCCATCGATGTCCCGACCCTTGTACGGGAGCGGCCAACAAATCTTGAGCGGTATTGAGTTATTTTCAACAACCCCAAAAGCAATTGGGTTGTACAACCCTGCCAATGAGCATGATGCTTGTGGTGTTGCGATGGTTGCAACTCTAAATAAAGAAGCAACCCATGAAATTGTCGCCAACGGATTAACTGCATTACGAAATTTAGAGCATCGAGGCGCATCTGGCGCCGAGCCAGATAGCGGAGATGGCGCCGGAATTTTAATCTGCCAACCAGATAAGTTTTACAGATCAGTCCTTGATTTTTCTTTACCACCGGTGAGTAAATATGCATCAGGAATTTTCTTTATTGAAAAGAGCAACGATAAGGCACAAATACAAAAAGAGATTTCTGTAATCGCTAAGGAAGAAGGGATTCGAGTTTTAGGTTGGCGCACTGTTCCAACAGATTCAAAAAGCCTAGGCAAGACCGCAATCTCAGTAATGCCAGAGTTTGAACAAATCTTCATAGCTGGGGAAAATGATGAATCAGATTTAGATTTAGATCGAATTGCCTTTTGTTTCCGCAAGCGTATCGAGCACACTCTTTCAGTTTACGTTCCATCACTTTCATCTCGCACCATTGTTTACAAAGGAATGCTTACAACTGGTCAGCTAGAGGAGTTCTTCACCGATCTATCAAATCCATTGGTGGAATCACCGCTTGCTTTAGTCCACTCTAGATTTTCTACAAATACATTTCCTTCTTGGCCACTTGCTCATCCATACCGATTCATCGCCCACAACGGTGAGATCAATACCGTTAAAGGAAATAGAAACTGGATGAGAGCTCGGGAAACACTGCTTGCAAGTGATTTAATTCCCGGAGATTTGAAGAGATTATTTCCAATCGTAGATCCCGCTGGATCAGATTCTGCATCCTTTGATGAAGTACTCGAATTGCTTTATCTCGGAGGTAGATCATTACCTCACTCAGTCTTAATGATGATTCCAGAGGCCTGGGAAAATCACACCAGCATGGATCCAAAGTTAAGAGATTTTTACGCATTTCACTCAACATTAATGGAGCCATGGGATGGACCGGCTTGTGTAACTTTCACAGATGGCAAACAGATTGGTGCGGTATTAGATCGCAATGGATTACGTCCATCAAGATTTTGGGTTACAGATGATGGAGTTGTAATTCTTGCATCAGAGGCTGGTGTCTTAGATGTTGCGCCCGAGAAAATTATTCGCAAAGGCCGGCTGCAACCTGGCAAAATGTTTTTAGTTGATATTGCACAAGGTCGAATTATTGAAGATGATGAAATTAAAGATGGATTAGCAAAAGCTGCGCCATATAGCGATTGGTTGCATGCCGGCTTAGTTAGATTAAGTGATCTTCCTGCCCGCGAACATATTGTTTACCCACACTCATCTGTAGTAAGAAGACAGCGAGCCTTTGGTTACACCGAAGAGGAGCTGCGAATAATTATTACGCCGATGGCAAAAAATGGTGCAGAGCCATTGGGTTCTATGGGTACCGATACTCCAATTGCCGCTCTTTCAACTAAATCTAGATTGTTATTTGATTACTTTGCCCAATTATTTGCGCAGGTAACTAATCCACCACTTGATGCGATCAGAGAAGAATTGGTTACATCCTTAGGTGGATCGATTGGACCTGAGCACAATTTATTAGATCCCGGTCCTGCATCATGTCGGCAAATCTCATTGCAATTTCCAGTTATTGATAATGATGAGTTAGCAAAGATTATTCATGTTAATGCTGATGGTGATCATCCTGGCTTTGCTTCTCACACTGTTCGCGGATTATTTCCAATTGCAGGTGGTGGCGCTGGCTTAGCTAAACGTATAGATGAAATTCGCGCTGAAGTATCAAAGGCTATTAATGAGGGTGCCCGAATCATCGTTCTTTCAGATCGAGATGGCGATGCCGAAAATGCACCAATCCCATCCTTGCTGCTTACATCTGCAGTACATCATCATTTAATCAGAGAGAAGACTCGCACCAAGGTTGGATTGGTAGTTGAGTCTGGTGAGGTTCGAGAGGTTCACCATGTTGCACTACTTATTGGTTTTGGTGCCGCTGCGGTTAATCCGTATCTCGCGATGGAAAGTGCGGAGGATTTAGTTAGACAGGGAGTTATCACTGGAATTACTCCAGAGAAGGCTGTTAGAAATTTAATTAAATCACTTGGTAAAGGTGTATTAAAGGTAATGTCCAAGATGGGTGTATCGACCATCGCCTCTTATACGGGTGCGCAAATTTTCGAAGCTATCGGATTATCTAAAGAGTTTGTGGATGAGTACTTTGTTGGCGCTACTTCAAGATTAGGTGGCGTTGGAATAGATGTGATTGCGGAAGAAACGATCAAGCGTCACCATATTGCCTATCCACCAGGTGGTGAAATTCCAGGAAGTAAACGACTTCCAATCGGAGGCGAGTACCAATGGCGCCGAGATGGTGAACCCCATCTTTTCAATCCAGAGACAGTATTTAAATTGCAGCATGCCACTCGAAATAAACGCTTTGATATTTTTAAGCAGTACACAAAATCTGTTGATGATCAATCAAAGAATCTAATGACCCTAAGAGGGTTATTTGAATTTAAAAGCCAAGGGCGCAAATCAATACCGATAGATCAGGTTGAGCCTGCATCGGAGATCATCAAACGATTTGCAACTGGTGCAATGTCATACGGCTCTATTTCGCAAGAAGCACATGAAACATTAGCAATTGCGATGAATCGAATTGGCGGTAAATCCAACACCGGTGAAGGTGGGGAGGATCCAGCTAGAAATATTCCAGATATAAATGGTGATTCGAGAAAGTCAGCGATCAAACAGGTTGCCAGTGGTCGCTTTGGTGTAACCAGCGAGTACTTGGTTAATGCTCAAGATATTCAAATAAAGATGGCGCAAGGAGCAAAGCCAGGTGAGGGTGGTCAACTTCCTGGTAACAAGGTTTACCCATGGATCGCTAAGGTCCGTTACTCAACACCTGGTGTTGGCTTAATTTCACCACCACCTCATCATGACATTTACTCAATTGAGGATTTAGCTCAATTAATCCATGATTTAAAAAATGCTAATAATCAAGCACGTATTCACGTGAAATTAGTTGCTGAAGTTGGAGTGGGCACAGTTGCAGCCGGTGTAAGTAAGGCACATGCTGATGTGGTTTTAATTTCCGGTCATGATGGTGGCACTGGCGCTTCACCACTTACCTCATTAAAACATGCTGGAGCTCCATGGGAGTTAGGTCTTGCCGAAACTCAACAGACCTTGATGTTAAATGGATTAAGAGATCGCATTGTGGTGCAGGTAGATGGTCAGATGAAAACTGGTAGAGATGTAATGATCGCAGCTTTACTTGGGGCTGAGGAGTTTGGTTTTGCTACCGCTCCACTGGTTGTATCTGGATGCGTAATGATGCGAGTTTGCCATTTAGATACCTGTCCAGTAGGTGTAGCAACACAAAATCCAGAGCTACGCAAAAAATTTACTGGCAAGCCAGAGTTTGTGGAAACATTTTTTGAGTACATCGCCGAAGAGGTTCGTGAATTACTAGCTGAACTTGGGTTTAAGAGTTTGGATGAGGCGATTGGTCGTGTTGAATTACTTGAAACTAAAAATGCAATTAATCATTGGAAAGCATCGGGCTTGAATTTAGCGCCGCTGCT
>JACCED011248097.1_pt1 | contig 18587 bp, 7 predicted proteins | sample 7455021 | NCBI WGS metagenome assembly JACCED01 (sample SAMN15323456, study PRJNA562643) | freshwater metagenome | isolation source: river surface water | place: USA:Blue River Watershed | collected 2017-08-19 | reverse complement strand
GACATGTTCGCCCCGGTGTTCGGCGCCGGGGATCCGTACGGTCGCAAGGCGACGATGGGCAAGGAGACCTATTCCTTCTATCAATCGTACACGGTCGACCTCGATTACACCCAGAAGATCGGATCCAACCTCGTGTACCAGCTGCAGTGGAACTTCGCGATCGACGACTTCGAGATCCTGCGGTCGATCGGAGGCGATCAGGAACCATTCGCTGACGGCACGGTGCGCTTCCGCTTCGGCAATTTCGCGAACTACCGCGATTCGTACAACTTCGACAACAAGCTCACCTACCGCTTCCGCCTCGGTGATTCCCAGCACACCGCCTCGCTCGGACAGGAATCCCAACGCGTCAATCAGGACACCCCCGGCTGGTTCGACACCGCCAGCCGCTTCCAGGACGGCCGCTACGGCGCCTTCGCCGTCTGGAATCCAAAGACCCAGGCGCTGCGCAGCGCTCCCGCGGAACGCGCCGCCAGCGCGGAAACCTGGAACATCTACCGCCGCCGCGCGGAGAAACAACTGGGCTATTACCTCGCCCTGCAGTCGGAACTTTTCGGCGGAAACCTTCGCACCATCGTCGGCGCGCGTCTCAACGAGTATTCCCGCGTAAGCTCCTACGAGCGCACGGTCACCAATCCCGAGATCGCCACGCCCAAGACGACGAAGACGACCCCGCTCTTCGGCGCGCTGCTGAAGCTCACTCCTCAGCTTTCGGCCTTCGCGATGTTCTCCGAGTCACTCGAACCGCAATTGGGCGCCGACGCCGATGGCCGCGGCCTCGAGCCGGTCTCCGGTCGCGGCTACGACCTCGGCCTGAAGACCGCCCTCCTGGAGGGCCGGCTCGCCGGCTCGGTTTCCTTCTACGGCGTGAAGCGCGAGAACATCGCCTCACGCGACAGCGCGCGGGAAGTCTCAAGCGCCCGCCAGCCGTGGTTCATCTACGGCGACGCGGAGGAGTCGCAGGGCATCGAGGTCGATGTCTCGTATAATCCCGCGGCCAATTGGCAGGTCATCCTCGGATATTCCCATATGACCAAGGCGGAGACCGTCGCCTCGACCGTGCCGGCCCGTCTCGGGCTGCCGCTCGCCGCGGTGCCGAAGGACGTGCTGCAGCTGTGGACCAAATACGATTTCCGCACGGGCGCGCTGGCGGGCTGGTCCGTCGGCGGAGGCCTGCGCGACAGCTCGGCGGCGCGTTTCGCGGCCGATCCGAATGTGGTCGCGACCATGCCCGCCTACACGACGGTGGACCTGCTGCTCCAGTACCGGTTCAAGATCGGCGGCAAGGACGCCCGCGCCCAGCTGAACGTGAAGAACCTGGGCGACAAGGAGTACCGCGAGAGCGGCTTCGCCGCATTCGGCGACCCGCGGAACGTGATCCTCTCCGTATCGACCAAGTTCTGACGAAGAGTCGCGCTGATCCCGCGCAACGAAAAGCCCCGACCGCGCGGTCGGGGCTTTTTTGCGGGCGAAGCCTTGGAGGCTCAGCTCTTGTCGAGCTTCCCGCCGGCCTTCTTCCAGCCGTCGATGCCGCGCGAATAGTGCTTCACGTTGGTGTAGCCGAGGTCCATCGCGGCAGTCGCAGCCGCGAGGTACGCGCTGCAGTACTCATTGCCGCAGTAGGCGACGACGAGCGCGCCCTTGTCCTTCGGCAGCATCGCGGCCAGCTTCGCCTTGGCGGCGGAGTAGTCGATGGCTCCGGGGATGCGGCCTTCCTGAAAGGAGTCCGTGCCGTTCGCGTCGAGCAGCACGACCGCCTTGGCAGCCACGGCCTTCTCGAGGTCGGCGTGGGAGATGTCGGGCACCTTGGACGACTTCGCGAAGACGGCGCCGGCCAGCCCGAGGGAAACGAGGAGAGCGGTGAGGATTTTCATGACGGCAGACCGTAGGAGCGGCGCCCCGATTCGCAAGCGCCGCGGCCCGGCGGGGGGACGAGTCTGAACAAGCAGCCTTGCCCGCGGGCACGACGGCTGAGACGTTTCGCGCGCTGCGACGGCGTCGCCTTCCGCCCGCCGACTCCCCACCACCCCGCCATGATGCACCGTCTCACCTACGGCACCGCCCTGCGCTGCCTGATGCTCTTCGCCGTCCTCGCCACCGCGAAGGCCCAGCCCGTCACCGGCACGATCGAGGGCCGGGTACTGAACACCCGGAACGGGGAATACCTTGAAAAGGCCCGCGTCACCGTCGAGGGCACGCGGCTCGAGACCTTCACCGACGCCACGGGCGTCTACCGGCTCAACGGCGTCCCCGCCGGCAACACGCGGGTGCGCGCGTTCCACACCGGCCTGCTCGCCCAGACGGTCTCGGTGACCGTGCCGGCCGGCGGGACCGTGCAAAGGGACTTCGACCTGCTGGATTCCGGCGCCAGGCCCGCCCCGACGGGCAAGGACGGCTCGGTGGTGAAGCTGGACCAGTTCATCGTCGCCAACTCGCGCGAGATGGATGGTGCGGCCATCGCGATCAACGAGCAGCGCTTCGCCGCCAATATGGTGAACGTGATCGCCGCCGATGAGTTCGGCCACGTCGCCGAGGGCAACGTGGGCGAGTTCCTGAAGTTCCTTCCCGGCATGTCGATCGACTTCGTCGGCGGCGACGCCCGCACGATCTCGATGGGCGGCGTGCCCTCCGGCAACGTGCCCGTGAGCATCGGCGGCTTCGACCTCGCGAGCGCCGCCTCCTCCGGCACCGGCCGCACCGTCGAACTCGAGCAGGTCTCGATCAACAATATCGCCCGCATCGAGGTCTACCACTCGCCGACGCCGGAGTCGCCGGGCTCCGCGCTCGCCGGCGGCGTGAACATGGTGCCCCGCGGCGCCTTCGAGCGCGCGCGCCCCCAGTTCAGCGGCAACGCCTACTTCCTGTTCCGCGACGCGGAAAAGAGCCTGCGCAAGACCCCCGGCCCCATCCGCGAGGCCACCCACAAGATCCACCCGGGCTTCGACTTCTCGTGGGTCGTGCCCGTCAACAAGCGCTTCGGCTTCACGCTCTCCGGCGGCTACACCTCGCAGTACACGCCGCAGGATTACTTCGCGAACACGTGGCGCGGCGCCGGCAACGCCACGACCGTCGCGGCGAACGCCACCAATGGCTACCCGGCCACCACGCCCGACAGCCCGTACCTGTCGAACTTCTCCATCCGCGACGGCACCAAGGTCACGACCCGCTCCTCCGCCGGCGCAACCCTGGACTACAAGCTCTCCACCCACAGCCGCCTCGCGTTCTCGTTCCAGTACGCGTTCTTCGACGCGTACTTCAACAACCGGTCCCTGGGCTTCAACACGAACCGCGTGTACCCCGGCGACTTCAGCCCCACCCTCACCAACGGCGCCGCCGGCTTCGGCACCATCACGATCGGCAACGGCGCGCGCCAGAAGGCCGGCACCACCTATATGCCTTCGCTGCGCTGGTTCCACGAGGGCCGCGTCTGGAAGATCGACGCGGGCCTCGGCCACTCCCAGGCCAGCAACCATTACCGCGACATCGACAAGGGCTTCTTCAACGGCGTCTCCACCCAGCGCTCCAACGTCACCGTGGCCTTCGAGGACATGTTCTACCTGCGCCCGCGGGTGATCCGCGTCACGGACGGCACGACCGGAGCCCCGGTCGACCCGTATTCGCTCACTACGTACGCCCTGACCTCCGCCTCCAGCGATTGGTGGGAATCGCTCGACGTGCAGCGCAGCGCGTTCGGCAACCTGCGCCGGGACCTGCTCGTCCGCGACGTGCCGCTTTCGCTCAAGGCCGGCTTCCACGTCCGCAATTCCATCCGCGACATCCGCGGCGGGGTCACGACCTACAGCCACGTCGGCCGCGACCGCGTCGCCAGCACCAACGCGAGCCTGCCGACCAGCGACGACGGCGTCGGATTCGCCCTCGACCCGATCTTCTCGCAGCGCATGGGACCGTGGGGATTCCCCCAGATCCAGTACCCGAGCAACTTCACGCTCTGGGAGTATTACAAAGCCAACCCGGCCCACTTCACGATCGACGAGAACTCCATCTACCGGAACGGAGTCGGCCGGTCGAAGTACGCCGAGGAGGTCATCTCCGCCGCCTACTTCCGCTTCGACGCCGCGTTCTTCCGGCGGCTGAAGGTCGTAGGCGGCATCCGCGGCGAGCAGACGAACATCCGCGCGGAGGGCGCCCTCACCGATCCCACGGGCAACTTCCAGCGCGACGCACAGGGGAACGTCATCCCGCGGCGCGACGCCGCCGGCAACATCCTCTACACCGGCACCGGCGCCAGCCGCACGCCGCTCCCGGCGCTCATCGAGCAGGCCACGATCCCCAACCCGGCCGGCACCGGCACGATCTCCAACGCGCTCGCGGTCTCGCGGCTCACCTACCTCGACCGCCGCCAGCGGGTGAACAAGGAGTACCTCCGCTGGTTCCCCAACCTCAACGCGAGCCTCGATCTCCGGGAGAACCTCATCCTCCGCGGCTCCCTCTACACTTCGATCGGCCGCCCCGGATTCGACCAGTACGCCGGCGGCCTCACCCTGCCGGATACCGAGTTGGCCCCCAACCCCGGCAGCAACCGCATCGCCGTCAACAACGCCGGCATCAAGCCATGGACCGCCAACTCCATGATGCTCCGCCTCGAGTACTACACCCAAGGCGTCGGGCAGCTATCCGTGAAGGCCTTCCGCCGCGACTTCAGCAACTTCTTCGCCAGCATCACCTATCCCACCGCCGGCGAAGAGTTCCTCGCCCTCTACGACCTCGATCCCGAGACCTACGGCGAGTACCCCGTGGCCACGAACTACAACCTGCGCACCCGCGTGCGCATGGAGGGCCTCGAGTTCGACTACAAGCAGTCGCTCGGGCAGCTCGCCCCGTGGCTGCGGGGAGTCCAGGCCTTCGCCAACGTCTCCGCGCTGCGCACCACCGGCGACGCCACGGCGAACTTCTCCGGCTTCACCCCGCGCACCTACAATTGGGGCCTGAGCTATTCCCGGCCGAAGTACACCCTGCGCGCCAACTGGAACTACCGCGGCCGCGCCCGCCTCGGCGCGCTCACCGGCGCGAGCGTTGAGCCCGGTTCCTTCGACTGGCGCAGCAAGCGCCTCTACGTCGATCTGAGCGCCGAATACATGTTCCACAAGCGCATCGGCGTCTTCGGCTCCATGCGCAACGTCCGCGACGCCACCGAGGACATCGAACGCTACGGCCCGAACACGCCGCCGCACGCCCAGTTCCGTCAACGCGAGGACTTCGGCTCCCTCTGGACCTTCGGGCTCAAGGGCACCTTCTGAAGACCCCCGCCGGCACGGTTGCGCCCGCGGTTGATCGCGCTTTTGTCGCGCCGTCGTCCGCATGCGTTCCCTCCTCTTCGTCTGCTCCGGCAACTACTACCGCTCCCGCTTCGCCGAGGCAGTCTTCAACTTCCACGCCGCGCGGCTCGACGCCCCGCTGCGCGCGTTCTCCCGGGGTCTAGCCATCCATCTCGTCGCCGGCGCCGGCGACCTTTCGCCCCACACCCGCGAGGCCCTCGGCGTCCGCGGGATCCCGCTCCGGCACACCGGAGCCGCCCCGGCGGCCCTGACCTTGGCCGACCTCGAGGGCGCGCGGCGGACCGTCGCCCTGAAGGAGGCCGAGCACCGGCCGCTCATGCGCGAGCAATTCCCCGATTGGGAGGACCGCGTGGAGTACTGGAGCATCCACGACATCGACGCGGCCGCCCCCGCCGACGCCCTGCCGCTCCTCGAGGCGCGCGTGCTCACGCTCCTCCAGGAACTGCGGGAAGCAGGCTAACCTCGCGTCACACCGTGCGTCCGCCCCTTGGCCCACTGGAACCCCACCTCCGCGCCCGCGTGAAACCGTGCTTTTCTCTCCTCCTGCTGCTCCTGGCCGCCGCGCTTCCGCGGGCCGGTGCCGCGCCCGGCCGGGAAACCGCGCCCTTCACCGACCGTGAGATCGCCCAGGGATTCCGCGATGGTCTCGTCATCGCCAAGCCCCGGGCCGCGCACCGTGCCTCGGCCGAGGCCGCCGAGGCGCGCGAGGGCCTGCGAGTGCGCCGCAAATGGGAGCGCTTCGACGGCATGCGGCTGCTCGAATTGCCGCCGGGAGAGACGCCCCCGCAGGCCGAGGCGCGTCTGCGCGCCACGGGCCGCTACGAGTTCGTGCAGCGCGACACGATCCGCGCCGCCACCGCCACGCCCAACGACCCCGACTTCACCACGCGGCAGTGGCCGCTGCGCAACGACGGCTCCAACAACGGCATCGCCGGAGCCGACATCGGGGCGACGCGCGCGTGGGACGTGCGCACCGATGCCTCCGAGATCGTCGTGGCCGTGATCGATTCAGGCGTGAAATACGATCACCCCGACCTCGCCGCCAACATGTGGACGAACCCGCGGGAGATCCCGGGCAACGGCCGCGACGACGACGGCAACGGTTACGTCGACGACGTCTTCGGGATCAACGCGATCACCAACGGCGGCAACCCGATGGACGACCTCGGCCACGGCACGCACGTCGCCGGCGTCATCGGTGCCGTCGGTAACAACGGAATCGGCATCGCGGGCGTAGCTTGGAAGGTCAGGCTCATGGCCCTAAAGTTCCTCCGCGGCGGCACGGGCACCACCGCCGGCCGCGGCGCGACGTCGGACGGCATCGAATGCATCGACTACGCGATCCGGCACGGCGCCCACATCATCAACGGCAGCTACGGCGCCGCCGCCGGACCCGTCACGCAATTCGACCCCGCCGAACGCGAGGCCATCCTGCGCGCCCGCACCGCCGGCATCATCTTCGTGGCCGCCGCCGGCAACGACGCCGCCAACATGGAGCTCCTCGCTCATTACCCGGCGAGCTACCGCCTGGAGAACGTCATCGCCGTGGCGAACGCGACGGGCCGCGACGACGCCTCCATCTCGACCAACTTCGGCGCGGGTTCGGTCGAGCTCTTCGCGCCGGGCACCGAAATCTGGTCCACTTGGTACACCACCGCGACACCCTACGCCCTGCGCTCGGGCACCTCCATGGCGGCACCGCACGTCGCCGGCGCGCTCGCCCTGCTCCGGGCCCATTTCCCGGGCGACACCTACCGCCAGCTCATCAACCGCCTGCTGCGCTCCGTCGACCCGGTCCCCGCCTTCCGCGGGCGCGTGCAGACGGGCGGCCGCCTGAACCTCGACCGCGCCCTGCGCTCCACCGAGAATCGTCCCTTCAACGACGACTTCGCGCACCGTTCCCGCCTGGCCGGCAACAACTTCGCCGTGCGCAACGTGAGCATCGGCGCCACCGCCGAGAATGAGCCGACGGTCGCCGGGCACTCCGGCGCCGCCACCCTCTGGTGGGAATGGGTGCCCACCCAGACGGGAAACGTGAGAATCTCCACCACAGGCAGCGGCTTCGACACCCTGCTAGGCGTCTTCATGGGCTCCTCGCTCGACGGGCTGACACCCGTCGCCGCGAACGACGACGAACCGGGGCTCATCACCTCCCGGGTGGAATTCACCGCCACCGCCGGCACCCCGTACCAGATCGTGGTCGGCGGCAAGGGCGGCGGCCAAGGGCTCGTGTTGCTCGACATCGGGGCCATTGCACCGAACGACGCGTTCGCCGCCGGGCAGGTCATCACCGGAAGGTCTGCCGTGATCGAATCGGCCAACGCTCAGGCCACCTTGGAGCCGGGCGAACCCCGCATCCTCGGATTCACCGGCGGGAAGTCACTCTGGTACCGCTGGACCGCGCCGGCGTCCGGCCGCTTCCAAGCCGCCGCGCGCAGCGACGGCTTCGACCCGCTGCTTGCCGTCTACACCGGTTCGGCCCTCAACGCGCTCACACTCGTCGGGGTGAGCGACAACGCCGACACCCAGACCCGCGGCACCCTGCCCTCGACCACCGCGCTCGTCACGATCGATGCCCGGGCCGGCGTCACCTACCACTTCCAGGTCGACGGCAAGGCGACCGGCGGAGTGCCTCCCACCAACGCCCCTTTCACCCTCACGCTCAACGACTCCGTCTGGCAGGGCCTCGCGGGCAGCAGCGTCACCTGCGCGCCCGTGGTGGGGCCCGATGGCGCCGTGTATGTCGGCAGCACCGACGGCGTCTTCCATGCCTTCAACGCCGACGGCTCGCGACGCTGGCCCGCCATCAAGTTGGACGCCGCGCAGGACACCTCGGCCGCAGCACTCGGGCCCGACGGCACCCTTTACTTCGGCGCCGGCGCCACCGTCGCCGGCAACGACGCGCGGCTCTTCGCCTACGACAGCGCCACCGGGACGAAGAAATGGGAGATCGTCGTGGGCACCGGATTCAACGCCAACAACGCGGTCGCGGTCGGCGACGACGGCACGCTCTACCTCCACCATGAGGCCGCCACGCCCGCCGCCTCCCGGCTGTTCGCGTATACGGACAACGGGACGTCGGCGGCGCTGAAATGGTCGGTGATCATTCCCGGCTCATCCTACGCGTCGGCCGTCGTCGGCCCCGACGGCACGGTTTATCTCGGATCCGACGATGCCGCCACGCGTCACCGCTTCTACGCCGTGAACGGCGCCACGGGCGCGATCAAATGGTCGCTGCCGACCGACAACGCGGTCTACACGGCCGCGGCCATCGACGCCGCCGGCCACGTGTATTACGGCACGTTGACCTCGGGCCGGCTGTACTCGGCCACCGCGGACGGCAGCCAACGCTGGGTGTACACCGGGGCGACCATCGGCACGTCGTCTTCCCCGGCGCTGAGTCCCGACGGGGCGACGGTCTATTTCGCCGGCTACGACGGCAAGCTGCACGCCGTGCGCACGGCCGACGGCACCGCCCGCTGGACCTTCACCCTCGGCAAGGAAGTGCGCGCCTCCTCGCCCGCGGTCGATGCCAACGGCGTCATCTACGTCGGCTGCTACGACGGGCTTCTCTACGCGATCCACGCCGACGGTACGCTGAAGCGGACGTGGTCCACCGCCGGGATCGTGCGGTCCTCGCCCGCCATCAGCGGCTCCATGCTGTACGTAGGCTCCAACGACGACGGGATCTATGCATTCGACATCGGCGCCGGTACCGCCGGCCCCTGGCCGCAGTACCGCCACAACGCCCGTCGCACCGGCCGCGCGATCGACGAGCCTTTCGCGATCATCGGCCAGCCGCGTTCCCAGGCTGCGGTGCTTACCCTGCCGGTGACGCTCGGCGTGACCGCCTCGGGCCGCGGGCCGCTCTCGTATCAGTGGTTCAAGGACGGGGTGGCTGTCCCCGGCGCCACCGCGGCCGCGCTCACCGTTCCGGTCGTCACCACCGCAACCGCCGGCACCTACCTCGTCCGTATCTCCGGACCCGACGGCACGCTCGAGTCGCAGGCCGCCGCCGTCACGGTCGAGCCGGCCAACGCTGGCCGGCTCACCAACCTCTCCGTGCGCACCGCCGCTGGCACCGGCCCGCAGACACTCACGGTGGGCTTCGCCGTCGGTGGGGAAGGCGGTAAGCCCGTCCTTCTCCGCGCGGTCGGCCCCGCGCTTGCGGGATTCGGCGTCGCCGGCGCGCTCGCCAACCCGGCGCTGCAGGTCTTCTCCGGTTCATCCGCTGTCACGGGGAACGACGACTGGGGCACGCAACCCGGCGGCACTCCGGGACTCGCCCCCGTCTTTGCCGCCGCCGGCGCGTTCGCCCTGCCGGCCGGCTCGGCCGACGCGGCGCTGCTGCGGACGCTCTCCCCGGGACCTTACACCATGCAGGTCTCGGGCGGCGGCGCGGCGAGCGGCATCGCGCTGGCCGAGCTCTACGATACCGACGCCACCGGACGCGCCCGGCTGGCCAACGTCTCCGCCCGGGCCCAGGTCGGCACCGGAGACGGGATCCTGATCGCGGGTTTCACGCTCTCCGGGAATATTCCGAGGCGTGTGCTCATCCGCGGCGTCGGCCCAGGCCTCGCCCAGTTCGGAGTCAGCGGGACGCTTTCAAACCCGATCCTTGCGATCTACCGCGGGCCCAACGTCGTCGCCGACAACGACGACTGGGGCGGCGGCGAAGACCTCGCGGCTGCCTTCCGCGCCGTCGGCGCTTTCGCACTGACCTCCTCTTTCAGCCGCGACTCCGCGCTGATCGTCACGCTCCAGCCTGGGTCCTACACCGCCCAGGTAAGCGGTGTCGGCGGCACGACCGGCGTCGCCCTGATCGAGATTTACGAGGCACCCTGAGCGCAGGCTCGGGCCGGAAACCCGTGCTCGCCGTGAGGATACGGCTTGCCCACCTGTTCCGACGCACGCTTGCATCCGCCGATCCGATACTAGATCGGCCGAACGAAACGTGCCCTCCGCACTCGCAAGATCCACCGGCGCCACTCCCGGCCTCTGGCGTCCCCTCGGATCTCTGGTGTCCCTGCTGGTCCTGGCCGGATCCGTCGCCTCAGGGGCGGTGTCCACGCCTCACGGTCATGAACTGGGACGCCCGTTGGTTCGCGCCTACGGCCGGCTGGAGCATAAGGCCCACGCCCAGTTCTGGGCCCCTTTCCAGTCGGAGTCCGGCCTGCTCTACTTCGGAAACCAGCTCGCCGTGCTGGAGTTCGACGGCCGCGAATGGCGGGTGCTACGGATCCCGCAGCCGTTCACGCGCGCCATGGCGCCGGGACCCGGCGGCGCAATCTACGTCGGCGATGAGGAGGCCATCGGGGTCATCGAGCGGGACGCCAACGGCGGAGTGACCCACCGCTCCCTGCTCGCGGAGGTCCCGGCGGCGGCCAAGCCGTTCGGTTTCGTGCGCGACATCACGGCCTGGAGGGATGCGATCTTCTTCGCGACCGACCGGGCCCTGCTGGCCTGGCGCGACGGACGTTTCCGCTCGTGGCAGCTGGAAGGGAACGGCCGCAAGCGCCTGTTCCGCGTGGCCGACCAGCTTTTCCTTCATCGGGAGGGCGAGGCACTGCTGCGTTTCGACGGCGAGGGATTTTCCGAGATGAGCCGTGCGCCGGAACTGCGGAAGGAGGGTTCCGTCTTCGTAGTCGAGGGTCCGGAGCCCGGCACGTTGCTGGTCGGGCTCGAGCACGACGGGCTCTTCGTTCTCCGTGACGGGTCGCTGCGCCCGTGGCCCAATGACGCGGCTGGGATCCTGCGCCGCGCCGCGGTGCAGTGCGGCCGGCGGCTGCGCGACGGCGCGTTCGCCATCGGCACGCTCCGCGAGGGCGTCGTGATCCTTGCTCCCGACGGTTCGCTGCGAAAGCAGGTCACGCGGGACTCGGGCCTGCCCCATTCCTCGGTGATCGCCCTCCTGGAGGACCGGGACGGCAATCTCTGGGTCAGCACCCGCCAGGGACCCGCGCGGGTGGATTGGCGGACGCCGGTCTCCCAATTTGACCACACGCAATCAGGCATCACCGACGCCCGCGCCCAAGCCTTCGTCCGGCACGAGGATTCGCTCTGGTACCTGAGCAGCGACGGGCTCTACCGGCTGGTTCCGTCCCGCGAGCCGGGAATCCCCGCCCGATTCGAGCGCGACGCAAGGGTAGACCTGCAGTCGAGCCTCACCTCGCTGACCTCGCATCCAGCGGGCCTGCTGCTCGGCGGTGGCCGCGGGCTGCAGCGCTTGGCACCCGGCGGCCTGGAAGTCCTCCAGACCTGGCCCGACGGAGTGGGCGACGTCGCCGTTTCGGCAGTCCAGCCGGAACGCCTCTACCTGGGGCACTCCCGCGGCGTCGGCACGGGCGTCTTCACCGGGGAGGGAAAGTGGCGGGATGAGGGCGCGATTCCAGGCGTCGAGGCGGAGAACTGCGGCGTGGTCGAGTTAGGAGGCGAATTGTGGGTCGCGACGGTCAGCAGGGGAGTCTTCCGCGTCACCCGCCCCGCGGAGGACCGCGACTGGCGCCGCGCCACGGTGCGCCGCTACGGGCCCGCCGACGGCTTGCCGGAAAAGCACGGGGCGATCTACCTCAGCGCCACGGGCCTTGGCCTGCTCTTTGATACTGCGGAGGGCATCTACCGCTTCGACGCCGCGGCGGGAAGGTTCCTCGCCTACGCGTCCCTGACCTCGTTCGAGCAACGCAAGGTGGTGCTCAACCCGCTCGTCGCCGGGGGCGAGGGCGAGGTCTGGACCAACGGTATCCTGATGACGAAGGAGATCCCCTATCCGGTGCTGCGCCTGCGACGGGCCGAGGACGGCACGGTGTCGGCGGAACCGGCGCCGCGCGCGATCTCGGAACTGTTCCATCCGTCGGGAGCGCACCGGATGTTCCATGAGCCAGGGCCCTCGGGCCGCAGCGTGCTGTGGGCGAAGGGCGAGCATTCCCTGGTCAGGATGGAACCGTCGCACGCGGGACTCTCAGCGTCCGCGCCGATGCCCTTGATCCGGCGCCTTTCCGCGGAAGGGCGCGATCGGCCGCTTCCGACGGCCACCGCCACGGAAGTCCGACTCGAAGCCTCCGCCGAGCCGATCGTGATCGGCTTCGTCTCGGGTGCCTTCGCCAATCCCGCGCTCGAGCGGTTCCAGACCCGGCTGGTCGGCTTCAATGACATCTGGACGGCGGCCTCCGCCAAGGCGGAGGCGGTCTACACCAACCTCGAGGGCGGCCCCTTCCGCTTCGAGGTCAGGTCCGTCGACCCATTCGGGGCGCCCGGTCCCGTCGGGTCGCTCGTGTTCTCCGTGCGCCCGCCTTGGCAGCGTCGCGGCTGGGCCTACGTCGCGTACGCACTTGCGGGTGTCGCGTTGATGGCCGGCTACGTGCGGTGGCGGCTCGGCGCCGCCGAACGCGAGCGGCGCCGCCTTGAGGACCTCGTCGCCACCCGAACCGGAGAACTCGCGGTGGCGAAGGAGCAGGCCGAGTCAGCCAACCGTGCGAAGAGCGACTTCCTTGCCAGCATGAGCCACGAGCTCCGCACCCCGCTCAACGGCGTGATCGGCTACGCGCAGGTCATCGGCCGCGACCGTGAGCTGTCGGAACGTAACCGCGAGCGCCTCCGGGTCGTGCAGGCCAGCGGGGAACACCTGCTTCGGATGATCAACGAGGTGCTGGACCTCTCCAAGATCGAGGCGGGCCGGATGGAGCTGAGGCCGGCGCCGTTCCATCTGCCGCAGCTGCTCGAGGACGTCGTCGCCGTCGCCCGGCCCCGGGCGGAGGAAAAGGGCTTGGATCTCCGGCTCGAGGCCGCACCCGCACTGCCGGACCTCGTGCTCGGGGACGCGCAGAAGTTGCGCCAGATCCTGGAGAACCTCATCGGCAACGCCCTCAAGTTCACCGTGAGCGGCTCGGTCGTGCTCGCGGTGCCGCCGCCGGTCGGCGACCGGTGGACCTTCCACGTGACCGACACCGGCGTGGGCATTTCGCCGGCCGACCAGGTCCGGCTTTTCCAGCCGTTCCGGCAGGCCGACGACGGCCGTCCTCCGGAGGCCGGCACCGGGCTGGGCCTCGTGATCGCCCAGCGGTTGGCGACGATCATGGGAGGAGGCATCACGCTCACCTCGCAGTCGGGTGCCGGGAGTCGCTTCTCCGTCGAGGTCCACCTGGCCTCCCTCGGTCCTGGCGCGGCGCCCGCTAAAGGGAGCGAAAGGAGCGTCTCCGGCTACGTCGGCCCAAGGCGATCGGTGCTCGTCGTCGACGACGTCGCCGTGAACCGCAGCCTCCTCGTCGAGATGCTCTCTCCCCTCGGCTTCGACGTGACCTTGGCCGCCACCGCCGCCGAGGCGCTCGCCTCTCCGCCGCCCGACGCCGCGTTGGTCGACCTCCGCCTGCCCGACCTCGATGGACTGGAGCTCGTGCGCCGCCTCCGCGCGGGACGGGACGGGGGACGTATTAAGATCATCCTGATGTCGGCCTCGGTCCTGACCTTCAACCGCGACGAGGCGTTCGCCGCCGGCTGCGATGACTTTCTCCCCAAACCGTTTCGCGAGATCGAGCTGCAGGAGAAACTCGCTCATCTGCTGCGGCTGGAGTGGCTTGCCGAGGGAGCACCGGCGGCGGCGGCGAATAGCGCCGCAGGCGCGGCCTCGCTGGACGCCGCAGTCCGCGCGGAACTGCTCACGCTTGCGGAACGCGGGGAAATCCTACCGCTCCGCAACCGCTTGAGGGAACTTGGCGCGGCCGGCAACGATCCCTTGCTGCAACGACTGGAGGAGCTCGCCCGCAGCTACCGACTCGAACAGATCCGCGAGGCCCTCCGCGCCGGCGCGCCCAAACCCGCCACCTCCGTGTGAAGCCCGCGCCCGCCCGTATCCTCGTGGTGGACGACACGCCCGCCAACCTCGCGCTCCTGCTCGACGCCCTTTCCGAGGCGGGCCATGCGCTCAGCGTCGCCGAGAGCGCCCGCAGCGCGCTCGCGGTGCTCGAGCACCTGTCCCCCGACCTGATCCTGCTCGACCTCGTCATGCCCGGCATGGACGGCATCGAACTCTGCGGCCGGTTGCGGTCACACCCGCGCTGCCGCGATGTGCCCGTGCTCTTCATGACGGCCGTCGACGAGCCGGAGCAGAAGGTGCGCGCGCTCGCGGCGGGCGCCATCGACTACATCACGAAGCCCGTCCACCCGCCGGAGGTCCTCGCGCGCGTCTCGGCCCACCTCCAGATCCGCTCGCTGCGGCGTTCCCTGGAGGACGAACTGGCGCTCCGCATCGATGCGGAGCACCAGCTCGCCCAGACGCTGGATCGCGCCGTCGTCCTCGCCGACCGCTCCGGGCGCGTCGTCTTCGCGACCCGTCTGGCGACCTCGCTGCTGCACCGGCACTTCCCGGGCTGGGACGGCGCCGCGCTTCCCGCCGCGCTCGGCACGCCGGCCGGCCCCCTCCGGGTACGGCGCTTCTCCGAAGCCGGCCGGGACGACTTGGCGTCCCTGGTCCTCGAGGAGCGGGCCGCCCAGCCGGGGCCTTCCGCCCTGCTCGCGCTGGGTCTCACGCCGCGCGAAGCGGAAGTGCTGTTCTGGATCGCCGAGGGGAAGGCGAACGGCGAGATCGCCGTCATCTTGGGCGCGAGCGTCCGCACCATCCACAAGCACGTCGAGAACCTCTTCCGGAAGCTGGGCTGCGAGTCGCGGAACGCGGCCACCGTCATCGCCCTCGAGGTGCTGCGTCCGTCGCGCTCCTGAGGGCAGGCAGGTACGCACGCCTGCGTATTCCCGGTTCGGGGCGGCGTGGTGTAGTGTTCACGCGAGGACAGGCGGCGATCGGGCGCCGCACGTGCTCTCGCGCCGACCTTCCGCCAATCCGACCTTCCCGAATTTTCGAACCGGAATCACCCAACCCATGAAATCGCTCCCCATGCTGCTGCGCACTGCCTCGCTCGCGGTGCTCCTATCGTGCGCCTCCCGCCTCGTTGCCCAGGCCCAGTTCGCCGGAACCTACAACGGCACGATCAACTCCCGCGTCACCGCTCCGGTCATCGGTACTATCGAGTCCCCCGCCGGGGTCTACATCGCCGTGGTCAACGCGACCGGCGAGATCAACGTGAGCGGTGGGGTGCTCACCGGCACCGTGTCGGCCTCCGGCGCCGTCTCCTTCACGGGCGGCAGCGGACTCGCGTCCTTTGGCATCCGCTCAGCCACGATCTCCGGCACCAACCTCAGCTCGGGCTACGGGGACGTGCTCGGCAATGGCACCACCCAGTTCCGCCTTAACCCTAGCACCGGCTTCACTCCGGCATCCGGCGGCGGAGGGTCCTCCGGTGGCGGCTCGACGGGCGGCGGCGGCTCCACCGGCGGTGGCGCCGCGGGATCCGACCTGCTCGCGTACTATCCCTTCGACAACGCGGGCGGACTGCTCAGGGACGAATCGGGCCGGGGCTTCGACCTCACGGCGATCCGCGGGGTGGTCTCATTGACCGGCGGCCGGATCGGCGCCGGTGCCCTCCGCACATCCGGCGTTCGGCTGCGCGCGTTGGTGAACAATTCCTTCTCCACCTCCGCGACCACCCTGTCGTTGTTTGTGCGGCCGACCGCCGGCGGAGCTTGGAATCCCCGCCTCGTGGCCGTCGGCCCCGGCGGAGGATCCTCCCACTACTACGGACTTTTCCTCGACGGAACCGCCACCGGCCCCCGGCGCGTCGGCTTCCTCCAGGACGGCAACGGCTCCTACCCGCCCGCCTACTCCGCCGCCGGGGTCGTGACGACCGGCACCGCCGCCACCAACTGGACGCACCTCGCCGTCACCCACGACGGCACCACCACCCGCATCTACGTCAACGGCGCGCTGAGCACGACGACCCCGGACCGCCGCGCACTCGGTACCTTCACTTCGGCGATGCTCATGGTCGCCGGCTCCGACAACAACCTCGACCTCTTCACCGGCGACCTCGACGAGATCCGCATCTACAACCGCGCCCTCTCCGCGGCTGAGATCGCCTCACTCTCCACCGGCACGGCGGTCGGCTCCGCCGCCACCGGCCGGAACACAGCGGCCACGGTTCCCGCGACCGCCATCGCCGCACCCGCCACCCTCACGGGCTACCGCAGCCGCGTCGGCGAATCGTTCGAGTTCACCCTCACCGGTGCCTCGGGCGGCTCCGTCTGGGGAACCGACGTCTACACCGACGACTCCAGCCTCGCCCGCGCCGCCGTCCACGCCGGCGTGGTCGCGGTCGGCGAGACAAAGACGGTCGCCGTGACGCTCCTGCCTGGGCAGTCGGCCTACCCGGCATCCACTCGGAACGGGGTGACGACCAGTTCGTGGGGCGCCTGGAGCGGAAGCTTCTCGTTCGGCGGGTCGACCGGAACCGCGTTCACGACGGCTGCGGCCGCAACGGCCCCGGCGCTGCCCACCGGCTTCAAGGCCTCCTCCCTCTCGATCATCCCGGGAGGACGGCTCGTCATCCCTATCACGGTCTCCGGCACCGGGCCCTTCACCTACCAGTGGTTCCTCAACGGTGCCGTCATCAACGGGGCCACCACCAACCCCTACGTGCTTCCCACAGTCCTGATCTCGAGCGCCGGCACCTACACGGTGCGGGTCACCGGCCCCGGCGGCACGCAGACCTTCACCGCCGCCACCCTGAACGTGCCCGCGAGCGCAACTGCGCCGCAGATCGTACTGCAGCCCTTCGACAAGGTCGTGGCGCCGGGCGGCACCTTTGCCCTCGCCACCTCCGCCATCGGCAGCGGCATCGCCTACCAGTGGCTCCGCAACGGCACGGCCCTCGCGGGCGAGACCGGCGCCATCCTCCTTCGCCAGAACGTCAACGCGGCCGACGCCGGGCAATACTCCGTCCGGCTCACCGGCGGCGGAGCGACCGCGACCAGCAACGCCGCCACCGTCTCGCTCAACCCCGACGCCTCCCGGCTCTCCAACCTCTCCGGCCGGATCGCGATCGGCGGTGACGACCGCGTGATTCCCGCCTTCTTCATCTCCGGAACCGGCCGCAAGCGCGTGCTTATCCGCGCCGTCGGCCCCGGCCTCGCCGCCTTCGGCGTCCCCGGCACGATGGAGGACCCCACGCTGGAGGTCTACTCCGGCAGCACCCGGATCAACTCCAACAACGACTGGAGCGCCTCGATCGCGCCCGTCTTCTCCGCCGTCGGCGCCTTCGGGCTCCCCGCCGGCAGCAAGGACGCCGCCATCGTGGTCGAGCTCGACGCCGGTCGCGGCTATTCTATTCACGCCTTCTCAGCCAACCAGCGCGGCGGCATCCTCCTCTTCGAGGTCTACGATGCCGGCAACGTCACTGGTGCGAGTAAGTTCACCAACGTCTCGGTCCGCGGCCCCACCGGGGCTGACGAGAGCACGCTTATCCTCGGCCTGAACATCGCCGGCCAGGGCAAGCGCACCCTCCTCGCCCGCGGCATCGGACCTCAGCTGGCGGCCTTCGGCGTGGAAAACGCGATCGCCGACCCGCAGCTCGAGATCTTCGACTCGAGCAACCGCACCGTGCTGGTGAACAACAACTGGAACAGCGCCGACTTCGTCGCCGAGATGCTCACCGCCCGGGAGTTTGTCGGCGCCTTCGCCCTCGCCGGCGGTTCGGCCGACGCCTCCACCCTGGCCTTGCTCGACCCCGGCAGCTACACGATGCAGATCACCGCCGGCAGCGGGGTCGCAAGCGGAGACGCCCTGGTCGAGATCTACGAGGTGCCCTGAGCGGGCGGGCGGCGGAGTTTCGACCGGTGGTCCTCCCGGCCCGCGGGCGAACCGCGGGCTGGCCTTGGCCCGGCCTCAGCGCCACGGTGCCGGCGTCGCGCATGGCCAAGGTCTACTTCTATTACTCCGCGATGAACGCGGGAAAAAGCACGGTGCTGCTCCAGTCGAGCCACAACTACCGCGAGCGCGGTATGCGCACCCTGCTCTTCACCCCGGCCATCGACACCCGCCACGGCACCGGCCGGATCCGCTCCCGCATCGGGCTCGAGGCCGACGCGTTCCCGCTCGCCGCCGCCGAGGATCTCCTCGTCCGCGTGCGCGACCAGCACGCGCGCGCGCCCGTCGCCTGCGTGCTCGTCGACGAGGCCCAGTTCCTCACCCCCGATCAGGTGTGGCAGGTGAGCGACATCGCCGACGGGCTCGACATTCCCGTGCTCTGCTACGGCCTGCGCACCGACTTCCAGGGCAAGCTCTTCCCCGGAAGCGCCGCTTTGCTGGGGATCGCCGACGACCTCACGGAGCTGAAGACGATCTGCCACTGCGGGCGCAAGGCCACCATGAACCTCCGCGTCGACGGGCAGGGCCGCGGCGTCCGCGAG
>JACCED011052346.1_pt1 | contig 18594 bp, 15 predicted proteins | sample 7455021 | NCBI WGS metagenome assembly JACCED01 (sample SAMN15323456, study PRJNA562643) | freshwater metagenome | isolation source: river surface water | place: USA:Blue River Watershed | collected 2017-08-19 | reverse complement strand
TCGTGTATATCCCGGTTTTTCAGGATGGCTCGATTTACGAAAAAGAGGGCGGGCCGCGTGTCGAACGCAGTTCAGGTAATGCGGCGCTCGATCAGGCAGCCTTGCTGATCGTCAGGCGGGCTGCACCCTTCGGATCATTTCCTGCAGCCTTGCGCCGAGATGGCAAGACGCATGTGTGGGAAATCGTTACGCGTTTTCATTTCACTCGCGATCAGACACTGGAGTCGCGTTCGACCGGAGTTTTGCCTTGACACTCGAATCCGTCCCTGATCGTTATGCAGTGATCGGCAATCCCATTGAGCACAGCAAATCACCGCAGGTGCACGCCTTGTTTGCGCAGCAGACCGGGCAGGCGATGCAGTATGAGCGTTTGCTGGCCCCCGTCGATCGTTTTGCCGACAGCGTCCATGAGTTCATCGCGCAGGGTGCTCGCGGTGCCAACGTCACCGTACCCTTCAAACTGGAAGCCTTCGCGCTGGCGCAAGAACGCACGCCGCGCGCGCAGGCAGCGGGTGCGGTCAACACGCTGAGTTTTTCTGCTGATGGCATCAAAGGTGACAACACCGATGGCATAGGGCTGGTGCGTGACATCACACGCAACGCGGGTGTGCCACTCAGGAGCCGTTCAGTGCTGTTGCTGGGTGCTGGTGGTGCGGCACGCGGTGTGATCCTGCCGCTAATTGAGGAAAGCATCGCAGGTCTGGTGATAGCTAACCGCACGCAACCCAGAGCGATGGAGCTCGCACAGCAGTTCTCTCACAGCGACGTACCTGTGTCATCTGCGACGTTTGAACAGCTCGATCAATCTTTTGATGTGATCATCAATGCCACATCAGCGAGTCTGGATGCCGAATTGCCGCCATTGCCTGATTGTGTCTTCGGTCCTCAGACGCTGGCTTACGACATGATGTACGGTGCGCAGCCAACCATCTTCATGCAGCATGCTGCCCAACGTGGCGCCGCCGTTCGTGATGGTTTGGGCATGTTGATCGAGCAGGCGGCGGAAGCCTTTTTCGTCTGGCGCGGCGTACGGCCCGAGACAGCCCCGGTATATCAGTGGCTGCGAGGCCAGTTATGAGCTCTCGCGGATCAGGAAAAGCGCAGGGATCCGGGCGTGGTCTGCTGTTCTGGATCATTGGTATTCCCTTGCTGCTGGTACTGCTTTTGCAGGCCTGGTATTTCCTGCATATCTGCTGGTGGGTTAATCACAATCCTGATTCCACTTCGTTCATGCGCGAGCAGCTGAGCAAGATTCGCGAAAAAAATCCTGCTGCTCAACTGCAGCATCGCTGGGTGCCCTACAACAGGATCTCCAATAATCTCAAGCGCGCCATCATTGCGTCGGAAGATGCCAATTTCGCCGAGCATGAGGGTGTCGACTGGGATGCGCTGCAGAGAGCCTATGAAAAAAATGCAAAAAAGGGCAAGGTGGTCTCCGGCGGGTCGACCATTACACAGCAGCTGGCCAAAAATCTTTTCTTGTCAGGCCAGCGCAGCTATCTGCGCAAAGGACAGGAAATGATCATCACCTTCATGCTTGAAATGATGATGGACAAGCGCCGCATCTTCGAGATTTATCTGAATGTGGTCGAATGGGGGACGGGTGTATTCGGGGCCGAGGCAGCGTCCATGCGTTACTTCGGCAAGCCCGCTTCTGCGCTGGGCCCACAGGAAGCAGCAAGACTTGCCGTGATGCTACCCAACCCGCGCTACTTCGGGCGTCATCTCGATTCCGGTTATTTGGCCCGCCGATCACGCTTGATCCTCTTGCGCATGCGTACCGCCGACTTACCCTGAGAGCAAAGCTTGTTCACTGGCTGTCCGCGGCGCTTGCCTGAGGCCACCGATCTCAGTACACTTGCGCTGTTTTTGTAATCGGAGACCTACCTTGGGTAGTCCCAAATCATATTCCCATCCGTCGTTCGACGGTGTCTTCGCAAGCTAGCGCATCTCCTTTCAGTGCCTCGCTTGCCGGATATGGGTAAGCTGGTGCGCTTGGCCGTCAGGCCGCGTTCCCTGATGTTTTACATGTTGCGCGATTTGCGTAGCGCATGCTGCATTGACTGCGGCCGGGAGAACTTATGATCAATGTATTCGTCCTGCAAAACGGTCGTCTGAGTCAGATTCCTATCGAGTCACGTGATGATCTGGTCAATGTCACGCCGGTCTGGGTCGATCTGACGGATCCCAGTGATGAAGAGCGCGATTGGGTCAGCAGTATTTTTGGTGTGATGCTGCCGGAGGAAGACGAGGTCAAGGATATCGAGGCCTCAGCGCGTTATTACGAAGCCGACAATGGCGATCTGCATTTGCGCTCCGATTTTCTGCTTGAAGAAGACGAGGGCGAGTCGCGCGTCGTGACGGTTGCTTTTATTCTCGCCCGAAACATGCTCTTCTCCATGCACAATGACGATCTGCCGGTATTTCGTCTGGTACGCATGCGCGCACGTTCACGCCCGGGCTCGATTGGCGACTTCAAGGATGTACTGCTCGACTTGTATTCCACCGATGTTGAATATTCGGCCGACGCGCTCGAAGGCATTTATCAGAATCTTGAAGAAGTCAGTCGCAGCGTTCTGCAGAAAGATATCAGTGACCAGGACGCGGCAGCATCGCTCAATGCGATGGCGCGAGAGGAAGACTTGAACGGTCGCATCCGTCGCAACATGATGGATACCCGACGTGCGGTGAGCTTCATGATGCGCGGACGCTTGCTCAGTCCCGATCAGTTTGATGATGCGCGCCAGATCCTGCGCGACATCGAATCACTCGATGGTCACACCGCCTTCCTGTTCGACAAGATCAACTTCCTGATGGATGCAACCGTGGGCTTCATTAACATCAATCAGAACAAGATCATCAAGATCTTCTCGGTGGCGTCGGTTGCCTTCCTGCCGCCGACGCTGATTGCCAGTATCTACGGTATGAACTTCCGTATCTTGCCGGAGTTGAATTGGAGCTTCGGTTATCCGTTTGCGATTCTATTGATGATTGCCAGCGCGGTGACGCCATTTTGGTACTTCCGCCGACGGGGTTGGTTGCGCTGATTTGAGTGCGCCGATGGGTGCAGGCCGGGATCCAGCGTCTTTCATTCAACACTACTGGCTCAAACCCTTCACCGAGTAACTTCAGGCTCGAACTGACTGGCGTTCAACGCAAGTCTGGGTCTTCCACTCAATGCACCGCTTTAAAAGCACCGCGTGCCGCATCCACAGTCTCAGCAATCACCGCATCATCATGCGTCGCCGAGACAAAGCCCGCCTCGAATGCCGACGGCGCCAGATACACACCGGCATCGAGCATCGCGTGGAAGAATTGATTGAAGCGCTCTTTGTTGCAGGTCATCATTTCCGCATAATTGCCCGGCACGTGTTCGGTGAAATAAATACCGAACATGCCACCGATGGCGTCGCCACAGAAAGCGACACCCGCCTCAGCCGCCGCCTTGGACAAACCATCCACCAGCTTCGCTGTCTGGGCTGACAGTTTTTCATAGAAGCCTGGCCGCTGAATGATGTCCAGTGTTGTCATGCCTGCTGCGACTGCCACCGGATTGCCCGAGAGCGTGCCTGCCTGATACACCGATCCCAAAGGTGCCAGATGTTGCATGTATTCCTTGCGTCCACCAAAGGCTGCGACAGGTAAACCGCCGCCGATCACCTTGCCCAGCACCGTCATATCGGGTTGTATGTCGTACAGCGCCTGCGCACCGCCCAGTGCAACGCGGAAGCCGGACATCACCTCATCAAACATCAGCACCGCACTGTGCTGTGTACAGAGCCTACGCATGGTTTGCAAAAATTCTGGTGTCGCGCGCAAGAGATTCATATTGCCGGCGACGGGTTCGACGATCACTGCAGCGATGGTCGAACCCATTTTGTTGAAGACTTCTTCGAGTTGCGCGCTGTCGTTGTAGTCGAGCACCATGGTGTGCTTTGCGAAGTCAGCTGGTACGCCCGATGAAGTCGGATTGCCAAATGTCAGCAGCCCACTGCCTGCCTTGACCAGCATGGAGTCTGCATGACCGTGGTAGCAGCCCTCGAATTTGATGACGGTGTCGCGGCCTGTCACGCCGCGCGCCAGACGCAAGGCACTCATCGCGGCTTCGGTGCCGGAGGAGACCAGTCTGACTTGCTCTATCGATGGCACGATTTTGCAAATCATTTCGGCCATCAGAATTTCGCCCTCGGTCGGCGCGCCAAACGAGAGGCCATGCGAAGCCGCCTTCTGCACTGCGGCGATGACCTCAGGATGCGCATGTCCGACGATGGCAGGACCCCATGAACCGATGTAATCGATGTAGCGTTTGTCATCGGCATCCCAGAAATACGGGCCCTCGGCGCGCGTGATGAAACGCGGTGTGCCGCCGACAGAACGGAAGGCGCGCACGGGCGAGTTCACACCACCCGGTGTGCTTTTTTGTGCTCGTGCAAATAGGGTTTCATTCTTGGACATGGTTTTCCCCCTGAAGATAGCTTTGTTGGTGTTTTATTTGTCTATGTCGTTAGCGTCAAGCTTGATTCTCAGGCGTCGCCGCTGTCCGGCTCGCGCGCCCAGAAAAAACGATCAGGCACGAGTTTACCCATACCCAGGCGCTGCGCATGCGCGAGTGAGGCGACCGTGAATTCCTCTGCCTCGAAGACAGCCTCAGGCGCTTCGAGACCATTGGCGAGCATCGCGGCAATCGTGGCCGACAGCGTATTTCCGGCACCGATGAACGAGCCGGACTGTCGCGGCCAGTGATCAGTACGAACCATACCCTCGCTGCTGAACAGGGTGTTCGTCACTTTGCCTGCTTCACCTGGTGTACCGGTGACGAACACGAACTCGCAGCCCAGTTGTATCGCATGCATTGCATCGACTTCCAGCGTCTGCGCATTGGATGGCTCGCGCCAGGTTTCGGCAAGACGCAGCAGCTCGCCGGCTGATATCAGCAGCAGCGTACTTTGTGGAACCAGCAGCTGGCGTATTGCCAGCAGCAGTTCCTCGTCACTTTCCTGCTCTGACAGCGCCGTTGAAAAAGGATCCAGTACCAAGGGTACTTCCGGATAGTCGGACATGATCTCGGCGATGACGGCGACACTTTCGATGTTACCAAGGTAACCCACCTTGAATGCAGCGACCGGCATATCTTCGAGCAGAACGCGCGCCTGATCGGCGATCCATTCAGGCTCAACGAATTGCAAATCCTCGACGCCGGTGGTGTCACCGACGGCCAGTGCGGTGATCACGGAGAGTCCGTGGCAACCCATCGCAGCGAAAGCGGCCAGATCAGCTTGTATGCCGATCGCACCCACAGGGTCGGCAATGCCGAAGGTCATGACAAGCGGAGAAGTTTGGTTTTGCACAGGGAAAGGATTAACATAGGGGGCTTTTGCATTTTACTTGAAGGGCTGTGCTGTGAGCGATAACAAGACAACTGAGCAGGAATACAAGACCTGGATGTGCCTCATCTGTGGATGGGTCTACGACGAATCCGCTGGTTTGCCCGATGAGGGTATTGCCCCTGGCACACGCTGGGACGAGGTACCCATGAACTGGACTTGTCCGGAATGCGGTGCCCGCAAGGAAGACTTTGAAATGGTCGCCATCTGATTTGTCACCGACGCCGCGCATCATGGCTTCATGTGTATGCGCGGTGAATGCTGCAGATATGTCGCCAAAATCACTACATCGAGCAAAGTTTGATTTTTCAATGTACTAACTAATTGCTCTTTTTGTTACATTTGCGCCCGGTTCCATGAAAGCATTCATCGGGTGGCGCAATGGTGGTTTTGCAAGCGCAGGCTGGACCAGAAATTCTGGTCATAGACGACAGTAGTACGATCCGGCGTTCTGCCGAGATTTTTCTATCGCAATCCGGTTATTCGGTGCTGCTTGCCGAAGACGGTTTCGAGGCTTTGTCCAAAATCGTGGAACGTCGGCCAGCGCTGATTTTCTGCGACATTCTGATGCCGCGTCTCGATGGTTATCAGACCTGCAGTCTCATCCGTTACAGCAAGGACTTTCGCGACACACCTGTCGTCCTGCTTTCCTCCCGCGACGGATTGTTCGATCGCGCCCGCGGTGCCATCGCTGGCGCTACCGCTTACCTCACCAAACCATTTACCAAGGACAGTCTGCTCAAGATAGTCCGCGACCATGTGTCGCAGCGCGAGGCCCCGTGACCATGCCGGCTTTTTTCGTCAACTCCTTGTCCCCTCACTGATATGCCCATCAAGCACATCCTGATTGTCGATGACTCTGCAACGGAGCGTCATTTTCTGTCCGAATTGCTGACATCGAACGGCTATTCGGTCACTACTGCAGAAAATGGTGATATTGCCATCGAGCGCATACGACAAAATCCACCCCACCTGATATTGATGGATGTGGTTATGCCCGGACAAAATGGTTTTCAGACCACGCGCGCGATTGCACGCGATCCGATAACCAGTCATGTACCCATCATCATTTGCAGCAGCAAGAATCAGGAAACGGATCGCATCTGGGGTATGCGGCAAGGCGCACGTGATTATCTTGTCAAGCCGGTCGATACGCGTTTGTTGCTGCAGAAAATCGCTGCGCTGTCACGTTCGGTGAACTGAGATGCACGCGCGGTCCGTAAGCGAAATGCCCATTGCGCAGGACGAACTTGCCACATCCGACAGGCAGGAGCGCCGGCAGGCTTTGCGTGAATTTCAGCGGCAGCTGGTAGAACGCACCCAGCTCGCACGCTCGAACAGCCATAGCGAGCAGATGCGGCTCGCCGTGCAAGCCGGTGATCAACCGTATTTGCTCGAGGTGGCACATACCGCTGAAGTCATCACTTATGAAGGTGTCAAGCCAGTGCCACATACCTGTGCCTGGTTTCTTGGGCTGATCAACTGTCGCGGCAGGCTCACGGGCGTGATTGATCTCTCCGGGTTTTTGGGTCGTCCCGTCAGACCAGCGCAGGATTCCGATCGTTTACTGGTTTTGTCCGACACGCTGCCGGTGCCTTGCGCATTGCGCGTCTCGCGCGTGGCGGGGCTGGTCAGTCTCTCCGGTTTCACCTCGCAGTCCAGACCCGCAGACGAATCTTCCTGGGTGAGCTCGTTTCTTGTGGATCGAGAGTCGCGCGTCTGGCGATTGCTGGATTTACCCCTGCTGATGGAAGATCCCGCATTTCTTGATGTGGTGGCGCATTAGAGAAGCTGATTTATTTTTTATTCATTGGCGGAGCATTGCATGGAAATTGATACAAGCCATGGCGCAAGTACGGTGACGAACATGTCTTCCGCGATACCGGATTCCTTCAAAGAAGAAAAAGGTCACCGGATGTGGCAGAAATTTTTCATGCGCATGAAAGCTAACGTTCTCGTACAACCCTGGTTGGACTACGTTTCGGTAAAGATGGCGGTACGGGTGATGCAGATCGGGCTTGTGCTGTCACTGATTGCCCTCGTTATTTTCACCTGGCTGAATTCTCAGGAAACCGCCAAGGCCTCGGTGCGCACCCAGATTGCCGGTGATCTGGTCATGCATTCGCAGCGACTCGGTAAGGCAGCGCCGAATGCCATTCAGGGCAACCCCGAAGCTTTCGCCCAGCTTGAACAAAGCCGAACAGCGATCAACGATGCACTCAAGCTGTTATCTGCGGGCGGTGAATGGCAGGGTCGTGTGGTGCCCGTTGCCGATGCCTATTTTGCCAAACGCGTTGCCCGCATCAGCGATATCTGGCAGCGCTCGGATCAGTCGGCGACACGGCTCATGAGCTTGCAAAAAGAACTGACGGGATTCGGTACCACCCTGCAGTCGCTCAACAAACTCAATCCGGTGTTGCTTGAGCTCGCCGAGCAAATCGCAATTGTCAGTGCGCAGTCAGGCGCCTCGGCGCGCGAAGTTGCAGCAGCAGGGCAGCTCGTCATGCTCACCCAGCGTCTTGGTAAAAGTGCGAACGAATTTCTCACGCCTGAGGGTATTAATCAGGACACCGCGTTCATGCTGGGTCGCGATGCCAATACCTTTCAGGACATCATGACCGGATTTCTGGAAGGTAGTGCGGTCTTGCGTCTGCCGGCACTTGCCAATCCGGATGCACGCGCGCGTTTACAAGAACTCCAGACGGCTTTTGTAAACTACCGTCGCGAGCTCGCCGGCATTCTTGGTAACCTGAAAAACTTCATTGCAGCCAAGCAGGCGGAGCGGCAAATATTCGCCGACAACGAATCACTCCGCGAGCGTTTGCTGGAGCTGCAGCAGGCCTATCGTGCGCAGGAGACTGAAGGCAATTGGACGCACTGGGCGTTGGGTATAGCGGGATTTTTATTTCTGATGTTTGCGCTCGCACTGGGGCTCTTGCTGTTGCATGACAGTCGGCAGCGTACGGCCCAGGCAGAATCACGTCGTGTTCAGGCCGAGCAGCAGCGCCGCAAGGCCATGCAGGAAGAAGAAGCGGCGCGCGCCATCAATCAGCAAAATCAGGCGGCCATTCTCAGGTTGATGAATGAGCTTCAGGAGGTGGCCGAGGGTAATCTGGCGATTCGCACTACCGTATCGGAAGATATCACCGGTGCGATCGCGGACTCCGTCAATTTCACGCTGGAAGAGTTACGCAATCTGCTGGCGCGAGTCAGTTATACCGCACACCAGGTTGGAAAATCCTGCGGCGCTGCGCAGAATATATCCAGTGAATTGCTGGCGCTTGCTGCGCGTCAGTCGAATGAAATTCAGCAGACCGGTGAGGCAGTGCTGCAGATGACAGCACAAATTCACCAGGTCTCGCGTGCCGCCAGTGAGTCAGCCGATGTTGCCCAATCCTCCGTGAGTGCCGCCGAGCAGGGCGAGAGCGCAGTACAAAATGCGATTCGCGGCATGCAGCAGCTGCGCGAGCAGATACAGGAAACTGCCAAGCGCATCAAACGCCTTGGTGATTCTTCGCTTGAAATTGGTGACATTACCGATCTGATTTCCGATATCACCGAGCAGACCCATGTGCTCGCATTGAATGCGGCGATACAGGCTGCATCTGCAGGTGAAGCTGGCCGGGGTTTTGCCGTGGTTGCCGAAGAAGTTCAGCGATTGGCCGAGCGCTGCGGTGATGCGGTGCGACAGATCAGTACGCTGGTCAAGACCGTGCAAGCCGATGCACAGGAAGCCGTCGCTGCGATGGAGCGCTCCACGCTAGGGGTGGTGGAAGGAACCCGCTTGTCAGATGCGGCTGGTCATGCGCTGGCAGATATACGGCGTATTTCTCAGCATCTGGCTGAACTCATTCGCGGCATTTCAGCCTCTGCGGTGGAACAGTCAAGTCTTGCCGATGGCGTAGCGCGCAATATCGAGAGCATTCTGACCGTGACCGAGCATACGCGGCATGGCACTCAGCAAACCGCTTCATCGGTGCAGGAACTCGGCGAGCTGGCATCGGAACTTGAAGGTGCAATCGCACGTTTTCGCATTGCTGCCTGAGTCATTTGCCTGTTCTGAAAACCAACGATGAATTCGCCTGCGCCAGCCAGCTTGACTGCAGCAGATTGCCTGCCGCCTCTTTTTCATGCGCTGGCAATGTCGCTGCGTCAGCTGACGCACTTGGCACAACAGGCGACAATGACGGAGGCCGATACGCCGACAGTGCTGGCGTCCATGTCTGTGCTGCTCGGACAAGTGGAAGCTGCCTTCGCAATGGCGGGCGTTCACAGTCTTGCCGCCATTACTACACTTTCGCGCCGGCTCGTTTCGCGGCAATCGGAAAATACCGCCCCCTTTCCCGCTGAACTGGCCGCGACGCTGAGCCAGACTTTTAGCATCCTGACTGAGGCGATGGAACGCCTTCTCATGTCAGAGTCTGTGCCGGCATCAAATTTTTTATCATGCTGGGCTGCACTCGCTGCCTGGGATCTTACCGGTCACGCGCATCCGTCGGCGATGTTGTCGCTGCAGGTCGATGACAGCATGCTGCCTTCGGTGGCAGTACCCGAAGAAAAAGCCCTGCTGGCAGATCCGCGCAGTGAATTCGAGCGCGCGCTATTGCGGTTTTTACGGTCCGATAGTCCCGAAGAAGTTTTGCAAGCGGCGCAGCGTATAACGCAGGTGATTGCTGCACTTGCTTCGCTGGCACAGCCCGTGTCGGAAAAGGCCAACTGGCTGGCGTTGCATGCCGCCACCGGACTAATTGCAGAAGAAAAGACCCGTGATATTGCGCTGTCAAAGAAAATACTGGCGGCGACAGGGCGCGTGATCCGTCATATCGACGCCACAGAACTGCCGCCTGTGCCGGCAGCGCTGGTGCGGGAAGCCTTGTTCATGATTGCCACCGCCAACGCGCAGACGCCAGAGTCAGCCTGTATCGCGCACGCCTTTGATCTCGACGCTCAGCTTCCCTCGTCACACTCAGCAACTCCCGGGATGGCGAACGGAGATACCCTTGCCTTTACGGCGCTCAATCATGAAATCCAATCGCTGATTGCTTTGTTGGATACGCCGGGAACGGCTGCCTTACCTGCACCCGAGCAACTGGATAATCTGATTCAGTCTGCGCGCCTTATGCCGGGCATCGCTTGCGTGACGAGTGCGCTGTCCCGCTTGCAAGCAAGATTGTCTGCGCATGAGGTGCATGCGACGCAAGTTCTTTCGATTGCGGCCTGCCTACTGGGTCTGCAGGCACTGATGGGCTTGATGACCCGTTTGAAAAACAGTCAGTCCATTGCGCAGCGGATTGCAAGCAATCTGGATGCTATTGGCAATGCTGCTGATATTCCTTGTTGGCGCAGTTTGCACACCATGGGCATCGCCCTGCAAATACCTTCGGTGCTGACATCGCTGAGTGAGGCACTGATCGGAAGCCTGGCCGTCACCGAGCGACAAATAGAACGCCTGATGGATGAGGCACCTACGATGTCAGAGCGAGAAGTGGCCCTAGCCACCATTGATCATCGCCTCTCGGAAGTTCGGGCAGCGCTGAGCTTATTGGATGAGCAGGCTCTGCTGACATTACTTCACGAAATTCGCGAGCAACTCCCTACTATCATTTCTGCTGTAGCGAATAATCAAGACCTTTATCAACGTGAGGTGTTCGCACAAAAATTCGTTCGTCTGTCGGTGCTGCTTGCTGGCATATCACGAACTCACGATATCGAAGACAACGGTTCACTGGATGCGGTGGCGCTGCCTGCCGTTGGCAAGGATGAAAATCATGCGATGCGTCCGGCCTTTGATACTGGCCAGAGTCTGCACGCGATTTTTCTCGACGAGGCAAAGGCGCGTCTGCAGCAGCTCGGGACTTGGCTGCATGCAGAAGCGACGAACAAAGATTTTCAATGGGAATCCGCCGCCCATGCCGCCCATGCACTTGCCGGATGCTCTGCCACGGTAGGCTTGTCGGAGATGCGGCAGCTGGCGCTGGCCATAGAAACCATAGTGACAGGGATGCGCGCAGGCGATGGGCAAATCACGGTGCCTGTGCGGACTGGTTTGCAAAAGGGATTGGTGACGCTTGAACACATGCTCGCCGATTTATCTGCAGGCCTCATGCCCGAGGCTCAGCCCGCAGTCCTTGAACAACTACTCGCATTGTCGCTGACGGCATCCGAGTCCGGATCTGAATTCGAGTATCAGGACGAAGCCCATGTCGAGACTCCGCTTGTTCTGCAGCAGACTGATGCATCAGATACGGCATCGCCTCCGGCGACTTTGCAGAACCAGTACAGTCAGTCCACTGCCAGCAAAGATCACACTGATTCGAAGACATTCCTTCAGGCAGAAACCTCCATATTCAATATATCGGCCAACCAGCCTCGCGATCCTATGCAGGATGAGCTGCATGGCATTTTTGTCGAGGAAGCCGCTGATCTGATGCCGCAGCTTGATCAGCAACTGCGCGCCTGGATTGTCGCGCCCTCAGAGCCTGAAGCCCCCGCACAGATGCTACGGATTTTGCACACGCTCAAAGGCAGTGCGCTGATGGCTGATGAGATCAGGCTTGGTGACGAGCTGCATCAGATGGAGCAAACCGTCGCTGAACTCTCGCAACGGTCGCCACCCGATGCAGCCGCACTGCGCATCCTTGAGACCACACTGGATCAATTGCTGCAAGTTTTCGTACCGGTCACTGCGGTGCCAGCGTCAGCGTCAGCGGTTGGCGATGGTCGGGTAAGCGATCTGAAAGCGACAAGTGCCGATCCCGATACTTCCGGTGTCACGCATGCACGTCAGAATGTCAATTCAGCCGCAGTGCCAGAAAAAACGCCTCAGACCTTACAGCTGCGGGTACGTGCAGAATTTTTGGATCGCATCACGACTTCAGGTGCAGAGCTGCTGGTCGGCAGTTCCCGCATGGCGAGCGAATTGCAGCTGCAAAGACAGTCGGTGAATGATCTCTCGGATAACCTCGCACGCTTGCGCGCGCAATTGCGCGAGCTTGAAATTCAAGCAGAGTCACGTATTGCTTCCGGATTCGCACCCAGCAATACAGCGGAATTTGATCCGCTTGAGTTTGATCGCTATACGCGGCTACATGAACTGACGCGCATGATGAGCGAAAGTATCGCGGACATCAGCAGTCTGCAGCGCACGCTCTCGCGTCAGCTGGACAGCGCCGTGCTCACGGTCACCGCGCAGGGACGTCATGCGCGAACACTGCAAGCCGATTTGCGGCGTGTTCGTACACTCCCATTTGCCAGCCTGAGCGGGCGGCTGCAGCACTTGCTGCGTCAGGCTGCTCGCGAAAAAGATTGCGATGTGGTGATGGAGATCGATGGCGGCAATCTCGAAGTGGATCGCGGTGTACTGGATCGCATCACGGGTCCACTCGAGCACCTGGTTCGCAATGCTGTTGCGCACGGCATCGAAACAGCGACCGAACGACGGTCACTGGGCAAGTCTGCGACAGGACGAGTACGCATGGACTTGTCTCAGCAAGGCAATACCTTGCAGCTGCAAATCAGTGATGATGGACGCGGGCTGAATTATGCGCGCATACGCGAACGTGCCATCGCTGCAGGATTGCTGACATTGGATGCGCACGCTGATGAGGCTGCGTTGGCGGAGTTGATTTTCGAGCCGGGCTTTTCAACGGCAAGCAAGGTGACGGAACTCTCCGGGCGTGGCATCGGTATGGATGCAGTACGCGCTGCTGTCATCGCTCTTGGTGGTCACCTGAAAGTGCTGAGCGAACCAGGTACCGGTACCCGTTTTATATTCAGCTTGCCGTTGACACTGGCGACCATGCAGGTCGTGCTGGTAACAGCAGGCTCGCACGAGGTCGCACTGCCCGCAACGCTGGTGCAGCAAATGCTGCAGCTCTCTTCTTCCGAGCTCGCGCAAGCGCGTACTGCAGGTGAACTGGAATGGCAGGGGCGCCATGTTGCCTTGCATCGTTTGACGACGCTGTTGGGTGAACCAATCTCCGGGCAAATGACTGTAACGCGCACACCAGTCGCCGTGCTGCGGCAGCTTGATCAGTATCTGGCCATCGAGCTTGATGCCGTGATTGGCCACCGCGAAGTCGTCGTCAAAAACCTCGGACCTCAGGTTGCCAAGGTACCCGGCATTGCAGGGGCTACGGTGCTGGGGGATGGCAGCATTACGCTCATCATCAATCCCTTGCCTCTGCCTGATTTCGTTGCAGCACATGCGAGCACCAGTGCATACATGAACCCAGCAGTAATCAGCGCACATCAGATGCCGCGCATTCTGGTGGTTGATGATTCGCTTACTGTGCGGCGCGCCAGCCAGCGACTCTTGGAGCGTCATGGCTATGTGGTTGCACTGGCCAGAGATGGCCTGGATGCGCTGGAACAGTTGCGTTTGAATACACCCGCTGCTGTGCTGCTGGACATAGAAATGCCGCGCATGGATGGTTTCGAGCTGCTTGCGGCCTTGCGTGATGATGCACGCTGGCATGCACTTCCGGTTGCGATGATCACCTCGCGCACTGCAGAGCGGCACCGTGAGCATGCGATGAAGCTGGGCGCAACCGCTTATCTGGGCAAGCCCTTTGTTGAAGAAGAACTGCTGGGTTTGTTGACGCAATGGCTTGCGACGACGACGGATGAGGCTAAGCTGCTCAATGCATAAAGCAGCGTATCAGTAACAACATCAGCAACATCAGCAACATCAGAAATCACAGCGCAACATTTTTCCTGTCGGAGGCAAATTTGAAAATTGCTTGGGTCACCGATCGCAGCAGCAACGGCATGCATCGTCCCCATGATCGCATCGCGCTCGTATTGCAGGGCGGTGGTGCGCTGGGTGCGTATCAGGCAGGCGCGTTCGAGGAATTATCCGATACGGCATTCCAGCCCGACTGGATCGTTGGCGTATCCATCGGTGCGATCAATTCAGCGATTATTGCCGGTAATCCTCCGGAACGGCGCGTCGAACGGCTCTCTGCTTTCTGGCATCAGGTGTCCTCCGGCTTGCCCCAGTTCGCCGATGCCAGTCCCATGATGCCCTGGCTGCGCGCGATGACCGAATCGACCGAACCCCGCTCTGCGTTCAATCAATGGAGCGCCTGGCATGCTGCCTTGTTGGGCATCCCCGGGTTTTATCAGCCACGCTTGCCACCGCCACCGTTTCAACCCGAAGGCACGCAAGCGGCACTCAGTCTTTATGACACCGCGCCTTTGCGAAAGACCCTGGAGAGCCTGATTGACTTTGATCTGATCAATGACGGATCGATTCGACTGTCACTGGGAACAGTGAATGTCAGGACGGGAAATTCTCACTACTTCGACAGCACGCAATGCCGCATCGGACCTGAGCACATCATGGCCAGTGGCGCGCTGCCGCCTTCATTTCCACCGGTGATCATTGATGGTGAGGCCTGGTGGGACGGTGGTATCTTGTCCAACACACCTTTGCAGCAGGTACTGGACTTGCGCGAGAAAAGCGAATCCATGCTGATATTTCAGGTGGATCTGTTTAGCGCACGTGGCGCGCTACCCAAAAATTTTGATGACGTTCTCAAACGTCAGAAGGAAATTCTCTATTCGAGTCGCACGCGTTACACCAGTAACATGGTGGCTGAGATCACCAATACGCGGCGCGCGATTTGTGATTTGATTGCCAAGCTTCCTGAAGATCTGAAGGATGATCCCGAGGTGCAGCATCTTGGCGAGTTTGCCCGCGTTGGGCCCATCGATCTGGTGCATCTGATTTATCGTCCCGGACCCTATGAGCGCGAATCGCTGGATTACGAATTTTCTCGCACATCCGTGCTCGAGCGATGGGAGGCCGGACGGCGTGATTTGCGCGATACGCTGATGCATCCCGAGTGGCTGAAGCGGGCCGGGCAGGCGGCAGGGGCAACGCAATACGATCTCACGCAGCACACGCGTGTCGTGAGCAAGGTGGCGCAGTAATCAGGCAAGTATCACTGGCGATTTATTTTTTGACTACCGCATAACGTTCCAGGGTTCGCTTGCGCGCTTCATCATGCGCAACGATAGGCGCGGGATAATCCTTGCCCAGTGTGATACCCGCGCTGCGCAACAAGAGCTCAGGCACCAGCCAGGGAGCATGAATTTGTTTGCGATCCAGTTTCGCCAGTTGTGGCAGGTAGCGCTTGATGAATTTACCGTCGGCGTCGAATTTTTCCGATTGCGTGATGGGATTGAAAATCCGGAAGTAGGGTTGCGCATCGCAGCCGGAGGAAGCCGCCCATTGCCAGCCACCGTTATTGGCGGACAAATCGAAATCATTCAGTTGCCGCGCAAAATAGGCCTCGCCGCGTCGCCAGTCTATGCCCAGATCCTTGATCAGGAAGCAGGCAGTCACCATGCGCAGACGATTGTGCATATAGCCGGTCTGGTTCAGCTGATGCATGGCAGCGTCCACCAGCGGGTAGCCGGTGCGACCTTCACACCAGGCAGCAAAATCGGCATCGGCTTTCTTGCCTTCTTCCCAGACGATGCGATCGTAATCGGCTTTGAAAGCGCGTTCAGTCACATGCGGATGATGATGCAGAATCATGAAATAAAAATCCCGCCAGACCAGTTCTGACAACCACACCGCAGCACCCTCACCACCTGTGCCCGCTTGAATCGCCTGCATCGCATGACGCGCCAGCGCGCGAATGGATACTGTGCCAAAGCGCAGATGCACTGACAGATACGAAGGACCTTTCACTGCGGGGAAATCACGTGCAACGCCATAGTGCTGCAAGCGCGGCAGAAAATCATCCAGCAACGTTTGTGCGCCACGCATACCGGGTTGTATATGGAGCGATTCAAGATCGCAGGCGTCGAAACCCATCTCGGCCAGTGCCGGTATGCCGCCGACCGGCGGTGCTGCGAACTGCGATTTTTTTGGTGTGCAATCGTAGGCGTCCAGCAAGGACAAATCATAGCCACCGGAGGGCAGGTTGAATTTTTTCAGCCAGGCATTCTTGTACGGTGTGAAGACCGACATCGGCTTGCCCATCTGCGACAAGACCTCGTTTTTTTCATGAATGACCTGATCTTTGCTGCTCAGCAGCTCGCAGCCTTTCTTTTTCAGCGCAGCAGCGACCGCCTGATCGCGCGCCAGTGCTGCCGGCTCATAATCATGATTGATGAAAACAGCGTCAACGCCCAGTTCGGCCGCGAGCGCGGGTATCTCGGTCTCTGCGCGCGCGTGGCGCACGATCAGCCCGCCACCCTGTGCGCGCAAGGCCGCATCCAGCTCGATCAGACTCGCGTGCAGGAAAGCGACGCGCCTGTCCAGCTTGCCGTGCTCCAGCAGAGGATCAAGGATGTCCTTGTCAAAAATGAAAGCGCAGTACACGCTGCGGCTGCTTTGTAGCGCGTGATGCAGTGCTGCATGATCAAAATTGCGCAGGTCGCGGCGAAACCAGAGCAGTGATTTGTCGTGTTGACTCATGAGGGTGAGGCGGATTCGAATCGGAAAGCGGGGAGTGTAGCCTTTCCCAGTGAACTCGGCGCACGCTGGTGGCTGCGCCTTTCTTCGGCCGTCACCGTCAAAGCTGATAAAATTCGGCTCATGGCCAAGCAAGGCAAGTCACACCCCCCTTCGTCCTCCGCGCCAGACGTGGAAGACAGCGATTTTTCTTCCTCCGCGACATCAAGCGATACCCCTCAATTGCAACTGACCGATCATTTCCTGATCGCCATGCCTTCCATGCTCGATCCCGTGTTCGGCGGCACCGTGGTTTATATCTGCGAACATCATGTGGGCGGCGCACTGGGCGTCATCATCAATCGTCCGACCGACATGACCATGGATGTGCTCTTCGAACGGCTTGATCTCTCGTTGGAAATCAGCCCCCATATTTCCGTGCTGCCGCGCGCGCCGGTGATGTTTGGCGGGCCCGTGCAGGTGGAGCGCGGCTTTGTACTCCATGCGCCCAGCGTCACCTACAACTCTTCTCTCACGGTATCCGACGAAATTACCCTCACCACCTCGCGCGATGTACTTGAGGCGGTCTCTCAGGGTCAAGGGCCGCAGCAGCTGCTGGTCACGCTGGGTTGCGCTGGCTGGAGCGCCGGGCAGCTCGAAGAAGAAATTTTGCGCAATGGCTGGCTGACCGTACAGGCCGATCCAGCGATCATATTTGAGACACCGATCGAGTCACGCTTTGTCGCTGCGATGAACCTGCTGGGCATAGACCCGAACCGACTGACCGGAGAGGCGGGGCATGCGTGATGCGCATCTGCCTCAGCGTATCGCTCAGCGCAGCTTGATTAATGCTTTTTGCAAGCCCTGTCGTGATGCGGTTTGCGCTACCGCTTGTGCATGATCACGGTACTGGCTTTCGACTTTGGCTTGAAGCGCATCGGTGTCGCGGTGGGTAATACCCTGATACGCCAAGCGCAGCCGCTGCAGGTGATTGAAGCGCCGACCAATGACGGCAAGTTCGCTGCGATATCGCAGCTGCTCGCCGAGTGGCAGCCGCAGCGTGTGATCGTGGGTTTGCCTTTGCATCCGGATGGCGCCGAACATGAGATGACCGTGCGGTGCCGGCGTTTTGCGAACCAGATTCACGGCCGTTTCGGTATCGAGACTGTGCTGGTCGATGAGCGTTACACTTCTGCGGTGCTGACCCAGCATCGCGGTCAGCCGGTGGATCACGAAGCTGCCGCGCTGATACTTCAACAATATTTCGATGCCCATGAATCAGACTGAATTGGACGCTGAAGCGCTCTACACGCAACTCGAGCTAGCCGTTGGTGCTGGCTTGGCAGGCACGTCCCGCCTGGCCATCGTGGGTATCTACTCTGGTGGTGCCTGGATCGCTGAACGTCTGGCGACATCACTCGGTATCGCCGATCTGGGCTACGTGGATGTGTCTTTCTATCGTGATGATTATGCCGAGCGTGGGCTGCATGCCGAGGTCAGGCCCAGTCAGATACCTTTTGATGTCGAGGGTGCGACCATTTTGCTGGTCGATGATGTGCTCTACACCGGGCGCACAACGCGGGCTGCGATCAACACGCTGTTTGATTATGGTCGCCCTGCACGCGTCATGCTCGCCGCCCTGGTCGATCGCGGCGGTCGCCAGCTGCCTGTGGCGCCCGACTTCGTGGCAAAGACAATCACGCTCGCAGACGATCAACAGCTCGTACTGCAAAAATCCGACGATGGCCGTTTCTCACTCACCATAGACCATGCATAACCCGCAACTCAATAAAAACGGCG
>JACCED011671302.1_pt1 | contig 18610 bp, 18 predicted proteins | sample 7455021 | NCBI WGS metagenome assembly JACCED01 (sample SAMN15323456, study PRJNA562643) | freshwater metagenome | isolation source: river surface water | place: USA:Blue River Watershed | collected 2017-08-19 | reverse complement strand
GGCGATGATGTCGGGCGTTAGCTGGTCTTCCAAAAAGGAAATCCGGTCCCGCAGGATCAGCTTGCGCTTCTTCAGGCGTGCCAGTTGTAGCTGGTCTACGGGGCCCGCCCGGTGCAGGGCCTCAATGGCAGCATCAAGGTCACGATGCTCCTCGCGCAGACGCAGGCATTCAGCCTCCAGCGCTGCTTTCTCATCTGCACTCATTTTATCAGCCATTGGGAATCCGCAGAGCAATCTCACGCGCAAGTATGCTTGGCTGCAGCCGCGCTCGCAAGTCTGCCATGGGTTGAACCGACAAGCTTTCGATTTCGCTTGCGGCCTGTCATGGCTGTGTCACACTCATTCATCCGCAACAAAAACGGAGTTGACGGATGTCGTTGCAAAGTCATGTTGCAGAACTCCAGCGTCGCCATCAGGCTCTGGAGAAAGAAATCCAGACAGCGCGCATTCATCCCGCGACAAGCGACCGCGAATTGGCGGAACTCAAGCGCAAGAAACTCCAACTCAAGGATGAGATCGAAAAACTACGAAGCTGTTCGCAAAAAAGCTGACAGCGATTTTTCGCTCACTCTGATCACTGAAGATTGTCCCGCGCAGGAACGCCGCTTCTGCGTCGGGATTGGAGACTTTTTTACCCTATATGCTCAGGCTCGGTTGTAACGGGGCGCTGCTTTCGCTAGGATAGGTTGTTTTTAAATTTTGCTTTCCGTGAAAGTCATGCTGAACGAAACTTTGTCGGGTTCGCCCTCTTCCGACGCGCAACCGCAACCTGATGAGGTTCGCGCCGCGCTCGAAAATCTCCTGAGACAGCCTGAGTTTCAGGGTTCCAATCGCATCAAGAAATTTCTCACCTTCGTTGTCGAGCGTCATCTGAGTGGTCAGCCCGATATGTTGAAGGCGCCCTCTATCGCCGTGCATGTTTTTGACCGCGATGAGAATTTCGATGCTCATGCCAATCCGATTGTGCGTGTCGAAGCGACGCGCCTGCGCAAGGTGCTGCGTGCGGTCTATGATCGACCGGATTTTCATGAGCCTGTTGAGATCGAGCTGCCGCTTGGTTCCTATGCGCCCAGTTTTCGCTATCGCCGCACAAAACAATCCGTGGCCGAGGCGGGCGGTCATGCTTATGCCGCGCTGGCCGCGCATGATGAGGTCATCAAGTCCAAGCGCGAGCAGATCAAAAGCCGGATCTCTCAACGCCGCTGGAGCGGGCGGGCCCTGTTCGCTCTCGGCGGGCTTGTCTTTCTTGCCTTTTTCATGCTGCTCAATGATGGCTATGATAATGCCAAGCTGCATTTTGACGAGATGATAAGCGATGGCGACATGCGCCCCATTGTCTTTGTCGCGCCCTTCCATCAGCGCAATCTCACGCCGCGCGAGCAGTTGTGGCATGCGCAAATCCAGCGCAATCTTCTGGATGCCTTGTCCCGCTTCGATCATCTTCGCTTGCGCAGCGCTGGCGATCCGCGGGACCGTGCTGACTTCGAAATCACGTCAAGCTTGTCGTCGGCTCCTGTCGGGCCTGTTTTGAATTTGCTGCGCGCAGACCGCAGTTCCGTAACCAGTCATCTTACTCCCATACCGGGAGATGATCTGGCGCAATATATGATCTCGCAAAGCCGGGTCGAATTGCTGAAGGGCGTCGCAAAATTCGTCAATGGCATCGAGTTTGATTTGCAGATGCGCCATCGCCGCGGCCAGTCCTTGCCAGAGCCGCTGGCTTGCGGCGCGCGGATGCGCGAATATCAGTCAATCGGCGGCGATTTGGCGCGTGAAGCGGCTCTGCAATGTCTAAGAACAGCCATCGCACAAAATCGCCCGGATGCATTCCTGATCCAGGCGCGATTGTCCGCACTTTATTTCGATGATTACGCCATGGGGCGCAAATTGCCGGATAATCGCGATGCGATGCAGGAGGCTTTTCGTCACGCACAGCAATCCATGCAAGCGGCTTCATCCCGCGCAGCGGGCCTGAGCGCTTTCGCGCGGATCCTTTTGATGACGAGTGCGGATGATGCAACTGCGTTGCAATTGGCGCGCACGGCCTATGTGGCCAATCCGCTTGATCCAGATGCGCGGGCAGTTCTCGGTTCGACCCTGATCGTGTTGGGGCAATATGAAGAAGGGTCAGCTTATCTGCGTGCCTTATGCGACGATTATCCCAATTATCCGAGCTGGGTGCGGCTTTATCTTTATGTCGCAGCAGTGGAGATGGGCGATTCTGAGGCGCAGCGCCGCCATGTGGCTGTAGCCGATCGTCAGGAATCGCCCTTTACCATTCTGGCGCGGCTGACCATGCATGTCATGGAGGACAATAAGACCGCCGCCGAGGAGGCTTATCATCGCCTGCTGACAATCAATCAGAATATGGCAGACATTCCCGCGTCCGTGCTGATGCGTTTGCGTTTGCGGGGGCCAAAAATGCAAGAAGTGTTTCACAAGCTTTCTGGTGCGCCGTGAGATCAGCCCAGCAAGCCATTGGCCCCATCCCAGATCAGCTTCAGTCCGACGAGGCAGGTGAGCACGCGAATGATGGGATAGAAGCGTGCGCCTGACAGGCGTTTGACCATCCACACGCCGATGAAGGTCGCGCCAATTGCAACGGGTAGCAAAGCAGCCGATGTGGAGAGATTGGGAACGGAAATTTGGCCGAGCATCCAGAATGCGATGAATTTGACCCAATTGACGATGAAGAACAGCGAGAGCATCGTGCCTGCATAAACCGCGGGAGGCAGTTTCAACGGCATGAGATAGACCTGCATGGGTGGCCCGCCTGCATTGGCGATGAAACTGGTGAAGCCCGCAACCGTGGACCATAGCGTTGCCTTGCGCATATTGGGTTCCGCCGCTTTGTCGCTCCCGCGCGGCACGCTCACAAGTACAAAGCCTGCGGCAATGATCCCCACCATCAACTGCACAAATTCCGGCGTCACGCGTGCCGCAAAATAGGTCGCGATGGTGATCCCGATCATCGTGCCGGGCAAGCAATAGAAGAAGGTGCGCCTGTCCATGTTGCGGCGATAGGCCCAGATGCCGACAATGTCCTGAGCCATCAAAATGGGTAGTTGAATGGCTGCCGCTTGAACGGGGGAAATGACAAGACACATAAGGGGCAAGGAAAGCGCACCCATGCCGGAGAAGCCTCCCTTGCCCATCCCCTGCAGCATCACCGCAGGAATGGCCACGAGGTAAAAGTGCCAGTCAGTGATCATACCTTCGTCGGCTTTTTGCGTTTTTTCCTGCTTTTGCCGGATAGACCTTCGCCTAATGGCTAAGTGTCTGCCAGTTGTCAGGATTTTCCCCACCCCGCAGATAGTGAGGTGGAGAATGGGTGGAGGCTCTTATGGCCAGTCGTTATGGCGAAACATATGCTGCTTGGCAAAAGAATCCGGATAGCTTCTGGGGAGAGGTTGCCCGCGAGATTGACTGGGTTGACGCCCCACGCAAGATCTTCGACGCCCATGCGGGGGTCTATGGTCGCTGGTTCCCGGATGCGAGCTGCAACACCTGCTTCAATGCTGTCGATCGCCATGCCAAGGGCGAGCGCGCCCAGCAGGATGCCATCATTTATGACAGCCCGGTGACGGGACAAAAGCGTCGCTACACCTATGCTCAGCTGCTGGATGAAGTGAGCAGGCTCGCCGCAGTGCTGCTCGATCTTGGGATCACCAAAGGTGATCGCGTCATTGTCTATATGCCGATGATCCCAGAAGCCCTGTTTGCCATGCTTGCTTGCGCGCGTATCGGGGCTATTCACTCGGTCGTCTTTGGTGGTTTCGCGGCCAAAGAACTTGCAACCCGTATTGACGATGCCGCGCCCAAGGCGGTGCTCACCGCGTCTTGCGGCATCGAGCCCGGTCGCGTCGTGCATTACAAGCCGCTGCTTGATGAAGCGATCAATCTGTCAAAGGCAAAGCCCAGCTCAGTTCTTCTACTGCAGCGTGAGCAATCACAAGCGAGCATGATGGCGGGGCGCGACCATGATTGGGCGACCTGTGTTGAAGCCGCGCGCAAGGCTGGCAAAAGCGCTGATTGCGTGACTGTGCAAGCAACCGATCCGCTTTACATCCTCTATACCTCCGGCACGACAGGCATTCCCAAGGGTGTGGTGCGCGACAATGGCGGCCATATGGTCGCGTTGAAATGGACGATGAGCAATCTCTACGGCATCAAGCCCGGTGAAGTGTTCTGGGCTGCATCCGATGTCGGCTGGGTCGTCGGCCACAGCTATATCGTGTATGCGCCGCTGCTGCATGGCGCGACTACGGTTGTCTATGAAGGCAAGCCCATCGGAACGCCGGATGCTGGTGCTTTCTGGCGCATGATCGAGGAGTATAAGATCAGCGCGCTCTTTACAGCGCCGACGGCCTTCCGTGCGATCAAGAAGGAAGATCCCAATGCGGAATTCCTGAAAAAATATTCCACCAAGACTTTGCGCACCCTGTTCCTTGCAGGTGAGCGTGCCGATCCTGACACGGTGCAATGGGCCGAAAGAATTCTTGGCGTGCCGGTGATCGACCATTGGTGGCAGACCGAAACTGGCTGGGGCATTGTGGGTAATCCGATCGGCCTTGGTATGTTGCCGGTCAAGCATGGGTCCCCCACGGTGCCGATGCCTGGCTATGATGTCCAGATTGTCGATGAAGCTGCCAAGCCTTTGCCCAATGGCAAAATGGGCTCCATCGTGATCAAGCTTCCCCTCCCACCGGGTTGTCTGCCAACCTTGTGGAACAATGATGAGCGGATGAGGGAGAGCTATCTTGCGGAGTTCCCTGGCTTCTACAAGACAGCCGATGCAGGCTTCAAGGATGAAGACGGTTATCTCTACATCATGGGCCGCACGGATGACATCATCAATGTCGCGGGACATCGCCTCTCAACGGGTGGCATGGAAGAGGTTCTGGCGTCGCATAAAGATGTCGCTGAATGTGCGGTCATCGGCATCAAGGATGAGCTGAAAGGTGAACAGCCTTGTGGCTTTGTGGTGCTGAAATCTGGTGTCACACGCTCGCCGCTGGAGATTGAAAAAGAGCTTGTCGCTCTGGTGCGCGAAAAGATCGGCCCTGTGGCGGCGTTCAAAATCGCCATCACAGTTGCGCGCCTGCCCAAGACCCGCTCCGGCAAAATTCTGCGTGGGACGATGAAGAAGATTGCCGATGGTGAAGAATGGTCAACCCCCGCCACCATCGACGACCCTGTGATCCTCGACGAGATCACAGCGGCGCTCAAAGCGAAGGGCATTTGATGCACAGGCTCCGCTTTCTCCCCATGGGAGACGGGTGGCGTTCTTGAAGACAAAAAAGAGGCACCCCAACGGGTGCCTCTTTCATTAACGTCGAGCGGAAAAACTTCACTCGCCCTTCAGATCCTTCAACTTCGCGAAGACGGAGTCGAGGTCGTAGGGTTGTTCTTCTTCCGGCGGCGGGGTCAGCGGGCGCTGTGAGCCGAAGACATCTTCGTGGCTCAAAGGCTGATCGTCACGCGCGGTCGTGACTTCGGCTGGCAACAAGGTCGCGCCATGGTCGATTGCCTGATGCGGGCGATCCTTGTTGGCGCGCGCCACTTCCATATCCAGATCGATCTGGGAGCACATGCCAAGTGCAACCGGGTCCATGGGCGTCAAATTGGCAGCATTCCAATGGGTGCGCTCACGGATGGATTGCAGCGTGGACTTGGTGGTGCCTGCAAGGCGCATGATCTGCGCATCCTTCAATTCGGGATGGTTGCGCAACAGCCACAAAATCGCATTGGGGCGATGCTCGCGGCGGGACTTCGGCGTGTAGCGCTTGCTGCGCGGCTTGTTGTCGATGATAGAGGCAACCTTCGACACGGCGCGCTTGAGCCGGTGATCAGGATTTTCCTCTCCGGTAGCGATTTCCTCGCGCGTCAGCTGGCCGGATTTGATCGGGTCATGACCTTTGATGCCAGCTGCCACTTCGCCATCGGCAATGCCCTTCACCTCAAGCGGGTGGAGTTTGCAGAAATTGGCAATCTGATCGAAGGTCAGAGATGTATTTTCAACAAGCCACACGGCCGTCGCCTTTGGCATCAAGGGGGCGTTGCTCATGTTGCTCTCCTTCTGCGCCGGATGCGCGGGTCAGTAGATGTCAAGGGACGAGCGCCGCCGGGCTTCGGCCCGGCCGAGGCCTAGCCTCAAGCATCCATCCATGACGGGAATGGCTCGAATATAGGCCCCCCGTTGCGGGAATGCAACGCGGGCCGGTTAAAAAGGAACGCGACCGGGCCTTTCACAACAGCGCCGCCCGCTCCTCCCAATGGGAGAAGGGGGCGCGTTTTCCTCACACCACCAGCACCACCTTGCCGATATGGGTGGAGCCTTCCAGTCTGGCATGGGCCTTTGAGGCCTCGGCCAGCGGGAAGGTCTGATCCATCACGGGGCGGATCTCGCCGCGCTCGATCAAGGGCCAGACTTTCTCCCGCAAAGCTGCTGCAATCGCGCCCTTTTCAGCCACGCTGCGGGGGCGCAGTGTCGAGCCCATATGGCGGATGCGCTTCACGCTGAGGAATTTCAGATCCACCTTGGTGCCTTCCATCATGGCGATTTGCGAGACGCGGGCATCCATGGCGGCGCAACGGTGGTTACGCTCCACATAGCTGCCGCCAACCATATCAAGGATCACATCGGCCCCATGGCCGCCCGTCGCCTGCTTCACCACTTCGACGAAATCCTGCGTCTTGTAATTAATGGCGACGTCCGCTCCCAATTTCAGGCAGGCCGCACATTTTTCGTCCGACCCTGCGGTGGTGATGACTTTGGCGCCGAAAGCTTTGGCCAGCATGATGGCGGTGGTGCCGATGCCCGATGTGCCGCCATGGACCAGAAACCACTCGCCAGCCTTCAGTCCTGCCATTTCGAAAGCATTGACCCAGACGGTGAAGAAGGTCTCGCACAGGGCCGCAGCCTCGATCAGCGACAGGCCCGCGGGCACGGGCAGGGCATGGCTTTCATGCACTTTGCAATATTCGGCATAGCCCCCGCCATGGGCGAGTGCGCAGACCTTGTCGCCCAGCTTCCAGTGGGTCGCGCCTGCGCCAAGTGCCACGACCTCACCGGCGATTTCCAGTCCCGGCAAGTCGGAGGCGCCGGGTGGGGGCGGGTAACGGCCAAGGCGCTGCGAAATGTCCGGCCGGTTGACGCCAGCCGCAGCCACCTTGACCAGAATTTCGCCGGGTTCGGGATGGGGCAGGGGCCGTTCCGTCAGAGTCAGAACGTCCGGGCCGCCGGGCTCGCGAATGGTGATGGCTTTCATACTGGCAGGCAGGTTCATGGTCTCTCTTTCAAGGCTTCAAACCGCGTGTAAGATGGACCCGATCACAAGGCAGGACAATATGGCCATCTCAGATGATGATCCCTTTGGCGCCCCGCGAAAGAAGCCGACAAGCCACGAAATCGGCCAAAATCTCGATGCGCTGTCGGTCGATGAACTCGATGAGCGTGTCGCTCTGCTGGAGCAGGAGATCGAGCGGCTGAAAGCGGCACGCCAGTCCAAACAGGCCTCAAAGGCAGCCGCGGATGCTTTCTTCAAGCGCTGATGCATTAACCCTGCGCCCAACAAGATCGGCGCGGGCAGGAGTTTGTGGGTAGAGTGCAGCGTCAAGTTGGGTGGGTTGAGTATGTCGAGCGTCACGAATCTGTTTGATCACACGCGCAACACTGTGTCCTTCGCGCAGAAGGTGGCGCAGTCGGAAAGCTTCAAGGCGCTCTTCAAGGAAGGTATGCAGCTGGTGGAAGCCTCGGCTGCCTATCTCGACGGTCCAGGCCGGGCTGAATCCAAAGCTCTGCCGCGCTCGATCGCGCTGTCCTATGCCTCGGAGAGCATGCGTCTGACCACGCGCCTGATGCAGCTGGCCTCCTGGCTCCTGCTGCAACGAGCGGTCAATGAAGGCGAGATGACGCAGGCTCAGGCCGCGCAGGAAAAGAACAAGGTCAATCTGACCCGGCAGGAACTGTCCTGCGATGCCGCGGCTTTTGCGGAGCTTCCCCTGCGCCTGCAGGAGCTTTGCGAGCAGAGCCTGCGCCTGCAGGCCCGCATCCTCCATCTAGACCATCTCCTCTCCCAAAGCCTCATCCGCGAAACCTCCCGCCGGCCGGTGGCCATCGAAAGCCAGCTGGCAATGCTGAGAGAGGCTTTTGACAAGACGGCCTGAGCCAACAAAAAACCCCGGCAAAGCCGGGGTTTTTTGTTGGCGGGCGGGAAGATTACTTCTTCGCGCCGATATTGCCGAAGCGGTTGGTGAACTTCGACAGGCGGCCGCCGCGGTCGAGCAGCTGCTGGGAGCCGCCGGTCCAGGCCGGATGGGTCTTGGGGTCGATGTCGAGGTTGAGCGTGTCGCCCGCGCTGCCATAGGTTGAGCGGGTCATATATTCCGTCCCATCGGTCATCACGACCTTGATGAGGTGGTAGTGGGGGTGAATATCGGCCTTCATCGTCAGATCCTTCGACAAAGCTTGAGGGCTTGCGCGCGTCCAAGCGACGACGCTGCCGGAAGAGTGTTCCCAAAAGTGGGGTCGCGGTCCTATACAGCAGGCTGGCAGGGGGCACAAGGGTCCCCGGCCGGAACCTTCACCGGGGATGGACCCCCAAGGGCATGAAATGAGCGATACCGCAACAGCCATGGACAGGAAGCCCCGGACCTCTTTGAAGGCCCTCCTGCCCCTGCTTCCCTATGCCAGCCGTCACCGGCTCTGGATCCTGGCTGCATTGACGGCGCTGGTCGTGGCCTCTGCTGCGACGCTGAGCGTGCCGGTCGCGGTGCGGCGCATGATTGATCATGGCTTCTCGGAAGGAGAGGCTGGCGTCATCACCGAATATTTTGTTGCCATGCTGGGCGTCGTGGCTGTGCTCGCGGTTGCCTCTGGCACGCGCTACTTCCTTGTCATGTCACTGGGCGAGCGTGTGGTGGCTGATTTGCGTACGGATGTTTTTGCACATCTGACGCGCCTTGATGCGGCTTTCTATGACACGGCAAAATCAGGCGAGCTTGTGTCGCGTTTGACGGCCGACACGACGCAGATGAAATCTGCCTTTGGTTCGTCAGCCTCCATCGCCTTGCGCAATCTTTTCATGTTCGTCGGCGCGGTCGGCATGATGATTTATACAAGCCCGAAATTGTCGGGCCTCGTGCTGGTTGCGATTCCGATCATCGTGTTGCCGCTGGTGATGTCGGGCCGCTCTGTGCGGCAGCGTTCGCGGCTTGCACAAGATACGCTGGCCGATGCCACGGCCTTTGCCTCCGAGAACTTGGGGGCGATGCGCACCATGCAAGCATTTGTGGCTGAGCTGGCTACTGTGTCGCGTTTTCAAAAAGCCGTCGAAATTGCCTATCGCGCCGCGCGTGATGCGCTTTTGGCGCGTGCTTTGTTGACCATGGTTGCGATCTTTCTCGCTTTTGCCAGCGTCGTTGCGGTGCTGTGGCTTGGCGCGCAGGACGTGATTGCAGGGCGCATCACCGGTGGTATGCTTTCGCAATTCGTGTTGTCGGCTGTGCTAGGCGCCAGTGCGCTGGGTCAGCTCTCGGAAGTGTGGAGCGAATTGTCGGCAGCTGCGGGTGCTGCAGGTCGCATTGCAGATTTGCTGGCGGAAAAGCCCTCCATCACCAAGCCCGCCAATCCCGTTGCGCTACCAGTGCCTGCAAAAGGCCGCATCGAATTTGACGCGGTGGGTTTTTCTTACCCCACGCGCCCGGATGATCGTGCTCTGGGTTCGCTTTCGCTCAATGTGAAGCCCGGTGAGACGGTGGCGATTGTTGGCCCTTCAGGTGCTGGCAAATCAACCGTCTTCCAATTGCTGATGCGCTTTTATGATCCCCAACAAGGCAGCATTCGGCTTGATGGCGTTGATTTGCGCGCGGCTGATCCTGCAGAGTTGCGTCGCCGCATGGCTTTGGTGCCGCAAGATCCGGTCATCTTCGGTGCGAGCGTCGCGGAGAATATCCGCTATGGCAAGCCTGATGCGAGCGAGGCGCAAATCCGCGAGGCTGCTGAGCGCGCTGCAGCGGATGAGTTCATTCGCGCTTTGCCGGACGGTTATGAAACGCGTATCGGTGAGCGTGGCGTAACCCTGTCAGGTGGCCAGCGTCAGCGCCTTGCCATTGCGCGCGCGGTTTTGATGGATGCGCCTGTCTTGCTGCTCGATGAAGCCACCTCTGCGCTGGATGCCGAGAATGAGACCTTGGTGCAAAAAGCGCTGGTGAATGTCATGAAGGGACGCACCACCTTAGTCATCGCGCATCGGCTTGCCACTGTGCTCTCGGCTGACCGCATCCTCGTCATGGATCAGGGCGGTGTGGTGGAAGAAGGCACCCATTCTGATCTGGTGTCGCGCGGCGGCCTTTATGCGCGGCTTGCGCGATTGCAGTTTGAGACGGGTGCTGCGGCTCTGGCAGGGACGCGGGCGGCTGAATGATCAGCCCGCGCGCCAGCGCATCTGCAATGTCTTGAGGCCGGAGCGTTCGTTCACACCTTCCCCGATCACATGGAAAGCCTCGCGCGTGTAAAAAGCGCGCGCAGTGTGATTATCCGCATTCACATCAAGCGTGATTTCATTGATGCGGGCGCGCACCTGTTTCAGAAGCGCGCCACCAATGCCTTTGCGCCCATGCGCGGGCGCAACGGCAATCTGGTCGAGATGACCGCTTTCCGGGTCAAAGATCACGAAGCCCAGAAGCTCTTCACCCTCTGTTGCGCAGAAGATGGCATAATCGCGCGCGAGAAGCTCGCCCACATGCGCATTGAACCAACCGCGCCGCGCTTCAAAGTCAATCTGCGGCATGGCCTTGGTCCAGCTCTTGACCCAAAGCTCTTCGAGCTGCGGCCATAGCTCGCTGCGATAGTCGATGATTTTCATCGCTCGGTCAGTTTCAGCTCGATGCGGCGATTGCGGCGCAAGGCGTCTTCGGTGTCGGATGTGTCGATGGGCTGAAACTCGCCAAAGCCAGCAGCAACGAGATGTTGCGGTGAGACGCCCTTGCTGATGAGATATTGCACCACCGCAATCGCGCGTGCGGATGACAATTCCCAGTTGGAGCGGAAGGTGCCTGTGACGGGCCGCTTGTCGGTGTGACCATCCACACGCATGACCCAAGGCAATTCTGGCGGGATCATGCGCTCCAGATCTTGCAAGGCAATGGCAAGCTGATCCATCTGCGCACGGCCTGCGGGATTGATTTCCGCGCGGCCTGATTCAAACAGCACTTCGCTTTCAAAGACGAAGCGGTCTCCCACAATGCGCACGCCCTGTCGCGCGCCCAGAATTTCACGCAAGCGACCGAAGAAGTCCGAGCGATAGCGCGAGAGCTCCTGCACCTTCTGGGCAAGCGCCACATTGAGCCGCGCACCGAGATCGGCAATGCGCGATTGCGATTCCCTGTCCTTTTGCTCGGAGGCTGACAGCGCTTCTTCGAGTGCTGCCAATTGGCGACGAAGGGCCGAGATCTGCTGATTGAGAATTTCGACTTGTGCCTGAGCGCGTGCGGAGAGTTCTTTCTCTGCCGACAAGGCGCGTGTGGCCTTGCTGGCTTGCCCGCTGGCTGCGTTGGCTGCAGCTGAATTGCCGCTCAACAGGCCCTGTAACCGGTTGCGCTCTGCATTGGCAGCTTCAAGCGTGGCTTGCAAAGCGGCGATGGTCGATTGGCTATCGGTCTTGCCGGCTTTTTCGAGAGCCAGCAGAGAGGTCAGTTCCTCAATCTGGCGATTGAGTTTGGCAAGCGCCGTATCCTTGCCGCTGATGTCACGCGAGAGGAAGAATTGCGCCAGCATAAAGACGCTGAGCAAGAATATCAGCGCAAGCAGCATGGTCGAGAGTGCATCGACAAAGCCCGGCCAATAGTCGAAGCCTCTTTGAGCGCGGCGGTTACGACCAAGCGCCATCAGCGACGCTCCATCTCGGATGAGAGGCGATCAAGGGCGGCTTTGAGTTCGCGCTGGGTCTGTGCCTGATTTTCCACCCAATCGCGGATTTGCTGCTGCTCTTGCCGCATATGTTGCACGAGGCCGTGCACACCTTCAGCGAGATTGGCAATCGCAGCCGTTGCACGTGCAGGATCGCCATCATCAATCGAGATCGGCGCGTCAACTGCGTTGAGCGAGAGGCGGTCTTCCAGTTCCGTGAAGAAGCGGTTCTGGGCTTGGCCTGCTTGCAGATCGAGAAAGCCAAGGATGAGGGAGCCGGCCAGACCAAAAAGTGATGAGGTGAAGGAGATCGACATGCCTGCGATGGGCGCCGCAAGACCATTCTTCAGATCGTCAAACATAACGGCTGCGTCAGCACCCGTCTGCATCGCCTTGATGACATTGCCGATGGAGCCGACCGTCTCCAGCAAGCCCCAGAAAGTGCCAAGCAGGCCAAGAAAGACGAGCAGGCCCGTGAGATAGCGCGCGATCTCACGCGATTCATCCAGTCGCGTGCCGATGGAATCGAGCACGGCCCGCAAAGTGAGAGCCGAGATGGTACGACGTGCGAGTCCCTCCCCCAGAATGAGGGCGACAGGGGCAAGCAGTACAGGCGGGCGAATGCCTTGCAGATTGCCGGAGCGTTGCGCATTAACCCAGCGGATCTCTGGCAGCAGTCGCATCACCTGACGCAAGGCGAGCACGATGCCGATGGCAAGGACACCCAGAATGAGGCCATTGAGGCCGGGATTGGCGGCAAAGGCGGTCAGGATTTGGCGGTAGAGAATCAGTGCGAGGAAGCCGACCAGCACCAGAAAGACGATCATCCGCACCAGAAATATATGCGGTGATGAAAGGCGATAGGGATCATTCGCATTAGCCATGGATACCTGTTCCCCCGGCTGCGCAGCGCGCAAGTCATCCTTCAAGCTGACGGCATTGGCCGCCACAATCAAGGGTGGGGTCGAACTTTGCTTTAAGTAAGGCGCCTTACGCGCCGCGCAGGGTCGCCATCAGCGCGCGATGGATCGCCTCATTGCCAGCGCAGAGCGAGCCAGTTTCCAGCATCGCCTGCCCACCATCGAGATCGGTGACAAAGCCGCCTGCCTCGCGCACAAGCACGAGGCCTGCTGCAATATCCCACGGCTGCAGGTTGCGCTCCCAATAGGCATCGAAACGGCCTGCCGCTGTCAGCGCCAGATCAATGGAAGCGGCGCCGAGGCGGCGCACATTTGACGCCTTGGCCATGACAGCCGCCAGCTCGGCCTTAAAGCGAGGGTGATGCTGCGCCTTGCCCAGATGAGGCACGCCGCAGGCAATCAGCGCATCGGAAATGTCGCGGCGGGGCGAAACGCGCAGGCGGTGATTATTGTGCCAGGCGCCCTGGCCCTTCTCGGCCATATACATGTCGTCCGTGGCGGGGTTGTAGATAACGCCCGCCATCAGCTGCCCTTCGCGCTCCAGAGCGACCGAAATCGCGAAGATCGGCAAGCCGTGGAGAAAATTGGTCGTGCCATCGAGCGGGTCGATGATCCAGCGATGGGTCTTGTCGGAACCTTCGACCGAGCCGCCTTCCTCCATCAGGAAGCCATAGCCGGGGCGGGCCTTGGAGAGTTCCTCAAACAGGGTCTTTTCAGCCTTGCGATCCGCCGCGCTGACGAAATCGCCGGGGCCTTTCACCGAGACGACGAGCTGCTCGACCTCGCCAAAGTCACGCTTCAGGCTGCGGCCAGCCTTCATCACGGCGCTGGTCATGACATTCATCAAAGCGGAGCGGATCATGGGGGTCTCGGGGCGCGAAAGAGGGCCGGAGGGGCCTTCTAAACAAGGTCGGGCGGAAAGTCACCCTTAGAAGGGGCTCTGCGGCTTCATGGACGCCTCAAGGGCACGGCGCTCGGCAGGGTTGAGGCTGTTGAGCTGCGCGTCGAGCCATTCATCCTTGAGCCCTGAATGGCGGGCGAACAGGTGCCATTTCATCGCCTCGGTCATATTGCGCTCGACCCCGCGCCCGGTCGCATGGAGGCGGGCGAGGCGATTGGCGGCAATCGGATTGCCGGTGCGGGCGGCTTTCAGGAAGAGCTGGGCAGCAGCGGCCTCGTTTTTCTCAACCCCGTCCCCGTTGAAGAGCATGATGGCATATTCAACTTGTGCCGCGATCAGGTCGAGATCGGCCGCGCGTTTCATCAGGAAGGCCGCCTTGGTCCGGTCTGCCGTGATGCCGCGTCCGGCCTTGTAGAGCAGGGCGAGCGCATAATTGGCTTCCGCATGTCCGAGCCCTGCGGCGCGTGCAAAGTAATCAGCGGCGCGGGCAGGGTTTTGTAACTCGCCTTCAAGGTCGAGCATGCCCAGTTCGTAAAGTGCGCCAGCGTGATTTTTCTGTGCGACCTGTTGCAGCAAGTGACGCGCGGCTTCGGGATCTGCTTTCACGCCGTCGCCGCGCAGATAAGCCAGTGCGAGAGCGAAGGCCCCTTGCATATCGCCGGCTTCTGTCGCGCGGCGATACCAGCGCAGCGCTTCTTCAGGCGAGCGATTGACGCCAAGTCCGTTGCGATAGAGTTCGCCGATCAGCGCAAGGGCTGCGCCATCTCTGGGATTGTCTGCTAAGCGCTTTTGAGCTTCGCGCATGGCCTCCAGATAATAGCCGCGCTGGTAGGCGCCGAATGCAAGATCAGGCTTGGTGCCTTGCGTGAGGAAGGTACCAATGGGCGCTTCCTTGTTGGCTTGTGCGAGTGCTGCTGTGGGCAGGCTTGCCAGCGTCAGAAGAAGAAGCGCGCGCAAATTCATGTCAGCGCACCAGTGCTGCTTGCGCATCACGCATGGCTGCGGCAGGGCCGCGCGCGTCAGACCAGATGGCATCACCCAGTGCGATGAAATCCGCACCGGCTTGCGCAAGAATAGCGACATCTTCGAGGCGCGGTGCATAGGCCACGCAGGGAATGGTGAAAATCTCTGTCCACCAGCTTGCGCGCTCACTCACTTGGTCCAGTGGCGGAACCCAGCCATCGGGGGCGGGATCTCCGAACATGATATAGTCCACATCCATCTCACCGATGGTCATGGAGTCATGCTTCGTCTTGATGCCGCCGGTGCCGACAATGCGATCTGGCTTCAGCCGCTCAATCGCATCTTCGACTTTCTCTTCGTCTTTCTCGCTCGCCACACGCAGATGCACACCATCGGCACCGCTTCGCGTGGCAATGGCCGGATCACCTTCCACAAGCAGGGCTGCGTCGCGCTTTTGCGCGACAGGCAAAAGGGCTTTGACGAGCTTCTTGATCAAGCCCTCATCGGGGGAGGCACTGCGCAAGAGAATGCAAGCGACATCTCCCGCATCAAGGGCGGCCTCCAGCTGCGGCAGGAAGCTCTCAGCCTCATTCAATGCCGGCGTCAGGAGGTAAAGTCGCTGCGGCTCCAGCGGCTCTTCGACAGGTTTCTTGGCCATGGGTGCTCTCTGCTGCACGATATCGCACCCACATGCGGCAAAAGCTGGGCTGATGGCAAGGGCACAAAGCCCCCCGCTCCTCCCAGTGGGAGGAGCTGTCAGCGGAGCTGACTGAGGCGGGGATCGGGAGATGCAAAAAGAGGCACCAGCGATGGTGCCTCTTTTATTTGAGATCCGATCCCCGCATCCGCGGGCACCTTCTCCCAATTGGAGAAGGGAAGGTACGAGCTTAATTACGAGAACTTCGGATCCAGCTTGCCCGAAGCATAGAGCTTCGCCATTTCCGAGACCGGAATGATCTTGCCGATTTTTGAGGCCTGACCGGCGGTGCCGAATTCTTCGAGGCGCTGGCGGCAGATCTTCGACATGGCTTCGAGCGCGGGCTTCAGATATTTGCGCGGGTCGAATTCGGAGGGGTTCTCCTGCAACACGCGGCGGATCTGGCCGGTGATGGCCATGCGGTTGTCAGTGTCGATATTGATCTTGCGCACGCCATTCTTGATGCCGCGCTGGATCTCTTCCACCGGCACGCCCCAGGTCGGCTTCATCTGGCCGCCAAACTTGTTGATGATGTCCTGCAATTCCTGCGGAACCGAGGACGAACCATGCATCACGAGATGGAGGTTCGGCATCTTGCGGTGGATCTCTTCGATCACATTCATCGCCAGCACTGAGCCATCGGGCTTCTTCGAGAATTTATAGGCGCCGTGCGAGGTGCCCATAGCGATGGCGAGCGCATCAACCTTGGTTGCCTTCACAAACTTCACTGCTTCATCGGGATTGGTGAGGAGTTGGTCATGGCTGAGCTTGCCTTCGGCGCCATGACCATCTTCCTTGTCGCCCATGCCGGTTTCGAGCGAGCCCAGAACGCCAAGCTCACCTTCGACGGACACGCCGCCCATATGCGCGATATCAACGACATTCTTCGTCACGCGCACATTGTAGTCGTAATCTGCAGGCGTTGTGCCGTCAGCCTTCAGCGAGCCATCCATCATCACCGAGGTGAAGCCCGCCTGAATGGCGGTCATGCAGGTCGCTTCAACATTGCCGTGATCGAGATGCACGCAGATCGGAATATGCGGATACATTTCGGTGAGCGCATCCATCATGTGCTTGAGCATGATGTCATTGGCATAGGCGCGCGCGCCGCGTGAGGCCTGAATGATAACGGGTGCATCCAGCGCATTGCAGGCTTCGCCGATGGCCAATGCCTGTTCCATATTGTTGATGTTGAAGGCAGGCACGCCATATCCATGTTCGGCGGCGTGATCGAGCAATTGACGAAGCGTGATGCGGGCCATGAAATCCTCCGGGATGATGTCGCTAATGGTGTTCCGTTAGACTTGAAGAGCCTCGACGCCCGGCAGCTTTTTGCCTTCCAGCCATTCAAGGAAGGCGCCGCCGGCCGTTGAGATATAGGTGAAGTGCTGCGCAACGCCAGCCTGATTGACAGCAGACACTGTATCGCCGCCACCGGCTACGGTAAGCAATTTGCCGCCATCTGTTAGCGCAGCGGCGACCTTGGCCACAGCATTGGTGCCGGCATCAAAGGGCTGCATTTCAAAGGCACCGAAGGGGCCATTCCAAACAAGCGTCTTGGTGGCGCCGAGCAGTTCTTCGATCTTGGCAACGGATTTCGGGCCAATATCGAGGATCATCTCATCCGCACCGACATGATCAACGCTGACGACATGCGATGCCGCATGGGCCTTGAATTCCTTTGCCACCACTGCATCAACCGGCAGGATGATTTCGCATTTCGATGCGCGCGCTTCTTCGACAATCTTGCGGGCAGTGTCGAGCAGATCCTTTTCGCAAAGCGATTTGCCAACGGCCTTGCCTTCTGCAGCAAGGAAAGTATTGGCCATGCCGCCGCCGATGATGAGGAAATCGACTTTCTTTGTCAGGTTGCCGAGCAGTTCCAGCTTGCTCGATACTTTCGCGCCACCCACAATCGCAGCGACCGGCCGCTTGGGCTGTTCGAGTGCGGCGCCGAGCGCTTCGAGTTCAGCCTGCATCCCGCGCCCTGCATAAGCGGGCAGCTTATGCGCGACGCCTTCAGTTGAGGCATGGGCGCGGTGAGCAGCCGAGAAGGCGTCATTCACATAAAGATCGCCGAGCTTGGCGAGTTCTTCCACAAAAGCGGGATCGTTCTTCTCTTCGCCTTTATGGAAGCGGGTATTTTCGAGCACGAGCACATCGCCATCATTCATCTTGGCAATGGCCGCGGCGGCTACATCACCAATGCAGTCAGCAGCGAAGGCGACGGGCTTCTTGAGATGTTGCGACAGAGCAGCTGCCACGGGCTCAAGTGAATTTTCTTTGTCGGGACCATTTTTCGGGCGACCGAAATGCGACAGCACGATCACCTTTGCGCCAAGCTTGATGAGATCATTCAGCGACGGCAAGGCGCGGTCGATGCGGGTCGCATCAGTGACGCGGCCGCTCTCCATCGGCACATTCAGGTCGAGGCGAAGGAGAACACGTTTGCCCTTGGCGGGCGCTTGATCAAGTGTACGGAAACCCATGGTCCTGTCCGGAAAAGTCCGGCCTCACATAAAAAGACGCGGCCCGAAGGCCGCGCCAAACAAAGATGATTAGAGCAGCTTGCCCATGGCGACAGCAGTGTCAGCCATGCGGTTCGAGAAGCCCCATTCATTGTCATACCAGGACAGGATGCGCACGAAATTGCCATCGATGACCTTGGTCTGGTCCATGTGGAACACAGACGAGTGGCTGTCATGGTTGAAGTCGATCGAGACATTGGAGAGGTTGGTGTAACCCAACACGCCCTTCAGCTCGCCATCAGCAGCCTTCTTGATCGCTGCATTGATCTCGTCCTTCGACGTCGCCTTCTTGGCGCGGAACTTGAGATCAACGACCGAGACATTCGGCGTCGGCACGCGGATGGCCGAGCCATCAAGCTTGCCATTGAGTTCGGGCAGAACGAGACCAACGGCCTTCGCTGCGCCCGTCGAGGTCGGGATCATCGACAGCGCTGCAGCGCGGGCGCGATAGAGATCCTTATGCATCGTGTCGAGGGTTGGCTGATCGCCGGTGTAGGAGTGGATCGTCGTCATGAAGCCATGCTCGATGCCAACGGTTTCGTTGAGCACCTTGGCAACCGGCGACAAGCAGTTCGTCGTGCAAGACGCATTAGACACAACGAGGTGATCCTTGGTCAGCTTGTTGTGGTTGACGCCATAGACAACGGTGAGGTCTGCATCGTCGCAGGGAGCGGAGACGAGCACGCGCTT
>JACCED011100781.1_pt1 | contig 18611 bp, 14 predicted proteins | sample 7455021 | NCBI WGS metagenome assembly JACCED01 (sample SAMN15323456, study PRJNA562643) | freshwater metagenome | isolation source: river surface water | place: USA:Blue River Watershed | collected 2017-08-19 | reverse complement strand
TCTCCATATGAGTCACTAATTAGTCCGCCTGCTCTTTTAACAATATCACTCACTCTATCTACTCTTGAACTTAAAGTATATTTTCCAACATTTTGAACCTGTCCAGAAATGGTAATCACTTCTGGATTAGTAAATCCAACTTTTTTGGTCACTGTAACAACATCTAAAGGTTGCAAGACATAATTTTCTTGACCCGGATTAAAACTTAAATCTCCATTGATCTCAGTTTTTAAAATTGTAGCTACTTGGTTTGAATTTACCTTGTCTTCAAATTGAATTTGTCTAGCAACTTCAATTTGCTTATTGGCTGCATAGGTAAATCCACCCGCCATCAAAATCAAATCCTTAACAGTCATGCTATCCACATAATTAAATCTTCCCTGTGTTCTCACTTCACCCAATAAATCTATAGTTAGAGAATCTTTAATATCTAAAACAGAATTAATATACAATTCGTCTTCTCTTTTTAGTTCAATATTGTCATTGCTATTCTTTTGTAAAGCCTTGCTTAAATTTATGCTAACAATTTCTTTAATTAAATTAGGTTTTAATCTAACCAATTGTGCTCTACCTAAAAAAGCATCTTCTTTAACACCATCTGCTTTTTGAATTAAATCTGCAATTCTCATACCTGGAGTTAACTCGTAATAATCTGGTCTAAATACAGCACCTGATAATTTTACTCTATTTTGAAAACGATCTAAAACTTTAGAAACAGTAATTAAATCCCCACCTTTTGGTTGATAAACAGCAAAATCTGTAGCACTTAAATCTTTAACTGCTCTTTCTTTATCGTTCTTTTGAATGATTTTTACCCAAGCAGTATAGGCAGTATCTGTAAAACCACCTGCATATTGAAGAATCTGTTGGAAACTTTCATTTTTATTGATTTCAAAAATGCCCGGTCTTTTGACTTGACCTGCAATTTCCATTCTGTTTTTATACGGAGGAATTCGAATTACATCGTGATCCTTCAAATTTAGTATTTGAGATTGATCTCCATTTTGCATAAATGCATACAAATCGATGGTCTTTATTACTTTATTATTTCTAATTAATTCTATAGATCTATAGGAACCAATTTCATTTGGACCACCTGCTTCAGTAATAGCACTCAACACATTAGATAAAGAAGAAACATTGAAATTACCGCTTTTCATTGCGCCAATGATACTTACTTGAATAGTTCTTGTATCTCCAACTGTTAAAGCAATTTTTGATTCACCTGAACCAATACTTGGATAAGCAGTTCTAGCCATTTGTAATTTAATTCGCTCCATCGCAGCTTCTACAGTCAAACCTCCAACTTTAATCTGACCAACATTATCAACTTGAATTCTACCTTCCTTACTCACAGTTAAATCTGAAGAATATTCTTGCACACCATAAACAACTAATTTCAATACATCATTAGGCCCAATCTCATAATTTAAGGGGGTAGCAATATTTTGATTTGCTCCAAAACCCTCACTAGTATTGGCAAATAACTCAGAGCCATAAATTAAAGGATTAATTTTTTTTACAGTTTTGTCCTCTGTCTTTAATGAATCCGACTCCATTAAACCATTTAGACTAACCTTGCCAACTGTTTTTTTACTTAAGGGAGTAGATTTATTAACATTTGATTTTACAGTGCTTAATCGAGTTTTTAACTTAGCAAATTCAGAAGGAGACATACCTTTTGCTATGGCCTGCTGTTCAACCTGGTCTATAGTCACGCCAGCTTGCTTCAGCTGTGCTTGAATTTGAGAAATTTCTGCATCTGTCAAGCTTTCTACTTTGATAGTACTTAAATCCTTACCTGATAATAGATTCTGAGCAGATAAATTGTTAGAAAATAGTACTATACATATTGTAAATAATACTAATTTAATAAATTTCATAGAATATTTTTTTATTTTTTTGTAAGGCTTCGCCATTCTAAGTCACAAATTAGATCAGAACGGTTAAATGTTGTATAATAACAACATTAATTTACATCAAAATTACTACAAATCAAACAATTATGTTCAAAAATGTATATAAGATTTTACTAATTTAATTTAGATCTAAGTAATGTTTTTCGGGGGAGGTACAAATATAGTTATTTGGGATCAATTTTCAATCCAATTATAGTCCGTAATTCAACCCAAAATGATATTGTTTACCTAAATTAGAAATTTTATTAAAACTAAAATTTAAAAACAACCGGTTTTTAGCCTCATAACTAGCTTTAAAAAAGAAAGTTTCTTGTTTTGATACAATTTTATTCATAAAAGACATCTGGGGTTTGCCAAAATATTGGTCAATCATAGTACCTTCTTGTCCATTTCTAACAAATTGCTGTCTTAAATAAAGTTTTAATCTTGGAATGGGAGTATATCTTAAATAAATAATTGACTTATCGCTATTTGATCCAATCCAATCGCCCAATAAATAGCCATTACTAGTATAATTTTGAGCAGGTAAGAAATTTCTATATAAAAAAGGATTCAGTCTAGTATATTCTGCTCCAATTATTAAATTAGCAAATACAAAGTCCTGTTTAACAATACCTATATTAAAACCGATTTGATTTCTTGATTGTACTGGATCTAAAATAGAAGATACCCTAATTTCATCAATAAATAGCGTACTATAAAAATGCGATTTAGGAATTAAGATATTTTTTGTGTTGAATTGTCCAAAAAACTGACCATTTGAGCCTGCCTGAATAATGCCCTTATTCATTAAATTATCATATGCTTTAAAAAACATTACAGGAAGTAAATAGCCTAATTGTAATTGATCATTGTAGATAATGGATTCACCAATACTAAAATGTATTCCTTTTTTTAATTGTATATCAATACTATGAGAAGCCATATATTTTTTTATAAAAACTTCTCTTGAAGCAGGGAATACTCTACTGGGTATGGGATAAATATTTGCCGAATCTATGATATTAGATTGAAGAAAAGCATGTGTATAATTAAATCTTAACCATGGAAGTGGTTGATAATCAATTCTAAAATATGGATAATAGGGTGCTTTATTTGATAATACCAATTGTCCGTTTTCACCATAACCCCATGTTAAAGCATCTTGCCCTATGCTAATCGAAGCTTTATTCAATCGATAGATTAAACTACCTCTTAAATCAATAAAATTAATTCTTTGAAGATTATTTGGATCATTTAAAGGTACAATTCCTCTTAAACCATCTTTAAAAAAAGGATGTACTGCACTATCAAATCTTGAACCATTTTGATTTATATCTTGGAAAGAAAGTTGATACCCTAGTTTTTTTCCAATGGAACCCCAAATAGAGGTTCCAACACTAGATTCTTTGATTATTTGATTATTAGTGTTAAAATAACCTAGGCTTATTATTGGATCTAGACTGATAGAGAATAAACTATCAGTTTTAAATAATAATTTCTTTCTTTGATCAGTATATTCTTTTAAATAAAATTGTAATTCAATCTGTTCAATATTATTTAAAATATATTTTTTCTTCTCAAGTTCTTTTAATGCAACTTTTATATTAGCCTTTGTATTCGGTAAAATAAGATCATTCCATTCAATATATCCCTTTTGAGACATAGAGCTTAAAAAATAATTTATTTCTAAATTATTTCTCTCGTAAACCTCTTGTGTATTTGCCTGATTAAATAAAAATAGACTGAGAAATAATAAATATTGAATTTTTTTTTGCATTAACATTAAAATGCTTTTTCATCACCTTTTATTAAATTGATGATGGTCTGAAAAATAATTTGTATATCTAACCAAAAGGTCCAATTCTCAATATACCAAATATCAAAATTTACCCTTTTCTGCATTTCTATAACTTCTTTTACCTCGCCTCTGCTTCCATTTACCTGAGCCCAACCACTAATACCTGGCTTTACTAAGTGTCTCTGTAAATAATTATGAATATTATCTTTAGATTGCAAATTTAATGGAATAGGGTGTGGTCTTGGACCAACTACTGACATACTTCCCAATAATACATTAAAAAATTGTGGGAATTCATCTATACTAGTTTTTCTCAAAAAATGACCGATAAAAGTAATTCTTGCGTCATTTTTAGTGGCTGGCATATAAGATCCATCTTGTGCAATTTCATTATCACCTATATACATGGTTCTAAACTTAAAACACTTGATCTTCTGGTTATTTATTCCCCATCTGTATTGATTAAAAAAAACAGGACCCTTAGAAGTTATTTTAATAAAAAAAGCAACTATTGGAAATAACCAAGAGAAAATAAAAAAAACGACAATTAGTGAGAATATTATATCGAAAACGCGTTTAAATATTTTATTTTCTAAATCATCTAGTGGATAATTTTTAAAAAAAAGTACTGGAATATTAGCGTAATTCACAACCCTTTTTGAACCTATTCCAAACTGATTGGTAGGAGATGTTGTTATACTAACTATTACATTCATTCGTTCGCAAATAGTAACAATTGATGCAATTTTTTCTTCTTCTTCAATCGATAAGCAAACTAACACTTGGTCAATTGAATATTTTGTCAGCATTTCCTCTAAAGTTGAAATTGATCCAAGTAAATTATACCCACTTTTGCCATTATCATCATCATTTAATACACCAATAATATTTAAATTGATATTATTATTCGATAAATTAGATCCATTTAAAAAATTATTAATATTCTTATTTCCAACAATAATGGTATTTTTTACATTTTCCTTATTTAATCTAGATTTTGCATAAAGTATCCTGTAAATATATTTTTGTAGTATGATTAATGCAAACAATACAGTAGTATATAAAAGTATAAATCCTCTAAAAATCTCTTGGATATTGAGTATGAATAGAATAAATACAGTTAATAAAAGTTGGAATATAATAACTTTTATAAGTCCTACTATTTCTTGTGAGAAAGAAATTAGTGTTATGTCACTATAAATGTAAAAAACTTTACTTGAAATATACCATATAATGATACTTAAAAATAGAAGTTGTTCGCTATTACTAGCAATATAACTTTTGTTAAGCATTACATCTACAAGTATAAATGTAAAATAATATGCTAGAACAATAGTGAAGAAGTCTAGCAATAGTCTGGTTAAATATGCATATTTTTTTTTCAAAACCTTGTATAAAGTTGATATCAATTCAAAATTAACAAAATTTATAATATAAAATTTTTAAACTTTAGAGTTGATAGATCTTATTAAATATAATGGATTAAAAATTAGATTAGTAAGCATGAAAGAACAAAGAAACCCAATAATCAATCCAGAATAGCCAATTTGTTTTAGAAAAATGATTGAAAGAAATATTCCGAGAATACCTTGCATAATAGAAATAATAGTGGGTGTTTTATTAAATTTTAATGCTGAAAGAAAAATTACAGAAACATTATCGAAAATAATTAGACATGTAAATACTAAATAAAGCGTAAATAAAGTAATAACTTGATAATCAATAAAACCCATCCATATTTGAAATAACTTAGTTCCTACTTCAAATAAAATTAAAAATAATAATATAATTAATAAACTAATTCTTTTTAAAATTTTAAAAAACATACTTTTAATTAGTAACCATTGATTCTCTATCTCAATATGGATGATTTTAGGAAATAGAACTTGGGTAAAATTTGTCGATGCAATTCTAATGATATCAAAAAATCTAACAATTGCTAAATATTTAGCTGCAATTTCTGGTCCGCTTATATAATTCAATAAAATAATTTGTGTATTAAAAACCAATACAGTAGCTAAAGAAGATACAAAATACCATGTACTATATTTACAATGTTCCCATAAAGTATAAAAACTAAATTTCTTAACATTAAAATGGATATTTACATATTTTTTTAAATAAAAAAATAAAGTATACAAATAAAATATATTGACGATTGAAGTTATTAAAAGAATTTTTGTTACGGTTATATTTTTTAAAAAAACTAAAATAAGAAAAAGCTCTACTAATAATTTTATAGCTCTTATAATTTTACTTATATAAATTTTATTAGTTGTTTGTATTAAAGAATCAAAAAAAACAGCAAATATATTTTGAATAACAATAATTGCTGTTAATATTGATACATAAATGATTGAGAGATTATTTAGATCGAAATAGTTTTTATAAAAGAAAATGAAAATTGGAAATAAAATAAAAATTAATGTAGTAAAAAAAATAAATAAGGAATTAATTAAAGTATTTGCTTCATAAGAATGATGAATAAATTTTCTAATTAACCCGATATTCAAACCAAAATCTAAAATAACAGAAAAGGCTATCACATTTATAATAACTCCATAATAACCAAAATTATTTAAACCTAACTCTTTAACTAATAGTGGAGTTAGAATAATTAAAGTAATGGCATTGGCAAATTGAGAAAAAAAAGTTGTACCTAGATTTAATAAGTAATTCTTATGATTTAGTATGTAATAAATTACTTTATTCATGAATTGTATTATATGAATGTTCAAATAAAGCTATTTCAATATTGGAACTGTAATAGTTAAAATTTTCAAAAATTAAATCTACTCCAACAAATACCCAAAAAGGGAATGCTCCCATTGGGCCTTCCAGAAATACATCAAAACTTGCATTAAATAAAAATGCAACCTGAACACAAATTAAAATAAGATTAAAATTAGATAAAATTGGCTGTTTTAATCTTTTTATCTGTCTAATTAACCAATATATCCAAAGTAAAAAAACAAAAACTCCATACCTTGCAAGAATTGTTAAATTAAAATTATGAGGGGATCTTAATTCTCCTTCTAAATCTGTTGTTAAAATTTCATCTTCTTCTGCAAGACTCAAGCCTAAACCCTTACCCGTCATAAAATAAGGTCCATTAAATGTATAGTCAATAATTTTACCCCACCATAACAATCTCCATATTTTATTGTCATTTAAAGCTCCTTCTTCATCAGTTGTAATAAATATACTAGTAAAATTATTTGCTACTTGACTAATTCCAACTTCTCTACCTTGAAAATTTTGATTCCCCTTAAATAGGGATAAAAATAAAACCGAAAAAAGTAGGACTAGAGGCAAAAATTTAAAATACCTTCTTATTTGATGTTTAATATTGAGTGAATTAGAATATTTATAAAAAACAAAAAAAGCAATAATAAAAGATAACATTCCTCCTCTACTGTAGGATGATGCTATTGAAAACATTAAAAATATCAATATTAAATTTACTGCATCAAAAGGTTTTTTATATTTATTTAATCCTACGATTTGAAAAATAAATGAAACAAATAAATGAACACTAATATCGCCAAATTTGAAAAATAGTAAATGAATATTTCCAAATAAACTTATTGAACCAAGAAAATTATTTAAAGATAGAATATAAAGTATGAAGATAATTAAAGGGTAGTATTTATAAATTAAGGCTATTGATTTTATAAAATATTGAATTTGGGATAAAAAAAGTAATAAAATAAATGAGAAAAATATATAATTAAATATAAAACTATCCCTTAAAGTGTCAAAAAAACCATACTTAAAAACTCCTCTACATAAATAAATTAAATTGATAAATAAAAATACATATAAAATTTTTGCTGATCTAATATTGATTATCTCGATATTTCTTTTTTCTTTAATTAATAAGAGACACCCTCCTAACATTAATAACTCAGCAAAATAACCATACGCGATACCTTTACCCAAATAAATATAAAGGGAAAGTACTATTAAAAATAAAAATTGATATAATTGTAATTTCTTATTCAATTGAAATATGTTATGAACATGTTTTTAATATCAACGATATAGTCAAATATTTTTTTATAAATAGATGTATTTTGAATTTGAATTGTACTTTTAAAAGTATATTTTGTTGTTATTAAATTAGGTAAAATACTTCCAACTTTTAGTTCTTTTCTATTTAATCTATATTTCCAATAATCTACAGGATAATTAAATTTAGATGTTTTTTTTAACAAATAAGATGCTGCTTTTTTATTGATAGAATATCCATAAGTACAATATAAAGAATTTATGTAGGGTTCTCCAATTTTAAAACCATTGACTATTGTTGTCGTTGATTTAAATAGTTGTACTCTAGTATCAAATGCCCCCCAAAAGAATATATCAAAATTATCAGTGGTATAAGCGAATAATTGATTAATTGCATCTATATTTTCTATATGACTATCTGACTCAAGTATTAAACAGTTTTCAAATTTCTTTTGAAGAAGAAATTTACTCCAAGCCTTTCTGTGTGATAATAAACACCCCAATGCACCATCAGAAATAGTTTTTCCTGTTCTTTTTTTAGAAATTAATTTTATGTGATTATAAAAAGGAATTTTAATTTTATTCGGATAAATAGCTTCAATATGATTTAGTAATGGAAATAGCTTACCTATTTCCATGATATGATTTTTTCTCTCTTCTTCATATATTGAACTAACTAAATAAACTAACATATACTAGTCTAGTAAATTATTTAATAAATCAAGTTCATTAAATGTACCAAATGTATTTCCCTCTAGTGAAGAAGGAGTAATCCAGTTGTAATTAATCTTATTATGATAAAGTATCCAATGAGGTATTTCTAAATATTCGGCAATATGAGCTGGCAAGCTATCACTTGAAATGATAAATTTACCAGATTTTATCAAATTTATCAATTCATCAAAATTAGAATAATTACAAAATCTTTTTTGAATATTTGATTCGTATTTTTTATTAAAATTCGCAATTTTAAAATGAATTTTCTTTCTCTGCAATATTTGTTCAATTTTATTTAATATACTAGGATTAATAACTTTGTTTGATTTTCTTGAATCAGGAAATATCAAAATATTAAAATTACTTCTAATATCTGAAAAATTATTTTCAATTTTAGATTTATGTGAATTAAAAAAATTATTATACTCTTTATATACATTTTTATTATTACAAATTTTCTCAAATTTTTTACCAATAATGATTGATAGAAAATTAGACCTTTTCTTTTGCTCTAAATAAAAATCTTGACTAGAATGCATATTCAAAAATCTCTTTAATGCAGTTATTTCTTTAAAGGATTGTATAGAAAAAAAATGTTTATTAGTGAAAAATCCCAATATTCCACTTCTAATTTTTAGATCAATAAATAAACATTCTATATTATCGGGCAAAACAGGATTTATTGATTTATGTAAATCAAAAAGATGATTTGAAACATATAATTTTATAGGCTCCTTTATTGTTGTATATCTTATTGTATTCAATAAGATAATATAATCTCCGTAACTTCTTAAAACTAAAATATTTATCACGAAACAATATATTTAATAATTGCATGTGCTAATGTTATTAATAGGCTAAGACCTAATGCAATTAATAACAATTCGATTAGTTGCAGTTTTTTTGTTTCTAATGGTAATTGAGGAGAATCAATAATTTGAAATATAGGAGTTTGTTGAGATTGTGTGATTTTTGTCAATTCAATATTTTTAACAACTTCAGCATATAAAGCAAAAGCTACTGTTTTATCTTTCTGAGAAATTTCTTCATTAGCTGAATATGTTTTCAGACCATTATTTGCATTAAATAACCCAGCTGATTGGAATGACTTTTGAAATAACAATCTCTGTAAAGAATCTGCTTTATTTTGTAAACCAATTAATGTGTTTTTTGTATTAGTATTATTAATATTCAAATAGAAAGACTTTACCGCTTCAATCAATCTTTGATTAAAAAGTAGAGAAAAGTCTTCATCACTAGATAATACTTTTACTTGTATTATGGAACCCTTCTTATTTAATCTTTCTACAATTAAATTATTGATTATAATTTTTTGTTGAATTTTTGATAATATTGAATTATTCAGTTTGTTATTTTTATTTATAGAATAAGTGGCATAGTTGATCGTATCTTTGTTTTTACCAAATATTTTCTTCTTAATGGTGGATGGGTACATTTTTATATATTGATCTGCAAGCGTTCTTTTATTATATGATTGATTACTGTATACTGACAGCAAAACATTCTGAATGATCGTTTTTGTTTTGAAAATATCAAAAATATTATCTCCCGAAAAAATACTATTAGAAGATCCAGAAATTGATCCTAAATCAATTCCAAATTGACTACCCAAACTTGATAAACCTCCAATTTTAGATCCACCACTTTCCATTAAAACAAATGAAGAGACTGCTTCATATTTTGGTTTTTCATAAAAAAAGAAAGCGATAGCCCCGGTAAAAATGATGAAACAAATTAATAAATTAAATTTTTTAAATGAATTATAAAATCTAATAAAGGCTTTTATAATGTTAAAAATGTCATTTAATTTTAAATTATTATTCTGTTCCATGCTTATTTATTACTGATGAATAGATACCTTAAGGATAAATTAAATTGTGTATTGATTTTATCTGTATCAGATGGTCCATACAAACCACCTGATCCTGTTTTGGTCCATAAATAATTATAAGATTCTCCTTTTTTTATTTCAGAAGATACTATAAAATTACCAATTTTTATTCTAGCATAAAACGAATAAATAAAATCTGACCAATATTTGAAATTTGGACCAGGATATACAAGTCCATTAAAATAGTTATAATAGTAGAAATCTTTATTATGACTATACCTTTCAATTCCCATACCTATCTTATTATAGCCTTTAATCCAAGCCAGGTGCATAGTTTGTCCGCTTCCACCTGGTCCTACATAAGACCCTAAAATTTGCCCATTATTGGTATATCCCTGCCTAACCTGACTATTAGTATACCAACTTGATTGTCTAGCCATTAGAGAAGAATTCCAAATTAAATTTGCTTGGGGCATTTTTAGTTGAACAATTTCAATATTTAACGAAATGGCACCAAAATTCTTATATGTAGAAATCGGAAATAGTTTTCTTATACCGGCAACATAACCAGTTGGAACACTATCATAAAATACGTTTAACGGTGTTGCACCACGATCATTTCTTCCATATTCAACATACACCTCCGCATGATCTTTTGGTAACGTATATCTTAAAAAAATTGATCCTAAAGCAGGTCTTCTTTTTAGTAGTGTGAATTTAGAAAAATTACTAAATGGTGTGGCGTCTTCTAATCCATTCATATCTTTAGTATACATATAAGCCATATTACTAAATCCAATATATAAATTCTTTGTCCACTTAGGTTGTAAACTAAAAATCATGCCTGTTATAAATCGCTCTAAAGTATCTTTGGGTATATACCACTTTGATGCATATGGATTATCATTTTCAGATGGCAAGAACCGACCATTTTTCAATTTTCCACCAATAAATTGTGTCTCAATTGTTCCAATAGGGGTTTGTATGGGATTATTGCTATTAAGCGTAACATGTATGAATCCTGGTGCATTATTTGTTAGTAATAAAGAATAGTGAATACCGGGACCCCACCAAAGATTTTCATTAGAAACACCTACTGACCAATTATTGAAATGAAATTTTAAACTTGACTGCCCCATAAAAATTTCATTACTTCTATCTTTATAAGGTCGATTTGGATTTTCAATTACATTTTCAGAAATTTCATAATATCTTCTCCAAAAATTACCAGGATTGCCATTTATATTACCATCAAAGTTTTCACTTAAACCATCTACCGGCAAATTTTCAGCAACAATCTTTTCTGGTGCTAATTGTAAAACTAGCCTACCCCATTGTATACCTAATTGAACATTATAATAATTTTGCTTTCCAACAGATGGATGCATAGAACCATCATTAAATCCAGCTGGCAAATTATTGTTTTCTTGAATGTTGGATAATATAGAAATATTTTTTACTGAAAATTTATTCCAATTATATTTATGGATTTTATTTTCAATTGTACTATTTCGAATTTGAAAAGATACTGATTGAATAGAAGTGTCTAATAGTGTTTGCATTCTATTTACATCCTGTAAAGCAATATTATTTAAATCAACTTCTTGACTAATTACTTTACTAGAAAATAAAATAAAGCATAATATGAAGATTATTTGAATAGTATATTTCAACCATTTTACCATAAATAAGTCAAATTTAATTGTGCAAAGAGGTTAAAATTACTTCTGAAAGTCCAAGCATAATTCATAGAATTGATAAAATTTAATTCTGGACTTACTACAAAATTTTTCCAATGTTTTTGAGCTATAAATCCGATCCCAATATCTGTCCATCTTAATGGTCTTAATCCAAGGGTCTCAATAGGTAATGACCCATTTGCAGGATTAGGTTGATGTTGAATTCTTTGAACTTTCATTCCAATTTTTGATAGACCACTCAGAAGATTTACTTGAATAGTTTGAATATTGTTACCCTTTCCCGAACCAGCACCTAAAATTTGATTGTAATGATTATACCCTCCATTCTCATATATATACCAATCTCCAGCAGTTCTTACCAAATAGTCAATTGTTTGTGAAGTTTGAATAATTTCTGTATTTAATTCCAGCCACCTATTTTTTTCAAGTGGTAATAATTTTTTAAACCCAACTATATAAGCAGCAGCATGTTCTGGATCAATCCAAAAATCTCTGAAATTATCTTTATGATCGTTCCAGCCATATTCAAAATAAAATTCAGCATGTGTTTTGGGAAATAACCACCTAGAATATAAACTTATTTGTTGATCTCTTGGAATTTTATCTTCTTCTGTGCCACCTACAGAAGATTTAAAAACACCTGAAAACACGGGAAAATATTCTTGAAGAAATGAATTTCCTTGTTTATTTAAATTGATTTCAGAAAATTGGTAGGCCCTGTTAAATCCAAAAAAAACATTAGGAAAAACTTTTGGTTGAAAAACAAAATTCAATCCATTAAAAATTCTTGGTTGTATCCATGCAGAATTTGACTTTAAGTTTAAGTTTTCAAAAGGATCATTTGGATTTTGTTCTAATCTTCCATTGACTAACTGAAATTCAAAACTTCCTAAAAATGTTTTTATAGGTTTTGTAGTATTAAATGTATAATGAGAAAAACCTGGAGCATTATTACTCATAATTAATGCGCCAAATTGACCAGGTCCCCAGTATAAATTTTCGTTTGAAAATCCAATGGTGAATTTATGCAGGTTTAATCTAACACTAGATTGACCTAAAAAATTTTGTTGATAACGACCAGCTGGCTTAGTGCCAAATTCACTACTAATATCATAAGCAGGATTTTCAGCATTAACATGTTCAGGAATAAACTGGATATGCAATGGGCCAACCCTACCATAAACACCAATACGAGCCAAGGTTTGTATTCCCTTAGCTTTTATCATTCCTTCATCATTCCAACCAAAAGGTTGTAGAGAGTTGTACTGAGTTCTTATTTGTGCAATAACAGGATTAAATTCAACTAAATGTGTATTGATTATTTTATGTTGAATTAAATTGGAGTCTATTAATTTATATAAGCTATCTCTACTAAGATTAATAAAATTAGGTCTAGTTGTATTAGAATAAATAGGATCTATTTTGCCTTGTAGTTGTAATATTCTAAAATAATCATCTAATATTGTGCTCACAGGTATAGATTGAGCATTTGTATTATGATAGATTAATACAAAGTACAATACCAACAATCTAATTACCTTTATTTTCATTAATTAATGTTTTCCTAAACTTTTAAATACCTTGATATTATAATACTTATCGTCTTCTAAATTCAAAAATTTATCTTTGTTTTGATATAATTCATAAATAATATCTTTTACAGAATATACAGGAGTAAAACCCAGTGCAAGTTTTGCATTGTGAATGGAGACTTTATAGTTACGAAAATCCTTTACATCATTAATATTAACTTTAACTTCAGTTCCCATAAGTATAGTCATTTCTACACTTACAATATCTCCAATTTGACCCAATGTATAATTATCTGATGCTACATTAAAAATTCCTGAAATATTATCTGGTGCCTGTATTGCTCTGATATAAGCTGAACAGGCATCTTGAATATGAAAAATGGGTCTCCAAATAGATGGATTGTTAACAGTTATCTCTTTATGTAACAAGGCATTTTTAAACATGGTATTTACTACTAAGTCAAATCTCATTCTATCACTATAGCCACATACTGTACCTTGCCTTAGCGAAATAACTGAAAAAGAAGAATCTGCAAGTTGCATAACTCCATTTTCTCCTTGTAATTTAGAAATACCGTATGGATATGAGCAGGTTGTTGGTGAGTTTTCATTATACAATTCATCAACGGTATAACCATATACAGAACATGATGAAGCATATATAAACCTTTTTACGCCAGCTCTTTTTGATTCATAAGATAAATAAGCAGGGCAAGCTGCATTTTGAACAAAATTTTCTGAAGGACTAAATTCTGCCATTGGATCATTGGATACTCCGGCCAAGAAAACGACAATATCAAAATCAACTAATTCCTTATGAGTTATTTGAAAAATATCTTTCTTGATTAATTTTATTTGCTGATTCAAATGATTGCCAAACCATAAGTCATCTAGTACGGTAATATCGTAATTTAATTTTAGTAACCTCTTTGTTAATTCGGTACCAATATAGCCAGCACCCCCAGCAAGTAATATTTTTTTCATATTAATTAAATATTCTTTTATATAAGCTAGTGTTTAATGAAGTATCAACTGGCATTTTTACTGACATGTCATGAATGCTTATTGCTTCCACTTCCAATGCACCAATACTTTTTGCATATTCTAAAACACTTTTTCTTTCTTCTCCTATATGAATAACACCTGTGAAATTTGATAAGGCGATTTTTTTAATTTTTTCTACTATAGTAGAAGCTTTTTCTCTAGAGGTAAATTGGTCTTTAAATGCGGCTTTGTAAGGGAAAATATCTGGACCAAAAGACAATCTAATAATTACATAATTATCTAACATTTGAACAGCAGCTTCTCCGCCTAACTTAGACCATGCGTATTTATTTTGTGGTAGTAATTCATCAGTTTCTGCATAGTTCCCTTGATTTCCAGAAAATACATAGTCTGTTGAGATATAAATTAGTTTAATATTTTTTTGATAACAAATGGTACTTAGTAGTGCTGTTCCTATAATATTGGTCTTTATAGCTAGATCAACTTGATCATTGACTTTTGGAGGAGAAACCAATGCTCCGCAGTGAACAATAGTATCAATAATAGGATGCTGATCTAAAAAAGTTTTCATCATCTCAATACTTGTAAAATCAAAATTATCTCTAGTTCCTAATATTGCATTATCCATGATTTTAGATAGAGCACTACCTAATTTACCAGCTGATCCTGTAATGAGAATATGTTTCATCACTAAAATTTAAAATTTTGTGCATCAGGACTATTTAACCAACCTGATAGACTATGTCCATTAAGATCTTTAGATGTAGTAATAAAACTATCTTTTAAATCAAAAAACAAATTTTTTAATTTAGAATCACATATACTCCAATCAATATCATCTGCATATGGCGAAACTCCGGCTTCACAATCTCCATTGTAACTAGCTGAACAATAGTATTCTATATATGAATCTTCTAAAAAGAAATTTCCATGAGCACAACCTTCTGGCACCCATATCCAAGAAGAAGTATTCTCATGTGGTGCTATGGGCATATTGAATGCCATAATTTTACCTTGAGTTGGAGACCCAATTCTTAAATCTAATACTAAATCTATCATATGACCAGAAATGGTTCTTACCAATTTACCCATTGGTTTATTCCATTGAAAATGTAATCCCCTTAAAACATTTCTTCTAGAATAACTTTCATTTGTCTGCAAAATTCCTTCTGGAAATAAATTTAATTGTTCAGTTATAAAATTTGTATTTCTATATGTTTCAGAAAAATATCCTCTTTTATCTAAGAATCTCTCAAATTGAATAAGCTTAACACCTTTTATTGCTGGTTCTAAAATTGAATGTATTTTCATCTGTAATTATTATGTTCTTCTTAATAATGTGATAATTCTTTAATTAAAACTTTTGTATTTTTTATAGAATTATAAAATTTATTAATGACTATTTCTATGTTTATTAAAAATTGATTACCCTCTTTTAAAACAATTCTCTTGAACCTATTATCAAATTTATCTTTATGTTCATTCAATTCTACAAGTTTTAAAGCATCTTTTCTTATGATTTCTATTTCTTCTTCATTGTTCAAGCCATTTTTATAAATTCTTTCATGACTTCTAATTGGTCTTGCATGCTTTATTTGAACAGCATGAATAATGGCAGTTTTATTTTGGTGATGTATCTTTTGCAAAACAGGCATTAAGTAACAATCCACTCCTTGACCAGAAATTGTTTTTAAAAAAAAGCTCTCGCAGGCTAATAATAAATTCTGTTTATAAAAAGGTGCCATAATTTCAATCCAATCAATATTTGATACCATTAATCCAGATCTATTTACAAATCTTCTATGGCTAAAATAACTATCTTTCGAAATGGACGGTTGAAACACATCTAATTCATGAATAATAGCAATATGTAATAAATAGTTGAAATCCGAGATCTTAAAAATTATATCATCATCAATTACACCAATGTAATTGTAGTTTAAATCTTGGTTTTTAAGATACTTACATATATGATAAAAAATTTCACCCTTATTTTCTGTTTTTTCCGAAATATAGTGTTCATAGGGAACAGTGTAATTCTCTATGTCACCGGCATTTCCAGTATTATTAAATAACAAAAGATCAAAATTCTTATTTGTATCAAAATGAACATGGGAGTAGGGTGTCTCTTTTCCCCCATTCCAAGTGATCACGACTAAATTTTTTTCCAATCCCATTCTTTTCAATATTTCTATTAATATAAGCGTATAGTATGTAAAGATAGATAGATGACATAGATTATACTAATTTTTTTTCATATATAAATATGTCATATTAAATATTATTTGTATTTAATAACAATTTAATATCAACATTTTATTAAATATTTACTTAGTATAATGTCAAATTGTTAAATCTTAGAAAAATGAATGAAAGAGTCAATTATATAACAATAATTCAATATTTATAGAGGATTGTTATATAATTATATAAGAAAATTTAATAATTTAATGTAAATCAAAACTTTCAACTCTTTTTTCTACTTTTACTAATATGAAATTTTTCATCGTCCCTATTTTACTACTTATTTCGCTCGGAGCTTGTAAAAAACAGGTTCCTCAAAAGGATACAAATTCAAATTTGTCAGATAATATTTTGTTTTTATTGAAAAAAACAGATTCACTCACTAATTCTCTTTCTTTAAATATCGCAAGTATTTCTAAAATTTCTAATAAAGTTGATTCATTAAACAATCAACTTAAAATAATTCAACTTGAAGTTACTGGTTTACAAAATCAACTTCAAAATGCCAATGCAGATATTACTTATTTAACTAAAAAATTAGATTCATTAATTGAGCAATACAATAAAATTTTAAATGAAATCAACTTGCTTTTCTTTGAAGTAGCAAGTTCTCCAGGCTCAATATCAAATGGTCTTGAAGTTTTTTTCCCTTTTAATAAAAATGCCAATAATCTTTTAAATAGTCAAATAAAATCAACTGTTTATGGAGCTACATTGACTAAAGATAGATTTGACGAACCCAATGCAGCATATCAATTTAATGGAACTTCTGATTACATACAAACTAATTATACCGGCATCTTAGGTGGAGCAAATAGATCATTAGCTTTTTGGGCAAAATTTGATATTACCTTAAATAATTTCCCCACTGGAATGGCAGCAGTATCCTGGGGTCCAGGCACAGATGGTCATAGATTTGATGGATACTTTAATTTTAACACATGGGGGCCTACTGCAAATATTGGTGGTAGTGCAATAACATATAAAGTGCTAACATCTTTGAATGATAATACCTGGCACCATTATGTTTATTTAATTGATACTGATAATCCAAAAGTGAATAATATTAAAATTTATCAGGATGGAATTTTGCTTACGACAAGATTAGCTGAATACGACTTAACGCTAAAGGTTAACACAAAAGAAGGTGAACCACTTAAGATTGGTAAATGTTCTGCACCAAGAGACCCTTCCTTTTTTAAAGGAGCGATTGATGATGTAAGAGTTTACAATAGAGCTTTAACTCCTAGTGAGATTAAATATTTAGCTACACATTAATTTCGGAACTATTCAATAATTTATCTCGTCAAACGATGCATCGTTAATGCTGCTCTTTTAATTAAAAATGGTAATTCATTTAAGTTGATCGTTTCTCCTACTGCATGTGCTCCTCTTCCTGATGCACCTAATCCATCTATACAATCTACATAAGCTGCGATATAACTAATATCACCAGCTCCTCTAGATCCTGGGTCTCCAGCTACAGTTGCACCCAATCCCATATCCACTGTAACACCGCTAATGATATTTAAGATTCTATCATTACCTTCTGTTGGGGCCATGCTAGGGATGCCGTTTTGGAAGGTTATTTTGGCGCGCGCGCCTGTTAGATTATTATTGTTAACAATAGTACTCATCACCGCGCGCGCCTTATTCTTTTGTTCCTCTGTCAAAAATCTTAAATCTCCAATCACCACTGCGCTTGGTGCAATAATATTGGTTTTACCAATAGTGCTTCCAAAAGATTTTGCATCATCGTATTGCATATCAGATCCACCAATAAATAATCCTGGATTAAATGTCAAGTATTTTTCTTGACTCAATTGTTCTCTAAAACTATTCACAATTCTA
>JACCED010458809.1_pt1 | contig 18615 bp, 51 predicted proteins | sample 7455021 | NCBI WGS metagenome assembly JACCED01 (sample SAMN15323456, study PRJNA562643) | freshwater metagenome | isolation source: river surface water | place: USA:Blue River Watershed | collected 2017-08-19 | reverse complement strand
GCACAGGTGTTTAGCGAGAAAACGCCGAGACTTGTACAAGCGCCACGCGGCTCTAATTCTTCCCAGTAACATCATACTTCAATCTGAACCAAGTTGCCCATTCTTCTGAGTAGAATGTGTACTCGCAGTAACCGCTACGTTGACGCAACCAGTCCATCTCATCAGTTTCAGGTCTGTGCCACTTGAAGTCAAAGTCAGTACCTTGAACAAGTCCCTGATCTCTAAGGTCATAGATGACTGTTAACGCATCATTAACATTATCATAGTCTATCAGTACTGTATCTATCATGCCCACATCAATCTAAAAAGGGTTGCGTCTGCGTCTTGCTCAAACAACCAGAACTGACCAGTGCCTATCCAACCACTACCAATATTAGCATCGACCCACTCATATAAGATTTCATTGACGGCGCTTTCGACTGAAATTGACACTTCCTGCCATCCTTGTTCTCTGCGTTTATAATACGTTTCCCAGAATTCTGGCGCATAATACAAGCCATCGTATCTCATGCCCACCTCAAAATGAATAAGGTTAAATCACTTTCGTTTTTGAATCGATACACGCTACGAGAAAAGTGGTGCTCGACTGCCCATATTTCTCGCTTGAGTGTATCTTTACACCATTTGTGTGCGTCAATAGTTCTATCGTCAAATCTTATCCAGTTATCGTCATCTTCTCGTCTTGTGAGTTCTATTGTGTGAATAAGTGTGGCTTGTCTTCTGTTTTCTCGTCTGCGTTGTTTACTGTTCATAGCCATCTCAACATGAATAGGAGTAGTTGCTCTTCCGTTTCAAAAATAAATTCATAACCTTCCTTGTGTCCTCGCCAGAAACATGCCCAACTGCCGTTACGTTCAATCGCTGACCATCTCTCACCAAATGTTTCTTCACACCATTGAGTGATTTCTACTCCCATTCGCTTAGTATAGTAAACAGAGTGATTGAGGTCTCGCCTTATGCCCATTGTAAAATGAATAAGGTTAGCGTGTCGTCATCAGGAATGTTTACAGTCATGCCTAATACCTCACTGCGATTGTCTCGGCACCATGCCACGAGGTCCTCGTAGCGGCCGGCCCAGTAATTGATATCAGATAGAAGAATGAGATGATCAAAACTATCTTCATAGTCGTTTTCCGTTACAATAAATCTTTTCTTATTCCAATTGTCCATCACAATCGACATACTAGCCCCAACGTAACTCAAAGTGTGTTACGTCACGCTCGTCGTCGAATTCAAACTCATACACGCCAGCACTGTAGCCAGCTTGCTCTTGTACGGTTACTAAGTCCCAGGGACCGACGCAGAATTCACCGCACCAGTCTAAGACTTCATCTAGACCACCATACTTGACAAAGATAGTGACCTTATGGTCAGACTTGATTGCCAATTTGGGTTACCTCAACGCCGCTGGTTTGGAGAAATTTAACTCCATAATCATCACGATATTGAGTGCCATAATACACACGGCGAATACCTGACTGAAGGATAAGTTTGGCACAGTCGATACAAGGTGCGTGAGTGATAAAAATATCAGCGTTAAGACCGCTGTTACTACTCTTAGCCAATTTACTAACCGCGTTGCTTTCTGCATGGAGTACCTCCGGTTTTGTTTTTAGAGCCTTGACGAACTTCTCGTCCATCTCTACTGTGATTTCATCTTCACAGTTGTTGTCCCAGCCACTGGGCATACCATTGTAACCATAGCTGATGACGGTATCATCTTTAACGATGACCGCGCCTACTTGAAGGCGTCTAGCATGACTGAGTTTCGCTAAGCGTAGTGCCCAGTCCATGTAAAGGTCGATGAATTTTTGTTTCATGTCAATCCGTAGTTATCTCTTATCCATCGTTCCGAAATATTTTTATCTTTGAAGTAGTAGAGTGAAGTTGGCGCTAATATTCCAAAGTGATCACAGAACGCTTCGCCGTATCTTTTGTTTTGTAAGATTGCTAGTGTCCAGTGTACTTCTTTGAACTCGTCATACTCCTCTTGAGTAATCACATTCATTTTTCTGCTAAGTTCGGCAGATGTAAGTATGTTCACCATTTGATCAAACATTATAGAGACTCTTTGATTACACCATCAATCACGTATAGTTTTTGTTTTTCTGGTGTAATGATACAGCAGTCTTTTTTGTTCTTTGCTAGAAAGTTTTGAACCGCTTCCTGTCTAGATGTTCCTTGACACAAGAACTCACCTTTGTGAGTATAGAAGTAGTGTGAGCCATTCTCAATATGCTCGTCTATGATTTCAAACTTTAACTTGCGCAGGGCGTCATCAATCATAGCATCTGCCTTAGCATCGTCTTTAGGATCTAGTTGCTCAAGTTGAGTTTGTAGTTTGTACATTTCTTCAACTTCTTCATCTGTCAACAAGTCCATCATGCGACGAATCATCTTGTTCTCAGCGTAACGCATACCAGCATAGAATACGATTGCGTATCCCACAAGCATTGCTAATGTGTCCCACATTGTCCATTCAGTCATGTTCAATCCTTGAAAATGTTAGACCACTGCTTGAGTTTTGCGATCTTGTTATCAGCGTGTGCTGTAATTTCATTAGGATTAACAATACCAAAGTCGATACACAAATCGATCATTGCTTGTAAGTCGCCTAGTTCTTCTTCTAAGTGTTCACGATTAGTTTTAGGTTTGCCAGGCTTAACATTGTCGATGCCAAAGCGACTAATCTTACTGATTGCTACTACGACCTCAGCACACTCTTCCTGAGTAATATCGAGAATTTCTTTTGTTTTATTATCCATTTTTGTACGCCATTAAAATTGTTTTAATTTGCTGTAAATACTCATTAGTAGAATTCTCAGTTGGGAATTCTGACATTGCGGCATCTACGTCCTCGAGAACTTCATCAACAATGATTGCCTTTACGTTATCATCGTTTGTAATAGTGAATAACTTAAATAGATAATCAATTTTTACGACTGGGTGTTCTTTCCACTGTCTTACGTTTTCCAAAAGTTCAACTATTTTCAATGCTATTCACCCATTTGATTAAGTTGGTCTTCTCCTCACTATCTGGTAAAGTCAGAATCCGTTCTTTTGTGTGTTTAAGCCACTTGTCTAGCTTAGCGTCCAGTCTTTGATCCAGCTCTTGAAGACTAGTTTCTTTATACTCATTTAAATCTTTATCCACGTTTCTTCCAATCTTTAAATGGTTCAATGTATGTACCGTCGTTGAATGTACAGTTGCGCAAAGTGCGATACACATTCTGAATGCCATTTACTAAGTTCTCCATGTCAATCATTACATCTGTATTCATATATTATTAAATTAAAAAGGTCAGTATGATTATACATCACACTGACCCTTGTAGTCAACCTAAATGGTTGATTTAGGCAACTAGGCCCATTGCCAAGGCGCGATAGCCTGCGGCAACAACATGGCGTGGTGCCTTGCCTGTGCGATACACAGTGATCTTTGTGCCGTCTGCTTTAGTAGCAGTGTTAGCAAAGACTGGGATACCGTCGGTCAAACGGATATCAGAGATAGTCGCTGTTGGGTTAGCGATCTTGAAACGAGCCTTGATTTGGCCCGCAGTGAAGTCTTGACCAGCCAATAGGGCTTGGATTAGACGTTGCTTTTTGCTTGCTTTTTGCATTTTAGTTTCCTTTAAGTTAAGTATGCTCTTTCGAACATATAATTATTGTAGCACTAACGCGGCTACAAGTCAACGACAATTGGACAACTCAATCGCTTGAGTCATCCATTTGTTTCATACTTCAAAGCTCCTAACTTCAAAGTGGTCAGCGATGTGCTCGTGTCCTAAGTATCCGCGAGGATTTGCCACTACCCGTGTTTCGCCGATAACGTAATCGTGGGTAGAATGGACATGACCGTGAACCCAGGTCTTGATTTGAGGGTGATCCAGAATGAATTCCGACAGGTCACTAGCGTAACCGCCGTTCATGTGATGGTCACCAGGCGTACGGTACTGTTCCGAGATACTCATAAACGATGGTGCGTGATGGGTAATCACCACTACCGGCTTATCAGTATGCTTAACAATTTCCTCACGGAAGAAATTCATAGCCTTGATGTGGTCACGGAACGTGTACTCAGGCGTCAACTTGAAGTACAAGTTCTTGTCCTCGTAGAAGTTCTGAATAACACGGTAGTCATTCATACCTGCTTTGAGAGTGTAAGTAGTCAAGGAGTCGCCGTTGTTACAGTTAGTCCATAGTGTAGCACCCATGAACACAACGCCTTCAAACTCAAGGGCCTCTTTTTCGAGGATAGTCACGTTCTCTGGCACGATGCCTCTCAACACTTCTAAGGTCTTGTGAAACTTGCCGTGATAGTGTTCGTGGTTACCCATGACCATGAATACCTTGCGATACTTCGAGCACTCACGCTCAAAGAAGTCAGTGTAACGGTAAGCACCGTCATCATGGTCAATTAACTTAGTGTCATGGAACTGTTTACGTAGACTGCGTTCTTCACAGATATCACCAGCGAGTACCAACACATCACCGCCGGGAAGGGTAACGTAGCCAAACTCTAAGTGTAAATCTGAACAGTAATCAATCCTCATTTTGCTTTCTCTTTTCTCTCTCCTGGTGATGTTCATCACACAGTACTTTTAACCAACCGCCTTGACGCAACTGTCCTCGTGCGCCACAGCGTTCACAAGTAATCTCGCTCATAGCTTCTGCCATACTAGCAAGACCTCTAATGTATTCATCACCGCCGTCATAGTAGAAGCGGAGTTCACCAAACTTCTCTTTGATTTGTGCTACTACAACTTGCGGCACTTCGGGCTTCCAATCTAGGTACGATTGAATGTTGCGACACAGCATTGTTAGAATAGGGAACCAGCCCTCGTCACAATAAATGTCTCGTGCGCCCTCAGGGAAAATCTTAGGGTACACGGTTCTCAAATAGTTTTCTTGTTCATCTGTCATTCGTTTATATCCATTGCAAAATAAAAAGAGTCATATCTGATTCTAACTCAAACGCTATCTCTCTGATTGCTCTAAAGTATCGTCCTTGACAATTTTCTTTTAACCAAGTGTCAATGTTCTTCAAATCATATGCTGGTCTATCTATTCCCAAGGTTATTTTGTGCCATTTACTGCCAATGATTTCCATCATAAGCGTAGAGTCAATAGCTCTGGCTAATTGTCTTGCCGATTCATCTAAGGCTGCCTCAACTGTGGCGTTCAATGGCTCGACGGAAAATGATTTCTTGTTTTTGGAATGCTTCGACTTCCCATGGTCTGCTAAGATAGGGAGTTGAGGCTTTGTAACTTTTGCCATTCCAAACAATCTTTCTATTTGTTGTTTTTAGCTTACCACTGGCAATTTGCTTGACATGAACCATTTCATGGGCAATAGTGGCGCCTAGTTTAGCAAAGTCACGGGTAGAGCGTAGGGCAACTACGATAGCGTTAATGCCTGGTAGTGCTACTGTTATGCCTTCACTGTTTTCACCATCAACATCTTTTTCTACTCTGACCAGCAATGCTTTATTATATCTGGCTAGACCCAATTGTTCAATCATTTCTGGAATCATATGCTCCAAAAACTCTTTAGTTCGTTTAGAGCGAGTTTCAACTGCGAATTCCATATTATGCCTTATAGTCTTTGATTGTTAGTGCGGGTTCGTCTTTGAGAATTCTCAGCAACTGGTCGTCGCGGACGTGCTGTTCTTTTTTGGCACGTTTTGTTTCGTCGGATACTTTGAGCATCTTATCGTAAGAACGGGCCCACTCTACGCCACGGAGCCATTGCTCAAGTTGAAGTATAGTGCCCGTGAAGATTTCAGCATCACGGCTGTAGATAGGCAGGCTATCAGCGTCCTTAGGTTTGATCGATAGAACGTCACCGTAGTCACCATCAAAGCGGTGACGAGAGTGAGCCATAATGAACCCGAGTTCGTCAAGCTCACGCTCAAGTCGTTTGATTCTAATTACCGTATCATAGCCTGACATTCGGACTCCTTTTAATCATTCAATACAAGTATTATAGCAGGAGGCCGAATTATTGTCAAGTACTACTAAAGTATTACATTTACCAGCTAGAGTGGTACTCAAAGTACCAGCCCTTGAGAGTGTCACCGGCATCTAATAGCCGCTTGATAATATCACGAGTGTACTCAAGGTCACTAAAGTAGTATTCATCATACTTAGTGTCACCGAAGAAGAAGCCGCTTGTTGTGGGTAAGAGTTTGGCGGCGAGTTTGCGTTTTGCTAAGACCTCTTCAACAACCTTCAACAACTCGGCCAGCTTGTCCTTGCTTACTTCGTAGTTGCCGCAGTCATCAACACCATTCTGAACGTTGTCAACGAACCATTTGTGAATGGCGTTTGCTTTGCGCCAGTAGCCATACTCAGCGGTGACTTCTTTTACTTTGGCAGTGCCCAGCTCAGGGAAGTTTTCCGTGAGTTTGTTGGCAAGTTCGTCCTCAGCATGCCACAGATAACGCTTAGCGTTCAGGTACATATCTAAACCCATTTTATCCTCCAGTTGTATACGTTTGAATTTCACTTGGCAGTTTCAACTGCGATTGATTTGGTCTTCTCGAGGCCGTTGTCGAGAATACGAGCGATGCCACTAAAGCCGACCGTAGCAACTACGATACCGAAGATGGTACCAACGATAAAGTTTTTCATACGATTTTTTCCTTTACAGATTCAACGTGTTTACATTTACGACGGAACTGGAAGCCCGTACAACTACAGGACAAACTAGAACCATTCACTGTGACAAAGTATTTTGATTTGCCATCGGAGCTACTCACTTCGATAACATTAGCGCCTTTGTCGGTGCGCTCTTCCACTTTGGCAAAGTAGACCGAATCTGCTTCGCCATTACGCACCAATCTAAACTTGCGACCTTTGGTCGAAATTGATATGGGACGCTTGAACTTGAATAGACTGGTAGTGCCATTCTTGATGTAACCAACCATCTTAGACTTGTCATCAGACAGATAGTAGATATGGTTTACAGCATTAGGCTCTGCCCATGCGGTTACTTCCTCAAAGAATTTCATTTCATTGCCTTGATATGATTGATTACAGCATTTGCTTCGGTGAAGTCGGTAATGTCATCCATGATGTCCATAGCTTCTGAATTCAACTCAGCGCGGCGTAGTTGGATCAACTCGATAGCATAGCTAATGTCATCGTCACCGATTGTCATCATCCATTCGTCAAACTCATCGTCAGTGAGTGACATGATGTAGTTGAGATTGTTGAGGTCATACGGATTCATTACACTGCCTCCAGCATAGAAGCAGGGACTCGCCAGCGACCTTGAGCGGTAGTGACGGTAGCAAACTTGAGTGCCATCTTATCGATGGTGCCAGTCATAGTTTGGCCAGTCTTGGTGTTGTTGAACTTTACTTTAGTGCCGATTACCAATGAACGGCGGTTTTGTTGCGTTAGTTGACTGCGGGCAAAGCGAATTGCGTCGGCAATCTGATTGAGTTCATCGTTAGACAGAGAACCAGTCACGATTTCACGAGTGATGTTAGCAACAGACATTTACTACTCCTTTAAAGTTTCAATACAAGTATTGTAGCAGGATTGGGATTTATTGTCAAACGTTATTGAGTTTTCTGGCTTCCATTATGAAGGTACACACGGCTTCGTTGTATTCACCGTCAAAATTGAATACTTTATAATTAGTTTTATGAATAGTCTCAATTTGATAACGGTCGTTGCCTAGATGCCAAAGTATGATTTTGGTGTCACCTACTTGCTGACTTTCCAGATGTTGAACTGCCATGATTCAATCTCCTTCTAAGAATTCACTATTATAGCAGGAATGAAATTTATTGTCAAGTACTACTGGAGTATTAGTTTTATGAGGGCGATTGTGTCTACGGTCACAATGAATCCGTAGTTGGCTAAGCCACCGATGCTGCCTCTGGTCCATAGTGCCCATGCGAAGATAGCACTAGAGGTGACTGTTAGAGCAAGATACGCTAGGAAGGGTACATGGGGGACCGTGAGCATAAACATTACGTTAGCGCCTACGCTCATGGCCCATGCTAAGATTTCGAGGACACAACGGAGTGGACTACTTGACCAATCGTCTTTAATCCATGCTATTGTGTCATCTACTAGTTTCATTACTTCTTGGTGCCTGCGTTGACGAAGCCGTACATCTTCTCAGCAGTTTCAAGAATCTTATCCATACCTGGGAATTCAGGCATTGCTACTGTGCTGACGAGTTGGCCGTCAACTTTTTTGGCTGACATTTCCCAACCAGCGAACTTGACTTGGTACTCTTGAATAACAACGTCTTTAGCCATAGCTAGAACGTCGGCACGAATTTCATAGCCGTTCTTGTTGAATTTAACTTCTGGTAGTTTTGGTGTTTCGAATTTTGACATTTTAATCTCCTTATGTGTGTATGTCTGTGTATTCATTGTATAATGAATGTTACTGTTTGTCAACAGGTTTTGGATGCTTAGGGAAGTTTAATTGTTCCCATTCTTCGTCGGTTACTGGCCACCACTGGTTCATGGTCTGTACCCCTTGATGTGACGCTGAGCCTGATAACGCTTAGCTTCTTGAATGCCTTCTAGTAAGGCTAATAGAAATTTCATCATACTCTGCCCTCTTTAGCTTTCATGTTGTACTCGACAGTTAGGCGCTCTACGTCACCGCCGTTTTGTGGGTTGCGCTCACTGATATACTGCTCAAGACTTGAGCCGTATGTCCTTTCTTCACGAGCGAATTTGATGCCTAGCACTAAGAGTGCTACCATAATGATAAAGACCACCATGATTACTTGGCCTTCTTGTTTGTAGTAGCGCAGAATGGTGCTAGGAATTCACTGACTTTCTTTGTTGCTTCAACATAAGGTGTACGGTCAGTAAAGACTTCAGTAACTTTAGTTGCGGCAACACTACCAGCAGTGATAGCATCTTTTGTGTATTCAGCTTGAGCATCGATGAAACCGATTAGGGCTGATTTGATTTGTTCGTGTTGTACGAATGTATTGACGAATTGCTTTTTAGCAGATTGAATGGCGTCTACGCCTTGAAATGCGAAAGTGTTAAACATATTTTTTCTCCTGTGTATGTGTATGTTTGAGAGTGTTTAGACAGAACTCTCAACTGTATTTATGCTAGTTGACCATGTGTCTCACGATATTTCTCTAGAGCCTTGGCTCTAATATCGGCAAGTATTGCCATAATTTCATCTGATAGGTCATCAGTGTCATCATTGCGGATGTCAACTCTGACTAGTCTGAATCTACCTGCTACCGGTGTTGCGATATCATCGTCATCAGGCAAGTCAACCGGGTCAGCGCCCTGGACAATCAGGGATTTCCTGTAAGGATTACTTCTTAGTATCTTTACTCTTGGAATTGCTTTTGGGATCTGCCTTGGCTGGTTTAGCCGCGGCAGATTTATCCTTTTTCTTTTTTGCTAGTTTCATTGGCTTTTCAGTTGCGGCAGCTGGCGCTGGTTCAGCCGCTAGTGCTGACAAGCTAAATGCTACCATGATGATTGCTAATAGATGTTTCATTTTGTTTCCTTTAATTTTGAATTAGAACTAACTTGTAACAGTTACAGTCAGCAAAGAACATATATTCTTGGCGATAACCGTATGGTATTACTTGTGGCTGTTGAACTACAACTGGTGGTTGCTGAACAACTACAGGCTGCGGTCTTGTTAGAGCATATGTTACTATGCCACCAATGATTAGTGGTGCCATCCAATCGCCACCATGATGCCCGTGTCTGTGTCCATGACCGTGATGACCATGATGTTGAGCTTGTGCTACCGTAGCAACACAAAGCGTTAATAGTATAAACAGCTTTTTCATTTTTGTTCCCTCTATAATATAACGCCGCAGCCTCTTGTTTCGTTGACTTGCTTACAGAGTATTTATGAATTGTTCTACCGTTTCAGTGAGGTGAATCATTGTAGAGATACTGCTATCGTATACTACCACGTATAGTCGAGTCTTTTGATACATGAGCATATACGGACAAGGCATCTTGCGATCAAGTTTCAGCACATCTTGTGTCCAACTGGTAATGCTTACTTCGCCCTGAAATGGATGAGCGAATGATTCTATGTCGGCTAAGTCAAATTGTTCAGCACCATAGATAGTCAAGCCAAGGCCGCCGTTTGGCCTGATGTTCTTCCACCATGTTTTCATGGCGTTGTCAAAGTCAGCATCAGTGAACTGGGGGTTCAGGATACCTAGAACCGCCTTTGTGATTTTTGCTTTGTCTTTGACGAATGGCATCAGTCTGGATAAACTTTAGTGCCAGTTGTTAGAAACACAACTGAAAACTTATCCGTATTGAACTGCTTGTTTAATTTACGGCACAAGTTTCTCGCATGGCCTGGATTTGAGAACGAAGTCTTTTTGTATTTTGGCACAACTGAACTGTCCAAGTAGTGTTGGTTCTTTAAGTTGATAGGTTGATTATCGTAGTAGACCGCCCAGATGCCGCTTGCTTCGACAATCTGATCGACCTTATACGTTTTCTTATCAACTAATTCAAGCAACACTTTGCTTGGTGTTCTGCTCATTTACTCGCTTCTTTCATTACTGTATTTAGTGCCTGTTTGCACTCGGCTGCCGTATTGTACGGGCCTTGATATTCGTAGCGTTGTACAAAGATGTACTTAGGGCAGAACTGGTGTTCCCACTCGCCATTCATTTTGATGTTGAAGTGACCTGCTACATAATAACACTTGCTGTCGGCTGTCTTTGTGTACACGTGCAGCTTGCGTTGTACGTCATAGAAGTTGTTGTGGGTCTTACCGTCAGTTGGCCAATGAGCGTAGGTTAGTTCGGTTGACTTCTTTGTTTTTTGTGGCTTCTCAAATACCAAGTGAATGTTCTTTTCAATACTCTTGGTAGTTGAGAATGTGTGAGTAGTACCACCGATCTTTACGCTATAGCCCTGCGTGTTGGCTTCAATGTTGCCAACTTTTGTAGTACCATCTGTGATAACCCACAATTGGTTCTTTACGATAGGTTTAGCGACTAAGTTTGTCATTGGTGTTCTTCTTTCCATTTTTGAGCACGAGCTAACACTGCTTCAGGATCACGCTTATGTTCTTCGATGGCCTCACGTAGTGCCTCTTCGATAAGCTGATTGAATGTCATGTCACGCTCGTGAGCAATCTTCATGTATTTTAACAATTCTTGGTCTGTAAAGTCAACAGGAATGGATACACGAGTATCGTAGTCACGACCCTCACGAATAGCGGTTGCTTTTTCGATCCAGTCTTCCTTGATTTCTAAGTCAACATAGTTAACATCGTCCCATGCTTCATTTACACTACAGCCACGTTCCTCTGATTCTGCTTCGTAGTCAACAAGGTAGTCAGGGTTAATCATACGATATGCGCGGTCGTTTGCGTAGTCGTGTGCTTGAGCTTCATACACTACTTGAGTCTTGGTATCAAAGATAATGGTGAACGAGTGACCATCGTTATCGCCACTCCAACTGTCAAGTGTGTGAGCGTGTGGGCCATAGCAAGACCAAGTGAAATTGCTACCCTCAGTGATCTTGTATTCAACTGTTTCTAACCATTCTTTAAGCGTAATCATCATTTGCCTCCTCGTTGTAAAATGTAAAGTAAGCCTAAGTTTTCATCTACCTTAACGCAATCTTGTGGATACTTGTTTCGGCGCCATTTTGAATTAACTCGTTTTAGACCAATCATCTTTGGGTTTAGTTTGTCAACAATACCCATAGCGAGTGAGTTGTGGTCAGCATAAGCAATGATATCGCCAACGGCAAGTACATTACCTAATACATCTTTGTGTTCGATATCACTCATGTAATTCTTTCTTCATTCTTTCTCGCCATTGAATGGCATCTTCCTCGTAATCAAAGTGTGGCGATAGTTCAATGTTTTCATCGTGGTCATCGACCCATACATAAATTTGATCCAAGTCATCACATAGTAGTTTCATAGCCACACCCACTTATTGCGTCTTGTTAAGTATCGATACGAAGCATTTTTTGGCACATACTTGTCCAGAAACTGCCGCTCTACTTTATGCCATTTTGCTCTGATCGGCGCTGGGGCATGACTACCTAGATAATGTAGTTGGTCGAACATTCTAATCAGGTGCTTGTGATTTCTGTCACAATCACGATAGTATCGGGTGCGACTTTGCCAGTTGTATTCACCCATAGTGTGACCAGTCTGACGAAAGTGCTTGATGGCCCAACGCTTGTTATAATCTTGTGGTCTAAACTTGTTCATTCTCGAACTCCGAAATGTTCTTTCAACGCATGACTAATATGACGATTCCATAATTCATTGTCATGCAACACATTTACACATTCCTGAACAATCAACTCGGCGAACTTTTTATAAAGAACTTTTTCATACTCAAAGTTAGTATGCTTGCCGGGTTGCCAGTTTTTATTCCATTCGTGTAGTTCAGCACTTGCCGAGTTCACAGCCTCTTTATAAAGTTGTTCAATTCGTTCGTTCATTACCAATTCTCCACACCAGTGACGGGGATACGGATAGTTGCCTCGCGGCCGTTTACCTCGGTATCAAACTCTACATCAAGTGTACTACCAATACCACTACCGTCTTCATAGATTAGTTTGACAGCATACTTGATGTTATTCTCTTCCATAATCTTTTGAATGATGGCAAGTTCCTGGGGGCTTACATAAATCTCTTTGGTCACTTTAATGCTCCTTTGTATGATTCGTTCAACCACTTAGCATAGAATTGTGCTTGTTCGCTAACTTTATTCAAGTCGTACTTGGAACAGAACTTCATAAAGTGAAAGCCCACGTTGCTAATGTGTTCTGTGCGCAAGCCTTCACGAATACACTGGTCAACTGCTTGTTTGACTTCATCAGGCTGTGCTGTCAAGTCGACCAGTGTCACGTTACGATTGTAGTCGTCAAGCACACGATGCTCCACACCATCTGGGTCTGTCCAGCGATGCAACATCATATTGTTCCAGTTGAAGCCTCGCTTCTCGCGGTCAGCATACGCTTCGACGAGACCAACAGACTTCTTAGTTGACTTGGTACGAACGCCAGGATATGCCGAGAACACATTGTCAGATGTGTCGCCGCGCATACACTTCTCGAAAAGTACAAACTTAGGGTCACCAAGTGTTTTGTGCTCACCAGTCTTTTTATCTTTGATTGGCTTATCACGACCATCAAAGTAGCCTTCGACTGTGATAAACTGATCGTTGATGCCATTGAACTGTTTGACATTATGTGTGATCAACTGGGCAAAGTCTGTGTCCGAACTGATAATGTAGTGTTCGTCTTCGGGATGTAGATGAATGAAACGTGCGATAATGTCATCCGCTTCTGCTGTAGGGCAACGTAGCACACTAACGTTAGTCTTGGTCTTGAGGTACTCGACCAGAGCCTCATATGTCTCCCAGTACATCTTGTCGAGTGCTAATTCTTCATCAGTCAAACCTTGACGTTTGACAGCACGATTAGCTTTATATGGCTTGTAGAAGTCTTTGCGCCATGAGCGGCCCTCAGTACAGAACACAACGTGGCAGTTATCGCCGCCGAAGCGACGAACAACGCTTTGTACACTTGTGAATGTAAGGTGTAGACTCATGCCTACTTTTTCTTCATCAGTACTCATACGACCCGCAACATAGCGGGACTTGAAGAACATATTGGCAGAGTCGATTAGAATGTAACGCATGATTAGAAAGGTGCTGTAAATATATAGATATTATACAGCACCTCTAGGTTGTTGTCAACTCAAAATGGATCAACTGAATTCGGATCGGCCGCTGTCAAGTGGCCTGCGATTTGAGGGTGGGCGTACATCATCGTAGGCTCGGGCGGTAAGGTCGGCATTTTGTTGCTCATAGACCTCAAGGGCGATATTACGGCAAACGGTTTGGAACCATCTGTCCACGATAGTGCTATCCTCTTCGTCAGGCTTGATTTGATATCCTGCTCGGACTAGGTTTGCCACGAACTTGTCATTCCAATCCAATTCAAATGAGCCGCTGTTGATATTGTTTGGATCAACATCTACCTTTAGAATCGAGATATACGGCTCACCTGCGGCGGTTGCTTTTTCCTTCTCAGTTAGCTCAACTTTTTTCTCACGCTTCTTAGGCGCTTCTTGCTTTGGTTGTTCTTTTTTCTTGAACAAGTTTTTTAGTTTATCAAACATCTTTTACCTCTATCCATGTGTAATCACCAAGCCATTGAACTTGTGTGATGTATTCGTAACTCTCTGGCTTGCCTGTGAACCAATCATTAGGTCCATGTATTGCCAGTCTTGTGCCGTTAATCTTAGTATCATATAAGAGCCAGTATTTATTGCCAGGATACAACTTGAAATCATATTTCGCGGCGTGTACTTGGTCAGTGATATCAAGACGATGCTTGATCTCTTGTGCTTGCTTTTGTAGCACTGCCACTAAGTCCATGATTCTGTTGTACTCTTGCTGAGCATGGAGTCTGGCGGCATTAATCATCAAGTCTTTTTGCTGAGTAACAGGCACTAAGTCAAACTTAACGCCTTGCTCAGTCGGATACTCACTGACGTTTCTGTTAAAGAAGTGAATCAGTGAGCCTGTTGATGTGCTGTCGTAACTGTTTACGCCGTTTGCTGAGTTAGTAGACATTTTTGCTCTTTAGTGACTTGCGAACCTTGCTAGTTCTGCGTCTTGATTCTGTTACAAGATAGTTAGTCAGTTTCTCTGGCCATCTAGCAAATAAGAAGGGCAAGATAGCGTGAATTGTGCCCATGACTGCTAGTAAAAATTGTATGCCGGCAACCCATAACCCGAACCGTAAGTGTTCGATGTAGCCTTCGCCTACTTCTTGTAAGTGTTTAAAATTTAGTATGTTCATAAGTTATTAGCCATAGTAAGTGATATTTGGGGTGATGATACTTATGCTCGACAACAGGATCACCAGGACCTGTCCATATAGCGGTACCACGCTCCGCCCATTGTAACCACAGCCGCTTGCCAGTTAGATTACATCGCTTGGGTAGTATGACGAATACTGTTTCCCATTGCGCTCTACCGTAGAAACTAGCGAAGTGAATTATGTCGCCACTAGCCCTGTATTGTTCATACCAATATGTCATGCCCACCTTAATGCGAATAGTGTTGCTTCAAACTCATGCTTGAATACATATCTATCGCCTATTATAACATAGTCCTTCTCGCTTTGGCAATTTTCTTTTAACCATTTTCTGCGGGCTTTGAATGTTTCCATCTCGTTGGCCTTGTCTAGTTTAGGCAACTCGATTTCATACGGCCAGTATCGCTTGTTTAGTATTCTAGGCATTATGACCACCTCAATATGAATAAGGTTCTGTGTGCTTCATCTTTTACTCGCCATAGATTGACATTGAATAGACGTTGTGCCATAGCATCACTGGAGTCACGAGCATATACTTCTGCTACTATGCCGTTCTCTACGCACCAGCGTAACACTTCACTCTGGTACTTGTTAGGTACCATGATATCACGAGCATCGCCGACAAGTTTCGAGCCATACCGCTCAGCGAAAACTTTTGTGCCTGGCAGCGGTGTCAACGGCGGCCCCACATACCTACACGTGAGTAACCTAACTCACGCTTGATTTCTTTTCTGTCATCGCCATCGAACTCAGCAAGATCAGGATAAGGTTTGCGGCGCTCACGCTTGTAGCGTTTTGCTTCACGCTCTAGTCTTTCCATGTCTTCTGGTGTTGCTCTTGGTATCTTATGCTTTTTCATGCCCACCTCAATGCGAATAATATAGCGACTGTTTCATCCCTAAAGAAGTAGATGCTTCTGTGATTAGGATCCATCATTGAATCCTCAGCATACACATAAGCGTCATAGTCATCGTCAGCACCAGGACAATACTCGGACAACCATGCGGGTAGATGGACTATCTTGTCGTAGAAATCTTTAGGAGACTGGATAACAACCGTATGCCAATCCTCAACAGTTTCGTAAATATGTCCTTTGTATCGCTTCATGCCCACCTCAATAAAAATAAATTCAAGTCGCTGTCGTTTCTGAACCAGAACTTAGCATTGTTTACATACCATCGCATATTAGGTGTCCATACACCATCAGGTGCGGTAGCGCCAAATGTTTCTACACACCAACCAATCATCTTGTCCCACTCTTGATTATGACCAAAGTAATGAATAGAGGGGTCGAATACAGGCTTGGCACAATAGTACCTACTGCCGTATACTCTGCCCTCATCAATATCTACAGTCATTCAACCATCAAGATAAGAAACGACAAGAACAATGCCCAGCCAAGGTGACCCAGAAATAACAATAGTATCACGCCAATCCATGCCATCATTTTACTCCTAAACTTTCATACAATGCTTGTGAGGCAAGGTTCTTGCCTTTTGACTCGCACATGATATCGCTATGTTCTAAGAATGATAGAGCATAGTCGTTGGCTGCCTTGTTAGGGTAGAAGTCAGAGTGAGCACGTAGCTTCTGCTTCTTGTGACCACTTTCAAGAAGGGTCTTCATATCAGGTAGAGCATCATGCTTGAAGTCAACAGGCAGATGTTCATCACGACTGTATGAGTAGTGTAGCACAGGACGAACGCCGCGCCATGAATCAATCACACGCTTATATCTATCGTCGGTGGGCTGAATGTATGTACCTTCACGGCACCAGTGATGGTGTATGTCGAGTACAAGGGCACAATGGTCTGCGAGTTCGATTGCTGAGTCAATGCCCCAGGCGTTTTCTTCGTTCTCGATTGTGATTGTGTTTCGTGCTTCTGGTGACATGCGAGATAAAGCTCGGATAACACCTTGCGGACCTTGTTTACCTGAGATATGAACATTGATTTTGAAATCCTGAAATGTTTTACCATAGCCCATCATACGAGCCATGTCTACGTGATACTCGAACTCTTCTATAGAATTAGCAACGATACCAGGATTATCGCTAGCCAACACACAAAACTGCCCAGGGTGAAAAGACAGGCGTACTTGCTTGTTACGTCCAATATCACCCACTCTCGCAAAGTTAGCTCCGAGGAAAGCTCGAACGTCAGAACGCTGATAAAAATAACTCCAGTCCCGATGAGTGTACACAGGAAGAATATCACTGCTAAGTCTAAGCATACGTTGAGCAAGGGGGAGGTCTCCTACACGATCTACAAGCATACGCACTGCTTCTAAGTTGGTCTTCATAATTGACCATAGCTTTTCTTCGGCAACGTCTTTGCTTTGTCTATTTAGCCAGGCAACTGTAGTAGTACCCGTGTTGTATTTTTTAGCATCGTCTTTAGCACCGATGCCATCCACCTGATGGGGATGGTCGATCCATTTACAAGCGAAGCCAATTTTGGGTGTAGTATGTGTAGTCATAGTTGGTATTATACTACCTCCCATAGGTTTGTGTCAAGTTGTTTTCACCCAATAGGCTGGACGTTTGTTCCATAGTTTTGTTTCGACATTAGCATATCCCAACTCTACCATTTTCTTATTGAATAGTCGCCCAGCTTCACTGGCTGTGACTTTTTCATAGCCTATGATATCATTATACTTTACTTCATAATAGTCAAAGTGGCCGATGGCTTTTGGCCCAAAGGCGTTCGCAATTAGCATAGCTTTTGGATTTATTGTCTGAACTACATACTCTAAATGATCAATTGGTTTATCAAAATGCTCAAAGTATTCACTAGCAAATGCCAAATCAACTTCTTCGCCCAACTCACCGGGGCCACCCTTCATTGTGAATCCATAATCTATCGCCATTTGCTTAGCCACGATCATTTGTAAAGTGCCATCTAAATTAGTACCATATACTTTGGCATTAGGAAAAATTTGAGTAATCGCGGCAGTGGTATAAGCAAAACCACAACCCAAGTCTACCATAACTTTGTCATTCATATGAGAACTAACAATACTATGTGTCACCAGTGAGTTTGGCTTTTGAATATTTCGTAGATGTTGTTTGCTATATACTTTCCAACAAGCCCACAATTCAGCAATATAGTCATCGTGCCCATATACAGAATAGTCCGGAACCCCTGTTAATAATGAAGCATACCATTGATTGAATAGTGCCTGTAGCGCCGGTGGCATAGGAATATTTTTAGGATCGTTTGTGGCTTTACAATGTTCATCAGCTAAAGTAGCAATCTGCATAACGTTGATTGCTTTAGCGGCATTACATCGCTCAAGCAAATCCTTCAAGACAACTTGGTTTTTTTCAGATAGGATATTTGTAAAAATCATGTCGTACTTGTCATTTAGTCTTTTTAGTTTGTTCTGCTTCTGCTACACGTTTGCGTAGACTTGAAGAAGAGAATGAATGGTCACGACTGTTGAAGATACACTTGATATTACGGTCGGTACACTCTTTACGGCCTGAGAAATCTTGACTCTGATACTCTACGCCTAGGATGCGAACATCTAACGGTAGAATAAGAATCAAGTCTCGTAAGTCTTGCTCAGTTTGATAAACAACGATTTCATCAACAAAGCGACAAGCACTTAGTTGAATCTGACGTTCAACGACGGACTGAATAGGTTTGTTCTTAGTATCAGGACGGTCAATCGTTGGGTCTGTTTGTAAGCCAGCGATTAAGTAGTCACAATGATTCTTAGCTTCACTCAACATAGCGATATGACCAGCGTGTAGCATATCGAATGT
>JACCED012164878.1_pt1 | contig 18642 bp, 12 predicted proteins | sample 7455021 | NCBI WGS metagenome assembly JACCED01 (sample SAMN15323456, study PRJNA562643) | freshwater metagenome | isolation source: river surface water | place: USA:Blue River Watershed | collected 2017-08-19 | reverse complement strand
TAAATTCCCTTTCGATACCAAATAGGACAGAAATGACCCAGGAAAAAGCAAACATTGGCGTAGTTGGTCTAGCGGTTATGGGTTCCAACCTTGCTCGTAACCTAGCCTCTCGAGAAGGCAACAAAGTTGCCGTTTACAACCGCAGCTACGAGAGAACTGAGCTTCTTATCTCAGAGCACCCAGAAGCTGGCTTTATCGCATCACAAAACATAGACGACTTCGTGGCATCTTTAGCAAAACCTAGAACCGCAATCATCATGGTTCAGGCCGGCAAGGGAACCGATGCAGTGATTTCACAACTGAGTGAAAGATTCGAACCGGGCGACATCATCGTCGATGGCGGCAACGCATTATTCACCGACACCATTCGCAGAGAAAAAGAAGTGAGTGCCAAGGGCATCAACTTTGTTGGTGCGGGAATTTCCGGTGGTGAAGAGGGTGCTCTAAAGGGACCCTCGATTATGCCCGGAGGAACAAAAGAGGCATACGCCACACTTGGGCCAATCCTGGAATCAATCGCAGCAGTTGCTGAGGGTGAGCCATGCGTTACCCACATTGGTTCGGATGGCGCAGGACACTTCATCAAGATGATCCACAACGGCATCGAGTATGCCGACATGCAGCTAATCGCAGAGGCTTATGACATTTTGCGCCAGGCCGGCGGTTACACCCCAAGTGAGATTGCAGAAATCTTTACGCAGTGGAACAAGGGTGAGCTGGAATCTTTCCTTATCGAAATCACGGCAGAAGTTCTAAAGCAGGTAGATGCTAAAACCGGCAAGCCCCTGGTTGATGTGATCTTGGATGAGGCCGGTTCCAAGGGAACCGGTGTTTGGACAGTTCAGACTTCGCTAAACCTAGGAGTTCCTGTGTCTGGAATCGCGGAAGCGGTTTTCGCCAGAAGTCTTTCTTCCCAGAGTGCTCAGCGCAAAGCAGTCGCAGGTCTTCCAGCGGATGCAAAGAAGTGGGAAATAACAAACAAGGAAAAGTTTGTTGAGGACGTGCGCAAAGCACTCTACGCATCCAAGTTGGTTGCCTACTCGCAAGGTTTCGATGCGATTCGTGCGGGAGCCAAGGAATACAACTGGGAAATTGACCTGGGTGCAGTATCGAAGATCTGGCGCGGTGGTTGCATTATTCGCGCGCAGTTCCTAAACCGCATCGCGGATGCATACAAAGCAAATCCAAACCTAGAGTCTTTGATCTTCGACCCGTACTTTAAGCAGGCCGTTGCAAACTCAGTGGCTTCATGGCGTGAGGTTGTGGCTCACTCTTCGTTAGCTGGAATTCCGAACCCGGCATTCGCTTCGTCACTGAGCTACTACGACGGTTTGCGCGCAGAGCGTTTGCCCGCAGCGCTAGTTCAGGGTCAGCGAGACTTTTTCGGTGCTCACACCTACAAGCGCGTGGACCTGCCTGGAACTTTCCACACCCTGTGGTCTGGAAACCGAACCGAGGTCGAGCAGGACCCAAGCACGCACTAAACGAGCGGGTCTTTGCAGTAGGCGGCCCAAGCAACAGACTTGGTAAAGCCCAATCCGAAATAAAGATCCAGGGCTCCCGATTCGTTCCCGCTATCAACCCCTAGGGCAATCGAGTCGAATCCCTTTGAGGCTGCGTGGGCAAATTGCCACCTCAGCAAAAGCTTTCCGTAGCCATTACCGCGATATCCAGCCAGGACGCCTAGCTTGTCGACATATCCCCCGTTTAGATTCGCTCTGGCATTAGATGCCAGGGAATATCCGACCGGTTCGCCCGCCACTTCCAAAATTGCATAACCGTCCAAATCTCTGAGCTCATCGCGCTCGTTCTGGGCATGCCAATCTTGGAATTCGAGCTTGGTGAATGCGAAGTGTTCTGAAAACGAATCCGTCTCAAGCTTATGAATTAGTCGAGCGTCTTTATTCCAGTCGGCCTTTCGAATCACCACTGAATCGATAAGTTCAGGGAAAGTGTCGGTATCCAACGTTTTGATGAGCTTCCAATAGATCCGCTTGAGATAAAAACCTTGATCCTCAAAGACTTTGCAAAGCTCTGTATCTTCTGTGTTGCAAACAGTTCTCAGTTCGAAGGATGGATGATTTTCTCTCCACCAAGTGCTTGAGTACTCTGAGAGCAACTCAGCATCCCTAACGTCATTCAAGTAATACAGGTCGAACTCGACTCTCGAACGAGGTGTATCTGGAGTTATAAAACAATGAGCGTCAATTTGTGAGTTTGCATTCAGATGAACGACAGGGTGCCCTGGCTCCTGCCAGCCAACCATGTTCTGTTTCACCTCATCAGAACTCACGTCCTCGGAATTTGGATCAACCCTTCTTTCGTGGGAGTTGCAGATCTCCGTAAGGACGGCTAAATCCTCAAGCGTGGCTTCGCGAATCATTTCTTTGCCCTGAGGTCTGGAATTGTCCACGGCCTGACAACAAACAAGAGGCTCAGTACTGCTAGTAGGTTCAATCCAGCTATCAAGACACCAACATCAAAGGTGTCGTTTGTGCCGAGCGAAGCGTAGATACCGGCGAGCGCCGCTGTAGTAGCGAAGTTCATTACTCCAAGAAGTGACGAAGCGGTGCCCGCTTCACTTCCGTGATTCAGTAGCGCAAAAGTTGGAATAGTTGTGAGGCCCGCACCGAAAGCCAAAAACTGTAAGACGAAAAGTGCCTCTGCAATCACTAGTGATTCAAGTGGCGCTGTGATCATCATTAGTGCGCCGGCAAAGACTCCAATAAGTCCGTAAACCAACAGCATCCACTGTCCCTGGAAAAACTTCGCTAGATATGTTCCAAGCTGCACGCCCAGGTATGAAGCAACCGCGTTGAAAGCAAACCAAAAACCGAAGTCTGACTGGTTGAGTCCGAAGCCGTCTTGATAAAGAAATGAAACCGTGTTTAGGTATCCGAACAATCCAGCAATTTGTGCGGCACCAAAGACCATGAGTCCTATGTAAGGGCGGTCCTTAAAAACAGAGAGGTAGCCCCTGGCAATACCTATTGGGCTAATGCTTCGACGCTGGCCTTCTGGAAGAGTCTCGATAAGCGAAATCTGAGCGGCTAGGGCTATCACCAAACCAATCAACCCGAAAACCACAAACACTCCTTGCCAGGGCAAGAATCCAAGTAGTTGCGCTCCCAAGATTGGTCCAGCAATTGGGGCGAGTGCCTGAATCAGGTAGATCTGACTCAGCATCTTTTGCATGGGTTCGCCCTTGTATAGATCTCGAACCACGGCCCTCGCTATTACATCGGCGCTCGCCGCAAAGAATGCCATGGCGAATCGCAGCGCAAGCAAAACTTCAAAGCTGGGTGCAAAGAACACCGCTATCGCACTAAACCCAAATCCTGCGAGAGCGAGAATCAGCGGAACTCTTCTACCCAAAGCGTCTGAGAGCGGCCCCGCGACCAATTGACCAACAGCCAATCCGAATGTGACTCCCGCTAGAGATGACTGCACCACTCCGTTTGGCACCCCGAAGAAGTCTGCGACCTCTGGAAATGCTGGGAGGTAGGGGTCGATGGTGAACGGGATCAGGCTTATCGCTAACGCGAGAATGACTAAGTAGCGAATTAGCTGCTTTTTATTTAGCGATGCTCCGGATTCAATGACCGACCTGGTTCGCTTTTTGGTTTCCCGCACTGTTAGAAGAATAGTCCCTGACCAATAACTTCACCGGGCGCTACCCCCCGTGGAATCGCGAAGACTGCGGAACCTATTGGAGTGGTCCAATTATTAAGCAGATCTAACTGCTCAAGCCTTCGCTGGATTGGAAGAAATTGTTTTTCGATATCTCGCTGATAGGCGGTCCAAATTAGTCCAACATTTGCAGATCCCGCTTGAGTTGCTGGAAGTTCATAACTGAAGGGTCTTCTAAATATTCTTTCGCCAGGTGCGTCGGGTGCCGCTCTCCTGATATGAGCAAATTCCGGAATGACTTTCAATCCATTTGCGTGACGGGCATCGAGGTCTGGAATGTCAGATTCTTTTTCGCCTGTGAGTGGTGCGCCATTTGAAAGTTTTCTTCCGATTACTTCTTCTTTGGCTGGAGCACCGAGTTGATCCCAGGTGTCCAGGTTCATTTCGATTCTTCGATAAACCAAGAGCGTGCCGCCCTGAATCCACTGCGGGCCATCTTGAATCCAAACCACGTCATCAAAATCGGAAGTATTTAATTTTGGATTTGCGGTGCCATCAATTTGGCCCATTAGGTTTCTGTGTGTAACGCCCTCAGAAACCATGCCTGGGGAGTGGGCAAAGCCAGCCTGCATGCTGCGCAAAGTCGCGAATGGCATTGAGTCACGAATCAGGCTTCTAGTCGCGTGAGATAAAACAATCGGGTCATCGGCTGCAACGTGAATCAAGACGTCGCCTCCGACAAACTCCTCCTGGAATTTGTCCATCTTGAAACTGGGCAATTCAATAAAGCCACTAGGCAATTCGTTTTGCAGATTGAGTTTTTCAAAGAGCGAATAACCAAAACCAACGTAAGCGCTAAAGCCTGCCGCACCGATGGAGAGTTCCGGATTTGGATCCGCGAGCACCGGCTCTCCCTTAGCCAAGCGCTGGATGTCATCGGTGAGGAGCAACATCCAGCGTTTCATGGCTGCAAGGTCAGTAGTTGATTTCAAATCAAGCGTCACGAAATTTGTGACCGACTGAATTGGTAACTCAATTCCCATTTGGTGGGGTCCAAAGAATTCGTGTGAGGTTTTTGCGGTCTTTAGTTCTGTTTCACCAAACACTTGTGAGGCGGTAGCACCGGTTGCAAGACCTACGGCTGCAGAGGATCCGGCTATGGCTGAGCCAGCAAGAAACCCCCTGCGTGAAACCAATTAGTGATCCATCTCCTCGGAGTGGTATTCCTCGTCGCCACCCTCGGAAGGCTTCGCTACCAAATCGTTTAGTTCGATATCTTCGGCGCCTTCAAAATCAAGGGTAAGAGAAACCACATCTCCAGCCAAAATCGCTTGCTTGAGATCCATCAGCATCACGTGGTAACCACCCATTTCCAAAACTGCGGTCTCTCCGGGCTGAATTACGAGTCCGTTTTCCAACTTCTGCATCTTTAGTTCGTCACCAATCATGGCCATCTCGTGGATTTCGACCATGTTTGCAAGTTCGGCGGCTCCGCCAACCAAAGTGACTGGCTCGGACTTGTTGTTTGTGATCTCCATGAAGACACCGGTCATGCCGCCGACGTGGTCGGAGTACTCAGAGGCGCGCACCCAGGGGTTTGAGATGGTTACCTCCTCAGTTGGGGCACAACCCGAGAGGGTTAGGGCAATTCCAAGGGCCAAAACGGCGGCAATTCGCTTCACTTCTTACTCCAATAAATGTCTGACCCATGGGGTCAAATGGTGTGCAAAACAACATAATTCTACAATTTGTCGAATGAGGAAAGACACATTTGATGAACAATCCCGCGACACGCGGGCCGCTTAGTGTCACTCAAGTTCAAGTTGTGGGTTAATGTTCCGCACAACAACTAAATAAGTGAAAAATTTTGCGACTCGCCACTACATCTAGTGGTTCGGTGCTATAGTTTCAAATCCGCGAAAGCGAAAAATTTCACGAAAATTCATGAAAAAAGGGGCTAAAAACCCTAAAAACCAGGGTTCTTAGGAGGAATACCAATGGCGGTAACCGTATACACACTTCCTTCGTGCGTGCAGTGCGACAGCACTAAGCGCATGCTTCAGCGCAACCAGATCGAATATGACGAGGTTGACATGAGCCAGGACCCTGTAGCCCTAGAAATGGTGAAGACCATGGGTTACACAGCCGCCCCTGTTGTCGTCGCTGGAGACGACCACTGGAGTGGTTTCCGCATGGACCGCATCCAAGCACTATCTGCATAGCTTGCGACCATGTACGACGTCGTTTATTTCTCCTCAGTTTCGGAGAACACCAAACGATTTGTCGAAAAACTCGGCGTCAAGACAGTAAGAATTCCGCTAAAAACGGAAGAAGCTGCCGAGTTTACCTATGACAAGGACAGCGTCCTGGTAGTTCCCACCTATGGGTCTGGGGATGACAAGAACACTGTTCCGAAGCAGGTAATCAAGTTCTTGAACAACCCGGTCAACCGGTCACACGTAAAAGGCGTGATCGCGACCGGAAACACCAATTTTGGCGATTCATATGGTTTGGCCGGAGACATCGTCGCAACAAAACTTGGGGTTCCGCTTCTAAAAAGAGTTGAACTCTTAGGCACCCCAGAAGAAGTACAGGAAGTAAAAGAGAGGCTGGCCCAGCTATGGCAAACCAACTAGTAGAACTCGCCGACGACAACGGAGTTGCAACCGGCGCTACTGGAGTCGAATCAGCGATGAGCTATCACGAGCTCAACGCGATGATCAATCTTTGGGACAGCGAAGGGAAGATGCAGCTTGAGAAAGACAAGCTCGCGGTTCGCAAGTACTTCCTCGATCACGTAAACCAGAACACCGTTTTCTTCCACAGCCTCAAGGAAAGACTCGACTACTTAGTTGAGAACGACTACTACGAGAAGGAAATCCTGGACCAGTACCGCTTCGAGTTCATCGAGGAACTTGAGAAGCTTGCCTACTCCAAGAAGTTCCGCTTCGAAGCATTCATGGGTGCTTATAAGTTCTACACCGGATACGCACTAAAGACCTTCGATGGCTCTCGCTACCTTGAGAGATTCGAAGACCGCGTAGTGATGGTCGCATTGACTTTGGCAGAAGGTAAAGAAGACATCGCGGTATCGCTAGTTGAAGAAATCATTTCTGGTCGCTTCCAGCCAGCAACACCAACCTTCCTAAACTGCGGAAAGAAGCAGCGCGGCGAGTTCGTTTCCTGCTTCCTGCTTCGCATCGAAGACAACATGGAGTCAATCTCTCGCGGTATCAACTCAGCCCTGCAGCTTTCAAAGCGCGGTGGCGGTGTGGCACTGAGCCTGTCAAACATTCGCGAGTACGGCGCTCCAATTAAGAAGATTGAGGGACAGTCCTCGGGAATCATCCCAGTGATGAAGCTTCTGGAAGATGCATTCTCCTACGCTAACCAGCTGGGCGCTCGCCAGGGAGCTGGTGCGGTTTACCTAAACGCTCACCACCCAGACATCATGCGATTCCTGGACACCAAGCGCGAGAACGCGGATGAGAAGATCCGAATCAAGACTCTTTCGATTGGTGTTGTAATTCCAGATATCACCATGCACCTCGCAAAGGACAACGAGGACATGTACCTGTTCTCTCCTTATGACGTAGAGAAGGTATACGGCGTTCCATTCGGAGATATTTCTGTTACCGAGAAGTACCAGGAAATGGTTGATGACCCTCGCATTCGTAAGCAGAAGATCAAGGCAAGAACTCTGTTCGAGCGCATCGCAGAACTTCAGTTCGAGTCCGGCTACCCATACATCATGTATGAGGACACCGTAAACAAGGCAAACCCAGTTCAGGGCCGCATTAACATGTCAAACCTCTGCTCTGAAATCCTGCAGGTGAACACTCCTACCACTTACAACGATGACCTTTCCTACAAAGAAATCGGTAAGGACATTTCTTGCAACCTAGGTTCGCTAAACATTGCGATGACCATGGATGGACCTGACTTCGGAAAGACAATCGAAACTTCGATTCGAGCACTAACCGCAGTATCCGACCAGTCCAACATCGAAAGCGTTAGAAGCATCTCGGATGGTAACCACAAGAGCCACGCAATTGGTCTTGGTCAGATGAACCTGCACGGTTACCTAGCTCGCGAGAAGATGCACTACGGTTCGGAAGAAGCGCTGGACTTTACCAACATGTACTTCTACACAGTTGTGTTCCACGCAATCAAGGCATCAAACAAGATTGCTATTGAGCGCGGCAGTGCATTCCACAACTTCGAAAACTCCAAGTACGCGAGCGGAGAATTCTTCGACAAGTACACCGACCAGGTTTGGGCACCTGCCACCCCAAAGGTAAAAGAGTTATTTGCCAGTGCAAATATCGCCATCCCAAGCCAGGAGGACTGGAAAGAGCTAAAGGCTTCGGTAATGAAGCACGGTATCTACAACCAGAATCTTCAGGCAGTTCCACCAACCGGTTCGATCTCCTACATCAACAACTCGACCAGCTCTATTCACCCAATTGCATCTCGCATTGAGATTCGCAAGGAAGGAAAGCTCGGCAGGGTTTACTACCCGGCTCCATTCCTCTCCGAAGAGACCGGGGAGTACTACGAGGACGCATACGAAATCGGTCCAGAGAAGATCATCGACACCTACGCGGTTGCCACTCAGCACGTTGACCAGGGTCTTTCACTGACCCTGTTCTTCAAGGACACCGACACCACCAGAGATGTGAACCGTGCACAGATTTACGCATGGCGCAAGGGCATCAAGACCATTTACTACATCCGCATTCGCCAGCAGGCACTCACCGGCACCGAGGTTGAGACCTGCGTCAGCTGCATGCTCTAGAGAAACAGGAAAAAGATCATGGGAAACACAAAGCTGATTAGTCGTCCAATCAACTGGAACAAGATTGAAGACCAGGTTGATTTGGATGTATGGAATCGTCTGACTCAGAACTTCTGGCTGCCTGAGAAGGTGCCACTATCCAACGATGTGCAGTCATGGGAAACCCTTCGTCCACACGAGAAGAAGCTAACCATGCACGTCTTCACTGGACTAACCATGCTGGACACCATCCAGGGCACCGTGGGCGCTATGAGCCTGATGCCAGATGCCAGGACCCAGCACGAAGAGGCCGTCATCACAAACATCGCGTTCATGGAGTCGGTTCACGCCAAGAGCTATTCCAGCGTGTTCTCCACTCTGACCTCGACCGCCGAGATTGAGGAAGCGTTCCGCTGGAGCGAAGACAACCCTCACCTGCAGAAGAAGGCCGAGATTGTCTTGAGCTACTACAAGGGAGACGACCCACTGAAGCGCAAGGTCGCATCTACCCTCTTGGAGAGCTTCCTGTTCTACTCCGGTTTCTACCTACCTATGTACTGGTCTTCGAGAGCCAAGCTCACCAACACCGCAGACCTTATTCGCCTAATCATTCGTGACGAAGCGATCCACGGTTACTACATCGGATACAAGTACCAGCTTGCGCTAGCCGAGGCATCAACTTCTCGTCAGGAAGAGATGCGCAGCTACACCTACGACCTACTGCTTGAGCTTTACGAAAATGAAGTGAAGTACACCGCGGACCTCTATGACGAAATCGGACTAACTCCGGACGTCAAAAAGTTCCTGCACTACAACGGAAACAAGGCGCTAATGAACCTTGGCTACGACCCACTATTCCCCAAGGACGAGTGTGACGTCAGCCCTGCAATTCTGGCTGCGCTATCCCCCAACGCTGATGAGAACCACGACTTCTTCTCTGGCTCGGGCTCCTCTTACGTAATTGGTAAGCACGAGTCCACCACTGACGATGACTGGGACTTCTAAGGAGAAAAATGGACTGCCACTGCGGTAAAGATGGCGGCTGCAACTGCGGCCACAACCACTAACTAAAAACTAAAAGGACCCCAGGTGACAAACTAGTTGCCTGGGGCTTTTTATCCCCCGAAGGAGACAAATGGAAAGCGCACTGATACTTGCTTTCCTTGTCACACTTGGCGCAGGACTTGCCACCGGTATTGGTTCCGCCATCGCATTCTTTACCGACCACACCAACAAAGCTTTCTTCGCGGTGTCGATGGGATTCTCTGCGGGTGTAATGATCTATCTCTCATTTGCTGAGATTCTTCCAAAATCGATCAACTACATCGCAGCGGAATCCGGTGCCGTGGCGGCTAGTGCAATTGCCGCGGGTGCCCTGGTTGCCGGAATGATTCTGATGGCGGTAATTGATGCGCTGGTGCCCTCGGGCGCTAACCCGCATGAAAACACCGAGGTTGAACTACTTCAAAACAAGCTCAGTAACGAGCAGGTGGAAAGCAAGAAGCTCTTGCGAATGGGATTGTTCGTTGCCCTGGCAATCGCCATCCATAACTTCCCCGAAGGACTCGCTACATTCCTCTTGGTTCTCGACGATCCGCAAATCGGAATCGCGCTTGCGATCGCCGTTGCTATGCACAACATTCCCGAGGGCATCGCAGTTTCGGTTCCCGTTTACTACGCCACTAAATCTAGGGTGAAGGCATTTCGCTTGAGTTTTCTCTCGGGATTAGCCGAGCCAGCCGGGGCGGTAATCGGGTATTTGCTGCTGGCCCAATTCCTCAGCGATTTCGTCCTAGGAGTGCTGTTTGCGATGGTGGCGGGCGTCATGGTCTTCCTGGCCATAGACACCCTCTTACCAACCGCCAGAGGCTCTTCCAGGGGCCACTTAACGGTCTATGGGGTCATTGCAGGAATAGCGGTTATCGCAACCTCATTGGTTCTTCTAAAGCTCTAGCCCAGGGTTGGTGGGGCCAGCAAGAACTGGTCGAGCCAAGGGAAAACCACACCAAAAAGCAGTGCCACAAAGAGCCCCAAAAATACCAGGCACTGGATCACCTTCAGCCACCTAGGGCCCGGCAAATGACGCCATATCCAGCCGTACATCACCAATCAGCTCCAATCGCGGCTGGGGGTTGATCCAGCGGATAAAACCCGGTCTGGACTCCCCACCAAGCCCAGCGCTGGGTCGAGTTCCAACGCGGATCACAGGTGGTGAGAGTCAGAATCCTCTCGTCAGGACCAAGGCCTAATTGCCCTTGGATATTGCCTAACACCCAAACCTCTTGCTCCTGAATTTTCTGGTCAGCGATTAGTTCGTAGGAATACCAGCCCTCTTCAAAAAGTACGAACACTTCATCTCCGGCAGCCAGTCTTTCGAAATAGTAAAAAGGTTGGCCATAGGTGACTCGGTGACCGGCAACTGCAAAGTTACCTTCTTCACTCGGTAGAGCATTGTTTGGGTAATAACCAATGCCTTGCGCTAATTGCGAGTAGCCAGTGCCATAAACAATTGGCTCTCCCCAAACATCAGATTTGAGTTTAGGAATATAGAGAAGTCCAACGACTGTCGCCGGAGCTTGGTTAGTTTCCTGTTTCGAATCTGCTGTTTGAGTTACTGGCTCTTGCTCGGTTATGGATTGCTTAAACTCCCTCACCAGATTTTGACTAGCGTTTTCTGCTGCAAGGCCAGTAAAAAATAGTTGATAAATCAAATAAAGAATCACAATCGATGCGAGCGTGAGTAGCAGTTCCCCCACAAACCCAAGTGCGCGCTTGATTGTGTCTCCTACAAAATGCCGGTTAGGTTCAGCGTAACAAGCAGCATCACAATTCCACCTAGACGGTAGACCCAACGGTTTCTCTGAGATGGTCTGACTTCGTCAGGCGTAGCGCCCTCGCGTCCAAGCATTCCTAGGAAGCTGAGTACCAGCAAAGGAAGTGGCAATAGCACGAAGCTAATCTCTGCGAATTCTGGTGTGGCACCAAAGATCACTGCCAAGAATCCGGAGGTTCCAGAAGCAACCAGGATTGTGAAGGCCAAGCCTGGAATACCTGAAGGCAAGATTCTCCAAAGCGCTGGAACATTCGGGAATCGGTCCTGGTACCAGCCAATGATTGTAGGCAGCAAGAACAGCGCTGAACCAAGCCAGGTCTGCCATCCAGGGCCGATCAGGGCACCCGAGATGATCACCCAAATTGCGTAGCGAACCAACAGCGCAGATGCCTTTTGGAATAGCGGCGAATCGGGCAGTTCGGTTGGGTTGATTCGGTTCAGACGTGCTGGGTAATACCTAGCGGCGAACTCCTCCAAGCCAACTCTCAGAGCAGCAGCGACCGCTACGGCAATTCCAAAGTCTGAGATGTGGTTTGCCACATTCAAAGTCAATCCCGAAATCGCCGGCATCACAGAGACCATCGTTGATACCGACCAACCGGCCATCATAGGAACGATGGCAAAGTCAGCGAGTCTCTCCCACCAGCTGTCTGGGTCATTTGCTGGGTGCTTTCGAATATTTCTGAATGCGGTGGCAAGCAGTGCTGGACCAATCGCAATAACCATCACGCCCATCAGAAGTCTGATCTGACTCAAATCAGGTGCAGCGCCATATGCAATCAATGTGCCGGCGATGAACACGCTCGCAGCCGCAAATCCTGCAAATGCATCAAATACTCCGAGTACAGCAATCAGCAATAGCAGGAACCAAGGCGGAGTCAAAACTTCACCAGCGTTAGCGCTCACGCTCATCAGGGCAAGTGCAACTCCGGCAAATGGCAGCGCGAGTGAAAGTGAACCAGCGACTGCGCGCAGATGCGCACCGTCATTAACCACCTTGGCAAGCAGCGGAGACCAAGGACTTAGCAAAATGCTCAGATCGTGAGTGAACTTATCTAGGAAAGTAATCCACTTCGACTTGAATATGGCGAGCTTGTCTCCCCAGTTCTCTTTCTCGAGTTCGATCTGATCCTGAGCCACTTCAAGCTCAGACATCTCTTCGTCTTCGCCCTCCATGTCCTCAGGTCTGCGTGCATCACCGGATGCCTGGCCACCAGAGTTAGATGAACCACCTGTCGAACCACCACCAGCGTTACCGGCAGCTGCAGCTCCGCCGGCAGCCGCTCCAGCCGCGGCACCAACCGCAGCCGCTCCCGCAGCCGCTGCTGCCGCTGCGGCAACCATGGCAACCGCCTTTGCGGCTTGTTCAGCAATGGCGGCAATTGCCTCTGGCGAACCAAGTGGATCGAAGGCAACCGGAGGAGCATTGTCGTCACCGGTCGCTCCCAGGGCAGGGTTAGCTACCGGCTCACCGGGCTGGGCCAGGATGTCAAAGATTCCGGATGCGCTCTCGCCACTGGCTTCGTTGCTTGCTGGCGGTGTGCTGTCTCGATCGTTGGTTTGGGCAGGGTTTCCGTCCTGGTTGTTCGGAGTGCCGTCGCCGTCGATGTCATTGTCCTTGCCGTTAGGAGTGCCGTCGCCGTCAATGTCAGAGTCGTTATTGTTTGGAACACCGTCATTGTCAGCGTCGTTACCAGGAGTTGGCTTAGGCGTTGGCTTAACGGTTGGCTTGGGGGTAGGTGTCACCGTCGGGGTAGGTGTTGGTGTTGGAGTCACCGAAGGTGTTGGGTTTGAAGCAGCTGGTGCTGGTGGTGGTGTTGGGTCAGCACCAGTGGTTAGCACTGTGGTTCTGAATGCACTCAAGCCCATTGCGTTTTTGGCTGCTACGCCTACCGTGTAAGTGGTTGCGTAAGCCCAGTTCGGGAACACACAGCTTGCTGGGTTTGTGGTTGTGCAAAGGTCTACGCCGTTGATACGAACGACGTACTGAGTAATGGCAGCACCACCATCGAATCGGCTAGCGGCCCAAGTGATAAACATGTCTCTGCCAGTTGGCTCAGCTGTGATATCTGCTGGTGCGGTAGGAACGGTTACCAACTCTTGAGTCATAACGGCAAAGTTGTCGTCGCGCTCCTGCGCAACTTGATCAGTAATTGTCACAACCTTGAACTCATAGGTTGGGCTGCTGGAAGCTGCACCTACCACGGAGCTTTGAGTAGTTGCGTTCTGCAAAGTAATCGACTGAATAGCTGGAAGTTTCAGCGGAGCGATGCTGCGCTTTTGTATCACACCACTGCCAAATCCGTTCTGCTTCATTAGTTGAATCAGCATCGGTCTTGGCGACACCACAGAACTGCTTGATATGTCGAAACTCGCGGCTTGAATGGTTGCAATAGATATATTCGCCGACTCACTCGATGCCGGACTGATCACTGGTGTCTCGTTGTAGACACCGCCCACTGGTCGGAAGTAAATTTCGTAGTGCTGAACGGTGCCGAGAGTTGCTAGTGGTTCAGACCAGTTCAAGGTAACTGATGTGCGGTCAGAAACACCAGTAAGCATCTGAGGTGCGAGCAGATTCGCGACTGGAGTAATAGGTCTTGAAGCACCAGATTCAGCACCTGCTCCATAACCAGTGATAGCGGCAACGGTTAGGGTGTAGCCCTGGCCATTGATTAGGTTTCCAATTGAACAGGTAATCGAGTCTTGCTCCGCAACTTCGCTAATCGTTGAGGAAATCGACGATGAGACTGTGGCAGAGCTGGTCGAAGCTACAGCGACTGGCAATGGCTTACAAGAGAAGTCAAAGATTGTTCTCGCTTCAACTTGAGCTAGCTCTCCAACTTCATCCGCAATCTCAGAAGTATCTACTGTGTTACTTGTCGTGCCGTTCACAATCACAGCCGAACTCATGGTTCCAGTCGGAGTTGCCGTTACTCGGTAACTCTTGATTGGCGATCCACCCCGGAAGCTTGGCTCACGGAATGTAATGGTTGCGGACTCGTTTCCAGAAGCCACGGAGGTAATAAATGGTGCACCTGCGGCCACCGGTAGCACACGGAACTGCTTCACTACTGGAGAAGCCGCGTCGTATCTGGAGTTTCCAGCGGCGTTAGCAACAATCTCACAAACGCCAGCCTCGCCGAGGGTTACCAAACCAGCAGGGGTGACCGTACAAGAAATCGTGTCAGCGTTTTCACCCCTGGAGAAAGTGATTGGCAGACCAGAGTTCGAACGGTAGGCAAGCATGAAGGCTGGATCACCGAAGTTTCGATCTGCAGGGAGTGTGAAATCGATTGTCTGGTTCAGAGTTCCAATTGTGAAGCGCTGAGTAACGCTGACTGCAGCTTCGTAGTTGGCGTCACCTGCCTGCGCAGCGGTGATCTCACATGATCCGGTAGATAGGAACTCGACGCGGCTGCCGGAAATGTTACAGACTGTCTGGTCGCCATCTGTGATCGAGAAGTCAATATCCAATCCGCTAGAAGCAGTTGCGGCTACTGAATAGAAGTCTCCAACGATTGGGAACATCGGAACAGCTGAAGTGAAGTTCAGGGTCTGGGCAACCTTGGTGACGGTCAGCGTGAAGGCACCGGTCTGTCCAGCGGTAGGAGAAGTCGTTGCGATGTAGTTGTTGGACTGAGCCTTAGACGCAACAAGCACACAGGTTCCAACGGCTTTTCCTCGAACCGTCCAGACATCTGCGAGAGCAGAGGAAGAAACAGTGAGCTCACAGTATTGCTGTCCCGAGCCAAGTGCGTAGCTTAGGCGGCCATCACCCGAACCACCCGAGACGTAAAGCTGCATCGAACGGTTGAACGCAAGGCTGGTCGGGTTCGCTACTCGCAGTGGAGCCTGTTCACCTGGAACCACGATCACGTCAAGGATTGCAGAGGTGGCATTGAAGTTCTGGGTTGCAGGCTTGGTGGCAATAATTCGACATGCAACCGTTGGGTCACCGCTTCTACGTTTGACGTTACCTACATACAAGACGTCACCAACTGTTGAACAGCCGTCTCCCAAGACTTCATAGCTCAGGGTTGAAGCGGTTCCAGAACCACCACGGTAACCAAGTTCGACGAGCTTTCCTACGGGTACACGCTCTAGATAGGTTCTGATTCCCGAGCTCAATACTCCTCGTGTGGTGTATTCATTAAAAGACGATCCAACCGTCTCACCCAGGGTGATTGCCGTCTGGTTTGCCTTTGCAATTGTGAACGAGGCATTCACGGAATTCGATAGCCAGCCGGTTGAAGAGCCATTGAAAGCGGCAACAACGGTACAGGTTCCGGCTCCCTGCACCGAGACCACTCCCGAGCTCGAGTTGACGGTACAGACATTGACCGGTGATGAAGTAGTGAAGCTCAGCGCTTGGCCGTTCTCATTTGAAGCAACCGGCGAGGCTGTCAATGGGCCATTAGCACCGGGTGCAACGTAAGTGGTGTTTTGGTAGCTCAACGAAAGGGTTGGCTGCTTGTTCACCGTGATTGTCGCAGATTGGCTAATCTGCTGAATCGAACCACCGGCAGAGAATACAAGTGAGTAAACCTCACCTGGGACACCTGCGATGCTGAGGTCTGTAAATGCTGCAACACCGTTAGTTAGCGTCAGGTTCTTTGTGCCGTTCAAGACTCCCGCGGAACCGGAAATCACATTCAATGAGGCAACAACAGACTGTCCGTTAGAGGTGTTCGCAAAGTTACCGTATGAGTCATAGGCACGAACCACTGGCTGCTGTGCAGCTGCGGTTCCGCTTAGGAAGTTAGTAGACATCGCGGAGTGCAATCTGATCTCCGCTGGCGTTCCAGGTCCCATTCGGAATCGCTCAGAAGTGGCTGGCATGAGAGTGGAGGCGGGTTCGCTGGCGATCGCCGAAGCCGTGACACCCGCACTGTTCAGGGCGCTGGCATTAGACAATTCGGTAGAAGATGGCGAGCGGAATCTGAGGTAGTAGGAATGTGGATTTCCGAGCTCTTCAGTCAAACCTGCAATGGTAAGACCACTGAACTCAACGTAACCGGCATTAGCGGTAGCAAACTTGGTACCGAAGAGCTTTGCTCCGGGGTCTGAGGAGAGTAGCTCAACGTAAACCTCGGTCAAAGAGTCTGTTCTAGCCAAGTTGCTGAAGCTATCTACCAACTTAAGTTTTGGCCTGACCGTTATTGCGCTTCCAACAACTCCTGCAACGCTATCTCTGGTCGAAACCACGTCGGTCACGAAAATCAGTCTGTTCGCTGTGTCGTGGACTACTTGGAATGCATTACTCAAAACATTCAGCGATCCAACTGAGCCAGTGGCCGCCATTATGAAACGCAGCTGGTAGTCGGTGTCGACCTGGCCAGAAATCTTAAGTCCAGAGAACTCCACGATTCCATTGGATTCTTCGAAAGTGGTTCCTGAGGTGTAGCTAATCGCTGGTGAACCACCGCTCAGAGCAACAATTTCTACGGTAAAGCTGTAAGTGACACCGTCATCCACAATTAGGTTTCCGGCAGCATCCAGCATCTTCAGTTTCGGCTGAGTAACAAGCTCTTTGCCGGTTGCACCACCAAATGGCTGCTGAGTCACTTGAAGAGTGGCAGGAAGTCCCGGGCTTACCTTCAAGATTTTTGAAGTCACCTGGTTCAGTGAAACTCCAACCGAGTCAAAGACCAAACGGTAATCGACGTTTGGAGTTCCAAGAATCGAAAGCGCACTAAATGTTGCAACTCCGTCTGTGGTAACCACAACAGCACTGCCTGAGAGGGTCGCAGGGTCAGTGGCAGAGGTGATGCTTGCGCTGATTGTGTAGGAACCTGCGGTCACCCTGTTTCCATACTTGTCTACAACCATCACAGCAGGAGCCGAGTAACTGGCTGAAGATCCGAAGGTCAAACCAACGTCAACATTTGAGGGTTGCTGCGTCATTACCAACTTCTGCGCCGCAGCCGGGGTTAGGTTGATTACGTTTGACGGAGCCGAAACCAGACCCAGACTTTGAGCAGAGAATTCAAGGGTGTAGTCGACACCAACAAGACCACCGAGTGCCAAGGTAGTGAACTGTGCGACACCCGAGCTGAAGGTAACAGTCTCTGAGTAAGTAAGTTCCGCCCCAGTTCCCAAAGCACGAACGCTAACGCCCGCGGTTGATTCACCAGAAACTAAGTTTCCAAATTCATCTACTAGGCGGAGATCGTAGTTTCCGAGCATGGCGCCAGCCACCTTGGTGACAGTGGTGTTGACCGAAGGTGACACAATCTCTAGGTGGGCAGCGTTAGCATGCACCAAAGTGAATCCCGCAGAGGTCACCGAGTCAAGTCCGGGAGCCTCGAATACCAACTTGTATGAGTTTCCTGGCTTTCCTATGACAGCCAAGTCGGTGAACACAGCCTGTCCGTTACTTCCAATGGTCGCCGAAGCTGTTGGTAGCTCTCCGGGGTTTCTGGTGGCAACGGTGGCTGACTGAGTTCCGGTATAGGAGTTGTCCAACTGTATGAGGCGAGCAGTCACCGCGACGCTTGTAGTGGAGGTCACGTTTCCGAATGCGTCAAGCACAACAACCTTTGGCTGCGGAGCCATCGCAGCACCGGTCTGACCTCCAGAAGTCGGCTGAGTCAAAATCGCCAACTTCTTGGCAGCACCTGCTGCCAGTGATATTTGCTGTGCGGTTCTCAACTCAATGCCAAGAGAAGCGTAGGAAACCACGTATGTGACCTGGTAGGTACCCTCGGCTCCACCGATCTTCAGGTCTTGGATTTCCTCATCACCATCGGCGATGGTTCCGGTCTTGTTGTTTCCGCTTGCCGAACCACCGGTCGAGACAAGTACGTCCCATGTTCCAGTGTGGTTGTTGACAATGTTGCCCATGAAGTCTTTGACAACCAAACGAGGCTTGGTTGCAATCGCACCGCCCGCGGTTGAGTTAGATGCCTCGGTCTGCAGAATCAACTGCGATGGCACAGCTGGGCTTAGGGTCAGCACCTGCGAAGTTGCCGATTCAATTCCGGAAGACGCAAACTTGATTCGGTAATTAGTGTCTACCAAACCATTTAGCTTGATTCCGTTGAAGGAAGCGTAACCACCGTTTGCGGTAGCCGAGCGTGTACCAGACAAGTTTCCACCAGAACCGCTGGCCAGAGTGACGTTTATAACTGTCTGAGAATCTCCGGTCAAAATGTTTCCGAAGTTGTCCTCAAGTCTCACCGTTGGGTAGCCCTGGTAGAGCGTTCCCACTGCGGTTCCATTCAGGATTGCACCATTTACTCCGCCAACTGGTTGCTCTTCATACAGCAGTTTCGCTAGGCGACCAGGGATTACTCGGAACGCAGTTGAATCAACAGTCTGCAAGGCATTGCCAAGATAGGCAGCGGTGAATTGCAATTGCTGGTCTACGCCCAGATCCCCGTCGAACCTTAGGTTTTCG
>JACCED010992805.1_pt1 | contig 18646 bp, 22 predicted proteins | sample 7455021 | NCBI WGS metagenome assembly JACCED01 (sample SAMN15323456, study PRJNA562643) | freshwater metagenome | isolation source: river surface water | place: USA:Blue River Watershed | collected 2017-08-19 | reverse complement strand
GCGTACTTCCTTCTGATAATGATAAATTTGATTCAATTAATGAGTATCGTAATAATGTTGTATTTATAATATTATCAAAATGGTGTTGTGATATATATAAATCATATAACTTAAAACTAAATTTACAGCCAATTCCATTTCCTGTGAATACAGATAAATTTAATGAAATTGAAGGACTTAAAAGATCAGAAGTCCTAATTTATTTCAAAGGTAGAAGTCTAGAAGATTTACAATTTTTAATGGAAAAACTTAAAAATAAAGGCATTACTAATTTTAGAATATTTAGCTATTCACATAGATATGATGAAAATGATTTTATTCAACATATACAAAAATCTAAATACGGGATTGTTTTGGATGCTCACGAAAGTCAAGGTTTTGCAATTCAAGAAATGATGAGTTGTAATTTACCGCTATTTGTATGGGATGTTACCAATTTTAATCAGGAAGAAGGATTTGATTATCCACCTTATCCAGCAACATCTATTCCTTATTGGAGTGAAAAATGTGGAGAGTTTTTTTACGAAAGTAATGAATTTGATGATAAATTTAAATTATTTTTAAGTAAACTGAATACTTATAAACCAAGGGAATATGTAATTGAAAATTTGAGTGTTAAGGTATGTGCTGAAAGATTTAAAAAACTATTTGATGTAAGAATAGGTTAAATAGACACCTAATATAAATCCAATTAAAATAAAAAAGAGATATTTCAATGAAAAATATCCAACTATAATAACTAAAACGATTAATAATAGATAATTATAAATATCTATATCCATATTTATTTTTATACGGAGATTAATTTATGATGTCCTACTCGAATTTCAGTATTTACGACAATAGGGGTTCCTGTTTTTTGAATATTTTTACAAAAGCCCACATCTTCAGAACAAATATCACGAAGAATAGTTCCATCATCACAAATAATCTCTTGAAGTTCAGCGTTAAAATAGGGATAAGTCATTTTACGTAAAACCTCACGTCTCATAGCAAAAAAACCCATACCAGTATAATTTACCGGCATATATTTAAGACCTGTCTCTTGTTTCCATTTCTCTACGAATTCAGGTGTTAGGAATTCAAAAGTTCCATTTTTAGCAAAATAGTCAGTATTCCAATCTTTAACGATGGGGAAATGGGTTAAATCTGACATTCGATACATACCACTAACAACGGGATGAATTTCAGTGGATTCAATTAAATCAATTAATTGTTGTGGAGTAAAGATAATATCACTATCAATCGTAACCCAAACATCAAAATCGAGATTATTAAATGGTTTTTGTTGAATGCCACGAAGGACATCTAAACCTAAAGTTTGCATACGAGCAAATGTAACATAAGAACTAACACCTGGACTTACAATTAAATCATATTTTTGTGTTTCCCAAAGGACGTTCAAAGCACTTGTCCAAGAGATAAGGAATTTTGAGGTAAAGTTATCACCAGGAAGTCCAATTACCACTCTTTTTTTCTTTGGTTTTTCTTCTTCAATAGACCTTTCTTTTTCCATATATATATATATGAAAGGTAGGTTTTATTTTCTTATATAATTTTCATTATTGTATATAAAAAATAGGCAATATTAATAATAGAAATGGATACAAATACTCATTATGACTTGGAGTTAAATGAGAATGATTGTTTAGCAGCTCAGCCTGACAAGATATTATTAAAATTAAAGCCCCATCAATTAACTTCCTTATATAAAGCGATTGAAATGGAAAATCAGGGGGAAATTCATTATAGACTTAAGAATTTTAATATTTATCATCATTCGAATGCAGAAAATGAGCCAATTGATATTAAGGTGAGTGGTAATGTTGGTATTCTTGGGGATAAAGTTGGTTACGGTAAAACCTTAATTGCTTTATCATTAATAGCTTCAAATAATCCAATGAATATCTATATTAATCCAAATATAACAAGAACCCATAATAATTATTATCGTTCTTATAATTATCTTAGTATTACCAGTAAAAATAATTTAATTAAGACGGATGATAATATTCTCAATACAACTCTTGTGATTGTTCCAAGAGGTCCCGTATATGTTCAATGGGAGGAAACTGTAAAGAAAAATACCAATCTAAGATTACTTTCTGTTACGAATCTTAATTTCATCAAAAATAATATTCCTAAATTTGATGGTAATAATCGTGCTGAAATAATGAGTTATTTGGAAAGTTTTGATATCGTTTTAATTAAAAATACTACCCTAACTGTCTTCTGTAATTACTTTCAAGATTTACCAGTAATTAAAAATTGGAAGAGAATTATGGTGGATGAAGCACACGATATTCAAAATAAATTGCCACATAACCTCCATTATTATTTCTTTTGGCATATTTCAGGAACTTATGTGGATTTATTAAAAGGTTATAATAATACTCAATATACTTGTTCTATTAGGGAAATGATAAATAATGAACATATGATTAATTTGATTTTAGTAAAGAATAGTAATAAATTTATCAAGAATAGTTTTGATATACCTGAACCAATTGAAAAGACTTATTTATGTAAATTACCACCTAATTATTTAATCGCAAGAAGATTTTTGAGTGGTCCTATTTTGGAGAAGATTAATGCGAATGATTTTGCTGGTGCCATTCGAGAACTCGGAGGTAAAAGTGATACCGAGGATAATATCATTGAATTGGTTTCAAAAGAACTCAAAAAGGATTTGTGGAATAAGGAAAGAGAGAGGGTTTATATTAGTGATTTGGATATTTCAGAAGATGATAAACAACAAAAACTTAAGAAATTGGATATTGAGATTGAGATTCAAAAGAGTAAAATTAGTGACCTAACGGAAAGAATTAAATCATTATCAAGTGATAATTGTGTGATATGTATGGATACTGTTAAAAATCCAATTATGCTTGAATGTACTCATCTCTTTTGTGGTGGTTGTATTATGAATTGGATACAGAGGAATAATAATTGTCCTTATTGTAGAACAAGAATAGCAAGTTATAATAATTTAATCGCAATTGTAAATCAAAATAATTCAGCAAATCCTGTAGAGGAAATTTTATATAAAGAGGATACTTTTATTTCAATCATTAAAAATAAACCTGACGGTAAATTCTTAGTTTTCACGAGAAATGATAATGGTTTTGATTTGATTAAAAAGAAGATGATTGATGATGATATTAAGTTTGAATTTTTAAAAGGGAACACTCAACATATGATGAATGTTCTTGAGAAGTTTAAATCGGGAGAAATTAAGATTATTTTATTAAACACTCAATATGCCGGTAGTGGTATCGATATTAATTATGCTACTGATGTTATTATTTATCATTCAATGGGTATTGATAAACAACAAGCAGTTGGTAGGGCTCAAAGAGCGGGTAGAAAGGAACAATTATACATTCATAATCTTTGTTATGAACACGAAATTTAAATTTTTTTTATGATATTTATAATTAGAATAGATATGAGTTGCTGTAGTGCTACTTATGATAATAAAAGTTGTCCTTTAAAAATGGCGGATGGTCGCGCCTTTACCAATTATGAAACTCGATGTGCCAGAAATGCTTATCTCAATGATTTATTAGCCAAAAATAATGTAGTTAAATCAAGTTATGAGCAACGTTTATTTCTTCAACGAAATTCTGATATGATTATGGAAGAAAACAGAAAGAATGTTTTAAATAACTTAATGCCCTGTATCCCTTGTAATAAAGGTGAATTAATAAATGAAAAAAATCCGGAACTTGAGAATATGTATGGAGTTTATTGTGATGGTGTTAGTTGTTATAATGGATATACAAATGAGAAAGGATTAGGCTCTACTAAAATATTTTAATATAATAGAGATAATGGAGATAATCACAATTACCGATGATAAAATAGATTGTCGTGTTTTCAGAGAGGATATCTATATGATTGTTAAGGGATATTTAAAAAATCCTTCGATGTATAGCAAGAAAGTTATCATTGCTCCAAATCCACCCGATACTCGGATGTCATATTCTGGAACTGCTTTGCCTTTTCCTTGTGAGGAAATCGCATTTGAAAAAACAAAGAATTATTATGAAATTGGAAATAATGGAGTTATCGATATTAAATTTATGTTTCCTAATTCTTATTATGAACCAGAGGGACGTAAAAAGATTGTTTCTCCTTTATTATTAATCCTTGATGAAAATCGACATTTATATGAAACTAAGGATATGTGTCCATTAAAAACCTTACGAGATAGAGTTAGAGGTAATCCCAGTTTTTATGCTCTTAAAGAGGTTATTTTACCTGTGGCGGACGCTGAAGATACTATGAGAAATTATAGTGTCGCAAAGGCCAAATATAATATCGCCTAATTACTTATTTTTTTGATAGAATTTTATTGAGACGTCGCAACTCGTGTGCGATGGAGCCCAAATGTGTTGAAACATTAGTGCCCTCCTCGTCTACAAGAAAATTCTTGAGTAGCTCAAATTGAATGATGGACGGGTCAAACTCATCATCATCCCCATCTTCCTCCTCCTCCTCTTCTTCCTCATCGTCTTCAACTTCTTCTTCATCATCCTCTTCCTCGTCTTCCTCGTCTTCTTCCTCCTTATCCTTAACTTCTAATTCTTCTTTCTCTGAACACACGCTATTCTTATCATCATCATTAGAGGACATATTTTTATATGCTTAGAAATATTAAATTAATTCTTATATAATTTTAAGATATAATGATTACTAAACTTTTGGGTTTTTTTCTGGGGTTTTTTATTACAATCATTTTGATAAATTATTTTAATGTAGAGAATTTAAAATTAGAAACATTCAAAAATTTAGATAAATTCACTGACACCACTCCTGCTACTACTCCTGCTACTACTACTCCTGCTACTCCTGCTACTACTACTCCTGCTACTACTCCTGCTACTACTCCTGCTACTACTACTCCTGCTACTACTACTACTCCTGCTACTACTACTCCTGCTACTCCTGCTACTACTCCTGCTACTGCTACTCCTACTACTACTCCTGCTACACCCGATGATTTAGCGAATTCAAGACTAATACCATTCAAGGATAATAAATATATGTGTATAAATACATTTGGTGATAGCACAACAACTAAAATTAAAAATAATGAAAAAAGATGGTATGAATGTGATTTAACCACTATAACTGGTATTGAAAGAAATGAGAAACATTATTTTACGTATGAAACTGATATTAACCTAATCCCGAATGATATTAATAAAAATGGGTCAATGGGTGCAAGTTTAAATGGCATTCAATTAAATGGTCCCAAAAGTTTTTATTTTGCGAATAATATAAATACAAATGAACTCACAGAATTCAGTATGATTATTTCTGCTAAAATTAAAAACATTGGTGCTCAAAATAATATCTTATTTGAAATGACCGGAAACACAGAAACCACAGATAATACAAATCTTCAATATTCCCAATCAATTATAAATATTAATCTAAAGGAGAACCCAAATAAAAATTTTGATATAATCATTACTATTGGCAATGTGGTATATAAAGGACTTATTAATGATATTGACAGAAATTCAATTATTAATAATGATTTTGTCGTTATTGGATTGGTTTATTCAGCTACCGATGTAACCTTTTATTTAAATAGACGTAAATTTACATATACTAATTCAGAAAAATTTAAGGTTAAATTAGGGTCTGCACCTTTAATGATAAATAAAGGCGGAACTATCAATATGGATTTATACAGTTTCATTTATTATAAAACAGTTGTTCCTATGGATGAAATTAGTAAATTAACAAAACATAACTATTATTATCTATCTGGATTAGATTTTACTATAAGTGAAAGTACCAATAAATGTGCTGTAAATCAACCGCCACCAGAGATTAAAACACTCGGTGATAGATTAAAGGAATTAGAAACAAACATCATAAATATCCTTGAAAGAAAACCGGTATCATCTCCGTCAACAACTCAAGAATCTTCAATTAAACCATTAGCTTTAAATACAAATGATAATGAAATTAGGACTACCAATAAATTATTAAATTGGTTTTTTTAATTACTTCGTTTATATAATCGATATAAACATATAATTTTTAATTAAAGATAAGATGAATGATTTATTAGAATTAAATAATTATAATAAAAAACCTATAACAGGAACTGATTTATTATTTAATAAAAATAAAATAAGTAGTGAAGTAGCATCTTTATCATCGTCATCTTTATCTTCTTTATCAAGTGCCTCAAGTGAAAGAAAGCCCAAAAGTAGTAATAAGCCTCTTAAATTTGTTAAAAGAGAGGAACCTGAAGATGACGACGATGATGACGATGACGGTGATAATGAAGACGATGAAGAAGATGATGATGGTGAAGCTGAAGACGACGATGAAGAAGAAGAGGACGATGAAGATGACGATGATAGAAGTATGACTTCAAATGATAGTGAAAGTCGAATTGTGCGAAAAAAACGAGATGAAATAAGCGAAAAACGTGAAATTTTATATCAATTAAATCGTTTGGAGGCAAAGGGTTATACCATTCCAGGTAACTATAATATGAATAGTGACTTACAAGAAATGAAACAGGAATATGAAAGAATTGTTAGAGATAAGGACATAGATGCCAGTATTCGATTTCAACGAAAGATGCTTATGGCATTTGTATCAGGAACGGAATATTTAAATTCTCGTTATGACCCATTTGCCATTAAATTAGAGGGATGGTCAGACCAAGTTCACGAGAATATCACGGATTATGATGATATCTTTGAGGAACTTCACGAGAAGTATAAATCCAAAGGTAAAAAGATGGCACCGGAATTGCGATTATTTATAAGTCTTACTGGAAGTGCTTTTATGTTTCATTTAACATCTAAGATGTTTAAGGAAAGTTCTATACCAGGGGTTGAAGAGGTTTTTAAGGCTAATCCCGAATTAATGAAACAATTTCAAAATGCTGCTGCTAAACAATTCGTATATAAAAATACAGGTATAGGTATGGATGCTCCTCCTCAACAACAGCAAAGACCTTCAAATCAGTCACAACCAAACGCAGGTGGTTTATTTGGTATGATTGGTAATTTATTTGGAGGTTTAAATAATTCACCGGCATTTAATAATAGTCCAAAGATGCCGATGATGCCTCAATCAAGAGATAAAAGTACTAATGACATTAATCATATTATAAATAATGTTCATAATAAGATTACTCCTAATTTAGATGATGATAATCGTATTGAAACCTTATCTATAAGCGATGAAGAAATAACTTCAATTATTGAAGATGCCACTGACCTTAAATTATTAAATAAATCAGTGAAAGGTAAAAATAAAAGAACTCTTAATATCTAAATTGCTTACTTCTTAGAACGTTTGGTGCCAATTTTACGGAGCTCCTTGCTAGTCTTGCTTACATAAGAACTGATATCAGACATTTCTTTTTTCAAAGCTTTCGGAACCTTGGAAAAGGAACCGATAGGGTCACGAATGGCTCCTCGAGCAATATCACTATTTTCCTCTACCGACTTAACGACGCTGAAAAGGACGGTTAAAATAGCGGTGGTAACAACACTGAGAATAAATAGGATAACGAGAAGGATAAGCTCAATAATAGAACCAATCATAATTATATCACGACGCATATCGGTGGAGCATTTACATTTTTCATCCACTAAATAACGAGTATATCTAAATACAACATATAGATAATAAATAAAGACTAATATGAATATTAAATCAACATATTTGTATAAGATAAGGAGGTTATTTCCAAAGGTTTGGCGAATAGTTGACTCAGGGACAAAGGCAGTAAGTAATAGATAGATAATTGCGAATAGAGTGAAGCCCTTAATGAAACCTACATTGGGGGTCATAGCACATTCACAACCCTTGCTTTCAAGACTCATTATATAGGAATATAAGAGGGCTAAAAGGATTATTACCAATAATGAATTTAATAATTTAATTATGTATGCTATATTCAAATTCATTTTTATTCTATTCTATTATAAATATTATTTTATTGGCGTAATAAATACTTTTCTATCTTCCGGTTTTAAATATGGGATTTTAAAATAGTTGAAAATATCTCTTTCACTTGTAATAACTGGGGCTTTCTTATCTACAAGTCCTTTTAAACCGTGTTCGGACAGAGAAACCCCAAAAGTAGCTTTCACATAATTTCTAAAGCCTACATTAAATTCAGCGGAACCAGTGAAATATAAAAGGGAATAGTAATATTCCTTTTTAGGTGCAATTAGGATATCGACGCGTCTTGCAGGATTTCTACCTATTTTACAAATACCCATAAATTTATGTTTACCCAATGCCAATACCTCAATTACATAACCAATTTCCTTTAAGTTATTTACAAATGAAAGTAGGTCGAAGTTTTTATTTTCCATCATTAGGATGTCTATATCACCCATTGAGGTTCCTTTTCTTCGATAAGACCCGACAAATTCATATATAAACCCCTTTGATTTAAGGTCAATCTCAAGTTTTTCCTTATGTTTCTCAAATTCATTCAACGGAATTCTTTTACTTAAATCTTCGTAATAAATAAGACCTATTCTTTGTTTATCATTTAAAAGATGTTGATTTTTCTTTAATAATACCATAGATGTTATTCCCTGTGAAATTAGTTCATTTGCTTTTTTATAACCAATACCATATACATCTTTTAATTCTTCTTTAAATTTATAAATATCATCTTTGATTATATTTTTCTCTATATATTTAATTTTATTTGTTTCAATCAGTTCCTTTACCTTTTCTAAAATCTTTTCACCTACCTTAATATTGGCTTTAAAGTCCTCCAACGAGGTTATTGGTTTTTGATACGCATATAATTGAGTTAGGACATTTGAATAAGCTTTTACTCGATAATAATCATTTTGTTGTATTAAATAATTCTTAATTTCGGTAAGATTAGTAATAATGGCCTTCTTATAATCAACTACTTGAGTCATTAACAACTTCTTTCCTATAGCTCCTGTTTTTGATACACATCGATTGGTTTTCGGATTAAGTATTTGATGACTCGGACATTGCTTTTGAATATTCATTCTATTTATCAAACAGAATATTTATCAACCACCTTCATTATTTTAAATTTAGTCGAATAATCCAAAATAGATAAATCATAATCTTTTATTTTTTTAATAATATTCTTATCATTTACAACATCGAGAATTAATAAGATTTCATCTAAAAGAAATTCAGTGATATGTTTATATTGATTATCATCGATGTAATTATCCACTGCCACAATGATATCATTTAAAATTAAACTCAGGAACTCCTCTCTGTCCAACTTCTTATTTATATTAATCAATGCCTTCAAAATTGATATGGATTGCTTTTTTACTTTTACAAATTTACAATAATTATCGTAATTATCATTATGATAAAGCTTTTTATTATCAATTATAAATTCCTCGGTAGGTAACCATTGCTTATTATTTAAATAAGAATTACAATAATTGGTTACGTGATAATCAATATAATTCTCAGGAAATAAATAAAGAACATCAATATAAATATTATTAGAAGAAACCTTAATGAAATTTATTAAGATATCAAATAAGGAATTAAGTTTAGTCTCATCTAATACCTTGATAAATAATGAGATTTTATTGTAAATCGTTTCTTTGTTTATATCAGTGAGTTTATTAAGAAAAGAGGTAAATTCCTTCTTATATTTAACTTCGTCATTTAGGTCAATTAATAAAACAAATGGACGTGTTCTGTTATTCGAATTAACTTTTGTTGTTTTCTTTTGAGCAGCCATAATCTTCTTTTTCTCCCATAAACTCTTAGCATCATAATTTGAAACAAAACAATTATAATTATTTATTAAATCCCTGGCTTTTTTTACCAATCCTTCATTATTAAAATCTTTATGATTTTCATAAACTTCCTTAAATACAGATAAAGGTATTTTTATTATTCCTAAATCAAAATTATTATCCATAATAATAAACAATCATTATAATTCTTTAATTCAATTATAGAAAAAATAATTAAAAAAGAGATTTGACGATTGTTTGTGAAATTCTGGGTGAAACTGAACTCCTATATTTCCATATCTATCATAAGCCATATAAATCATATTTCTATATTTAACAGCTATTTTCCAATTCTTTGGCAACTTAACAATAAAATCGTGATGGTTAAATCTGTAATTCGTTTTTTTTACTTTAAAAGGTCTGTTAATTCGAAATGATAAATCATATCTATGATTTTTAAATGATTTGATATTTTTCAACGATGAATAATAATATATCATATATTGATATCCGTAACAGATTCCCAGAATCTTAATTTTAGAGGTAAATACCTCATCAGGAACGATTCCTTTATTTGTCTTTTTAATACGAAAATCAGATCCTGATAAGATAATTCTATCAACGTTTCCTTTTTTGATTTCTTTAATAATTCCTTTCTTATCTTGCCAGTTTTTAATGACCAACTTTGCTCTATTTTTGAAAATTCTAATGAAATTTAATTTTTTCTTTTTGAATTTATCTGGGGTCGAATAGAGATTAATTAAAAGAACCTTCATTCTACAACTTGCAGATTTTCTTTTTCTAACTATAATAATAAACACATTTGGTTTCCTCTTTTTTCAAAATCACAAGCATTATAAAAATTGATATTGGTATCATTACAATCTAATGTTATTTTATAACAATTGTTGTTTTTTGCTATTTCTGTAAGATAATTAATGAGAATTTTGCCATATCCTTTTCTTCTATAATTAATATCAACGATTACATCTTCAATATGAGCCAAACAACTAATATCAAAAATAAATTTATATTCGAATATAATAGTTGCGGATGCTATAATCTTATTATCAATTTCAATAATCCAAATCTCACTATTTTTCTCGATTTTATCCAAAGTAAAAATAAAATCCTTTTCAGTAAAATATGTTTCTCTAAATTGATTAATTAAAAATAAAAATCTTTCATAATCATTCTTATCAAGCCTTCTTATAATCATAATAGTAATATTAACAATAAACCTTTAGATCTATTATTGCTGAATTTCTTTTTCCATGATCCTCTCAATTAATTGAGCTTTGGTACCATCAGTGGGTAAATCCAATTGATCACATTTCTCTTTTAATTTATCTAAATTCCATTTTAAAAGTTTCTTTTTATTTAGGTTATTTGAGCTTATCACTGATTCCTTATCGTCATTTATAACTTCCTTCTTTAAATCAAAAATAACCTCTTCTTCTTTTACAGGTTGTTCTTCCATTTTATCTATATCAATGATATCAATCTTATCATTAAAAATTTCATTCATAATCATCTCACTCATATCAATCTCTTGAGAAGTGGGAGGATAGATGACATTGGAATGAGTTGTCGGTTGATTATTTACTGAACTCATTCCATATTCAACTTCAATCTTATTAATTCTATCATTGAGGATATAAATATCATTTTCTAATATAAAAATCTTATAAACTACGTACATTACAATCATTATTGTAAATAAAGCAAATAGGTAATAAAGGAAATTACTATAAATCATATCTTAAATTTTCATTACATAATTTGTTTTTAATTTCAATCGCACTATTTATAATCTCATCATTAAATTTTTGTTTTTTTAATAATTCAATAGCTATGGTTTGTTTTGACGCTCCTTTTCTAATTTTATAATCAAATTTATATCCATTACTATCCTCAATAGCGTTCACGCTTAAATTTATAAATCGATTGTTATCACCCAATGATATTAAATTATGGAAATGAGTTGTTATTATAGTTGTGATTCCTTCTAAAGAACCTAAATATTTAGCAATGGCATGAGCTACAGACATTCCTTCAATGGGAGGGGTGGAATGCATGGGTTCGTCAAGAATAAAAAGACCCTTCTTTTTTCTTTCATATAAATCAGTAGCTATCATTATCATCTGATTACAACAATCAGTTTCAGCTTCAAAGTATGATTTCACTCCTACTTCATCGCGAACACGCATAAATGAAATGATTGCGTCGTATAAAAGAACTTTTGCTTTACAACCATTAACAATTCCAAATGTTTGAGCAAGGATTATATTAGCAGCAATCGATTTCACATAAGTAGTTTTTCCGCCGGCATTTACACCAGTGATAATTATATTTTTATCAAGACTAATGGGATTAAATATTTGATTATTATCGAGAAGTGGATTACCCATACCCCATATTTTTGTTTCACCATCATCTGTCAAATATTCAGGTAATGTCCAATTTTTACTCTTCTTTAGTTTACTGATGGTATTAATGACATCGAGAAGATACATAACTTTTAGAATAATTATGATTGACTTTTTAAATTCAGCATCTTTCCATAATTTATAAATAGTTGATATATCATATTTAATCTCATCTAATTTATGAATGGCTCTAAACACCTCTTCATTATTTAAATTAAAAATATCATAAGTTTTCCATATAAAATTAGACCGTTTGATGATAATAAGAGAGGTTTTAATAAAATCCACCAATCCCTTTATTTTTATTAACAACTTTTCTCGAAGTTTATATGTGATATATGAAATTAAAAAGGTTTGATACATCCCATAGATGTATATAAAGACATATATCATAAAGGTTACAAGTTTTATAAAATCCTTTCGATAATTACCCGAGGGTTTAAACATCATTTTTAAAAATTGAAATAGGATAGTTAAGTATTTGAAGAAACTCAGGTTTAAATGCATATATCGATTCAGATAATAATAGGGAGTTAGGAAAATGGATAGGGGGTAAAAAATACAACTGAAGGGTGTAAATATAATCTTATATAAGTGATAACAATCGAGAAAGGCTCGGTAATTATTGAGACGATTGATGATATAAGTAGATGGAAATAATAGATTCATACTCATATCATCGTCAATTTCTTCTTTTAAAGTCATAATCCATAAGATATCCTTTTCTTTTTCTTTGAGAATTTCTAATTGATATTTAAAGATATCATATGAGGTCTTTTGTCTTTGTATAAGTAATTCCTTATTACGAATCGGGTTTTTGATAATCTTATCAATTATTATGGAACCTCCGCGCGTAATTGGTAATTTAGATATCCAAGTATCAACATTTGTATCTGTGTATATTGATTTACTAACATTAATGGTATCAGGAATTGTAGGGACAGCTAAGATGGATTGTAATGTAATATGAATATTATTTTCTGTTAATTCCAAACGATTATCAATATCTTTCAATTCCATAATTAAAAGATAATCACAAAAAATAAATTCAATTATAATCGAAGATGAGATTATAGATATAAGTTATGATTATGGATACGGAAATATATAAGGAAAGGGGGAATACCAATAGATGCATACACATTTCGACCATTATGAATGATTGTTATTTTAATAAAAAATAATCATTTTTTTATTTTAATTGGAGATATAAATGTAAGGTAATGATTGATATGAAGTCCCTTTGAATATTTAGGATAAATAAATTCATATATGTAAATGACTAAAATGGATAGTGGTGCGATTACAATAATTTTATTATTATGGAAAATGATAGGTGTATCATAAATATTTATATACATATAAGTTGATTGTGCCACCACTTTATCTATAAATCGAATAATTTCATTTGGTTTTTCTTGATGGGTCAATAAACTAAGAACGGTAATTAGTAAAGATAAATGGTGATAAATATAATCATTTAAATAATAAGCGTGAAAAACTACGGATATAAATAAAGATGAGGATAATTGGAGTAATTTCATCTTTATATAAAAAATGATTATGAAATAGTATTTAAATTAAAATATGGCTGCTACTAATTTTATCATTATTATTCACGACAATTTTATCTTTAAAATAGAAAAAGAGCCATTTGAGACAGACGAAGATACCTATAAAAGAGGTTGGTTTATTATTAAAAATAATCCGCACGTGATTAACGATGAGATAATATCAAAATCAATTATATATTTAAATGAAAGTAAAAATAAGATGAAATATACTTAAACGGACTTGGCTTTGCTGGATTTGGAAGAAGGGGATTTGCGAGTTTTGGTAGTGGCACTTTTGGCCTTGCCCATACCCATTAATTTCTTGAAGTTTAATTCCTTATCTACAGCCATACGAGCAGCAAGGAAAGCTAATGAAGCAGCAAATGGAGCTAATTCAACTGCACCACCACGAGCACCGCCGCGACTTTGACAGCTGTTACAGCCGCCTTTGCCACCCTTAGTAGCAGCTGGAGTGGGATTGAGTTGGCTTAGAGCAGTAGTAGCATCTTTTAAGGCAGATGGAATGGATGACATAAAATCGGCACCACCTTTTTTAGAATTACGTTTGGCACCACCAGATACAGGCTTAGTCGCTTTATTATAAAGGATATAATCGTCACTTACGCTGGCATACGAGGAACAACCCGCTTTTTTATTCTTTAACATATTTTATTCTATTAATTTATATATATTTTATTTTCTAAAGTTGAAAACAAGAAAAACAGCTGTAATAGTTGTTATAAAATTCAATAGGATAAAAATAATTAAAAAGGGGATGATATAATAAAGGGTATAAATTAATATAGGTTTTATTATTTCCGTTCTTATATCTGACTTCAATATTTCATCCTTGATAAATTTAATGATTAATCCAATAAGTTTACTGTTATGCGTCATTCTTATTAATCGAATTACCTTAATATTAATAAGAATGAAACATTTATTTAAAATTCCGCAGAAACGAGGTAAAAACTATATTTGTAATTCTCAGGAGAAGATAGCTTTGGAGTTAAGCGAAATTAAAATTAAAAATGTGAAGCAACTATCTGATAACAATGGTTTTTATATAGATATCAATCTTATCCCTGGTAAAAATAAGGAAAGTATCAAAACTATAAATGAAATTGATGTGGATGCTAAATCTTATTTAAATGATAATGCGGAAGAAGATGTTAATATTAATGATATTTATATTAATTCTTATGATAATGATGAGAGTTCACTTACTATTATTTTAAGTAATAAAATAGAAACTGAGATATATATAAATGAGGAAGAAAAGAGCATAGTAGAATTAATTAATTTCTTGGCAGCTAACAAAAAAAATAAGAATTTAATTATAAATATAGATATTATCTTTTTAGGTATTTATATTAATAAAGAGACTATTATAAATAAGTGGGCACTTAAATATATAAGTATTGAGGATTTAAATGATGAATCAGCAATGAACGATTGGAATAGAAGAGAAATCGAGGAAGAATGGCGTTTTGACTTGATTTCGTATGAAGAAGAGGTCAGTGGTAAAATTGAAAAGCTAAAAACCGGGCTAAATAATGCTAAAAACCTTTATAATGAAATTATCAGTGAAAATAATATAAAAATCTGGGAAAATAAAATAGATAAATTAAAAAATATTATTTTATCTTTATATGATAATAGATAGACATTTATAAATGGGTTCAACTAGTTCAATTGTTATTTCCTTTTCCATTGCCATATTACTTCTGCTTATATTACTTCTATTACTTTCATATAACTCTAAATGTAAGGTCGATAGAGTCGAGCGATTTGTAGATGATAACTCTGAAATGAAGAGTTACGATAGCTTTGCAAATGAGATTGGGCAAAGTTTTGCCGAAGCCCCTCAAAGAAAAAGTGTTGCTTCTAATGACCCTTATGTAGCTAAATCAGCTGAAATGTCCGCTAATATGGGGAATATAGCTCCTTATGAACAAGACTCTGCCACTGCAGAAATCAAGGAAGGTTTTGCAGGCACCAATGAAGTTTCTCAAGACCCCACCACTTGTTTCAAGCGTGACCGTTTAACTAAAGATGATTTATTACCTAAAGATGCTAATCTTAAATGGGCACAAGTAAATCCCTCCAGTATTGGGGATATTACTGATAAAAACTTCTTAACCGCTGGATATCATTTAGGTATAAATACCGTTGGTCAATCATTACGAAATGCTAATTTACAATTACGTTCAGAAATCCCCAATCCTCAAATAGCAGTAAGTCCGTGGTTAATATCTACCATAGAGCCGGATGTTCGCCCTGTTTCATTTGAAATCGGTAGTGCCCCCTCTTATTAAATTAATATAAGGGTGATTTTATTTTTATATAATTATGAATAGATATTTATATAGTCAGGCGCAACAAGATGTATTTATTTTAAATATTCTTAAAGGAAAACAAAACGGATATTTTGTGGAGCTTGGTTCAAATGACCCTATTGTAATTAATAATACATTTCTATTAGAAACTCATTTTAATTGGAAAGGAATTATGATTGAATATGATGATAAGTATTTTGATAAGTATAAAGAGGTTAGACCAAACAGTATTCATATATTAAATGATGCAACATTAATTGATTATAATGAGTTATTTTTGAAAAACAATGTTCCTAAAAATATAGATTATTTACAAATAGATTTAGAACCCGGTAATGGTTCTACATTAAAGTTAATTGAACTTTTTGACAGTTCCGGTATTTTTGATAAATATAAATTTGCGGTAGTTACATTTGAACACGATATATATCAAGCTTCTAACCCTGAATATTCTAATGAAGAAAAACAGGTATATATAGATACCAAAAATAAATCTATTGAGATATTTAAAAAATATGGATATGTTATGGTTTTTGAAAATATTAATGATAAACAAGATTTAAGTGTTGCTTTTGAGGATTGGTATGTTCATCCGGATTTAGTTGATATGAATTATATCAATGAACTAAAAAACAAAAATAAATATAATGGTTCATTATGGTGTGCTAATATTAATTATTAATCGAAAGAAACAAAACATTTAGTGTTTACGATATCTTGACGAGGCATAATAACCTTCTTTTTATCTTTTAATACTTTCTTATAAGTATTCTTTGACATATTCTCATAAATACCTTTTTGATTGTCCATAGCATAATAAATAATTTTATTACTAAAAGCCCATTTGAAAAAATTAAGCTGTCCTATCGTTGTTTCAATAGATTGTTGTTTTATTGGGTCTATGATAAAAGTTATTCTATCGTGACGACGAAAAGCATCAAAATTAATTTTCTTAAATGATTTTAATTGTGCTCTATAATCAAGATAAAGGTTAATCTTTCTATATTTACTAGCATTTCCTTCAGGAAGATGATAATAAATATTATCATTATCCACACAAGTCCAATAAATGATATTATTATTTTTTGCATAAATAGTTACTAACCAATCAATCATACGCAATGATAATTGATGCTTTCCTTCTATAATGTCTTTAAGTGTAAATTTATTTTCCTCATTCTTGGAATAATAAGAGGTTAAAGAAGATAATAGGAGCTCTTTACCCGTATCAGACATTAATTATTTTTATGATATTTTTCTTATATCATTGTTAATTTGTAAATTGTATCATATCGAAAATTAAGGCAACAATTGACAGACATAAAAGCAGGCCTATTTTAGTGTCCCATTGATAGACATAGAAATTGATAATTACGAGTAATAATAATAACCAAAAATTTTCATAAAATTCAAGTACAGCCTCAGGATAAGGGACGGATGGTCTCAATCCATAAATCAACAGATACGCACTCAAAATTCCCAATATTAAATATCGTATAAATAAATTAATGTCCATTCTATAATTATTATTTTTTTTCTTTTCAATAATAATTATAGAAAATGATAAACTTTTCCTTATTAGACGAAGCCTATCCAAATGATGATAAAACCGTTAATAAAAAGAAAAAAAAGAGCGACGATAAGGATGGAAAGGAAAGTTGTAAACCACTTCAAGCTCCTCCTTATACCGTCCCAATTCCTTGTGCTGATGAATCCGTAAAGAAATTTCTAAATGTCCTCGATATGACCGATAATAAACCTAAAAATGATTATAAAAAAGATGGTATTAGGGGTTATGATTATGACGAAATGGACGCTTATTTAACCGTAAATGATATAAAGACTAATAATACAGACCAATCGGAGGAATATAGAACTACCCCATTTCTTGCCAATTATTTAAGAAGTTTAAGAGATAATTTTAAAAAACAGGCGAGTTCCTCGGAAAACATTGAACAATTTACAAATATGAATAATATTAAAATTGATGTTAATTTATATAATCTTTTCTTATTTATATTTTTAGGAATAGTTATCATAGTTCTTATAGACCAAATAACGAAATTGGTTTCAATTTAAAGACTTGAAATATTTATTCATTTATATATGAAGCATATAACCCATTTAGTTTTTGGTGGAAATGCTTTACGAACTCTATGTTTATGTGGTGTTTTGAGATATATCTATTGTTATAATCTTGATAAATTAATTAGAAATGTTTCTGGTACCTCAATGGGAGCTTTTTTTGTTATGGCATTTGCCCTTAAAATACCTATCGAGAGATTAGAGAAGATTATTTATAAGGTTTGTAGTGACCCGAAATTAACAAAGATTAACGGTGAGGCCTTTTTAAATATCATTGATACCTATGGGTTAGGTTCCTCTCTTAATTATTTCGACGATATTCGAGAGTTTATTAAGGAAACTTATCAACAAGATGATTTAACTTTTATTGAATTATCCAAAAAAACCGGTGTAAATCTCTTCGTGAGTGCTACACGTGTGAATGATGGAAGTAATGTAATTTTTAATGTAAATGATACGCCTGATATATCAATTATAGACGCGGT
>JACCED011057060.1_pt1 | contig 18653 bp, 16 predicted proteins | sample 7455021 | NCBI WGS metagenome assembly JACCED01 (sample SAMN15323456, study PRJNA562643) | freshwater metagenome | isolation source: river surface water | place: USA:Blue River Watershed | collected 2017-08-19 | reverse complement strand
TCGGAGAATTGGAAGTCGGTCTGTCCCTGCAGTTGTGCGGTGACGGCCGCTGCGCTGGCCTTGTAGGGAACATGAACGATGTCGGTGCCGCTCAAGGTCTTGAGCAATTCGGATGTGATGTGCGTGGTGGTCCCTGCACCGCCGCTGCCGTAATTGAGCTTCCCCGGGTTGGCCTTGGCGGCAGCGATGAGGTCGCGCAATGATTTGTACGGCGAGTCCGAGCGCACCAGGAGCACGTTCGGAATCAGCGCGGCCAGGGAGATATGGGTGAACTCTGAGGGCTCATAGGGCATCTTGGCCATCACCAGCTTATTCAGTGCAATCGGGCCCGCTGCAGAAAACATGAAGGTATAGCCATCAGGTGGCGAGCGGAACACATGCTCTGCCCCCACGTTACCCGACGCCCCCCCGGCACGGTTTTCAACGATCACGGGCTTGCCGGCCTTGACCCGCAGTTGCTCTGCGATCAGACGGGCGAGATTGTCGGTGGCGGCACCTGGCGCCACTGGAACCACGATCCTGATGAGGCGGTTCGGATAGTCGTCCTGCGCGAGTGAGAGGGAGGGCAGGCCTAGCGCCGTCGCCGCAGAACCCACCAGGACAGAGCGGCGAGTGAGTGAGTGCTTCATGAGATGTCTCCTAAATTTTTATGGTTGCTTTGAGATGGGCTTGGCTATGCAAAAGCCGAAGCTCTAAGCGCCATTAAAGCGCGGCTTGCCACGACCCGCAACCCAGGAAACCTAGGGCTGCAGCTGAGGCTTCATGCCGGCAATTGAGGATGCGGGTACGCCCCCCGGCCACCTTTGGGACATCTCAATGCGCGCCCGATACTGAGTAGTCAATTCGCAATTTGATTGAAACATCAGAAACGCATCCGCGGGTTTGAGTGGAGGCGATACGCCCTGATTGGGATCTAGTATTGAGGTCTGTCAGTTCGCTTCCCTCCTGGGTCGCTCAGCGCGGAGCTGAGCACGGGCAGGTGCCTGCTGACCAACGAGCCGGAACGGCCTGGCACCATATTTGAGGAAACCCGATGGATCTTGAACTCGCTGGGAAAGTGGTCGTCGTCACGGGCGGTAGCCGTGGAATTGGCTTGGCCTGTGCCCGCGCGTTTGCGGTAGAGGGTGCCAAGGTGGCCATCATGGCGCGGACCCAAACCGCCTTGCTGGAGGCGGCGACAGAGCTGGCGGGCGCAGGCTTCGCCGTGCATACCGAGTGTGTCGAGATGGGCGACGCCCAGGCGGTGCAGGCGGCGATCGAACGCATCGAAGCCGCCGTGGGCCCCATCGATGTTCTGGTCAATTCTGCTGGCGCGGCCAAGTATCACCCCGTCGACAGCACAGTCACCACGCGCTGGACCGATGGCATGCGCGACAAGTACATGCCCACAGTGACCGCGCTCGATGCGGTCATCCCGCGCATGGCACAGCGCGGGCGCGGTGCCATCGTCAACATCGCCGGGACCGGCGGCAAGTTGGCCAACCCGCTGCACATTGCCGGAGGAGCCGCGAACGCAGCGCTGCTGCTGGTGAGCGCCACCGCCGCAAGAGCGTGGGGGCACCGCGGCATCCGCATCAATGCCATCAACCCGGGTCCGATCGAAACCGATCGTGCCAAGGCGGCCTTGCGGGTCAAGTCCGAAACCTCTGGGCGCCCTGAAGACGAACTGCGGGCCGAAGTGGCGGCGCGCCTTCCGCTGGGCCGCTACGGGCAGCCGCAGGAAGTCGCCGCAGTTGCCGTGTTTCTCGCCTCCGCCCGTGCCAGCTTCATCACGGGCGCCTCCGTCGCTGTCGACGGCGGTGCCATGTGCCTGCCATGACTCAAAGCCTCAGCCGCCAACTCGCCCAGTGGGTCCATCAGCTTCGCTTCGAAGACCTGCCCCCTGCCGTCGTCAACCGCGCCTGCGCTGCAACCCTTCAAGGCCTGACCTCGGCGTTGGTGGGGAGCCAGTTCTCCGACGCGCAGCAGGCGCTGGCGATCATGAAAGACGATGGCGCAGGCCCGGGCAACACCAGCGTTCTCGGGCACGACGTCAAACTCGGTCGCTCCGCTGCAGCCTTTGTGAACACCGAGATGATGGTGGCCGGTGGCAAATGGGACACCTTCCGCCTTGTGGTGCACCCCGGCTCGCTGGTACTGCCTGCAGCCCTGGCTATCGCCGAGGAAACCCAATGCTCCGGCCGTCAGTATCTGACCGCGGTTGCTGCGGGCTATGAAGTGGCCTACCGGCTTGCCAAGGACTTTGTTCCGACGATGATGTCCCGCGGTTTTCACGCGGGGCAGGTGTTCGGCATCTTCGGTGCGGCGGTGGCCGCCGCCAAGGCGCTAAATCTCACGGCCGACCAGATCCATGTGGCCATTGGGCAGTGCGTGAATCTGGCCGCTGGCAATCTGGAAGGCGGACCCAAAGCGCTCCATGAAGGGGCAGTGGCCCGCAATGGCCTGCTGGCCGCTGCCATTGCGCGCAACGGGGGCGCGGGAGGAGAACTGTCCTTGGAAGGCGAGGCGGGCTTTTACCGCACCTACGCGGGCACCCTGGGTCACCCGCTGCGTTACAGCTTCACCGACAGCCTGCATGCCGATCTCTCAGATGTCGTGGCTGACCTCGGCAGCCAGTGGCTGTTCTTGGACACGCTTTTCCGGATTTATTCGACGCCGGGGTACAACATCCCGCATGTGGAAGTGACCGCGGAGCTTTGCCGGCGCGACGACATTCAGCCCGAAGATGTCGTCTCTATCGACTGCGAGGTGCATTGGCTGGAGACCCAGTACCCCAGCCCCGCATTTCCGACGCGCCGCAACGACGCGGGCCCGGAGCGGGAGCGGCCCCACTACTACGCCGCGTATGGCGTGCTCGAGCGCGGCTTTCCTCTAGACAAGAACGTGGTGCGTGGTGTCGGCGAGCCGGACCCGCCGGGCCTGCACGACATGATGCAGCGCGTTCGCGTGACCGCCTCGCATACGCGCCCCCTGCTTGCGCCGCGCATCACCATCTTCACGCGGGATGGAAAGCTCCATACCCTGGAAGGAACCGGGCGCGAGTTTGCGCTGGAGTTCGACGCGCTGGCCAGCAAACTGGCACCACTCGGCCCCAAGCTTCCTATCGGCGCCAAGGGCTATGCGGAGCTCACTGCCGAATGCAAGCACCTGGACCAGGCGGCCAACGTGCAGCGGCTCATTGCACTGACACGCTGAGGCTCTGACTCGCTGACACACCGAGGCACAGGTCGCGTCGCTTCGCGGCCTGCCCTCCTGCCCGGGATCTTGCGACCCGGGCGGCCGCTGAGGGCCAAGCCGCCTCTGTCTTGTGCGGCTCCGGCCCGATCAGAAGTACAGCATTTCCTTCACATCCTGGATGATGCGTTCGATCGCACCCTTGTGCGAAATGCTCTCTTGGATGAGATCGCGGGCTTTCAGGCGCTTGTAAAGGCCGTTGTCCTTGAGCAGGCTGGCCAGCACTTCATCAAGCACGGGCTGGGAGTTTTGCAGGTCCACAAAGGCGTCTACCTGGTCGGACAGCTTGTGCTTGGAGATCAAGCCCTTCTTGTTCTTGGCCTTTGCAATCTCTTCGTCGTTGTCCACCAATTTGCGGACGGTGACCATGGTGAGGATCTGACGGTTGTAGTCGACGGTGATCGAATTCTTGAAGAAGTACTGCAAGACCGGGATCTCTTGGAAGATGGGCGTACCCGTCTGGATCCGGTCCTTCTCGCGTTCCACCAGGCCGTTGACGACGAAGGTCTCGCCGTAGTTCACCAGGGCGTTGGCGTTGACCGTGTTGCGCGTCTGGGTCAGCTTGATGGTGGGCGACTCGCCTGCCTCCAGGAAGGACCGAGAAGCGCGGATGGAGAGCAAAACCTCCTCGTCGTTCACAAAGGTGGGTGTCACCGAGAGCGAAATACCGACTTGCTTGTCCGCCAGGGTGAATCCGGTGTTGGCATTGCCAACTTGCACCGAGTAGGTGGAGCCACTGAAGAACACCGAGGGCAAGCGGTCGATAGCAGCGAGGGTGGGGCGAGCGACCACCTCGTTCTTCTCGTACAGGGCATTGGCAATGTTCAGCGAGTAGCTGAGGATGCCGGACGTGATGGGGTCGGAGCCCGGTTCTGTGTAGAACGATCGAGTCCGGAAGTTGTCCGTCACAGCGCCACCAGTGAAGCGCCATGCGCTGGCCACTTTGAGGCCTTCCATCAGGTTGACGCCGTAGGTTTGGGTGTCCTTTTCCTCGGTCCGCACCATGGTCACCTCGATGATGGCCACCGGTGGGTTCTTGCCGTCGCAGGGCATGGGCAGGGCGTAGGTGACCCAGCCTTCATCTCCACCACCAGAAGCCGTCGGCGTGATCAGTGGCGTGGCATCTTTTTCTACCACCGGTGCTGGACGGATATCGCAGCTGAACCAGTTCTTTTTGGGAGCAGCTGCCGCTTCGGCGGCGGGCGCTGCGGCGGCGGCGGGCTCGGCCTCTTTCTTTGCTGCTTCTGCCGGGGCGGCTGCTTCCGCCTTGGCTGGCGCTGCGCCCGGCGCTGTGTCGGAGACAGCCAACATCTCTGCGCCAAAGCCGGACCGCACGGCCAGCAATTGGTTGATGCGTGCGTCGACATAGCGGCGCTGTGCCGCGCTCTTCTCAAGTTCGTTGTACTTCGCCAGCATTTCCTGGGCTTGCCCCGGCTTGGCGATCACGGCTGCCTGGAAGGCCTTGAGGCGGAAGAGGCGTGGGTCATCCCAGCGGGCGTCATCGAGCTTTTTGACCGCCCAGGCCGATGCCGCCGAGTCACCCGCCAGCAAGGCGGCCCGGGCGAGGCCGAACAAGGCCTCTTGGGGTTTGGAGGGCTTCGCATCGATGGCTTGGGCGAACGCCTTCTGTGCGTCGCCGAACCGAGACGCTGAGAGGTACAACTTACCCAGTTGGAGGTAAGCCAGATCCATGGTCGGGTCGAGCAAGGCGGCGGTTTTGTAGCCGGCTTCTGCCAGTTTGAAGCTCTCCGGGTCACCCCGTTCGTGCTTGAGCTGATAGTTCAAGGCGTTGAAGAAATGCAGGGGCACGCTCTTGATGTCGAACTTCAGCGCGGTGTTGAAAACCTGCTGGGCTTTGTCGAAGTCCCCCTGGCGCAGGTATCCCAAGCCACTCTCGGCCAGCACCTGCGAGCGAGTCTGGCTGGGTTTGCCGGAGGCGTCGAGCTCGGCCTCGGCCGGGCCTCCCCACTTGGCAGCGGTCGACTTGCCTCCAAACGAGCCGCAGCCGGCCAGAAAACAGGTTGCCAGAGCCGCGCAGGCAAGCGCAGTGCGTTCGAACTTCTTCATTGCTTTTTTCCTTGGGGGAGTCGGGGTGGGAAGGTCAACAGTCGAGCGATGGTACCAACTTGCCAATCGTTGGCAAAAAGAAAATGCCATCGAAATCAAATAGTTCCCAAATCTGTGCTGATGACCGATTCCTTCAGCTCACTCTGGAACCATGCCTGCTGCTTTGATATGCCCCGTCCACTTGGCTATTTCGGTCTCTACGAAGCGGCGCAATTCGGCGGGTGTCGAGGCCTGAGCGTCTATGCCGGCAGTACGTAGCTTTTGACGAAATTCCGGTTTTGCGGCGATGGCGCGAATCTCGCGACTCAAGCGTTCGAGGATTGGCGCCGGCGTGCCGGCAGGAGCCATCAGCGCATTCCACGCATACAGCTCGTACTCCGGATAGCCTGATTCGACCATCGTGGGCAGGTTCGGGACGACGGTCGAACGAACGGCCGTGGTCACGGCATGGCCCCGCACGCGGCCTGCGGCAATCAGAGGCAGGCCTGCCCCCGGGTCGATCGCCATCGCGTGGCTTTCGCCTGCGACCACAGCGTTGAGTGCCAGGGGGTTGCTCTTGTAGGGAACCAGCAGGACGTCAGTGCCGGCGATCTTGCGAAACAACTCGGCGAGTACTTGAGCGGACCCGGTGCCGTAGGCGAAGGTCATCTTGCCCGGGTTGGCCCGTGCATAGGCCACAAGATCCTGGACGCTGTTGGCGCCTAGTGCAGGATTGCTCACGATGATCAGCGGAAAGCTCCCCAGCAGGCTCACGGCTTCGAAGTTGCGCACCGGGTCGTAGGGCAGCTTCTTGAACATCCCGGGGTTAGACCCATGGGTCGATACGCTCGCCAGCAGCAGGGTGTAGCCGTCGGCTGGCGCCCGGGCTACGAATTCGGAGCCAATCGCACCCGATGCGCCAGGCTTGTTGTCGATCACGACGGGCTGCCCGAGAGCGGTCGATAGCTGCTCGGCGTACAAGCGGGCCACGAGGTCGGCCCCGCTGCCTGCGGCAAGCGGCACGACCAGACGTAGCGGCCGATCCGGCCAGGACTGGGCCAGGGTGCTACCGGCGGCGGCCAGGAGGGTTGCGGCCAATGTGACCACAGCGAGGCGACGCGAATTGAATAGTTTCATCACAGGCTCTCTTTCATGTAGCGACCAGCGGTCTGGCCAAAACGCGTGCCGGCGCGCCGTCGGAACCGGCGATGGGCAGCGCAAGAAACATCGCTTCGACCCGCTGGTTGGCGAGCGAGCGTAGGTTGGTGAGGTGCTCGGCAACCAGCACACCCTGCGACAGCAGGATCTGATGGACCGGCCAGGTGAAACCCGCCGGGCGTTTGTGCGCGGTGAGGTCAGGGGTACTGAAGTCCACGCCAAGCAGCTTGACCTGGTGGCTGACCAGCCAGTCGGCCGCATCGATGGTCAAAAAGGGATGGTCCTCGTACTTCTCTGTGTTGACGTACTGGGCCCAGCCGGTGTCTAGCAAAACCATGTCGCCGCGTTTGAGCTTCGGTCTGGCGGTCTTCAGGTCGTCGGCGGTGATGGGGGCAAACGGCTCCTTCTCGATGCGCCAGATCACCGCGGTGCCATAGAGGCGATCGAGCGGGATCTGGTCAAAGGCGGGGCCGTCGATCATGAAGTGGCGTGGTGCATCGACGTGGGTGCCATGGTGAACCACCATCTGGATCTCGGTGATGTTGGCATTGCCCTCGGGCATCTTGAGGAGATGCCGAAACACCGGCTGGGGAAAGGCGGTTGAACGCGAGAGGTTCTCGGTCAGAACGTGGGTCAGGTCGGTCCACGGGCCGTTGCCCCCGGTCTCTCCGGTGGGCTCGGGCAAGGGTAGCCAGCCTTTCCAGGCGCGTGTAATGGGGGCAATGTGGTCACACATGGATAGCTCCTGGCGTCAATCGAGCGTCACTCGGGCATCACTCAGGCGTGATGCCTGCGTTGCGGATATGGGTCGACCAACGCTCAAGCTCGGTTTCCAAGAACCTGGCGAGCTGGGCCGGTGTGCTGCTCATGGCGTCGATACCCGCCGATCCCAGCTGCTGGCGCACCTCCGGCAGGGCCATGACCTTCACCAGTTCTGCATTGAGGCGGTCACGCACGGCAGCCGGCGTGCCGGCGGGCAGCAGTGCGGCGTACCAGGCCGACAACTCGTAGCCGGCCATACCCGCCTCGATCATGGTGGGCAGCTGCGGCGCGATGGGGGTGCGCTTGGCCGTGGTGACGGCCAGGGCGCGGACACGACCCGCCTCGATCAGGGGCAGGGACGGACCCGGGTCAATCACCATCATCTGGATCTCGCCAGCGATGACCGCCTGGAGCGCCAAGGGGTTGCTCTTGTACGGGACCAGCAAGACATCGGACTTGCTCTGGGTCTTGAAAAGCTCGGCGGTCACCTGCGCGCCACCCGTGCCATAGCCAATGGACAGCTTGCCGGGGTTGGCACGCATGTGCGCCTGCAACTCGGCGACGGTTTTGGCCGGCACAGCCGGGTGGACGACCAGAATCAGGGGAATGGTGCCCAGCATGGTCACCGGCTCGAAGTCCTTGATCGGCTCGTAGGGCAGCTTCTTGAACATCCCCGCATTCGAGGCCTGCGTGGTTTGCGTGGCGATGAAGACCGTGTAGCCATCGGGTGTGGCGCGCGCCACCGCGGCAGCCGCGATGGCCCCGCTGGCGCCGACTCGGTTCTCGACGATGACCGGCTGCTTGATGGCCTCGGACAGCTTCTGTCCTACCAGGCGCGCGACGATGTCCGTGCCACTTCCCGCTGCGAAGGGCACGATGAAGCGCACGGGACGGTCCGGCCACTGCTGGGCCTGTGCGGTCGACAGGGCGGTTGCGGCGAGGAGGCCCAGGAGGGCGCGGCGTGACCAGTGCAGGGGGTTCTGTGACATGTGAACTTCCTTTCAGGGTGAATGGGCAGGAACGGTGGCAGCGAAGAGCGGGCCTTGCCAGCCCGGGCCGGCGTCGGCCAGGGCGTTGCACAAGCTGGCCAGGTGTTGGGCTTGTTGATCCCCGAGCACCGGTGTCGCCATCGCGAGCAGCTTGGCCTGGAGCTCCGGGTCGGTCAGGGGCCGATCGCGACTTCCGCGTGCGTGAGGGACATGCATCGCCAGCACACGGCCCGACCGCAGGTGCACCTGCACGCGTGCCTCATCGCGTGCCAGGTCCTCTCGGGGCAGCGCCTCGATGCGATCGCGCAAGGCGGTGATGTCGGGGTGATGCAGGGCAGTCTCGCTGGCTTCGGCGATGCCGGCGCGCCCACAGGTCAAAGCGGCCGCCGCCCAGTGGTAAACGCTGGCATTGCAGGCCAGTGCGTGCGCGGGATGGCGGGTCCCGGTGAGTTTGAGCACCAGCGGGTGAACCTCCAGGCTCACCCGGTCAATCGATTCGCCCGATAACTGTGGCAGCAGCGCCAGGCAGCCGTCGATGACCGGATGGATCACCACCCCACAGGGATAGGGCTTGTAGGACAGCTCGTCGAGTTCAAAGCTCACCCCCAGGCCCTGCAACATGAGTACGCTGTTCGAACCCGGTGCGAGTGTGGCCAGCACCCCGTTGGGATGCTCCAGTACCCGCTCAGGGCCGTCAAACCCCTGGCGTGCCAGCAGGGCCGATTCCAGGCCGGCCCGGGCACTGAGGGCTGGCACCAGACCGGCGGCCATGGTGGTGTGGGTGGCGCGCAGTCCACCCGCCTGCGAAGCCGCGGTGCCCATGGCCCATAGCGTGCGCTGGACATCGAGCCCCAGCACGCGCGCGCAAGCGGCCGCAGCGCCGATGCCCCCGGCGATTCCCGTCATGAACAAACCCAGGTGGGGTTGCGCGGGCGGGCTGGTGAGCGCCAGTGCCACGCGGCAGGACACTTCGATGCCGATGCCCAGAGCGGTCAAGAACCCCTGGCCATCGACCTGGAGGCGAGTGTCGTGTTCGAGCAGGGCCGCCAGCGCCGCAGCGACCGGCCCGGTGGGATGAATCACGCTGGCCAGGTGGGTGTCATCGAAGGTCTGAATGCTCGATTGCAGGCAATTGACCAAGGCGGCGTGCAGGGGATCTAGCCGTACCTGCTGGCCGTGAACCGTGGCTGTTCGGCGACCGCTGAACTCGTCGGCCACTGCGAGCGCATGCACGGACGCCGGGTCCTTGCTGGCCCCCAGCGTGCAGCCGACATAGTTGCTGAACGCGCGGCGTGCCTGCTGCAGGGTCTGCGGAGGCAAGCACGAAAGGCCCTGGGCAAACTCGGCCAGCGCGCGGGTGGGGTCTTCACGCATCACGCAGCGCCGCCTCCTGGCGGTCGATGAAGCGGCGGGTGGCGGCGGCGGCTTCGTCTGGCGCGGTGGCAGCCACATGGAAAGAGTCGTTCGGAATGACCAGCAGTTCCGAATGGGGGATGGTGCTTTGCCAGGCCCGGGTGGACTCGAGCCCGGTCAGGTTTTGCGCTGCGTTGTTCGGGTCACCCGTGATCACCACCAGTGTGGGGCAGGCAATTCGGGGCAGCACCGGCCGGATATCGATCTGCTGAAGATGGTCCATGAAGCCCGCCTGGGTCGAGACCGGGGTTTTCTCCATCATCTGTGCCCACCATTCCTGGGCCTCGGCCGGCATCACGGTGCCCAGCCGGGTTTTCATGGTCCGCCGAACCCAATGGCCGACGCCATGCTCGTCGATCTCGCGCGATGAATAGTCGGGGTTGGCTGCCACCACGGGCGTGCCGAGCACCGACAGGCTCCGCAGCGGCTTGGGTTGCCGGCTGGCGAACTGCAAGGCCATCGTGCCGCCCACCTTGGCCGCTACCAGGTGAAACGAGTCGATGCCCAGGGCCTGCGTCAGCGCCAGCAGATCGTCGCCGACCTGATCGAGCCTCCAGGGGTAGTGACGTGGCATGGCGCTCGACCGGCCAAAGCCTCGCATGTCAAAGCGCAGCACCCGGTAGTGGCGGGCCAGGTACGGGATCCAGCCATACCAGGCATCGCTGCTCTCGGCCACGCCGTGCATCAGCACGACCCAGGGCGCCTTCGTCCAAGGGTCGGTGAAATCATCGATGTGATACCAGGTCTGCAGATCCGGCGCGGTCTGGACGACGGGCATCAGTGCGTCTCCTGCCCCATACCGCCCAATTCCTCCATCAGCCGGTAGATCATGGTCATGTCAGAGCGCGGACCGAAACGCCGCTCGGCCTGGGCCCACAACTGCGCCACATTGCTCACGGCAAAGCTCGGGGTGTCTTCGGCCATGGCCTCTTGCAGGTAAAGCTGCAGGTCCTTGCCGCCGATTTCCATCGGGCCGCCATAGTCGAAGGTGCGCGGCAGGATGGCGCGGGGGAATTTGTCGACCGTGGCCGAATTGCGACCGGTGCTGGCGTTGATCACATCGATCATCGCTGCCGGATCCAGGCCGGCCTTCTGGCCCATGGCCACAGCCTCGCAGGCCACCACCAGCCCGACGATCGAAATGGCGTTGTTGGCAATCTTGCACACCTGGGCCTGACCCGCTTGGTGACCCACCACGAAGATATGGCTGGCCACCGCTTCGAGGCAAGGTCGCACGCGCGCCACCAGCGTCTCGGGCCCGGCCACGATGGCCGACAAGTCTCCGCGGACCGCCTTGGCCACCCCGCCGCTGATCGGGCAGTCGAGCAGCTCAATGTCATCGCCACTGGCCTGTGCGATCTGGGCCAGCGCGCTACGCCCGACGGTGGACATCTCCACCAGAACGCGGCAGGCCTTGCTACCGCGCAGCTCCGCGGCCACCGCGATGCTGACCTCTGGCCGCGGCAGGCAGCAAAACACGATCTGCGCCTGCTCGCCCACGTCGCGCGCCGAGGTGCCCGCGCGTGCCCCCTTGGACACCAGGGTCTGCACCGCATCAGCCGCGATATCGAACACCACGATCGGGTAGCCCGCTTGCGCGAGTCGGGCGGCCATCGGGCCACCCATATTGCCCAGCCCGATGAAGCCCAGCGTGGGCAGAGGGACAGACGGCGTGTTCATGATCAGTCGTCCAGCAGGATGCGACCGGCGCGTGTCAGCACCTGGCCGTCCACGGAAATCTCCGGGTAGCGGATCACGCCCTCCAAGCGCAGCTTGGCGTGGCAAGTGCCGCCCAGCACGATGGTGTCGCCCACACCAATGTGCGAGGTGGCATACATCTTTTTGTCGGTGCGCATGGAGCCGGTGGGCACCACGTTCTTGTTCAGGCCGATCGATACTTCGGCAGGGCAGTTGTAGCTGCCGATGTCGCCTGCGCGCTCGAGCAGTTGGCGCCAGATCTGGGCTTGGTAGCCGCCCTCGATTTTCGTGACCATGCCTTTTTCGACGGTCAGGATCATGGGCTCCTTGAGGGCGCCGACCGAGTGCGCGGTCAGGTCAAAAACCACCCGCCCTTCACCCGTGCCCTCGACCGGGCAGACATGGGCCTCGCCATCCGGGAAGGCGCAGCCGCCGCCCTTGCCCGGGTGCAGTGCCAGCGGCATGCCGGCGATCGAGCGGCCTGGACGGCCGGTGATGTCGACCGTCAAATCAGTGCCGTTCGGGCAGGTCACGCGGACCGTTTTGCCTTTGGAATAGACCTCTGCGATCTTCAGTCCCAGGCGGTTCATGGCTTCGTAGTCGGCCCAGGCGGGACCGCCCGGCTTGAGCATGTCCACCGTGAGTTCTTCCATGAGGATGAACTTCTTGCCAGCGTCTACCAGGTCTTCGGTGATCTTGGCGTGGGCCATCGCCGTGCTGGTGAGGTAGATCACCAGGTCGACCTTCGGGTCGAGGGCCGCCTGCATGGCGGGCGATGCCGGGTTGGCGGCATGGTGCGCACGCGGCGTCATGATGGTCACCACAGGCTCCATGTCCAGGCCGTTGGCGGCAGTCGCCAGGCCCTGCCACAGCAGCGGGTCCATCTGCGTGTCGGTCATGATCAGGATCGTGTCGCCGGCTTTGGCGTTCAGACGCAGCGGTGTCTGGAAGACCTTGGCGATTTCGATCAGCTTCTGGGACATGGTGACTCCTAGGAAAAATGAGAGGGTTATTTGGGTGCCGACAGGCCGGGCAGGTCCCGCGTGCGGTTGTATTCTTCGCGCGAACTGGTGGCGCCCACGTGCAGACCACAGTCGATGATGACGTGGGTTCCGGTGCAGGCACTGGACATGGGGGAGCAGAAAAACAGGATCGGGGCGGCCACTTCCTCGGGCTGGACCCAGCGGCCCAAGGGCACTTCACGCGGCACGCGCTCGAGGGTCTCTTGCGATATCTTGGCCTTCATTTGCGGCGTGAGAACCGGGCCCGGCAGCACCGCATTGACGCGGATGTTGTCGGGCGCAAGCTCAAAGGCCGCGTGGCGCGTGAGCCCCAGCACGCCGGCTTTGGAGGAGGTGTAGCTCACACCATTGTTCATCGACATGCGCAGGCCGGCCAGCGAAGCCACGGTGACGATGGCACCGCCGCCGCGTGCGCGCAGCGCTGACGCGCCGGCCTTGATCGAATGGAAGGGGCCGGTGAGGTTCAGGTCGACGATGGCATGCCAATCCGCCGGCGTCATTGTGGCCAGGGTCTGACGCGATCCGCCGCCGGCCACGTTGACGATGAAGTCGACACCGCCGAAGGCCGCCTGGGTTTTCTCGATGGCGGCCGCAAAGGCGTCGTAGTCACGCACATCAAATCCGCCCGAGATCGTGTGCCCGCCCTCATCGGCGATTTGCTGGGCGACGCGTTGCGCGCCTTCGGCATCGCGGTCAAACAGCGCGACCTGCACGCCCGCTTGCGCGAAGAGCCGCGCGGTGGCCGAGCCGATGCCGCCGGCTGCGCCGGTGACGAGCGCCACCTTGCCTTTGATTCCGTAATCCATCTTTACCTTTCAGCGGCGCGAAGCGCCAGAGCGCACCTGCACGCCGGCATCGGCCTCCAGATGACAAATGACACGGCTGTAGTCGGCGTCAAAGCCGCTGCGGTCCACGGCCGTCTGCCAGGCGGCTAAGGCCGCAGGCACCACCGATTGCGGTACGCCGGCGGCAGAGGCTTCTTGCAGGTACAGCGACAGGTCCTTGAGCATCAAGCCCATGGGACCGCCGTAGTCGAAGCTGCCCGGCAGGATGGCGCCGGGAAACTTGTCGATCGTTGCAGCATTGCGGCCCGAGCCGGCGTTGATGGCCGCCAGCAAGGTGTCGGCATCCAGACCGGCCTTGATGCCCACCACCGTGGCCTCGCAGGCAGCAACCATGCCGGCCGCGGAAATCGCGTTGTTCACCAGCTTGCACACCTGGGCCAGGCCTGGCACCGCACCGACATCAAAACGCTTGCCGGCAATCGTCTCGAGCAGGGGCAGCACACGGGCCATGGCGCTGGGGCTTGCCGCGTGCATCACCGACAGCGTGCCCGCTGCCGCCCCACGCGGGCCGCCGCTGACGGGGGCGTCGACCAATTCCACCCCCTGTGAAGCCAAAAGCGCAGCCACTGACCGCACGGCCGCGGGCCCGACAGTGGAAGTCTCCACCACCACCTTGAGGCATTGCCCGCCTTGGAGCGCCCCGACAACGGTGTGTGTGGCCTCGACAGAGGGCAGCGACATGAACACCACCGGTGTCGTGCGCGCGAGGGTGGCCAGGTCGGGCGCCACCTGCGCACCGGCTTGCTCCAGCGGACGGATGGCCTGCGGATTCAGGTCGTACACCATCAGTTTGTGACCGGCGGCCAGAAGGCGCTGTGCGATCGCTGCGCCCATTTGCCCTAAGCCGACAAAACCGATAATGTCCTCTTGCATTTTTCGTTAAACGGAATTAAGTTCTGATTGAAGGAATATTATCCGTCACAAAATATGGCTGTCAACGCGCGTAATCCATGACGAAGAACCGATCTACTGAGAGCACGACATCCTCGGGAACCGTGGCCCGCATCGCCCTCTTGCTGCGTGTCCTCGCCGAAACCGAGGGCGATGCGAGTCTGAGTGAAGTTGCCGAGCGGATGAAGCTCCCCGCCTCGACCATCCACCGCCTCTTGCACCTGCTCATGGCCGAAGGTTTTGTCGAGCGCGGGCAAACGCCCCGTACTTATCGGGCCGGCCTCGAGTTCCTGCGCGTCGGAGGCCTGGTGGCTTCGCGTACCGACCTGGTGACGGTGGCCCGCAAATTCATGCAAGGCGTTGTTGATGCGTGCGACGAGACCTGCGTGCTGTCCGTTTATGTGGCGCGCACCCGCCACGCGATGGTCACCAAGGTGATCTACGGTAGCCATCCCTTGCGTTACGAGGCAGCGCTTTATCAGCCCAGTTCGCTGGTGTGGGGCGCGACCGGGCGCGGCATCCTGGCCTTCCTGCCGGATGAAGTTCGCCGGGACATCATTGCGGCCGAGGGGCCCTCGCCGGCCGACTCGCGCAAGGCGGTCAAGCCCGTGCAGGTGGAGCGTGAGTTGGCTGCGATTCGCCAGCAAGGCTATGCACTCACCCGGGGCCAGAAAATCCCGGGCGCTGTCGGCATGGCCGCGCCAGTGTTTGATCGACATGGCGCGGTGGCGGCGCTGTGCCTGACCATTCCCGAGGCGCGTTTTCAGGCTACCACCGAGGCCCGCCTCGCGCGCACCCTGTTGCAGCAAGCCGAGCAGTTCAGCACCGCGCTCGGCTGGCTCGGTGACGCCAGCACGCCCGCCTGGGCCGCCCCCTTGAAGGGTGTGCGCCGCTAGGGTTCAGGCCAGGGCAGCGTCCACCCAGCCGAGCAGCTGCTCGGCCAGCGCCGTTTCCTGCTCGGGCACGCACGCAAAGAGCTTCTCTCGCAGCTGCGCATCGTTCAGGGGCAGCTCGGCGTGGCCCCGTGCGAAGCGGATGGGGCCGCTGGAGAGCGTCCGGCCGTCTTTGAGTTGCACGGTCACTTCGTCGTTCAAGGCAAACGAGGGCTCGAGCGGACAGCTCGTGTCCGTGGTGTGGGTGTGCACGCGCGGCATGAGTGCGGTCACCCTTGGGTCGACCATTGCCGCCTGCGACACTTCGCGCAGCCCGAGGTGCCCGTGTACCAGTGCGGTGGCCACCACGAATTCAAGGCTAAAGCGGGCTTCAGCCAAACTGGCCGGCCTGTGGTGACGCAAGACGCCGGCGGTGGTGGCGCTGATCGTCGCATCAACCGACGCGATGTCTGCGATCTGCAGGCCGTGTGCGTGGCGCAGGTCCAGCACGCCGTCGGCCACGCGGTGTGCGGCGTAGCAGACCGGATATTTCTTGATGCCGGGGCGTAGGCGCAGCAGCGTGGCTTCAAACCCTGCCTCGGGTGGCGATTGCAGGTCGACATCCTGCGGGCCCACCAGCGCTGCCAGCAGACCGGCCCGGCCATCGAGAGCATCGGCTGACGCGTCCATGCCCAACTCGGCAAAGTCGACAGCGACCATCCCCGCCTCCGCCGCCCGGCCAATGTGCAAGGGCTTGGTCATGGAGCCAAAGTTAGCCACCACACCGCTGGCCAGGCTGGCTGCGATGCCCAGGGCATGGGCCGTCTGCGTGGGGTTCAAGCGGCGTGCGCTGGCTATCGCCGCTGCCACGGCCAGCGTGCCAAAAATCGCGGTGGGATGCCAGCCGCGCGCGTGCATGCTGCACTTCATGCGTCGCTGCAGATCCCCCCAGACCGCATAGCCCTTGGCATAGGCCTCGCACAGGTCCGCGCCAGACAAGCCCGCACGCTCGTGCTCGGCGATCAAGGCCGGCACCAGCACCACGCTCGGGTGTCCTGCCAGGCCTACGTCGTCATAGTCCAGCGCGTGGCCTGCCACGCCATTGACGAGCGCAGCCTGAGGGGCCGGCGCCCGGTGCGCGCCAAAAAGGAGGCGCGATGGACCTGATGGTGCAGGGCCACGCGTTGCCCACTGCAATACTTTGACCGTGGCCGGATCATCGCGCCCGGCCAGGATGCAGGCCACGGTATCGATGATGGCGGTGCGCACGATGCCCTTTAGCGCATCGGCTTCGCCGGCGGTGTAGCCCTCGTGCCATCGGCTGGCGCAGCGCTCGGCCAGGGACCGAGACAATGAGCTCATTCGGGCTGCAGTCCCAGGTCGCGGACGATGGGCCCCCAGACGGCGTACTCACGCTGCACCATGGCGGCGACCTGCGGCCCGGTGGCCGACACGATGTCGTAGCCGGCCTTCTGGAAGGCCTCGCGCAGCGACGCATCGGCCAGGGCGCGCGTGTTGGCGGCCGCCAGCTTGGCCACCACATCGGCCGGCGTCGCCGCCGGCACGAACAGCGCGAAGCGAATACTGGAATCGACGCCGCGATAACCGAGCTCGGCGACGCTGGGCACATTGGGTAGCAGTGCGGTGCGCTTTTCGGTCATCACCGCCAGCGCGCGCAGTTTGTTGCCTTGCAGCAGCGGCAACATGGAGCTCAGGCTGTAAGCCCCCAGGTCAGTCTGGTTGGCCAGCAGGTCATTCACCGCGGGGGCGGTGCCCTTGTAGTTGATGTGCTGTAACTTGACGCCGGCAATCCGGGCCATCTGCTCCATGGCCAGGTGCTGGGGCGACCCTACGCCTGCGGTCCCGTAGTTCAAGGGCTTGTCCGGCCTTTCTTTGGCCTTGCGCACGAAGTCGTCGAGCGTTTGCAGGGGGCTGGCCGGATGGACCACGATCACATTGGCCGACTCCGCCACGGCCCCGACGGCCTGCAGGTCCTTGAGCGGGTCATAGGTGAGCTTCTGGAAGATGTGCGGAAACATCCCGATGATCGTTCCCTGCATCAGCAGGGTGTAGCCATCGGCCGCAGACTTGGCGACATGGTCGTTGCCGATATTGCCTGTGGCACCCGGGCGGTTGTCGATGACGATGGTCTGATTGAGCACAGGGCGCAGGCGCTCTCCCAGCATCCGCGCCAGTACGTCGGTGCCGCCGCCAGGCGGGAAGGGCACCACCAGGCGCACGTTTCGGTTGGGGAAATCTGCCTGGGCCATGCCAGCCAGGGGAACGAGGGAGGCGCCCAGGGCGATCAGGGCATCGCGTCGATCAATGCGGGTCATGCGTCACACCTTTACTGTTGCGGAATGCGGGCGGCTCGGACGAGGTCGGCCACGATTTTTTGCTGCTCGCCCACCAGGCGACCGAAATCGGAATCGACCACCATGGCGGGGATCAGGCCACCTTGCATAAAGCGATCGCGGATCTCGGCTTGGCCCATCACGCTTTGCAAGGCGCGGTTGATCTGCATGACCACCTCGCGCGGCGTGCCGGCCGGGGCGTAAAAGCCAATCCAGGCGGGGAAGTCCAGTCCGTCGAAGCCGGCCTCTTGGCCGGTGGGCACATCGGGCATGAGCGGCGTGCGCTGCGGCGTGAGCACCGCCAGGGCCCGCAGCTTGCCGGCCTTGACCTGGGGCGCTGCGTTGGAGATGGAGTCGAACATCAGCTGCACCTGGCCTGAAAGCAGGTCGGTGGCGGCGGGCACAGCGCCTTTGTAGGGCACATGCAAAAGTTCGACCCCTGTGCGATAGGCAAACAGCTCACCGCTCAAATGCAAGATGGTGCCCAAGCCCGATGAGGCGTAGGCCACTTTGCCGGGGTTGGCTTTGGCGTAGGCCACCAACTGCGACAGAGACTGCACTGGCACCGAGGGGTGTACCACCACCGCGGTCGGGCCATAGGCTGCCAGCGCCAGCGGCGCGAAATCTTTCTGCGCGTCATAAGGCATTTGCTTGCGCAGTGCCGGCGCGATCACGTGGGTGGAGGCAGAGGTGACCAGCAGGGTGTAGCCATCGGCGGGCGCGCGGGCCACCGCTTCTGCGCCGACCGCGCCCCCGGCGCCGGCCCGGCTCTCCACCACCACCGGCTGGCCCCAGGTCTCCTGCAGCTTTTGCGCCACCAGGCGCCCGACCAGATCCACCGGCGAACCGGGTGGAAACGGGTTGATCATTTTGATGGCGCGCGAGGGGTAAGCCCCCTGTGACCATACAGGGCCGCACAACGCACCCGCGGCGAGCGCCGCGAGATTTCTCCGGTTGATGTTCATGGTTGGAGCTCCTAGGGGAAACGAATTCGGATCCGGAAACATCCTACAGCGTTCTGTTAAACGGTGAAATATTCCGATTAGCGGATTTCTGGGGCAGGCTTGGCGCAGACCAATTCCTTGCACGGCCCTGCGATAGGCAAGCAAAAAGTCCGCTACGGAAGCACAGCGGGCCTTTGTGGCAGCGTGAGTCGCTCTCACAGTTCATTCAACGACATGACGCCGGTCGAATTCGCCCGCAATTTCAAGGAGTTGGAGCCTGCATGGTGGCTCTTGGAACTGACGCCAAAGCGCCGCCCGGCGCTCAGTGTTTGAGGATCTTGGAGAGAAACTGCTGCGCGCGCGCAGAGCGGGTGGTGGAGAAGAAGTCGTCCTTTGAGCAATCTTCGACGATCTGGCCCTCGTCC
>JACCED010567575.1_pt1 | contig 18672 bp, 20 predicted proteins | sample 7455021 | NCBI WGS metagenome assembly JACCED01 (sample SAMN15323456, study PRJNA562643) | freshwater metagenome | isolation source: river surface water | place: USA:Blue River Watershed | collected 2017-08-19 | reverse complement strand
GTCGGCTAGTTAATTCAGCAAAACTAGAGCGAGGCTGTAATCAAATCAACAATCTCGTCTACGGATTGAGAATTCTCAATAGTTCGCCCCTGTTCAGATTGTTCTAACGGTTCTAGGGCTTCAAATTGCGAATCAAGTAATGTGATTGGCATAAAGTGTTCAGATCTAGTGCGCAATCGATCGTGTATGAGACCTCTCGAGCCAGTTAAGTGAATAAATTGCACATTAGGCGTGCGGGCGCGAATCTGATCACGATAACTTCGTTTGAGTGCTGAGCAGGTAATAATAAGGTGATCGCGCTTCAACAACTCGTCACCCACCGATCGTAGCCAAGGCTCTCGGTCAAAATCATCTAAAGGAATCCCCGAATTCATCTTTTTCTTATTTGATTCAGGGTGTAAATCATCTCCATCGATGAATTCAACTTCGAGACATTGTGCTAAGGCCCTACCAACTGTGGTCTTGCCGGAGCCAGTAACACCCATCAGAACAATTTTCATATCTATTGCCAATCAGTGCGATCGGAAAACCTATCTAATTACTCGTGCCGAACCACCTGAAGCAAGTTTTTCAACTTCACTCTTTGAAGCCATTGATGTATCGCCCGGAGTTGTCATCGCAAGCGCACCATGGGCTTGACCGAGTTTTAGACTCTCGTGCAGGCTCTTTCCTTCAAGAAGTCCATAAATCAAACCTGAGGCAAAGCTATCTCCGCCACCCACGCGATCAAAGATCTCTAAGTTGAGAAGGCTTGGAACTTCGAAGAATCCTTCCTCGCGCGACCACGCGATGGCTCCCCAATCATTATCGGAGGCAGAATTCACCTTTCGAAGTGTTGTCGCGATGACGTGAAGATTTGGATATGCGGCCGCAACTTGCTCGACCATCTCTTTAAAGGGCTCAGTCGAAAGATTTGAATAGTTGCTATCAAGGCCCTTAACTTCAAAACCAAGAGATTCGGTGAAATCTTCTTCGTTGCCAATCATCACATCAACCAATGAGGCCAACTTCTTATTAACCTTCTGGGCAGTTGCTTTACCGCCAAGGCCATCCCAGAGGCTCGGGCGAAAGTTCAGGTCGTAAGAGATGATAGTTCCATATTTGCGAGCGGCTACCATCGCAGATTCCATTACTTCTGGCGTAGTTTCAGAGAGGCCGGCAAAAATGCCGCCGGTATGTAACCACCTAGTCCCCTGTTTCCCAAAAATTTCGTCCCAATTGAAGTCAGTGCTCTTCAACTGCGAGGAAGCGGTATTCCCTCGATCTGAAACTCCTAGCGCTCCGCGCACGCCAAATCCGCGTTCAGTAAAATTCAAACCATTGCGCACCGAACGTCCGATGCTGTCTCCCTTGATCCACTTAATATGAGAAGTTCCGACACCTCCCATCAAGATGAGATCATTGATCAACTTACCTACCTCGTTGTCAGCAAGTCCTGTGAGAATTGAAGTCTTTAATCCAAAACATTTGGCCAAGCCGCGGGCAACGTTGTACTCACCGCCACCTTCCCAGGCCGAGAAATTCCGTGTGGTGCGTATTCGGAGATCACCTGGATCAAGGCGCAACATAACTTCACCTAAGGAGAGCGCGTCGAATTCAACTTCATTCTTTGGACGAATCTTCATTACGCCTCCTCATTAAACGAAAGCTGCTTGACTGCAGTGAGCACTGCCTCCTCGACGATTCTGGGGTCGCTCATGTCGAGATCGCCCCCAAACATCCAGCTTCCACCAACTGCAGCGATAAAAGGCTTGGCTAGATAGTCATTTACATTTTTGCCGTTAATTCCCCCCGTTGGGATGAACTTCACCTGAGGAAACACGGGTGAAAGCGCACTCAAGGTCGAGAGACCGCCTAATTGCTCTGCGGGAAAGAACTTCAGAAGATTGTATCCGTCAGCAATGGCACACATAATCTCCGTAGGAGTTGCAACTCCAGGAAGATAAAAAATTTTTAGGTCTTGGGCTACTTTCCCTATCTCACTTAAATAACCAGGTGACACAGCAAAAACCGCTCCTGCATCTGCAGCACGTCTTAGATCATCTTCATTCTTAACCGAACCCACGCCCACAACGAGTTCGGAGTATTGAGCAAACTTCTCAAGTGCCTGAAAACTTATATCTGTGCGAAGTGTAACCTCAATATTGTTGATTCCAGATTTAATGACTGCCCATGCTATTGCATCAATATGGTCAAGGCTCTTTACGGTAAGGACAGGAACGATCCTTTGAGGCGCAATCTCGCTTATTGATGCAGGTGTTGTGCGTAGATGTATCGTCATACTAGGCGCAATCGGGGGCGTGCAGTGGTTGCACGGGCTATTAATTCAGGTTCAAAAACTATGTTTTTATGGGTGTGATTATCAGATGATGTGATTTCTTCAATTAAAAACTTGGCCGCCTGTCGTCCGAGTTGTTCTACAGGTTGAGAAACTGTCGAAAGTGGAAGTATTGATGATGAGATTGAAGAAATGCCATCGTATCCAAGAACTGAAACATCGTCGGGGGTCTTAATTCCGCGTGCGCTCAACCCACAAATAACACCAATTGCCGTGTAATCGTTTGCACAAAAAACTGCGGTTGGTTGAGTATCTAATTCTAAAATCTTCTCAACCGCTGACTCTCCTTGTGCGGCGTTAATTTTAGAAATACAGACCATTTTTAGCTGCATCCCGAGTCGCTCCGCGGCCGCAACTACCCCTGCCTCTCGCGCAACTATCTGAGGGAATCGATCTGTAAGAGTGACCCAGGCGATGCTTCGGTGTCCCAAATCGTATAAATGCTGAACGCCAATTTCACCACCACGGTGATGATTACCCGAGATTGAACACATATCTCTTGCGGACTGCGATGGACCATGCAAAACCACCGGAATATCTCGTGCAGCTAATTTGTCAAGATACTTATCTCGTTGATCTATCGGAGAGACGAGCACGCCTGCGGTATTGCGCTCGAGCAATAGTGAGGCATAAAACTCCTGCATCTCTTTATCTTCATCCATACTGCAAATCAAAACACCGTATCCAGTCGCAGCTGCCTCGGCCTGAAAACCATTAGACATGTCGACATAAAATGGATTTGTCAACGTTGGAATCATAATTCCCAGTGTTTTGAATGCAACCGATGCGCTCTTAAATTTGGGCAATCCATGAATAAAGTCTGTCTCTTTCAATACTTTTAAAACTGCTTCGCGTTTTGCTGGCGAGACTAATTCAGGATGGTTGATTACATTTGAAACGGTGCCTAGCGAGACTCCAGCACGCCGCGCTACCTGGCGCAGGCTCATATTCATGTGCTGATTGTTCGGCACCTCTCTGAGCACTGTCAATACCCTTACGCTTTCCGGTCAAGCAGATGCATTGGTTCGTAGCCGTAAACGGACTGCCACAAAGAGCAATCTATGATCGACTCGTATCCATGTAGCAGTTTACGTATTTCAGTTGTTGGATGATATTCAGACAACATCTCGAGCGTCTTCTTTGGCGCAGTCGAATCCGGGGCAGCAAAATTGTAAGTACTAGAGCCTTTCGCGCCTTTTTCTAAGACCGTTAAGATTGCCTGAGCTGCATCACGAATATCTAAATACCCCCAGAGAATTTTGGCACCGGTGCGAAGAGTCTCCTGATCTCCATCGCGCATCTTCTTAGCAAGATCACTAATCGCTGCAGCAGAGTTGCAGAATGGGAAACGAAAGCCAACAAATGCAGTCTTACTACGATTGGCCCACATATCTGCAGAACGTTCATTTACTTCTTTGGAAAGTGCATAACTCTCATAGTGATGAAGTGGATGACTCTCATCGAGGGGCACATACTCGGGTGAGGTCCATGGTCCAGACCAAGCCGTTCCGTAGATTGAGAGGCTTGATGCATAAATAACCAGTGGAACTTTCTTCTCAACTGCTGATGCAAATACATGGTAGGTACCCATCACATTGTTATGGAAAACCTTTTCGTCCGAGTCGGTAACTGGACTTGGAATTGAACCCATATGAACAACTGCATCACAACTAAAGTCGAGAGCTGATACAAAATCTGCCGATTCAAGATCTCCAACCGCAAAGTTCTTAGCTGGCGACTGACCGTAATCAATGCGATCGGTCGCCAGTACCTCATGGCCTTTGGCAACAAGTGTTGCCGTAACTTCTCGTCCAATGAGGCCGGCTGCGCCGGTGATCAGAACCTTCATGCGCCTTTTTGTACCGCTTCAATCATCGCTTGAATGTAACCGTTGGCAAATGCGCGACCTCGGTGGCCCCAAGGAGTATCTCCATGGGTGTGTGGCACATGATCGTCAATGAAGAATCCATCAAAGTTGTGCTTGTGATAAATCTTCATGGCTTTGAACATGTCAACGTACCCGGTGTTGACGAACTCTTCGTAGAAGTTAGGCACTTTGCCTGAGACATTGCGAAAATGCACATAGAGAATCTTATTACGTGATGCGAAGTAGTCGATCATCTCGTAGATATCATCCTTCATCTCCGAGAATGTTCCTTGGCAGAATTCAATGCCATTTGAATCACTTGGATAAATCTCGATAAGGCGCTTGTATGACTCAAAACTGCGAAGCAACTGTGGGATACCGCCGAGTGATTCAACCGGTGGATCGCAAGGGTGTATTCCCAAGCGAATCCCCTCTTCTTCCGCAATTGGAGTAATAATTTTGATCCAGTATTCAAGGTTCTGCCACATTTCATCTTCGCTATATTCGCGATCGTGAGTGAGCGGATACTTGGACCCTAAAGCGTGATCATAGGCAGTAGCAAGGGCACCGCCACGAATCTGAGCAGGCGGAGTACGCCAGACATGCGATGGCATCCAGTTGTAACCAAAGATAGGGATACCAGCACGTGCCATGTTACGGACGGTAAAGATCATATTTTCGATCTGTTCGTCACGTCGTGGACCATTTAACATGATGTGGTCATAGAAACTCGTTGGAACGTTTTCAAGAGCCGTTAACTTCATGCCAAACTGCTCAACACGTAGTCTTAATTTTACGAGATCTTGCAACTGCCATTTTCCACCATCGCCGGGGATAAGGGGAGTATTAAAGAGAATATCTGTTGCGCCAAACTGTTGCGCAAATAGGAGATATTCCTCGGATGCTACTTGGAATTGACCGAACCCTGGACGCATTCTCTTTCCCCATTCTCTTTCTTGTTAGCCTTTTACGGCACCGGTTTGTAGGCCTTCAACAATGAAGCGTTGTCCAATAAAGAAAAGAACCAAAATAGGAACTGCTGCAATAGTGGAATAGGCCATAATTAAGCTAATTGGTGTTTCATCTGCAGTCTGCAAGAAGGTAATCGCAACTGGCAATGTACGAAATTCCGGACTTGGATTGAGAACGAGGGCATAAAGATACTCATTCCAGCATGCAGTAAAGGTCAAGATTCCAACTGATGCGATTCCTGGTGCAATAAGCGGTAAAAGGATGTACCAAAGAGCCTGCAGACGAGTCGCTCCATCAATTCGTGCTGCCTCTTCAAGTTCGCCGACAAGATTTCTAAAGAAGCCAATCAGGAGATAAGTACCTAATGGAACAACAAAACTTAGGTAGATAATCATCAAACCATGGAGCGTATCTGAGATATTTAATCTCGAAGCGATAACAGCCAACGGAATAAAAAGAAGTGCGCCTGGTGTCAAAAAGGCGATAATGATTACTCGACCTAGAGTGTCTCTTCCTCGATATTTGAGAATAGTCAGCGAATAAGCCGCAATGACGCTAAAGAAGAGTCCCACTGTCGTTGTGACGATTCCAATCATTAGACTATTACGGAGTGAAACTCTAAATTGCTCACTCTCAATTGCGGCGCGGTAATTCTTAAGGACAAGATCCACTGGAAGAAAGCTAGGATTCATAAACATTGATGACTGTGTGCGGAAAGAAACACTCACCATGTAATAGACAGGAAATAGCACAAAGATCAAGACCGCTGCGACAGCCAGATATAGACCAAATTTAGATGACTTAGATTTTCTCTGCATTATTTATCCTTATTTAATCTCTTCATCACGAAAAATACCAAGATGAAAAGAACGGGTACTAAGGCCAACGCGGCGGCTGCAGATTGGCCAATTTGGAATGATGTGAGGCTCTTATACGCAAAGATCGGCAAAATCGTAGTCGAGCTTCCTGGTCCACCTCCGGTCGTCAGCCAAATCGCTTCGAATGAATTGATTGTCGTGATTGTCGAAATCATAAACACAATCAAGATAACCGGACGTATACCTGGTAGCGAGACGTTTCTAAATCGCTGGAAAGCGTTGCAACCATCTGTTGCGGCCGCTTCATGCAATTCTCTGGGAACAGACTGGAGAGCGGCTAGAAACATGATCGTCCAAAATGGAAAGCCCTTCCAGATCGTTGCAAGAATCACACTTGGCATGGCCCATTCGGGATTGCTCAAGAAGGCAATAGGGGCATCAATTGCTCCTACCTGCATGAGGAAAATATTGAGTGCGCCTACATCTGGGTTATAAATCAATCGCCACACTGCGTAGGCGACAAAGCCAGGCAGGGCGTAAGGCACTAGTACTAGAGCTCGCCATATATTTCGTCCCTTCAATTGCTGCTGAAGCAGAAGCGCAACTGCTAGGCCAAGAAGAAATTTTCCACTTTGGACGGCGGTGACATAGATAAGCGTGTTGATTGATGCTGATCTAAATGTGGGGTCATTGAACAAAAAGGTGTAATTTGCTAGACCAACCCACTCACCCGGTTGACCAACTGTCGAATTAGTAAAACTTGCATAAACTTCATAAAAGAGGGGATAACCAAAAAAGCCAATAAGTACAAAGGTTGCAGGAAAAATTGTCGCATAACCTAAGAGTGAATCATGGAATTTTACTCTCGGACGAATTCGCTTTCGGCTGCTGGTCGTGGCAGACAATTTTCACCTTTTCTTTTTAGTGCTATCAACTTAACTTCTAGTAATTTGAAGAGGAGGGTGAGCGTCATAGAAGCCTATGACGCTCACCCTTTTCCCTCGATTTATTGGAGATTAGTACTTCTTATAGATAGCCGCGCAAGATGCTTGCGCTTCATCAATAGCTTTATCCATACTGACCTTGTCGAATAGATAACGCTGTACCATCTTTGAGATGCCGAAGCCGTTTGTAAATTCTGCAATTGCTGCGTTATTTACATCTGGGTATTTTCCGGTAACTCCAAACATCGCGAGCTCATAGAGACCTGCACGAGCTGGATCAACACTCTTGCGCCAGAAGGTGAAAGGGTTATATCCAGAAAATGATGGGCCGTAAATTGCTGCACGATAGTAAGGCTGCATCTGCGCCTTGTTCATGAGGTAAGTAATCAGATCCTTTGCAAGTTCTGGGTACTTGGTTGTCTTTGAAACAACGCGCAACCAAGCATCACTTGGGGCTACGCGCATCACAGGACCACCTGGGAGAGCAGAGAATCCTGTGTTTTTAGCCAGTGTTGGGTTCTTCTCCCATGTTGCTGAACCATTAAGGAGTGTTGTGTAGACAGAACCTGGGTTAGCAATAAATGCAGTCTTGCCCCCGAGGTACTTGTTGTTATCCCATGCTCCATCAGAGTTAGTGGAGTCTGATGGATAGACGCCCATGTCATAAGCTTTCTTAACGAATGTCAAGAAATCTCTTGTGCCCTTTGAATCCAAAGTACACGTTTTGCCTGCGTTGTCTGCAATGCGTCCACCGTAACCAAGGAGCTGGGCTCCGAAGATTGCCTCAGCGTCACCGACGTTACCGGTGTTAAAGCCCATTCCTCCGCCTGAAGGCATAGCTGCCTTGGCTTGGCTAGCAAGTTCTTCCCATGTCGCAGGAGCCTTCTTGGTCTTCACTAAATCAAGGCGTCGGTTAATGAGGTTTCCGTTGATACCGAATGGAACACCTAGACCCTTAGCAGCATATGCAGAAGAGTTGAAGAAAGTTGCACCTGGATTTAATGCACCGTTCTTCTTAATAAGTGCATCTAATGTGCTTTGGATATTAAGAAGGTTCTTCGTCCCAAGTTGCAGCATTAATCCAGAGCTAGCATCAAATGCATCGGGCATTGTGCCAGCAGCTAGGGCAGCTGTAATTTGAGAGTTAAGGTTATTCTGGTTTACAAGAACAGGATCGGCCTTGATGCCACGAATTTTAGCCCAAGCATTAATCTGTTCGACCGCAAGTTCGTTTGCGACATCAGAGAAGATCAATCCAATCCAATAAGTAAACTTTCCATTGTCCTTCTTGATCTGCGCTATTTCTGCTTTCAGTGCAGCATTTGAAGCACTTGCAGAGTTCGCTGGGATTGTTACCAATCCAGCTGTTAATAGCACTGCAAGAATTGCTGCTATTTTTTTCTTCATAACTCGACCTTTCCTATTTGTATTCTCGAGGGTGGGTATTGCTTAGTAAAAAGTGACAGGTTGAACGTTCAAAAACAAGGGTTTTAATCTCCATGTTTTAACGCGTGGATTGCCTATCTATGGACGCCATGATCCGCCGTCTGGGGTGCGGGCCGTTGTCCATCCCGTTGGCCTGATTGACTGTGTGTTATCGCAAGGGAACTTAGCCGCTAACGCTTCGTCGATATCAATTCCGAGTCCTGGCTTATCGTTTGGATAGACGTACCCACGTCGTAGCTCAGGAGTTCCCGGGAACATTTCGTAGATAATGTCTGTTGGCCCCCACCACTCTTGTACGCCAAAGTTCGCCGAACTCACATCAAGATGGAGATTGGCTGCATGCCCAACTGGAGAAACGTCTCCTGGTCCGTGCCATGCAGTACGAATACCAAATGCTTCACAAAGGTGTGCAAGTTTTTTCGCCGGGGTGATTCCACCGATAGTACTTATGTGGCAGCGAATGAAATCAATCAGACGTTCTGTAATCAACGGTAGCCACTCTTGTGGATGAGTGAACAACTCTCCCATCGCTATCGGGGTTGCCGACTGCGCGCGCATAATTCTGAACCAATCGACAGATTCAGGAGCCAGCGCATCTTCTAAGAAGAAGAGGCGATACGGCTCTAGATTCTTCGAAAGTCGAACTGCTTCAATAGGTGCGAGGCGTTCGTGAACGTCATGTAAAAGTTCAATCTCATTGCCCAAGGCAGAGCGCATATGGTCAAACAAGCGAACAGTGTCACGCATGTATGCGTGCGGATCAAAGTAAGCACCGGGAAGTGCGCCTTCTGGAGAACGAATATCGTGAATTCGACCGCCATACCCGCCCATCTGGCAACGTATATAGAGCAAGCCCTGCTCCATGAACTTACGGACATTCTCTTCAACTTCATTAACAGTTTTGCCATCAGCATGACGGTAAACCGCTGCTGCTTGACGAGTCTTGCCACCAAGTAAGTCATACACAGGCATATTTGCCCGTTTTCCAGCGATATCCCATAACGCCATATCCACGCCGGAGAGCGCGTTATTCAACGCTGGACCATTTCGCCAATATGAGTTAACCATGCAGCTCTGCCAAATATCTTCTATGTTGGCAACATCTTTTCCGATGAGGAAATCTCGGAGGTACTCCTCCACCGCAGTTTTTACCATGAGGTAGCGCTGGGTAAATGTTGCACAACCTAGTCCGTAAAGACCTGGTTCTGAAGTTTCAATTTTGACTACAACTAAATTGATTCCTTCTGGGGCCGTTAGAATTACTTTGACATCGCGAATAGTTATTGGTTTTGACATAACTTGGATTCTAAATGTGGAATATCGAATAGTAAATAGAGGGCAAATAAATGTTTCTTGACTGGCTAGGACTCGAAATTGAACGTTCAGAATAAGTTGACTTGCCTTCTTCAAAATGAACGTTCAAACCTCTAGACTCTCACGAGTTATGGTGCGGCCTAAAAAAATTGAGAACCTCGAAGATATTGAACGACCCCTTTTAACTATCTTCTTTCTTTTTGGATTCAGCGTCATGTCGTGGATACCAAGATTTCCAGAAGTTAAAGCAAATCTGGGGGTAACTAACGGTGATTTTGGAATTTTGCTAAGCATGGGTGGCGCTGGTTCACTCTTAGCGCTCTTCACAGTTGGACATTTTGTCAATCAATTTGGGACCAAGAAATTCTTGCCTTTGAGTTCGGCTGGATTTTGCCTCACAATCGCTGCCATTGTCCATGTTCAAAATGCATGGGTTTTCTTGATCTTAAATATTGCAATTGGCTGCTTTATCTCTGCCTTTCACATATCAATAAATGCCCAATCTCTAGCCGCTCAGGCAGAATTACAAAAGCTTCTTCTTCCAAAGACTGCTGGGACCTGGACTTCTGGCGCACTATGTTCAATTCTCCTCAGTTCATTCTTAGTGACACATGTGGGGCTTGGATTGCACATTGGAATTCTGCAGATTCTCTGTCTAATAGCGATTTATTTGCAGATTTTTAAGATTTCGCCCCATCTCGTCACTCCGTCAGTGGCCCGTGAATCTATCCGCGTAACCCTGAATAAGGTTCGTAAATTCAGGGTTGATCTTTTCTTTGCCATTGTCATGCTCTGTGCAATTCAAATGGAGTTCTCTATGGCAGATTGGGCGACGATCTACGCGCGTGAAAACCTAGGTAGCGAGCCACAATATGCAGCTCTGCCTTATCTAGTCTTCTTAGGTTTTATGAGCTTAGGTCGATTAAATGTCCACCGCATCACGGATAGGCACTCGGAGGTCAAGCTTCTCAAGCTAGGTGCCCTTCTTGGGGGCGGCGGATATTGCGTTGGCGTAACCGTAAGCCATCTCTTGAGGGAGTCTCCTGGGTTAGCCTACACAGCATTTCTACTCTCGTTAGCTTTCAGTGGGCTTGGTTCCTCATTTATGGCGCCAATTTTTATCAATAAAGCTCAAGAGAGATCTTCCGAGAGTTACGCCGTTGTCATCGGTCAGTTGGGAGTGCTAAACAACTCAATGGCTTTTGTGGTCAAAGCTATCATTGCAGGAGTAGCCGAGTTTGCCGGCTTACATGTCGCCCTCTTAATTCCCGGCGTTATGCTGTTTATTATTGTTTTCTTAAGTAAAGCTTTAGAAGACCAAAAAACATAACCTTTTTAGTGAGTGATTTTTACTGTCTGTTTAATTTCTGTCACTTCGTGCGCGCTTAAATTCAATATGCTTCTGCGAGACTTGCCACTTGTCTGCGTGCTTGAAGGCTCGATTGCAAATGTACGAACATTGCCAAACCAAGGAAAACCTTGAGAGTTATTAAACTCAAGCCAGAACCAAGCAAAATCCAAATATTCTGACTCCCATTCCATTTCAAATGAAATGTTTTTCTCAATATTCTTGATTCGGTACCATTTCTTAGGGCCAAAATCAGATAGCCAGCCAAAAACACCAAGCGGTGTTGGGGGTTTTGGTAGATGACTTAGATCCAAAATAGCACCGTTTTCGCCCTTAACAAGTGGCCAATCGTGGGTAGATCCAGATGGTCCATGCGGGCTTACATTTTCCTCATCTAGGTGAAATTTCTGAGCACTTGTCTCGACGGTGACTTCGCCATCAAGTAGAGACCCGCCAAATGCGGGGTGGCTTGAATAATCAAACTCTAAATTCAGTGCACTGAGATTGCTGATTAAATCTTTGATTGTAATTTCGTTCTTCTCGACAGAAATTTCTCTCACAATTCGAATTGGGATAGTAAAGAAATCTAACTCTAGCCGCGCACTGTTTCTCTCAAGATTATTGACTTTCCAGGTAGAGATCGCCGCTTCTCCATGAAATCCCACTGGAGCGCCATGAAGAGTGCGGGGAGGACCGGCAACTGGGCAGATCATCTGCCATCCACCTCTATAACCCTCCATCCAGTGTGCTACAGGTTCCAGAAAGAGACGTCTCTGCTCTTGCGAAATGACAGCCTCGGCGCGATCTGACCAAGGAGTCGATAACAGAACTTCTTGGTTGGTCTCAAGAGTTCTTATCGACAGAATATCTGCGCCGTGTTTAGCATCGATTATCAATTCAAGTTCTGAACTTTGAAGGCGAAGATGGTTCATTCTGACTCCCTAAATCCTGATACTGCCACTCCTCTGGTAGAGGTAGATAAAGTAAATAAAGATCCCGCCAACGGCTGCTTGGCCAAATCACTCTCTGATATCCCAGCCCTTGCAGATGTAATAAAGAGAGTTCCATCGGAACCAAAGGCGCAACTCGATGGTTGAGATACTGGAAAGAGGTGTTCTTCGAGGATTTTCCCTTGAGGTGAGATTTTCGTGACTCGGCTTCCGCCCCAAACAGCTAGCCAGATGCACCCGTCGACATCGACTGCCAAACCATCTGGTAGTCCAGTTTCGATAGAGATGAGTTCTCGAAAATTGGGCACGAAATCGTCGGCCAAATCAAAAGTGCTTACATAGACTTTCTTTGTAATACTGTCTGCTAAGTACATCAATGAATTCTCTTCGTTCCAGCCGATGCCGTTGGGAAGAGTGAGCTGCTCCGCCATTACTCGGTTTTGATTTCCACCCTCCCAACAATGTAGTTTTCCTTTATTCGATTGAAAACTCATTTCACAACTTCCGCCCCAGAATCTTCCTCGGGCATCACACTTTGCGTCATTCATTCTGAAATCAGGCTGGGTAAGAAAAGGGTCACGCATCTCTAATTGGCCGTTTCGCCAGATTCCAAAACCATCTTTACAGGCGACTGCAAAACCTTCTTCAGTTTCGTATGGTGCAACCGCTCCTACAGATTTTCCCACTGAAAAACTCTCAGTTTGTAGATTTACAAGATTCGTTCTGTGGATTGCTCCTGCAGGGATATCAATCCAAATCAGTTCATCGCCCGCAAAAATAGGACCCTCGCCAACCTGGGCATCAGAGCGCAGCAGAAGTTCGGGCGTCAAACTCACAATTTGTCCTTTGCAGAGATGATGAGTGTTTCTTTTCTAAAGTGTACTTCTGCTAAGTACAGTTGAAAAGGTCTGAGCCTACCAAGGTTCCTAAATTTCTTACAGTCTGGGTTGCAATTATGGATTACCCCCCTGTCATTTGAACAAACAGAAGCAATCCTTAGGGAAAAACAGCAACAGTCGCACATCGGTGACTAATGGGAATCAGACCCAGCGTGGAATCTGATAATGAAATAGCATGTTCAGACTCACAATAACATCCTTGGTTTTTGTTCGAGCATCTAACGAAATAGTTGCTCTAAATCAGTGTTGTTTTCATTTCACGAAGTAACGATCTTCCCTGCATAGTGTGACAACGAAACCGAGATCGAAACTGTCATCGTTGTTGTTCTGTTTTGACTCAACTGGAAGGAATAGAAGGAACCTGCAGGTAGCGGAAGGGCAAAAACCGTTGGTGTTCCCTTAGTAATCGTAAGACTGCTTGTACTGCCAGTGACACAAGAATTTGGACCGCTGAAATTTACATTGACAGCGCATCGTCTAAATGTTGAAATGTTTGAGTTGGCCGGAAGACCGATCGTTATGGTCAATGTTGAAACCTCGAGAGTTCCATAGTTGTGAACCCAGAAGGTATTCGCGCCGTTTACGACAGAAGTACTCAATTGGACACCCGATGTATTTGCGGTGTTGGCAGAATTCGCAGAAACCCGGATTGTTCCACTTGCAACACTGAGGGAATTTGACGACGAAGCGCTAACTCCGAGTGCGAGAGTTTGTGGCTGGACGAGTGCTATCGCAATAGCACTCGTCACAGCGGCCACAACAGATGTAGCCCCACGGTAAAGCTTCATCCATCACCTCGATCTCTTCACTCTTCAAATCTGCTGACTGGGATTAATTGTTTGTAGTGATTGGAGCCCGTTCTAGAATCACAAACGACCAAGTGAGGGAGGAAGTCAACCCTTGCACTGTGCCTGGCGGAAAGACACCGTTAACTACATTTTCACTGCTGCTTGGAAGTGTTGCCGTCACTCTCAAGCGATTGACCGCACCAGCAAGCGTTGATGGCAATGTAAGTGATTGGGCTGCGGTAATCACTGTTGAAAGCGGTGTAGCTGCCATTACAGCAGTAGAAGTTTCATTACATACTCCTCCAGACGTCCAAGCGATGCTGCAACTGGTGATTGATATTTGTAGCCCCTTTGCTGGGTTAGCTGTCAACGTATTTGACTCAGAAGCTGCAATCTGCAAGGAGGGTGAGATGCCATCCAAATTACCAGTGTTCGTGAGATCGATGAATCGATTGACCACATCGCCAGATCCCATATTTGTTATAGCTCCAGTGAAACCATTGGTGATACCCGGAACAGCTGATGAGGCGAGCTCTAACTTGAGGGTTCCTGAAGTAATCGATCCACCAGATGTATTTGATGCAGTCGCAGTAAAGCTGGCAAAAACGTTGGAGGAGACTAGACCTGCTCCTCCGGCTACCGCTGTTGTTGCAATTGTGACTTTAAACAGAAGGCTCTTGAGGTTCTTCCTTGCGAACATTTCTGGACGATTATTCATTTGATCCCTGCTCTCTCTAGTGTTTCCTTCTCAATCTCCAACGTTTCATGCATATTTTTGAGTATCTCTCGATACTGATCTGACTTGTGCCGCTCTTCGGTGTAGAGCTCTTTATAAACTCGTTCACTCGAAAAATTCGTAACAATTCTCTTTCTAAAGAGAAAGGCAAAGAGCACAAGAATGTTTGCTATCACAAGAAAACTTGTAGCTAGCTGTCGACCTTGAACCGTATTCATGTAGGCCATTGGGTGGCCGACGTAAGGAACCATTGCAATGACCCTGGAGACCTCTCCAGTAGGCGAGACCATGTATGGATCACGATCGGCTGCCGTATTGGCATCGCCTTTAGTAGTTATTCTCAACAGTCCTTTGAGCTCGCGAATCTCATTGATTCGGTGTGAGTAATAAATTCCTGTTACCTGGTTATTTACTGCGATGATGTCGCCAACTTGAAGCTCAGAGGCGCTCACCAATTTGGTGATGTAGAGATCTCCAGCGGCCGCACCAGGTTCCATCGATCCGGTCAAAATTGGCAAGATTCCGAAGCCAAACTTGCTGGTAAGAATCGCTGGAAAAATTGCGAGAGCTAAAACGAGCGCGATGAAGAGCGATTTGCCCACGATCTTGGTTTTCTCGCTATTTGAGCTCATGAGATGAGAGTAGAGAGCCAACCTCTCAGAAACCTCACGGGATATTCGCTTATTCTCTACATTCTCAGGGTTTCCTAATCTTTTGTTGGTTATTGCTTGCCACCCGCTTACTCTAAGAACCTCACAAAGTGCTGGAGAGGCAATCACAAATGGCTCAATTAGAGCGGAGCGTTTTGGTTGTCGATGACAATCAGGACATCAGAAATCTCGTAGGACACTTCCTCGGCTCTGACGGATATCTAGTCTTTACCGCCTCAAATGGTGATGAGGCTCTCGCAATCCTCAACAATAACGTCATTAATCTTGTACTTCTTGATGTGATGATGCCTGGGAAGTCAGGAATCGACGTATTAAAAGAGATTCGCAATGGATCCAATAAGAAAATTAGAGAGATACCAGTAATAATGATTACGGCTAAATCAACCACGGAAGATATTGATGAAGCTCTCTTACACGGAGCAAATTCCTACATCATCAAACCATTTCGCGGCCATCTGATCCGCGAAAAAGTAGAAGCTTTCTTTATCCCAGCAACAAACCAATGAATCGGAGAATAAATGAATAAGGTAATCAGGGTAGTTGTTGCAGTGGCGCTGACTTTTCTAGTGGTGCCTTCCAGTGTGGCCGCACCAGAGAAGAATCCATACGGAGCCCCGGTAGTTGATCCTGCCGGACCGAATGAATCTATCTTTACGGTATCAAAGGGCGCCAAGAAGGCTGACTTTACATTTTCACAATTAAAGAAGATGAAGACAAGTAAGGTGACAATCTTTGAACCATTTATAAAGAAGAATCAGACCTTTACCGTCATCCCGATGAAAGATTTCTTTAAGCGAGTGGGAATATCAGGTAGTGACAGCGTTTCAACCGTTGCACTCAATGATTACATCTTCAAGAGCACTGCTGCGAAATTCATCTCAGCAAATGCTCTGATTGCGATAGAGCGCAATGGTGTTGAAATTCCTTATGACCAAGGTGGGCCAGTTCGCCTGATTTTCGCGAAATCCAGTAGCTGGTCTAAGAATCTTGATGCTTGGAACTGGTCGTTGGCTTCAATTTCCGTGAAGTAAAAGATGGCCAAAGAAATGGACTCTCTACGTATTCATTCAGTTGCTAAATTCCGCATTAGCAAACGTGAATACTTTCTTGGATTGCTTGCTGCCGTTGCCTTGGTTGGTATGGGTGTTTCATCCATTCTGCAATCACAGGCGACGGTTGAACAATCCAAGGTTTTGAGTTCGATTGAATCCCCAGCTGCTTCAATTATCTTCACCCAGCGCGAAACCCTTGCCTACGCCATTCGGTTAGTGCAATGGGGAAATGGTGGGACTTCTCGCAGAACTGTTCAGATCGCCCGAAGTATTTTGGCTCAACGCTTGCAGGTTATTGATACCACCGGCCGTTCAATGGGAAGCCGAGCTACCCGGGAATATTGGGATGCACTCCGCACATCAGATGAAATTCTGGCTTCAGCACCTTCAGGAATTCTCCCTGAGGAATTACATGATCAATACAACGAACAAATCTCCCCGATCATCGATTCGATTTTGGCTCAATCGCGAGCGTTCGTTGTCTCATACCAGCAAAATGTGGATCGTGAGCTATTGCGCAATGCTCAGGAAAATGAATCAAAAAATCGATTGATTCTCGAGTTTTTCTATCTCTTCTTATTTTCTGGAGGTCTATTCCTCTTTCTAAACGTTCGAAAAGTTTTTAGAAACTTTAGAACTGCAGGCGAGATTCTCAATCAGGAGCAAGAAGCGCTTAATAAAACCCTCGACGAATTACAACGCTCTCAGGTCACTGTCTCTGAACTTCAGGACCTTAACGAGGTAAAAAACTCCTTCATCTCAACGGTCAATCATGAACTTCGTACTCCAATTACCTCAATTATCGGTTATATCGAGGTCCTTCGGGATGAAGTTGCTACTGCTGATAAGGCTGAAATCTCACAGTATCTTGAAGTTTTAGATCGAAATGCACAGATTCTTTTACACCTGGTCGAGAGCATGCTCTCATTGAGCAAGATAGATGCAGAAGGTCCGCGTACCTATCAGACAAAGGTCTGGCTCAATGAGGTAGTAGATAATGCAATATTTGCTCTGCGTCCAACGACCGAGAAGAAAAATCTCACTATCGATTTCAGATCAACCAGTGAGGACCTTGTTTTGGGTGACGCAGGCCAGCTTAACCAGGTCGTAATCAATCTCCTGGGCAACGCAATCAAATTCAGTCATCCGAACACATCAGTGGAGATCCTCCTCGATGAATTCCTCGATGAGGATGGTCGAGAGATTGTCAGGCTTGCGATCACCGATCATGGAATCGGAATTCCGGCAGCAGATCTAGATCACCTCTTTACTCGATTTTTCCGAGCAGCCAATGCCAATTCGGGGCAATACCCCGGTACGGGCCTTGGTCTATCGATTGTGCAACGTGTCATCGAACACCATGGCGGCAGCATTAGGGTCCGATCCATTGAAGGAGAAGGATCAACCTTCACCATTGAGATTCCGCGTTTGGTTTCGAGCGAAGAGTTTATGACCTTAAAGCGTCGAACAGATGTACTTAACCGCGCCATAGAATCCCTAGAGAAAGCAACGATCACCGATATTAAGGCGATCACTCATGAAATGGGTGGAGCGATCGGCTTCTATGGCTTTGAAGTAGAAGGCAAGGAGTTAATTGAGCTTTCGCGGTCACTGCCAGATGACGAGATAGATATTGAGTTTTTCGCATTTGAGAAATCGCGTTTGCTTAACCTTTTAAAAGAATCGTCACAACGTATTGGGGGCAATAACAATGGCTAAGAATAAAGTTCTGGTTGTAGACGACAATCTTGATATTCGCCTCTTTGTAAAGGCCGCCCTAGAGGCCGAAGGTATCGAGGTGATCCTGGCAGAAAATGGCGTAAAGGCCTTGGAAATCTTTAGATCCACTGAACTATCGGCGATCATCCTTGATCTCTCTATTGGTCAGCCCGATGGTTTTGAGGTGTGTAGAGAGATTCGCAAGAGTTCAAGCGTTCCGATCATTATGTTGACCAGCCACGTTGAAGAGATGGACGAGGCAATGTGTCTTGCCGCAGGAGCAGATGATTATATTACTAAACCTGTATCTGCCCGAATTTTGATTCTTCGCACCTCCACTCAGCTTCGCCACAGATCCCGACAGACCAAGGATGTAAGTACAGTAACTAATGCTGGGCCGCTATCGCTGAACTCATCCTCGCGAGAACTCCAGGTAGATGGCGTAAAGGTTCCGCTGACCCGTATTGAGTACGATTTCTTGAACCTTCTTATTCAAAATCCAAATCGTGTCTATACCAGAAAGCAAATTTCAGCTGCGATTGGCACATCAATCGATTTCTCCAGCGATCACTTACTTGATACACACGCTTCACGAATTCGCATGAAAATCAAAGAGGTTAATAAGACCAAGGTCTTGCATGCTGTGCGCGGTGTCGGATATCGCTTACTTAACGATTGAACTAGAGCGGAGACGAGGAGATTTGAACTCCTGAAGGGTTTAACCCCTTACCTCGTTAGCAGTGAGGACTGCGAGGTCGCTCTAACTCCCATCTACGCTTGTTAACCAAGTTTACAGTGCTTTAAACCTAC
>JACCED010060187.1_pt1 | contig 18675 bp, 9 predicted proteins | sample 7455021 | NCBI WGS metagenome assembly JACCED01 (sample SAMN15323456, study PRJNA562643) | freshwater metagenome | isolation source: river surface water | place: USA:Blue River Watershed | collected 2017-08-19 | reverse complement strand
CGCCAGTATGAACGCTAAACTTTTGTCGTCCATAATCTGGTTTTTGTTGAGGTGTAAATCCTGGTGTAGGTTCCTTTGGTGGAGCCGGCGGAGGAGTTTCTTTTTTAGGCATAGTAGCCAATGAAGACGCATCATTAGCTTGATCTTGAGCTATTTTTTCTGTCTTTTGAGCAACTATTTCTGGCATAGAAGTTAATTCACTTGCCTTTGATAAAGGGATTGCCTTTATAGCTTTTGATGCCATATAGAATGGATCAGCATACTTAGGTGAATCAGACTCTTGCAATACCGGTAATGTAGTAGGTTCTTTGTACCAGACGTTTTCCACAGCATAAGGAGTATTATTTTCATCTACAAGTACATTGCCTTTTTTATCTTTTAGAGTGTAATAATTAACTTGCTTTCCTGTGTCTAAATTTTTAATAAAATTAGACATATTAAAGTCCATCTTCTTAACTGGGGCTATACCCTTATAAGAACTATATTCAGAAGATTTATCTTTTAATTGATTAGCTTTTTCTTGTCGAGTTAAATTGTGAGGCTTATCGTAAATCATTTCACCCCCTACTTTGTCTGCTACTTTCTTTATGTCTCCATAAGCCTTCTCTGGAGACATCTTTGTCGACAAGTTCTTAAAGGCATACAAACTATCATTATAAGCTTGCATTCTTTTTTTGAACACAGCAGGATCAGTTGTAATAAATTTAGAAGTCGGATTCTTTGATTTATCCGCAACAGATTCTATAATGCTTGCCATAATTAAGATCCTTTAACCCATTTCTTGGATGATGAAGCCGTCTTAGATGGACTCCATTTAACTTTGTTTGCCCAATATGCTGCTGACATCTTACCCTTTGCAATGTTCTTTGCGTGGCGCGATTTGAATGCCTCTCTCTGCCCTACGGTTTGATTCGTTTTAACGCCAGCTTGCCCAAAGCGGATAAGCTTAACCTTGTCTCCTTCTTTAGCTAATACAACGTGTGACTTACCATTATGAACCTCTCTCTTTGGTTTATTAACCCCAGATAGTCCATATCTTTGAAGCTTCGAATTAATAGAGTCGCTGATTGACATATTATTTTTTCTTTGCAGTTTTTGCTGCTTGCTTAAATTGCTTTGCGGTAGGAGCGCCTTTCGCCCCTACCTTTCTCATTTCTTCACCAGAACCAGCTTCAATTCGTTTCCGCTTAGCGTGAATATTAGCGTATAGCCCATTTTTCATATTAGTCGTTCTTTAACTTATAAGAAAATCCGCCAGAGGTAGATCCTGGGTTGGATTGGTTTTTATTGGAAACTCCAATTGAATTAGTCGCTTCAATAATTCTACGAGTTTCTTCTTTCATACCCCTATTCATTGCATCAAAGTGAGATTTCATTTCTTGGGATCGCACATTATCTACACTGTCTGTTACATCTCTCATATTATCAAAAGATTTTGCTGGAACAGACTTGAATGTCGTTTTTTGTTTTTTAGGATCTGGCATAACTTTAGTTGTTTATTAATCGTTCTTTAACTTATAAGTAAATCCTGAAGAAGGTTTGCTTGGATTTGATTGATCTTTGTTGCTCAATAGAGTTTTGATCTCTCCAATAGTTTTACTTTCGATGTTTTTCATCATCTCTTGATCCAACTTGCGAAGTTGTTCTTTGCCTACAGCAGTTGATACTGAATCTGATTTTGCTACCGGTTTTAATTCTTGCTTTGCCATTTTGTTATTTGTTATTTAAAAGTTAAACGATATAAAGTTTGCTCTACCAATCCATTGATCTCATCAAGAATATTTGACAAAGCGGAGTTACCTAGCACACACATTCTTGCGCCGGATGAAATGTACTCTTTGAATGATTTAAGGAATGCTACTGGAGCATCCATTGTGTATGGTTTAACTTCCATATCACATCCAACCATAATGCGTCCATAGCAACCTTGATATGCCTCAATGAATTTATCCATCAAGTCATTGAATCCATCATAGAATTCGCCCAAAGCCTCGTGTTCTGCAAAAGAACTTGTCTGCCAATGGAATACTTTTGCTTGCGCAGAAGCCTCTAACATTTCGCATAACAATTCCTCCTGAGGGGACTCGTTTTCTTTCTCACTTTCTGGTTGAGAATAATCACTCATAAGAGCGCCAAATGCTTGTGAAGCTTTTTTAGCTTTCTGCATTTCAATTAGATTTACCATAATAATCTTATTTTTTCAAAGTTACTAATTATTTCTTTTTATTTGCCTTCATATGCTTAAACATTTCTACTTGCTTCTCGCGTTTGATGGCTCCTGCTTTGGTGGGAGAAACTCCTAGGTTCCTCCCTGTTGTCTTGGATACTACCATATATCCCTTTGGCGTTTTCTTTATCATTGCATTAATATTTAGTTGGATCAAATCCTGGAGGCAATCCTGTCTCAGGATCAACGCCTTCAACTGTCGGTGCCTGTTCAGCTTTTTTAGCTTCTTCTTTTGCTACAAGTTTTTTGTAAGCATCCATTACACTTCCTCTAAATCCGATTGTAAATAAATCTTTACCAAGAACTTTATCCTTCATTGGATCCTTACCTTTCAAAGTGAATAATGTATAGATAGCCTTAGCCTTAGTATCGGAATCCTTTGCAACATTCTGAATCATAAGGTATACAGGAATATTTTCCTTGTACTCAACCTTAGCGCTACCAATCATTTTCTCAATGTAATTCTTGGCATACTCTTTATCCCTTTTACTTTCTAAAGATTTATAGTAATGCATCACCTCTTCCTTCGCATCAGTATATTCTACTCCAGCATCTTTATATTTTTTAAAGATAGTTTTGATTGTATTAGAAATATCCTGGTTCTTGCTATTCTCGATGCGTTGCAATCTATGGATATATTCAGCATCTTCTTTTAAGTCCCTTATCTTTTCATTCTTCGTCTTATCGGTAGTGCCAATTAAACGATTCTTGAATGTTCCAAATGAAGCACTTAATGCATCAGAGAAATCTCCGTTAGCTAAATATTTAGATCGAATCTTTGGATCAACCCCGCCTACCATAGCATTTGTCATCTGATCTAATATGGTATAGAATCCAGCTAATAAGAATTGGTTTTCCGGGCTTGTCAAGAACGAATCTTCAGAAGCTTTCTGGAATCTCTCTGGAGAAATCTCAATAGCGCCATCTGTAATCTCAGACGCTTTTCTAAATAGAACCTTGTAGAAAGATAAGATTTCTGGATTCTCTTCGCCTTCTTGGCTAGGAATAATATCCTTTAATGCATCCTGGCTTAATGCTCTTTGATTCCACAATGAATAGTTGTTAGAATACTCATAGAAGAACTTAGCAGTAGAAGGCATCTGACTTGCTGCCGGAGGTACGAACGATTTTAAGTTATCAGCCATTTCCTTATTAGCAGTCTTATCTACCGGCGGAACCTTAATCCCCATAGCAGGGGCATATGCTTTGTAGAAAATATTTTCTGCAATGCTTTGGAACACATTGAAGAAAAACTTAATAGGTGTTGGTATTTGATACTTATTATAAGAATGCGTTCCGTCTGCATTTTTGAATGGAGAGAAGATAATTATCTTATCGCGCTTTGCTCGCTTCAAATCCTCATTCTCCCAGTCGTCACCAGCCATCATCATATTATAAAATGTAAGCGCCATCATAGCACCTCCAGCTTGGAATATTTTACTAGAAAACGCTTTGTAGTTATTCTTAATATATGACGCAGTAATTTTAGCTCCCTGTGTTGTAACATTTAAGAATGCAAATAATGGGTTCAAGAACTTTGTAGTTCTTCCACCTCTATGGTAATCCATTGCAGCTCTTGCTTCGTAAGACGCTTGCATTAGGATTTTTTCATATTCTTTGCCTACTGGATCAGATCCATTTTTCTTAATATAATCCTTGATTAAGTCATTTCGCTTATTCTCGAATGCGGTAATTCTAGCTGCCAATTCAGAAATATCAGCAAGAATACTTAATGCCTCACCAACTTTAGTAGCCGCGCCAGTCTCATTTGCCAGAGTCTGTTGCATACCACCCATTTTACCATATTCATTGATAGCATTTAATATTCTGGAATTATCTCCTAATCCAGTCTTAAGTTTTGCAATACGAAGTGAGTTAGCAAGAGTCCCTGACAACGCTTTCCCTCCTTGCCCAAGTACACCAAATTTGCTAGAGTACAGGTTATTAGCGAATAATTGAGATGCAAGATCCGTACTTATGTTGGCAATCACGAATGATGCGTTAACACCTACTGCCATAGCGGATGTCAACCAAGCTCCCATAGCTTTAGTCGAAGCGCGGTACAACCAGTTTCTCGTATCCCACATTTCCTCATCTTCGTATTCCTTAGCAAGATTCTCTTTTAACTGGAATGCGTTAACCTTACCTTCAACCTTGAAAGTCATATTGCGATATCCTGCATCCGGATCCATTAGTTTTGGTGAACCGTCTTTGTTTAACTTTACAGTACCATCTGCATATGTATCGTAGTTAGCAGGTTTAGCCCACCCTAAGTTTCGTCCATTAAGCTCTTCGAACATAGCTTGCTTAGCGCGGTTAGAGAACACCTTATTTACAGCAGAAATGAATCCCATCTTAAGGAGTTTCTCTGAGTCAGTCATCATATAACCAGTATCACCAGATTCAATCTTCTTGATTTCATTTCTGGTAATCTGAACGCCTCTTGTATTGAACGCAGACTGAGGAGTGTCACCCTTGATAAACTTCAAGAATTTACGAGGCTGATAATTGTAATCCTTATACATATCATACTCATCCTTAGTAATTACGCCATTTTCGTATTTATACTTAAGGATATCTGAAAATGCTTTGAAGTAATTGTTGGCGCGACGCTCTAATTCAGCCAGCTTATCTCTTCTTGTATTGTAAACATTAGTCTTAAGAAACTCTAATTGCTTTAGCGCCTCCTCTTTTGATAAAGGAACTTCTTTCTTAGTTTCATAATCATCAAACGAAGTATGTAATGGACGAGCCTCATTACGATTGTCAAAGTTTTCGTCAATAGCAATTGTTCTTCTAAGCAGAATTATGTCGTCCAAAAACCCTTTATCCTTAGCAGATAGCTTCTTGCCATCCATCTCTCCATATACATCGGCATAAGCATCTCTGAACATAATAGTTGCAAAAGGAGTAGCTCCTGCCTTATTATATAGGTTGTAGAAAGATTGCATCATACCTGCATTCTTTATCAAATCAGCTACGTTAGTATTACGCTCAGCAGCTTCTTTATATGCAGCTGTAAGTGCCTCAGAGAAGCCAATTCCTTCGTCTTCAGCCTTCTTAGCGGAAGTCGTACCAGGCAAATATTTATCTTCCTCTACAGTGCCTGCATACATTGGTGCAGCCAATTGAGATTTAACATAAGTCTTATCTCCAGCAGTTAAGATTTGATTAGGATCAAATACTACATACTGCTTAACCAACCCATCCTTATCTCCCTCAGTTACGCTTTCTTTGTCCATAGTCTTTAATACGACGCCTTCTTTGTCGGTATTATTGATTAAGTCGTTTTCTTTTTGGCGTTCTACAGGATATGGACTATTAACATCGGCTACATTATAATCCAATGTTTTTGCATTTAAAAATACAGGCATCTGAATGTCCCCATACTGCTTAGCTCCTCTAAGCGTAGCAGTAAAAAATATTCCTCTATTGTGTGCATTAAACCGCTTAAATTTAGGATCAGTACTAAAGCGATCAAACTCAGCTTCTGTTCCGTGATAGAATACCTGCGGCTCTCCGTTTTCGTCAACGAATTTAGATGCATTCTCAGGATCATTTTCCCAGTCTCCAAACCAAGCCTTAAACTCAGGAGTGCGAACCGTTTCGTATTGGGAAGCAGTTAAGTTAGAAGGTTTACCGTTAGGAGCTAAACGCATCTGAGACTTAGCTACAATCTCTGAATTCTTGGTTATGACTACGCCAGCTGCGCCAAATGTATTATTCTTTTTAACGTCAGCTGCATCACCAAGTAATCCTTTAACATACTCAACTAACTCGTCTCCGTCAAATCCTTTTTGATATACATCTGTAATCTTTCCATTCTCTTTACGCTTAATGATATAGCTTTTATCTTCTGCTCCAAGTTCAAAGTTTTTAGCCTGATCAATATCTCCCTTGAATTTTCTTGAGCTAATGATAGCTGTGCCACCAATGTTAAGATTATCAAAGATGTTCTTTACAATTTCGTCTCTTACATCCTTTGGAACTACGTTTACAACATTTAATGAAACAATTCCGTCGAAGCGCTGATCAATATTCTTAGAATCAGTATAAGTAACCTTATCCTTACCTTTCCATCTTTCAGTATTAATCTCAAGAGATTTAACTTTTGTTCCAAGAACATTGCTCATAGCATCAGTTCCTAAGCCTAATCCTGCACCGTAGTCTAATACATCTCCTTTAACGCCTAATCCTTTAAGGATTTTAGCCGCCTTCTCATAGCTTCCTGTAGTTGTTGCTACCTGAGTTGTGCCAGAAGCTTTTGCTAATGCATCGGATATTTCCTTAGATTTCTCATCAGAAGTCATTAATTGAGACTTAGCCTCAATCATAGCATCCATTTTGGATTTAATCCATTTCTCTACAAGATCCTTTCCGCTGTTGCTAAATCTGTTAGATTTAAGATTCCCAATAATATCTAATCCATTATCTTGCGCTGCATTTAATAATACTGTTGCGTACCCTTTTCTTTTTTCAGCAGGATCTGTTGTTATTTTAAATGCACCTTTAGAAGACATTGCTTCCTTATTAGGTTCAGTTAAAATGTTTAACGTAGATACAAGATTGCCGTTTTCGCTGTAGTATGCAACGAAATCAGATACCCCATCAGAACTTTTCTGTTTACTAAATACTACCGTAGAAGGGTTGCCTGTCTTAGGGATGTCACTAGATTCAGATTCAAATGTAGGTTCCATCCAGAACTTGACACCTGGAGCCATCCGCACAGTATGAATAGCTTCCTCTAGCTTCTTGATATCTTTCGACATCTGAGACTTAGCTACAGTTGCATCTGGAGAAGATGTGCCATTGTAACCTAGTTTAGGTGCAACCAATTTGGATGACTCCTGAATATATGTATCTTTAGGTAATTCAGACAATTCGGGAGCATCTAATTGTGAATCTGAATTTATATATAAAGATTTTGCTGATATACGGTTTAATGATGGTATTGATGCGAAAGAATTATTGCCAACTGTAAGCCCTTCTCCGCCGACAAGAGTTAGATTAGGTAAATTAGCCTTAGCGTAATCAGAAACCCTTAGCTCAATCCAAACATTTTTTATGTTAGGTAATGATAATTCACTTCCTTCAATTTTTAATTTTCTAACATTATCAAGTTTAGGTAAATGAATTTTATGTTTACCAACTCCTTCGGCAAAAAATATTACAGATAAATCACCCAATGATCCTAAGTTGTCGGCTTTAAATGATGATACTCCGTTAACTTTAGCTTTATCAATACCTATGGTATTATTAAGATTTACTGATCCATTGGAAATGTCTACACTATATACATTTTCCGCAGAATCTGAAGTAAATGTAGAGTCATCTACAGTAAGTTCCTTTATTCTATAGACTCCAGGTAAATTTATCGTAGATTCATTTATAATATCAACATTAGCCCAAGAAGTATTAGATCCTTTTAATACAGTTATTTCAGATTGATCATATGCGTAATATCTATTTACTCCTCCTAAAATATTAAATCCTCCTTCTCTTTCTATTTCACTTATTCTAATTTTACTATTATCCGAAGCTTCTATTGTTGTGCTTCTTGAGTCACTAAATGTAGTAAGTTTATTTATGAAAATTTTAGAATTATCTCTTGCGTGTATTTTTGATTCCCAAGAAACCCCATTAACATTAGTGTCAATTTCGTTTAAATTTAAAACGGTATTATTATCAACCTGTATTGAAGACACATTTTTAAGGTTAGGCAAATCGACAGTACCACCTTTAATTTTTAAAATACTTACTTCTTTTAATTTATCTAAATTTGCAGCCCCTCCTTCTTCAATAACTAGATCTCCGTCAATAAGATTTAAATTTGGCGCATTTAATTCGCCATAAACATCTACATATGCATTATCACCGTCACTAGTAATTGCTTTTAATAACGGAGCATTAAAAGACATTTTTTCGCCAATATATAAATTTTCATTTGATTCGAATGTTTCTAATTTAGGGAAATTTAATTCTATCCTATTATTATTTTCATTATCCTCTATTACAAGTTCATCTACTTTTTTTAAGGAATCAAAGTTCAATTTAAAATTGCCCCACGGGCTGTCTATTTTAAGTTTACTTAAGTTTGTTATTTTTGGAAAACTTATTGTTGCAGGACTTCTTTTTATAATTTCGATATCAACTCCCCAGGAATCGCTTACCCTAATACGCCCTGTAACATCTTCTAGGTTTGGCAACGAAATACTATCACCAGTATTTGAGAAACCCAAATCTCCGATTATTAATCTTATCTTTTGATATTCCGATGGGTTATCACTTCCTTTAATTACAATTCCTTTGGAAACCGATCCATCTTCATAGCCAAATGGTTTAAAAACTTTATCAGTATTATTACTAATAACTTGTTTTGTTCTAGTTAGAGCGTGATTTTGTTCTCTATAAGATTTGTCTTTAATCGAAATAATATCAATAATATCTTGCTTAGAATAATTGCCTTCCGTTAATTTATTAATTACAGCATCCTCAATAACACCATCAATTTCTATTATTTTCTTTTTAATTGAATCATCAAACCCTGCTGTATTGATTGGCGTTTCTGTAATTTTTTCATAATTCCCATCTATTATCCATTGCTTAAAGTCACGTTCATTAAGAGTGAATCTTTTTTTAGAAGCTTCGTCTGGTAAAGAATCAAGTATTTCTTTTAAAGTATTTTGAACTTTAGCATCTTTCTTGTATTCAATTCCGCCGGGCAAATCATTAACTAATTCATCAATAATTCCAGCATCATTTGGTAATACGGATTGCCCTTGTCCTAATCCACGAACTTCAGAAATCTCATTCTTACCTTTATATCTTACAGCGATTCTTGCGTCACCTGTTTTATTATCAACAAATACATAAAAATCGCCACCAGTAAGATGCATTTTAGCAGTATCTACTGCACCTCCAGTACACCATTGTGCTGGATATTTATGAGAAGTACTTGCTATCTTATGCAAAGGTTTTGCGTCCTCTATATTGCTCGATTGATTAAACTTCAGCCAATATCCTTCACCGGTATCACTTTGCTTAAATATAAATGGAGCAAACTCAGATTGAGTTACTTCAATCTTAGGCATATTAATTTGAGCCACAAGATATCCTCTTCCAGGTTCTGTATTTAAATCGCCATAATCAGCATAAGCAGAAGCTACAATACCAGGTTGCATTGTAATAATAGGCTTTTCTGTACTGTTCAATTGACTAGGCTTAATTGAATCACGCTGAATTTTACGCTCTCCTCCCTCTTCGGCAGCTTCAACAGTATATCTACTTGAAATACCATCCTTAATCATTGCATATTGAAAAGGAATACTATAGGTTTCGTTTCCTTTTAAATAAGCAATATTTCCAGTTAGTGATCCTTTTTGTTCAGCCGCCTTTTCTTTAATGTATCTTTCGCGCATACTTGCATTATCGCGAATCATCTTCCACTCAGTAAGGTTATCCGTAAATCTTGGATCCTTTTCATACTTTGCAATTTGAGCGGCAATGTAACCCGGCTTCAATTCAGTAAGGTAGTACTTATCAGAATGATTTGCATCAGCTTCAATCTGATCCATCTCCTTTTGCATCTCCTCAAGAATCTCATCCTTATTTCCGATAGCAAATAATTTACCACCACGGCTTTCGTCCATAGCAAGCGCACGAGACAACCAGATGTCGCCTGGCTCCATTCCCTTGACAACTCTTAAGTACTTCTTGTGTTGCTCAGACTCAGTCATCTTTGTCATCTGAGAACGAGCAATTGTGTCATTAGGGTTTTCTACCAAAGAATCATCTGCCGCCATTGTAGGGCGAGCATTGCTTGGAGAGTTCTCAGTTGCATTCAATTGAGCCGCTTCGTGATATTGCTCTGATCCAGGAGTTAATCCTTGTAAGCGCTGTTCTTGAGCAGGAGTTAATGGGATAGCATCACTTAAATAAGAGACATCAATCTTTCCGCCAACCTTTAATTGAGCTGCTAATCCTTCAAAGTATTTAGCTAATTGTTCGCCTGAAGTTGTATTTTCAAACGCTTTATTAATCATTGCTTCAAGGCTACGACTACCCATAGCTCTAGATGCTTGCAATAAGAAATCTCTTAATGCGCGCGCGATTTGATCTAATACAGTACGCTCAATCTTTCCTTTGCCAGCAGTTAACGTACCAACCATTTGCACTAAGAATTCCTCAGCGCGCTCTTGGTTATTTTTAGCATCGTCAATTAGATTGCCGTCTTTATCACGCCCATATTGATTAGCGAAATCAATCAATGGCTTAGACTGACTATTCTTCATCATACGCAATACAGTATCGCGCATAGCAACAAATGCTTCCGGATTATCTTTTGCTAATTGCATTAAAGCAATGTGAGCTGCTTCGTGAGCTGCCGATTCAATAGAGTTAGACGGTGAGGATAGATTAACGTGAATAATGGGATCTCCACCTTTACTATTTGCCGTAAGTACTGCCTCAGAATAATTTGATCTTTTAGATGATTCTTCAGCAGATAAACCAGAAAGCAATAAGCCTTTTTTAAGTTCATCCTGATTAGCATATAACATTACTCTTGCATCCGGATCAATAGATTGGATTGCATTTTGAATGTTAATTAAAGTTTGCTTTTCTTCTGTAGTTAATCCTTTAAGGATATCAAAATCGCCTTGCATCATTGACGTATCAACCTGCATCGTTTCAGCGGCTGTTGACACTTCAGTACTAGTAGAAGTCATTACCTTTGGAGCGTTAGCTTTTCTTTCAGCCTTTGCCTTAGCGTCTGCCTGAGCAGTTTCAATAGCGTGAGATACAACTACATTGCTCCATTTCTCTTGTAGCTTCTTAACATCCTTGTCAATCTGAGCCTCTACATCTACATCTTTAACTTTCTTTTTGCTGTCTTCTAAGCCTCTAATCTTGCTTTCAATATCTAATGCAATCTTTCTTTTAGCAATAGGCAAAGATGCAATTACAGCATACTTACGCATTGATAAGTCAGCATTGTATTTGATAATGTCGTCTGCGTGTTTTTGTGCAATCTCGCGAACAGATTTATCTGCAGTCTCATCATTTGCAATTTGACGGAAGTTTACAATTCTTCTTTTTTGCTCAGTAGTTAATGGAGTAACAGAACCTCTGATAGCAGGAACGCTAGCTGAAAAACCTGTAGTCGCTCCAACCAAGAATCCTTCTTGCACTTGCTTTTGTAACTTATCATACTCTTCCTGAACCCACTTGCCGTCTTCAATTCTGTCTACAATAAAGCTACCGATAGCGGCTAATATTTCTTCCCCACCTTCTCCTAATGAATTCTTAATAGTCGTACCAATTGCCTTTAAATACGTTCTATTGATTTGATCTTCTAAAGCTTTGCGCCCTCTTTCAGCAAGAAAATCTTTCATTGTTTTCTTTGCTCCAGACATATCAAGCTTAATAGCAGCGCCACCTAAAGATCTTAATGCGTTGATATCAGCCTTGAACAAATTCTCAGTTGCACCTTCAATAGCGCCCTTAGCAATGGACTTCCAAGCATCGATAGCAGAGATATCTCGATCCTTCTTGTATTCTTCTGTTAATGCAGTTCCGGTTCCTAAAGCTGCGGCTCCGGCAAATACACCTGCAGTACTTCCTCCTGTTGTAGCAAGTGCAACCAATTGAGGGATTTGTTGAGTAACAGATAAGCCTAGCTTAGTTAATCCGTCCCAAGTGTCACCTGGTTCATTAGATGTTAATAGCTCAAAAGCTCCTTTCCCAACATTCTTTTCTTTGATGCCTGAATTTAATTCAGCGGCAATCATATATTTCTCGGATCTTTCTTGGAATTTTAGCGCGTGTTTATAAAAGTCAGTAGATAGCTCCTCGCCTGGCTTAGGTAATGTAGCCTTTCTTTCCTCCGCAGTTTCTCCAAACGCAGCACCTGCAACACGTTGCTTACTTGCTTTTTCGTGAAATTCAATTGCAGCTCCACCTAAAGCTACTAATCCAGAATATACGGAAGATAATCCAGACTTAAGTGCATTAGGAGTCATACTGCTAATAAACTGAAGCGTACCAGTTGGATCATACATAGGATCAATATCCTTCTCCATCTCATCTCTAATAGCCTTATTGATTTCGGCTTTCTTAGATTGATCGTACGCTTCCCAGTTAATCTTGCTTGGATCTCCTCCTAAAAACTTTTCTAATTCGTATTTAGCATTAATCTTAAACTCAGGTTTTTTACCAGAGCTTAATTGATACTCAAGCTTTTTGTCAAAGTATTCTCTTTTTGATTTCTCCTCAGGAGTCTCATTTGATACAATATCCGGTGCCTTTGACTTTAATTCAGCGACAGGTGGCTTCTCTACTCCTGTTGACATTGCCTCAGCAGATGTCTGAAGCAAGCCTGTCTCAGTAGAAGTACTGGTAATGGTTTTTGGTTTTGCAATCTCTAATATTTTCTTCTTCTCTTCTTCAGTAACCCTTTTTGGTTGGGTAGGTTTTGGAGCTTGAGGCTTTGGGACTTGTATTTTAAAAGAAGATCTCTTTGCAGGTTCTTGATCTGTAACGACAACTTCTTCTGGAGTTTCCTCAGTAGTAGCTAATTCTTCCGAAGGGATGATTTCCTCCGGCATTTGAGTTGCATCTAATTCAGCCATTATGTTGGGTTTTATTATTTTTTATTTTGATTAATATAATCATACTTCTCTATAGAGAAATTCTTAGCCTTTAAGATAGCCCAAAGCATACCTTCTGTAACCGGCTTCCCTTGTTTATTTGTAAAGGCTAATTTACTTGCAGCAGCTCCTGTAGGTTGAGGATACTTATGTGATCCGCCTCCTGTTGGTGTAGGCGTACCTCCGCCTGTTGGTGCTGGTGTAGTCGCCTTTGGTGTAGGAATTCCTTTTACAGCATTAATGAATGGCTTAGCAAACTTCCCTTTATACAAGTTGAAGGCAGTTGCATTTAAGTCTGCAATAAACGCCGCCTTAGGAGTTGTGATTTTAGTCCACTTTGTGTCTACTCCTTCTTGTGGCTCTTGCTCTGAATCAGTCCAAGCGATATCAGTATTCTTTTTGTAAGAAACTAATCCGTAGTAGTTACCACTTGCGTCTTTTGCAACGGCAGTAATAACACCTTTTGTGTTAGGATCAATTTGTGCAATTATTTTACGCCCAGAAGGGATTGCTTTGCCAGAAAGATTTCCTGGAAGATTAACATCATAAGGAGTTAATGAACCAGCAAATCCGCCAGCATCTACATCTGCACTAGAAGGACTCTTAGTCTTTGTAGGTTTAGGTGGCGCCTTATAAGTTTCTTTAACTTCAATAGGCATTCTATTAATCTCTTGATTAAGAATGATTTTTCTTCTTTGATCCGCCGGCAATAAATCAGCTGCAGCCCCTTGTCTTTCAACTAATAAATCAATAACCTGCGGATGATTTTTTTCCATTTGTTGGTAATCCCAATCTTCTGTAGGAACCTGAATAGTGGTTCCTGTGGCAGGATCAAACTGAGGAGTAGTTTTTGGACGTATACGAGTTTTTGTAATAGGATCGTACGAGTCTCCGTAATAACCTTTACCAGAAAACATAGTAATACTCTTGTCCTTATTGGTAACCATCCCATTAATAGGTGATTCTGGACGAATTGTTTTATATGCTCTCTGCAATACCGCTTGCGGATCAAGGTTATTTTTAAATGCTTTATCAAAGTGTTTTGTTGCATCCTCAATAGATAATATATTTTTATCCATTGTAACTTTATCGCCATCCATTAAAGCCTTTTCGAGATTAGGAATCATATCCTTTTGAGAAAGTACTTTAGTTTGGTATTCTTTTCTCATTTCGGCTTTATCTTCCCAGGCTTGCTTCTCTAATTTAATCTGGCGAACCTTTTGTGCAATTAAAGCTGCTTTAGCAGAGTCTAACGAACCGCCTTCTTTTATTGCTTCAGATAATTGAGATGTTAATTCGTTGGCTTTATTTGTAATATCCTGGCGCCCATACATATTTACTTTCTCTTTTAGAGCTTCAATATTAGTATAGATGTTCTCGGCAATATCATAGTCACGCTTTTTGCGATCAACAATTGCTTTGAATATATCAGATATGCCTCCGCTAGTCTCTTTGAAAGACTGAGATATCGATTGCGATGGATTATATGTGTAATTTTCTGCCATTGATAATTTGGATTATATTATTGTCTCCTTAATAAGCTTTTCAATAAAGAAAGCTGTGAATCTGCGGCACTTGAAGCCATCATACCAGATGCGATGCCACGTCCAACTTCTCCGAATCCAGAATATATTGCTCCTACAGTATCCGCATAAGCGCCAGCCGCTCTCTTATCATCTTGGAACAATTGATATTCCTGTCCTAATTCTGTTTGTAGTGCGTTTTGCTGAAAAGATACTAACTGTTGTTGTTTTTGAGCCTCAGATGTAAAAGCTAATTGTCTTTGACGAGCAGTCTCAGCAGCAGTTTGATATAATGAATTCATATACTGTTGATTCATTGCATCTATTCTAGCTTGCTTTTGCATCATAGACTGCTTATCAAGCTCCAATTGCTGTCCGCCAGAAATGCTTTGCCCTAACAATGCAGCTGTCATCAAATCTGTTCCAGATCGCGCTCCTTGTCTAGCTGCTGCCATTGCGTTTGCCGCGCTTTGTCCAATCTGCTGAGAAGCAATATTTTCCCCGGCAAGCCTTCCTTGTGCAGACGCTTGACGCTGTTGCATAGCTGCTTGCTCTTGAGCTTGCTGGTACAATTGAGTGTCAGCTTGATATGTTGGCAAGCCCTTTATAGCATCTGAAATGCTAGAAACCCCTTCTTTTAATCTAGATCTTTGCGCGTTCCCAAAACTTGCTTGTCTTTCTAATTGATTCTTAGCTTCTTTTGCTCTAACACCTGCTCCAAATAAATCAGCTATCCCACTAATTCCTTGTACCCCAGCCATAATTGCAGCCGAATATGGGTTAGAAGACGCTGCTGCAGTTGCTCCACTTTTGAAAAAATCCAATAAACCTTTCATAGTTTTATTATTTTATTATGAATGCCCTGAGACAGGTTCTACTTCTACATCAAAAGAATTAATCCTCATATCTTGACTTCTATCCTTTAAAGTTACGACAAATTTATTAAGATATCCAACAATATGGTTACCTGTTATTAGATTTGCTTCAACTATTGATCCAGTTGTATTCTTGTCTCTTAAAATATGTGCATACATTCGATTATCCTCAACGATAAAATTCGAAGGCATTAATTTTGTTACTTGCTTATTTTCGTTTGTTATATCGATTGTAAATAGATTAGACTTAACATAGTTACTCTGAGTCCAATCAATTACATTCATATCGTGCCAAACCGCAATATTTCTAGGGTATACAGGGTAACGGGAATTCAATAACAATGAAATGCTTCCGTCATATGCTGTGCCGTCAAAGAATGTATTATAACTATTTCCTAAAGAGGTGTAAACTTTACTGTCTTTAAATAGAACCATTTTGCTTCCGTAGCTTTCGGCAAATCCGGTTCTAAAAGAATATTTAGCAATCCATCTGTTTAGTACGTCAGAGTATCCATAAGAAATATTTCCGCCGATAGATCCAACAAAGCACATATTGTAGTATGGATCGTAGGCAAATCTCATTGCACCGCTTTCAGCAAGGAATTGAGATTTCATAAAGCTACTGCTAACAACCTCGACACCTTTGTCTGTGTACTTTATAATTTTCTTATTGTAGTCATCCCACCACCAAACAGTTCCTTTGTAGTTCATTACAGATGATTTATCTTGCAATCCTACTCCGTCGCCCAAGTTACGAATAGTACCAATAAGGTTGTTTGTTAAAGATCGAATAGAGGAGTTGTCTCCCTGAGAAAGCTCTTGCTCTCCCATAAAGATATAACTACACTCTTTTTGACACAACGCTAACAACATCGATCCATTACCCTGAAGACGAGACGCGCGTTGTAATGAAGTGATTTCTCCATTTTCAATTGGCACGTCATTAGAGTCTAACGCAAAGAATGAGTTAAAGTTGTTAACTTTTGTGCCGGCTACATATGTTCCAGAATATCTGATTGTATTCGTTCTTCTATTCGTTACGTTTAATTCCGCTTTAAAAGAAGGTTTCCCTGCAGATGTATTCCATTTTGGATTAACTGTTGCATTAGAAATGCTTCTTATAATAAAGTTTGAATTAGTTGTGTTTAATGCAGCAGCCGGGTTGTAGTAAGTTATTGTCTTAGCCGCAGTCTTATCCATATTCATTGAATACACAACGGCAGCTCCAGAAGACGGCTTCTTAAGTGTAGATGTAGCCGTAGATACTTCTCCTCCTAAATTCACGGATCCAGTTAGTTCAATATAGAATATGTCATTTGCATTAATATCTACATTTAAGTCTGTAGGCATATTAATATTATGAATAAAGAATATTGTCTCAGTTCCTGTAGGTGCAGCATAACTACCAACTCTTTTAGCCGTATATTCAGACTTTCCAAAAGGCTCGTCATTTAAATACACGTTCAGTTTATTGTCGAACGGTATTCTTCTTATCTGAGAAGTCAATGTAAATAAGAAATCTCCCTGAGGATCATTCCCGTCAAAACGAGTTGTATACGATATATTATAGTCTAATAACATATTGTATGTAATCGTAATTTTATTTATACCAGGAGTTTGCTTAGCATTATCGTAAAAATTAGACAACATAAACTGCGTTCCAGTAGAGGCAGAAGCTTTATTAGCGTCAATTATTTTAGCCCCATCCTCATTGTACGCTCCAAATGATGTAAATGTTGGATTTATTTTTTTAGTAACTTCTTTTTGAATATCAAATGTACCAAAGTCTATTGTTTCAGATGTCATTGCACAATTTAGAATTGTTTTAACATCTTCTGTATAGACAGGCGGATCTGTCTTAGCGTAGCTGTATTTAAATGGAGCTGTCGCATATGTAGGTATTGATATTTTACTAAATACCATATCGCCAGTAAGCTTTGTCGAATTGATTGCGCCTGCGCCGGTAAAAGTAAATGGAGTCCCTACCGCCCAAGTACTAATATCAACCAAGCTGCCAGATTCATAAAATACTAAAGCTTCATCTTCTTGAGTTTGCTTAGGAGAATATATTTCAAAATACAAATCAGAACATACCGGGATTGCAGGCATTGTTAATGCTCCTCCAGTATATAGGCAATAAATGAAATTATCCTTTTGCTCCTTAACTTCCATATCAAGGATATTAGGAGATGCTAATGTTCCCACGTTAATAGAAATCTTATCACCCTTTTCTAAAGTATAGAATTGAGAAGACTTCCACATACCCATTAAATCAACCACAAGGAATCTCAAATCCTTTAATTGATCTTTTGTAATAGATTGGCTAACACCTACATATTTTGTAATTGCCTTTGTAACAGGATTCTCTTCAGTAATATTTAATTCGAAAAACACGTTACTCGCAAACCCTTCGTAAACATAAGATTTTGTCTTATTCTTAGTGTATACCAATTGTGCATACTTTGCCCAGCTAGGCTTAGTCCATCCTGTAGAAGGTGTTACTGTGACATTTGGAATAATAGGATAAGCAAACTTGCCAGTAGTAATCTGTGAATAAGCTTCAACACCACGAGTCTTTAATGCTTCATCATAATAAGCAATACCAACATTGTAAACAGAGTTGTTTGCAAAAGGCTTAACATAATCAGTACCTGTATAAGATGTTTCAGAACTTGTAGCAGAATACGTTGTGCCGGAACCTAAATAAGATCTTGAATCGCCAGATGTACCAAGTGAATATCCGGTTGCAGTTGTAAATGTTAGCTTAGCTCCATTTTCTGCATCAAAGTCATCCTTCATATTAGCTAAGAACAATCTATTCTTTGCAATCTCTAAATGCTTTGCGTTAACAGGAACCGCGTCAAACGGCTTTGAAGATGTAATAACATCTAAGCTTTCAAATGTTTGTCCAATCCAAGCGGCTGTTGCATTAGCCCCTTTAATCTGAGTGTCAGCTCTACGCCAAACTCCATTGTTGCCTTCTCTAACATATAGTTCTATTTCAGATACATATGTCGGAGTATTTGTAAAGTCATAAGAGATATCATATTGAGTGGTGCCTTTCTCTCCTTTGAACATTTGAGAAAAATTACTCAATACAGAAAACTCTCCAGAATCATATTTATATCTTGAAGCAAATTGGAAATCTCCAGATTCAAGTAGCTCAATTGGAGAGCCGGTAAAACTTTTCTTTATTGTTACAACCTGGTTAGGTGTACGCTTCTGAAGCTTTAAGTCGGAGATGTTAACATACTCTTTGCGTCCGCTAATAGTAGGAACAACGCGATCAAGTGGGTGTAATAAAACTATTCCATCACCTGCGTAATTCCAAATAACAGAGTTTCCGTAAACCTTTAAATCAGGAGTGAAATCTGTAGTAACACCGTGAGTATAAATAAACAATT
>JACCED010493917.1_pt1 | contig 18680 bp, 11 predicted proteins | sample 7455021 | NCBI WGS metagenome assembly JACCED01 (sample SAMN15323456, study PRJNA562643) | freshwater metagenome | isolation source: river surface water | place: USA:Blue River Watershed | collected 2017-08-19 | reverse complement strand
GTTTGCGAACTTCAGGGCCCGCAACATCTTCTAGGGCTTTTAGCATTTCTTTGACTGTCACATTGAGGCCTGGCAAATTCAGAGCTAAGCGGCCTTGCATGGCTTCGCGGCTTGCTTCAAAAATGGTGATCAGGCACTTGATGGTGCTGTTGGGCGATGAAACGGAGTGCGACACGTTTTCGTCGACAGGGCAAATCGATTCCATGCCCGCCAAGGGTTCGCGAATGATGCCGCTGAAGAAGGAAGAGGCAGCGCCATTGGGCTTACCGGGGCGCACCGTAACCGTCATCAAGCGTGCAGCACGACCATCCACGTACCCCTTGCGTGTGAAGTCGGCCAACAAATACTCCAACATGAGCTTGTGTGTGCCGTAAGACGTTTGCGGTGAGGGCAGGGTGTTGTCGGTCACGATGTCGGGCATGGGGTTGCTGGGGTCGGGACCAAACACCGCCACCGAGCTGGCAAACACCATGCGCGGTACGTTGCCAGCTTTGCGTAAACCTTCCAGCAGCAAACGCGTGCTGTCTAAGTTGGACCGCATGCCTAAGTCGAAGTCTTGCTCGCACTCGCCCGATACAGCAGAAGCCAAATGGAAAACGCCATCAAAGCCGCTTTCAAACAATGGGCCTTGTTCCAGCATGGGGCCTGCATGGCCTTTAACGCGCGGATCGGCCAGCAAGTCGGCGGGTGCGGGAAACAAATCGGCAATGTGCAACGCTGTGACTTTTTTGCCGTTGAGTTCACCTTTTTTTAGAATTTCACGGGCCAGTCTTGCGCCTAAAAATCCTGCGCCACCAGTAACAAGTAATTTCATGATGAATGCTTTCTAAAAATGAAGATCAATGGTTGTCTTTGGGCACAAAGGCGCCGCGTTTGCCGACCAAGAAGTCGAGGTCACAACCTTCATCGGCCTGCAACACAGTATCAACATACAGCTTCCAGTAGCCTGACTTGAGAGGGGGTTCGGGGCGAACCCACTTGGCCAAGCGCGCTTTCAATTCATCGTCACTGATCAGCAATTGCATTCTGCGCTCGGGGACATTGAGTTCAATCATGTCGCCATTTTGAACGACAGCCAAAGGACCGCCATCAGCGGCTTCAGGGGTGGTGTGCAGTACCACAGTGCCATAAGCGGTGCCGCTCATGCGCGCATCGCTGATGCGAACCATGTCGGTAATGCCTTTGCGCAAAACTTTGGGAGGCAATGGCATATTGCCAACTTCTGCCATGCCAGGGTAGCCCTTGGGTCCGCAGTTCTTCAAAACCAAGATGCAGTTTTCGTCCACATCCAAGGATTCATCGTCAATGCGTTTGTGGAAGTCATCGCTGTCTTCAAACACCACGGCGCGTCCAGTGTGTACCAACAAGGCGGGAGTGGCTGCGCTGGGTTTGATCACAGCGCCACGGGGTGCCAAATTGCCACGCAAGATGGCAATGCCAGCCTTTTCTTTGAATGGGGCTGCCACGGTTTTAATGACGCGGGGATCGTAGTTTTCTGCATGGGCCACGTTCTCTGCCACCGACTTGCCGCTCACGGTCAAGATGTCTTTGTGCAAGAACTGCTGAATCTCTTTCATGACAGCGGGCAAGCCACCGGCGTAACAGAAGTCTTCCATCAGGTGATCGCCAGAGGGTTGCAAGTTCAAAATGTTGGGCATGTTGCTGCCCAATCTTTCGAAATCGTCAATGGTCAGGTTGATGTGGAGGCGACGTGCAATGGCCACCAAGTGAATGACCGCGTTGGTAGAGCCGCCAATGGCTGCCAAGGTGCAGATTGCATTTTCAAAAGCTTCGCGCGTGAGAATTTGAGAAATTTTCACATCTTGGTGAACCATGTCCACAATGCGCCGGCCTGCTTCGCGGGCCAAAACATTGCGGCGGCCATCGACTGCGGGGTAGGCGGCGTTGCCTGGCAAGCCAATGCCCAAGGCTTCTACCATGCTGGCCATGGTGCTGGCGGTGCCCATGGTCATGCAGTGGCCGTGGCTTCGGTGCATGCAGCTTTCGGCTTCAAAGAAATCTTGTAATTTGAGTGTGCCTGCGCGCACTTGCTCGCTCATGCTCCAAAGGCCTGTGCCCGAGCCCAATTCTTGACCGCGCCATTTGCCATTCAGCATAGGACCACCCGAAACACCGATGGTGGGCAAGTCAACACTGGAAGCACCCATCAATAAAGAAGGGGTGGTTTTGTCGCAGCCCATTAACAGCACGACACCATCGATTGGATTGCCGCGAATGCTTTCTTCAACGTCCATGGAGGCCAAGTTGCGATACAACATGGCGGTAGGGCGCAACAATGTTTCGCCCAAGGACATGACAGGAAACTCAAGCGGAAAACCACCAGCCTCGTAAACGCCAATCTTCACTTGTTCGGCCAGGGTGCGAAAGTGCGAGTTGCAGGGAGTGAGTTCGCTGAAGGTGTTGCAAATGCCGATGACGGGACGGCCATCGAACTGGTCATGCGGCACGCCTTTTCCTTTGACCCAACTGCGGTAGGCAAAGCCGTCACGGTCTTGGCGGCCAAACCATTGTTGGCTGCGCAGGTCTTCAGGTTTTTTCTTAGGACTTTGTGTCATGAGGATTTCTTTAGAAAAAGGTGTTGAATGAACAGAAGCGAAAATACTATCGTATGATGATAAGGCAATTGAGATTTTTTGGCTTGTTTTGCATACTCGTGCAAACCCTCAATCCCCACAACTTGGTATTTGTATTTCTTTAATTGGAGTCCTTCATCATGACCTTGCCCCGAGCAGAAGTTGTTGTTACATCGCGCATCCCTCCTTTTCTGATGACAGGTTTGCAAGAGAAATACGTCGTTCATGAGCGTGAACACATCCGTGACCCCCAAGTGCTGGGCCGCGTCAAAGCCTTGGTAGGTGGAGGAGAGGCCAAAATTGATGCAGGCTATATGGCCCTGTTTCCAGCGCTGCAAATGATTTCAATTTGCGGAGTGGGATATGACGGCATTGATGTTGCTGCTGCCAAAAAGCGCGGCATCATGGTCACACACACGCCCGATGTGCTGAACGACGATGTGGCCGACTTGGCGCTTGGCTTGTTATTGGCCGTTGCGCGCAAAATTCCAGCCGCTGACAAATTCACGCGCAATGCCGATTGGTTAGATGGTCCGTTTCAACTCACCCGTAAATTAACGGGAGCCAAGTTGGGCATGGTGGGTATGGGGCGCATTGGTCAAGCCATTGCCAAGCGTGCAGCCGCCTTTGACATGGACATCTCATACACCTCACGCAATCCTCGTTCAGATGTCAGCTATCGCTACGTGGCCACGCCCACAGCCTTGGCTGCCGAAGTCGATTTTTTGGTCATCATCACACCCGGTGGCGCAGGGACCAAAAACCTCATCAATGCAGAAGTTCTGAAAGCGCTCGGTCCTCAAGGGTTTTTGGTCAACGTCGCCAGGGGCTCTGTGGTCGATCAAGCGGCACTGATTGAAGCGCTGCAAAAGAAAATGATTGCCGGTGCCGGCTTGGATGTGTTTGTGGACGAGCCCAATGTGCCCGCCGAATTGCGCAAATTAGACAACGTGGTGCTTACCCCGCACATTGCCAGCGGTACAGTTGAAACACGCAAAGCAATGTCTGCGCTTGCCTTGGCCAATTTGGATGCATTCACAGGCGGCCAGCCAGTTCTGACGCCCGTGCCCGAGTGCCGTGCTTGAGTGGCTGAGTGCCTGAATGAAGTGATTTGATACACACAGCTACACATTGATTGCATGATCAAAAACGTTCACGGCAATACCGTAGATTTTTTGGGCGCTGCCATCATTGCAGGGCAATATCCTGTGGGGGCCAGTTTGCCGCCTGAACCCATCTTGTGTGAGCAGTTGGGTGTAAGCCGCACAGTCATTCGGGAGTCTGTTAAATCATTGGTCGCTAAGGGACTTATTTTTACGGGGCCTAAAGTGGGTACGCGTGTGTTGCCTGAAGAGCAATGGAATTGGTTTGATCCCGACGTGATTGCTTGGCAAGCCAAAGCCGGACTGACACCCGAATTTTTAAGAGACCTGCAGGCCTTGCGCCAAGTGGTGGAACCTGCGGCCGTTCGATTGGCGGCTGTTCGCGCTACAGAGGCAGATATTCAAACCTTGACGACCGCTTACCTGGGGATGAAAAAAGCCATCGAGGAGGGCGGTGACTATGTGACGCACGACATGCACTTTCATACTGGCATGTTGGTCGCTTCTCACAATCGCATGATGGTCCATATGAGCAAGGCCTTGGGGGCATTGCTTCGAACCAGTTTTGAAATTTCAACCACACGCAAAGACGCACCTAAGGCCTCCTTGCCTTTGCACAAGGCCGTATTGGATGCGGTGGTGGCTAAGAACCCTGACAAGGCCGAAAAAGCCATTCGTGTTTTGATTGAAGGTGCGCATCAAGACATGGAGCATGTGCTCAGCTCACGTCGCAAACTGCCGACGCTGGCGGGGCCAGCCAAGTTCATCAAAGCACCCTGAATTTTTAAAATCATTGAGCAAATAAATATGACTGAATTTACCAAAGTGGTGTTGTTTACCGACACCGATGGCAAAGCCAAATTCAAAGAAGAAACCATTGTGATGGCAGAGGGAAATCCTCAAAGCCAGCTGACAGAAATTTTTTCAGCAGAAGGTTATCAACTGCGCTATAGCCCCGTTGGTTTCAGAAGCCAATTTCATGTGACTGGCAAACCTCAGTGGGTGTTTATCTTGTCAGGTCAAATGGAAATTGGTTTGCAAGATGGCAGCTCGCGCGTGTTTTCTGCGGGAGAACATTTTTATTCTGCAGACACCTTGCCAGAGGGTGTGACGTTTGACCCTGCAGTGCATGGTCACTGGAGCCGTCAGGTGGGAGATCAGCCTTTGAGAACTTTGTTTCTGAAGGATTGAGCTTTATGACGGCTCTCTATTTTTATGTTGGTCGATAAATCTTCAGGAGCTGCTCAGGCCCAATGCTGAAGTAATCGGCAGGTCCGCCACCGCGAACTACATGCTGCGCATTGGCTGTGTCATAAATGCCGGCGTTGATGAGGCGTTCCTCAATGTGAATGCCAATGACTTCTCCAAAAACCATCCATGTTTCAATCGAATCGCCTTGCAAATTGTTGAGTTGAATGATTTGAGTGCAACGGCACTCGAAGCTCACAGGGCTTTGGGCCACTCTGGGCACTTTGACCAATCGAGATGGTGCTGTAGTAAGGCCTGCAATTTCAAACTCATTCACTTCAGGTGCCACTGCTCTGCAGGTTTCATTCATGGCCTCAAGTTGTGGCTGAGTGACCAAGTTCCATACAAACTGGCCCGTAGCTTCAATGTTGTTCAGTGAATCTTTTCTGCCAATGCTAGAAAAGCCAATGATGGGCGGCACATAGTTAAAGGCATTGAAAAAGCTATAGGGCGCTAAGTTCAAAATGCCGTCTGAACTTTGTGACGAAATCCAACCAATAGGGCGTGGGCCAACGATTGAGTTGAAGGGGTCGTGTTTGAATGGATGGCCTAGGCGGGGTTCGTAAAAGTGTGTCATGTCTTCCCTTTAATGAGAATTTTTAATCAAGTTGGCTTGTGTGGCAATTTCTTCGCGTGCTTCAGGTGACAAGCGATTGAGGTTTTTCAACTGCATCAGCATGCGCGGATTTTTGGCCAGTACATCGACATGCCTGTGAAGATAGTCCCAATACAAGGTGGTGAATGGGCACGCGTTTTGGCCCGTGGCCACTGCAGGATCAAAGCGGCAGCCTTTGCAATGGTTGCTCATGCGGTCGATGTACTTGCCGCTGGCCACATAAGGTTTGCTGGCCATCACGCCGCCATCGGCAAATTGGCTCATGCCCAATGTGTTGGGCAATTCGACCCACTCCACGGCATCGACATAAACGCCCAAGTACCACGCATGAACTTCTTTGGGATGTACCCCCAACAACAATGCAAACAAACCCGTCACCATCAAGCGCTGAATGTGATGGGCATAGCCATGGTTCAGGGTTTGGGTGATGGCATCGCGCAGGCAAGCCATCTCGGTGTCCCCTGACCAATAAAACGCTGGAAGATGGGCCGATGCCTGCATCTCATTGCGTTCTAAGTATTCAGGCATTTGGGTCCAGTAAATACCGCGGACATATTCACGCCAACCCAAAATTTGGCGAATAAAGCCTTCGGCGGCCGGCAAAGGAACATGGTCTTGTTGATAGGCTTTCTCGGCGGCACTGACCACTTCACGTGGATTGAGTAGCTTCAAATTGAGAGCGCTGGCAATGTGCGAGTGGTAGAGCCAAACTTCACCTTCCCACATAGCATCTTGGTACAAGCCAAATGAGGGCAATCGGTGCTGTATAAAACTGTCGAGCGCTTCAAGTGCTTGTGCGCGCGTCACGGGCCAACCAAAGCTGTTCAATGTGCCGGGATGCTTAGACAGCCGATCGTTGACCACCGCCATCACTTCTTTCGTCATGGCATCGGGCTCAAAACGCGTGGGCTGAGGCAGTTGACCTGGGCCTGCCTTGCCGAAGCTGCCGCGATTGTCTTCGTCAAAGTTCCATTGGCCACCAATGGGCTTTTTGCCCTCCATCAAGATGCCAGTTTTTTGACGCAACTCGCGGTAGAAAAATTCTTGGCGCAGCTGTTTTCGGCCTTTGGCATGCTCGGCAAATTCTCGAACGGTACTGAAGAAGTGAGTATCGTCTCGAACCTCCAAGGTCACGCCGTGTTGTTTAGCGACAGCGCGCAAGCTTTGTAGCACTCGCCATTCACCTGGTGCGGTCATCACCAGTTTTTGGGGCTTGTTTTCAGCAATGGCTTTGTCAAGCTCTTTGGCTAAAGTGCCTGTGTTGTCTGGGTCTTCTAAACGTGTGTAATGGACAGACCATTTCTTGGCTTGAAGCGATTGCGCAAAGTGACGCATGGCACTGAGGAACAAAGTGGTGCGCTGCTTTGAAGATGGAATGTGCGTTGACTCTTCTATGACTTCCGCCATCCAGACAGCGTCTTGCTGAGGATCAAAGTCTGCCAACGCAGACGAATCCAAATTGAGTTGATCGCCCAAGATTAAGCACAAGTGGCGCAAAGGTTTAGTCATTGGGCTTGGCAGTTTTTGAACTGCTTGATTTGTTTTTTCTGCAAGCCTCTGAGCAATACAAAACCTGATCCCAATTCTTGGCCCAAGCTTTGCGCCAGGTCATGTCGCGCCCGCACACTGTGCAGGGCTTGGTTGGAAGGCTTTGTTTGTTGCCCTTGAAAGAGGTCTTCATAGGGATATTTTGACTGTAAGCAGCATGCCTTCGCAGGTCGACTTGATAATGTCCTTAGTCCTTCCGACATTGAACACCGAGTCTAAAAAAGCATGCCCAAATCGAATGAATCTGCTGTCAGTCTGAGCCCCGGAGATATCTCTGCAGTCATTCAAATGGCTTGGGAAGACCGAACCACCTTTGAGACCATCTTTGAAAGAACGGGCGTGAACGAGGCCGGCGTGATCAAAATCATGCGCGCCGAACTGACGGCAAGTTCTTTCAAAATGTGGCGGACCAGAATGCGGGGCCGGGTGACCAAGCACCGAGCGCTTCGCAGTCCCGATATGAATTTCGATGATCGGGCCATTGCCGATCATCGACGTGCTAATTGCTGATCTGGTTAGGATGCGCTGCTAATCAGCGACCGAACGAACGGCCACCGCCATTGCCGCCACCGTAGCCACCGCCGCCACCGCCAGAGCGACCACCTCGGCCACCACCACCACCGCCGCCAAATCCACCACCACCACCGCCATGACGGCGAGGACCCCCGCGACCACCGCCAGCCAAGCTGTCGATACTGGTGCGTGTGGGATCGGGTTGACCGCCACCACCACCGCTGTTGCGGCGAGGTGCACCTTGACGTGCAAATTGGTTGGTCATGAGGGGATCAATGTGACGTGGCAATTCGTCGCCCCGTGGGCCACGGTCGTTGCGTCTGTCGTTGTTGCGATCATTGCGATCGTTGAATCGATCGGATGGCGCACCGTCAAAACTTCTTTCGGGACGATCTTGACGATCACCCCGTGGGCCTGGTGCAGGACCTCCGCGACGTGAAGGAGGTGGGCCATTGCGTGAACGACCCGCACCGCCTTCAGGACGTGCTTGTCCGCCACCCTGGCTACCTCCTGAGCGACCGCCTCGGCCGCCGCCTTCGCCTGCTGGGCCTTTCGATTCACGAATGCGTTGCATCATATCGGAGCGTGCTGCTTTGGCAGCAGCCTGCATGACATCGCGGCTAGGGGGACGACCTGCGCCACCCCACAAAGTTTGACGACCCATGGCAATAGGCTCGGCCTTTTCGCCTGGCTCTGGGCCAAAGCCTTCCAAAATTTGGACAGGAATTTCTTGCTTGGTGAAGCGTTCGATTTCCATCATGAAACCTTCTTCGTCCAAGCACACCAAGCTGACGGCTTCGCCACTGGCGCCGGCACGGCCCGTGCGGCCAATGCGGTGCACGTAGTCTTCTGACACATTGGGAATTTCGTAATTGACCACGTGTGGCAAGTCTTCAATGTCAATGCCGCGCGCCGCAATGTCGGTGGCCACCAAGGCACGAATGTCGCCGCTCTTGAAGCCGGCCAAGGCTTGGGTGCGCGCTGTTTGACTTTTGTTGCCGTGCAAGGCCATGGCCTTGATGCCGTTCTTGGTCAGGTAATCGGCCACGTTGTTGGCGCCAAATTTGGTGCGCGTAAACACCAGTACTTGGCTCCAGTTGTATTGATTGATGATGTGCACCAGCACTTCTTTTTTCTTGCCGCGGCCCACAGGGTGGATCACTTGAGAGATACGTTGCACCGTGGTGTTGCTAGGTGTGACTTGAATACTTTGTGGGTTCTTCAAGAGCGTCGCAGCCAAGTCACGAATTTCATCGCTGAAGGTGGCTGAGAAGAGCAAGCTTTGCTTGTCGTTGGGCACCAAGGCCAAGACTTTTTTCACATCATGGATAAAGCCCATGTCGAGCATGCGGTCGGCTTCGTCCAAGACCAAAATTTCAATGCTGGACAAATCCAGCAGGCCTTGACCTTGCAGATCGAGCAAGCGGCCAGGGGTGGCCACCAACACGTCTACACCGCGCTTGACGCGATCAACTTGGGGTTTCATGCCCACACCGCCAAACACCACGGTGGATTGCAGGCTGAGGTATTTGCCGTAATCTTTGACAGACTCTTCAACTTGGGCCGCCAATTCGCGGGTGGGGGTGAGGACCAAAGCACGGATGGCTTTGCCGCCAAATTTGTTGCGACCGGCCTCTGTCAAGCTCAGTTTGTGCAGGATGGGCAAGGTAAAGGCTGCGGTTTTGCCAGTGCCGGTTTGGGCGCCTGCCAACAGATCGTGCCCTGCCAAGACAATCGGAATCGCTTGGGCCTGGATGGGCGTGGGTGTGTCATAGCCTTGCTCTTGCACGGCTTGCAGAATGGCCGGAGCCAAATTCAATTCTTCAAATGTCATGATGGCGCGCCATAAAAGGCGCATGGCATCGGTTTGTCAGGCTGTTGGGTAACAGCCGCCAGTCAAAGACCGATGGGATTCACAGGTGGGCATGGAAACCACAGGCGGGCGCCTGGGTCAAACCCCAGCAGGAGTGCTGATGTTGCGGCAACTGGAGGCGGCAACGTGTGCATTGTCGCATGAAAATGTAAGCACACAAATTAAATCAAAAGAATGAATAATTGGATCAATTGGTATTTTTTGGTTTTTAATTTAAAGTTGATACAAAAACTATTGAATACTTCTACATGAGACAGATCTCCAAATTGCGCCCCTTCAAGCTGTTCAAACACCTTGTCCATGACAAACTTCTGGCCCTGTTGATAGGGCTTGGCATGCTTTGCGCAGCCGGATTGGCAATGGCAGAGCCAACGCGTTTGGAGCGCGTTTTGAGCAACAAAGAGTTGCGGGCGTGTATTTGGCCCGAGTACTACAGCATCACCTATCGCAATCCCAAAACTCGCGAACTCAGCGGCATCGACATTGCCATTACCCAAGAGTTGGCCAAAGAATTGGGTGTTCGGCTGCGTTATGTCGACAGCAACTTTGCCCAATTGTTTGAAGCCTTGGAGCAAGATCGCTGCGACATTGCAACGCATGCCATAGGTATCACCCCAGACCGGTTGGCCAGATTGCAGTTTTCTCAAGCCTACTTAAAGAGTGGCTTGTTTGCCGTCAAGCTCAAGAGCAAAGATGATTTACAAAATTGGGACAGTCTCGATCAAAACGGTCGAGTCATTGCTGTGGCAGCAGGCACGCTCATGGAGAGTGTCATGGCCAAGTCGCTCAAAAAAGCACGCTTAATTAAGGTTCAAACACCTGGCGCCAGAGAACAAGAGGTTTTATCGGGCAGGGCAGATGCCTTTATGACCGACTACCCCTATAGTTTGCGAATGATTGATCTAACCGATTGGGCTGCCATTATTCCTGCCCCCAGCTCTATGCCCACCACAGAATACGCGTACGCTTTTGCCAAAGGTGATACCAGTTTGCAGACTCGCGTGGACGGATTTCTCAATCAAATTAAAAAAGACGGACGACTCTTGCAATTCGCCAAACAATACAACCTCGAGCCCATCGTGGTCTTGAAATAATTCTTCAACTTTAAAGAGAAGCCCTTGAAAAATCTGCAACCCCAAACCGCCACGCCTGCTGCGTCAGGTGTTTATCGCTTTGGGGCGGCGGTTGCGGTTTTCATTGTGTTAATTACGTCTACCTATTTGTGGCTAGACAGACAGGCCACATTGGACCGTGAGCAGGCGCGAGGCGAGTTGCTAACGCGCATTTTGTTTAACCACGTTACCCGAACATTAGAGTCCACCACCTCGCTTATGACGGTGGCCAATCAATGGTCAGAGTCCACGTCACCCACTCAAGAAAAACTCAAATCAGCCATTGAAAACTCCAGCTTTATCCGCTCCATGTCCATGGTTTCAGAAAGTGGTTTGGTCATGGCAAGCTCCGAAGAAGGCGTGGTCAATCAGACGCTTGATTGGAAAAGTCTGGGCCTAGACCGTGATGTCGGCAAAGACTTGGCGGCTGGGCGATGGCAGCCCGCGCGCAATTTATTTGATCTCAATCGAGGCATCGTCGGCCTGACAGACATTGCCGTTTTGCCACTCTCACTGCGCATGCAAAGGGCAGACGGTCAAGTGGTTCGATGGTTGGTACTGATCAACCCTGGCGACTTGATCAATGGCTTTGCAGAATCAGTCAACGCCACATGTGATGCGGTGTATGTGTTTGATTTTGCAGGACGCATCTTGGCCAGCAGTTCAGACAGATGGTTTCCCAATGACCAGCTTTTTCCAGAAATGCCAGCTGTTAAAGCCGTGGCCAACAACCAAGAGTATGGGCGTTACCTTGGGAAGCAATACGACATCCATCAAAAACTAGAAAAGTTAGAAGTTCACTTCAGAACCTCTGCCAGTCTGCCTGTCACAGTGGCTGTTGCAGTTTCTCGAAGCCGGGTTGAGTTGGAATGGTGGCTGTCGTCTAAGGGCATCATTGGCATGTCACTGTTCATGTTGGTGGCCACCTTTTTCCTGACCCGACAAATTGCAAACATTTGGCTGCGCAGAGAAGACGATCGATTGGCCATGTCGGCTGCTTTGAATGCTGCAGAGGCTGCCAATCAAGCCAAGTCTTCATTTTTGGCACAGATGAGTCATGAAATCAGAACCCCCATCAACAGCATGGTTGGCATGACTGAATTGGCGCTCGGAACGCCCTTGAGCACCGAGCAAAAAGGTTATTTGGAAATGTCGCGCACGGCGTCCAAAAGTTTGCTTCGACTCATTGACGATATTTTGGATTTCACTCGCCTCGGTGCCAATCGACTGACCTTGGACCGTACTTCATTTGACCTCCATACGGCCTGCCAACAAGCGTTGAAGGGCTTTGCATTTCAAGCCGAACAGAAAAAAATCGACCTTTATTTGGTCATTGAACCGGATGTGCCGCAACTTGTCATGGGCGACCCTCTTCGATTGGGACAGGTGCTTCAAAACTTGTTGGGCAATGCCCTCAAGTTCAGTGATGCAGGGTGGGTCAAGCTCTATGTCAAAAAAATGAATTCAGACAGCACCCATGTGAGGTGCGCCTTTGAAGTGAGCGACACAGGCATTGGCATATCGCCAGAAAAAATGCAGATGATTTTTTCGCCCTTCAGTCAGGCCGATGCGTCTGTTAACCGGAAGTATGGCGGAAGTGGTTTGGGACTTTCAATTGCCAAGAATTTGGTCAAGTTGATGCAGGGTGAAATCGGTGTTCAGGCACGTGCCGAAGGGGGCAGTGTCTTTACCTTTACAGCCCAATTCGATTCAACCGTGCCAGCAGAAGAGATGGCCAATGAACAAGGTTTGCTGGACGAAGTTTTGTCGCGCAAAAGTTTCAGCACCATTTCAAATTCTGTGGATGTGTGGTTGGTCGAATCCAATCCCTTTGCAAGAGAAATTCTCAGAGATTTATTGTCTGCCCAACAAATCAATCCCCAAGAGGTGGTCACGCCTGCAGCCTTGCAACAAAGTTTGGAGGCATGGCTTCATCAGGGAATCAATCGCCAAACCTTGTGGGTCATTGATCACAGCATGTTGGCCTTCATTGAGTCTGCCTATTTGCTGGCCCAAGACAGTGCGCGTTGGAAAAAAATGAACTGGGTCGTGTTGTCCGATTTTGGATTGAACCATGACGTGCAAAACCTGTGTGCGTTGGCCAGAACTTTAGGTGTTCGTGTGGCCAATTTGTACAAGCCTGTGACTTCACAAGAACTCCTAAACACGCTGCTTGAAATGACCAAGCGCGATGAAGTAGGGGAACAAATCAAAGCATCTACAGCACCCAGTCAAAAACACGTCGGCAACATTTTGGTGGTGGAAGACACCCCCATGAATCAGCAACTGGCGCAGTGGACATTGCAAAAATTGGGTTGCACGGTCGACATTGCTGCCAATGGCGAAATAGCCATTCAAAAAATTCGCTCAAACAATTACGATTTGATTTTGATGGACCTGCAAATGCCGGGCATGGATGGCATTTCAGCCACCTATGAAATTCGGAAAATTGAAATCACGGAGGCTCTCAAAATGACGCCCATCGTGGCCATGACTGCCCACGTGCTAGATCAAGATCGCGCCATGGCGCAAGCTGCCGGCATGCAAGACTTTTTGATCAAGCCTGTGTCGGCTGACGAATTTCAACGCGTTCTAAGTAGATTTTTGTGAAGAGGCTCGTGTCCTGAGCCTGCGCTGAGCCCATAATTCAGACAAGATTTACCGGCAGACCCAGCTCCACATTCATGGCCAACGCTTTTCAACCAGGATTCATGGTTTTCCATGGCAACCGCCTGGAAGACCTGCGCGATCTCACGGTGGGCTTGCTTCACAACAATCCCTTGCCCCCCTTGGTGCCCGAAACCTTCTTGGTCCAAAGCAACGGCATGAAGCACTGGCTCGAAATAGCCTTGGCCGATGACAAGGCCATGGGCATTTGTGCTGCCACGCACATCGAGTTGCCCTCCAGTTTTGTTTGGCGCATGTACCGTTTGTTTTTGGGGCAAGGTGTGGTGCCTGCAGCCATGCCCTTTGACAAGCAAGCCTTGACTTGGCGGCTTTGGCGCCTGTTGCCTGAATTTGCCCAGACATACCAAGTAGAGCCCTTGCTGGCCTACATCAAGCAAGATCCCTTGGGTCGACAGCGCTATCAGTTGGCGCAACAAGTGGCCGATGTCTTTGACGGGTACCAAAGTTACCGTGCCGATTGGCTAAGTGATTGGGCCAAAGGGGAATTTGTTCTGAGCCACCAGGGCCAACGCAAAGCCTTGGCCCCCGATCAACTTTGGCAAGCCCAGTTGTGGCAAGTGTTGCAAAAAGATGTCTTGCAAACTCAACAGCCCGAGTTGCTCACCCAGTGTCAATCGCGTGCTGAAGTGCATGACCTGTTCATGCACAAGCTCAGTCAATCAAGCCTTAGCCAACCCGCAGGCTTGCCGCCGCGCATTGTGGTGTTTGGCATTTCAAATTTGCCCATGCAAGTGGTCGAGGCTTTGTCCGCTTTAGGACGTTGGTCACAAGTCATTCTCATGGTGCAAAACCCCTGCCAAGAATATTGGGGCCACGACATGGACCTGGTGGCGCAAAAGCATTCGTTGTTGGCGTCTTGGGGTCAGCAAGGGCGAGATTATTTGCATGCACTGGAGCGCTTTGATCAACCAGAAAACGCTCTGAGCTTCATGAGCAAGCAAAGCTTTTTTCTTGATCCTGCTGATCCCGATGAAGAACTCGAACCCACCAGACTTCAAAAAGTTCAGTCCGATATTCTCAACTTAAACGCCCTGCCCAATGCGCCCGAACTTGTGCCCGACGATGGCAGCATTCAGATGGTGCAGGCGCATTCGGCCTTGCGTGAAGTCGAAATATTGCACGACCAACTTTGGGACTGGTTTGACCACAACCCTTCCATGAAGCCAAACGATGTCATGGTGATGGTCCCCGACATGGCCACCTTTGCGTCGCATATCCATGCCGTGTTTGGCCGTTTTGCACCACAGCATCCAAGGCACATTCCTTTTTCTGTCGCCGACACCACACCTCGCCAAGTGCCGCTGGTTCAAGCGCTGGAGTTTTTGCTGAACTTGCCCGAGGCGCGCGTTACTTTGTCGGAATGGCTCAGCTTGTTTGAGGTGTCTGCCGTGCGTGCCAAGTTTCAAATGGACGAGGCCGATGTTCAGAGCTTAAAGAATTGGCTGCAAGCGGCGGCAGTGCGTTGGGGCCTAGACCCTGCGCACCGACAAAAGTGGGGTATTCCTTCAGACATGCCCCATGCGCAACAAAACACTTGGACCTATGGCCTGCAGCGTTTGCTATTGGGCTATGCGGCAGGGCAAGCCGAAGGCAATGCGCCGTGGCAGGGTGTCATGCCTTTGCCGCAAGTTGCAGGCTTGGCTGCGCTCAAAGTAGGCCATTTGGCCACTTGGATCAATGCTGTGGCCATCAGCCTTCAACAGTTGAACACGGCGCACACCCCTGCAGAATGGTCCCATGTCATGCATGAGCTCATGGGCAGATTTTTTGAAGCCAAGACCGAAGCCGACGAGCGCATGCTTTTGCGCTTAAAACAAGAACTGACCCAATGGCAATTGCTCTGCGAACAAGCTGGCATGTCCGAGCCTTTGCCACTGACTGTGGTTCGTGAACATTGGCTATCGGCCCTTGAAAGTGCTGGCTTGCAGCAACGATTCTTTGGGGGTGGCGTTCAGTTTTCTACCCTCATGCCCATGCGCGCTATTCCATTCAAGGCGGTTTGTTTGTTGGGTATGAACGATGGCGCATACCCCCGACAAAGCACGCCGCGCGATTTTGATTTAATGACCGACCACTGGCGTGCAGGTGACCGTTCTAGGCGAGAAGACGATCGCTATTTGTTCTTGGAAGCTTTTTTGTCTGCGCGCCAAAAGCTCTACATCAGCTGGCAGGGGCGCCGAAGCACCGACAACCAAGCCATGCCGCCATCGGTGTTGGTGTCTCAATTGCGCGACTACCTCCAAGCCAGATTTTCGCCAGAAACACACGCTGTATTGCAACCCCTGCAAGCCTTTTCTGCGCAATACTTCAAACCCAACGCCACGTTTTTTACCTACGCAGACGATTGGGAAAAAGCGCAGCAGGCTCATGTCATTACATCTTCACAAGATGTTCCGCCGCAATCTGACAACGGTTTGTCTTCACTGTCTGAGTTGTCAATCAACGAGTTGTCATTAAGGGAATGTGAACGCCTTCTCAAACAACCCGTTGAGGTTTATTGGCGAAGCCGATTGGGCGTGCAATTGAACGGTCCCGAAGAGGCCCTGCAAGATGATGAAAACTTTACGTTGACCGGCTTAGACCGTTATGTGTTGGGTCGCTCATTGTTAGAGGCTACGCACATCGAGCTACAACTTGAGGCTGAAAAATTGATGGGGCAGTTGCCCATGGGTGCTGCGGGTCAAAGTTTGCTCAAGCAACAGTACGAGGCAGCCCTGCGTGTCAAAGATCGTGCGTCCGCATATTTAGAGCGCTACGCCACCGAATTGCCCACGCAATCGATTCAACACAATGTGGACATGCCTTGGGGCCATGTTTGTATCAGTGCAGAAATTGAAGGACTGAGGCAAGGACAACAAGATTTTCTGCAACTCACTGTTAGGCCAGGTGCTGTTGCTACTGGTAAAAAAGACCAACAAACTGCACGTCCCGATATCTTGATGAACTTGTGGCCCAAGCATGTTCTTCTGTGTGCGGCAGGCTGGTCTGTTCAGTCGGTAGCTGTTGGGCTCGACGGCGTAGCGGTGCTTCCCCCCATCAGGGCTGAGCATGCTCAACAATTGTTGTCCCAATGGATTGCAGCCTATATACAAGCATGGCAGCATCCGCTGCCTGTTACCTTCAAGGCGGGCTTGGCATTTGTCACAGAGCAAAACAAATTGATGCAGTCGGACAAAGAAATTGAGGCGTCTCAAGTCACTGAACTGGCCTTAGAAAAAGCCAGTAAAGCTTTTGTCGACAGTTATGCCGAGGACACCGACTTTGGGCGGTCTTTGTATGTTCAGCGGTCCTTCGACAATTTTGATCTTTTGAAAACTGGCTTGCCAGAATGGGCGTCCATTCTCTACGCCGATTTAGTTGCCACGGCGGTCATGGAAGGGGGCTCTGCATGAGCCAATTGACCACCCAAAAACTCAATGTATTGAACTTGCCATTACAAGGTGTTCAACTCATTGAGGCCAGTGCGGGCACCGGCAAAACTTGGACCTTGGCAGCTTTGTATGTCCGCCTTATTTTGGGTCATGGCTGGAACGGTCAGGCTTTGATGCCGCCTCAAATTTTGGTCATGACCTTTACGGAGGCAGCCACAGCAGAACTCAGAGACCGCATTAGGGCTCGCCTGGCACAGGCTGCACAATTTTTCAGAGGCCAGCATGCCGGTGCAGATGATTTCTTGCGCAATCTTCAAGCCACGCTGGGAACTGATCACAACTTAGAGCATGCCGCCCGATTGGACGAGGCTGCACAGTGGATGGACGAAGCGGCCATCTACACCATTCACAGCTGGTCCAGCCGCATGCTTCGGCAACATGCTTTCGACAGTCAAAGCTTGTTTGATCAAAAGCGACTGGACGATGCACCTGCTCTCAAACTGAAACTTACCAAAGACTACTGGCGTGAGTACGTCTACCCCTTAGAGCCCAAACAGCTGGGTGCTTTGAAGGCCTTTGGCGCTTCACCCGAAGTGCTTTTAAAAAATATCCAATCGCTTTGGCAGAAGTTTGAAAAAACACCTGGCGGTTTTCCGGACGCGTCTTTAGACCCGGACCCCCAAGCATCTTTAAATGCATGGGCGCAATGGCATGAAGCGTGCACCCAACTAGAGGCAGCTGCCAAGCAACTGTTGGCCGATCACATGCAAATTGCATTAACGCAATTGGCCAAGGCACTCGATAAAGACCTCAAGGGCAACATCTACCTTGCCAAAAAACATGGCTACTTTATTTCGCATTTGTCCGAATGGGCCTCTGGCGAAGATGCCGACATCGACACACTTAAAAAATTCACCCTCGAAAAGCTCAACGCCAGTTTGAAGAAAGATGCTGCGCCTATTGAGGATGCAAACGGCGTCTGGACGGCCATCGGTCATTGGATAGATGCAGTTGAAGCCGAGCCCCAGGTTGGAGAAGATTTGCTTCAGCATGCCGCAGTCAAAGTGGGGCGCGCTTACTTGCAGCAAAAGAAAAATTTGGCCAGCTTCGATTTTTCTGATTTGTTGCAACGTTTGCATGCGGCCATTCATGTGTCAGGCAGTCGATTGCCCGCCATCATTCGCGCCCAATTTCCTGTGGCCATGGTGGACGAATTTCAAGACACCGATCCGTGGCAGTACGAGTCCTTGTCTAAAATTTACCAAGTCGATGCGGCAGACTCAAACCTTCAGGAAAAGCAAGCCTGCGCATTCTTGATGATTGGCGATCCTAAGCAGGCCATCTACAGCTTCCGTGGGGCTGACCTTCAAACCTATTTGAATGCGCGCCACTCAGCCGAATCGATTTGGACACTGACAGAAAATTTCCGTTCTAGTCAGGAGGTGGTCAATGCTGTGAACCATCTTTTTGGTTCAGCGCATGCGCCATTTGGTGAGGTGCCTTTTGAATACATTCAAACACCCCAGCCGGCCATGTCGCAATGTATTGATTCAAGCCAAGGTCAAAAAGTGCCTGCACTCACAGTGTGGCACTTGAATGCAGACAAGCCCCTCAGTGGAACGCAATACAGCGACGAGATGGCCCAAATTTGCGCAACGCAAATGGTTGGTTTGTTAAATGCGCAGATAGCCCAGCCCGGACAAATGGCCGTGTTGGTGCGAGATGGCAACGAAGCCAAAAAAATTCGGCAGGCCTTGGCGCAGCGCGGTGTTAGAAGTGTGTATTTGTCAGACCGTGACAGTGTCTATGAAACTCGCGAAGCACTCGATTTGGCTTGCATCATGGAGGCCGTTTTGCAGGCGCGCAATGCCAAGTTATTGCGCGCTGCACTCACTACGCGAACCTTGTGCCTCGATCTGACTGAAATTGAACAAGTGTTTAGCAGTGAAGATGCTTGGGATATTTGGGTTGAGCGCTTCAACGCATGGCATGTCACTTGGCAGCGGCAAGGATT
>JACCED011797491.1_pt1 | contig 18685 bp, 47 predicted proteins | sample 7455021 | NCBI WGS metagenome assembly JACCED01 (sample SAMN15323456, study PRJNA562643) | freshwater metagenome | isolation source: river surface water | place: USA:Blue River Watershed | collected 2017-08-19 | reverse complement strand
TTCCCTAACATCTACTACCTTCCACCTCTGCCCCATACAACTTATATTGGCATGTTTTATCTTATCGTAATTTTCTATTATTAGCATCTTATTTTTTAATAACAAACCATTCCGTACTTCCCCAATTTGATGTAAGGTTATCTACGATATGGTGTTTTCGTATCATAGATTGAAAATACTCCATCATAGGTAATTCCATTCGTTCAATCACTTTGGAGTTTAAGGTTTTAGTGTTCCAAAATGGTTGAAACCAAATCCGTTGTTCTCCTATCCACTTCTGCTCCAACTCATACATAGTTAGAGTATCACCTCCCTTAAACGATTGGAACTTTACCATTTCCAAATTATCGTAGTTAGGAAATTGGATTAACCTCCGCTTTATATTATGAGTGTATCCAATCTTACACAATTCATAGTTAGGAAACATCGAACCAAACTTTATATCTCTAACATAGTAAACACCAGCTCTCATATTATCCAAATTGTAATATTGTTCCTAACCCTTTTAGAAAGTTAGATTTATCTCGCATATAATCCATAGTTATGCCGGAATTTAATTGTTTACCGTTTTCCGAAAAGTAGTATGCCCACTTACCAGTTGGGGAGTATTTCTTTTCTCTACCCAATTGAAACTTACGTTCGTTACCACTTACTTCGTTTATCAACTTAACCTCATAGTAATCATCTCTTTCGGAAAAGTAATCTACCCTCCACATAGTGTTGGGTACTATCCCTTGGCATAACTTATAATGATTTAGTATCTTTAACATATCCTTACCAAATTATAGTCCAAGTGTACGATAACCAACCAAAATCAATCTCTCTTTTCTTGCCATCTCCACTTATAGAGAATGCCAATAGGGGTAATATCAAATAAGTTCTATTTTGCTTTTCCATATATTAGTTTTGAATGATAGGGTGATAGATAGTTTCTCCGTTAGAGAATTGAGCAGTAACACCTAAAGGAGTAGAGAATTCGGAAAACACATATTCAACCATCTCTACCAAACGATTCTTCTCTGCTTCAGCAGCGGGTAGTAAGTGTTCGATAGTTTCACCGTATTCTTCAAAAGAACAATGCCAATCTAAATTAACACCTTCGTAGTAACCTGAACGAGCAACTGCCGTAATTTGAACATAGATACCGTTACCTTCTGTATCCTCTACATAGTTATCTAATGAACCAATAGAACGATATGGGAATGACCGTAATTCGTTAGGGTCTGATTTGGTAAGTAAGTTAAAGTAACCTGTCTCTTTAAGAGAGTATTTAACATTATCAATTAAGTCTTGATAATCGAATTCATCTTCTATTTGAACAGAGAAGATGTGGGAAGCATTAACATTGTGGAAATTGGAAGTTGCCATAATAGGGATTGGTTTAAGGTTTAAGGATTATTCTTCAACAACGATGAATTCGGTAGCAGGACCTAATGTGAATGAGTTATCGTGTATCCACAAATTATAAACATAATCATAAGAAGTATCGATAAGTTTTGCTAGTTGCTCAAAACACATTTCTCTAACAAAAGAATCACTAACACCAATGTATTCGTATGGGTCATCACCTCTAAGTAAAGCATGGTACAACCCAATAAAGGTAGCAGTTTCGTTAATCTCAACTCCCAATTCATCAGTTGGGTAGGTTTCTAAATAAAATTCTTTAATATTCATATCGGAAAGGGGTTAATGGAGGAGGAACGTCCCTCACTCCCATACAATAAAGGTACAAAATTCTGATGATATATCCAAGCAATTACCCATTTATTTTTGGATAATTATATATCGGTTGGATGATACTCTCTAATTGGTTAAACTCCTCGTCGTTAAGGATTGATTTGGCAGTAGGTACTAACTCATCGTAGAAATACCCATCATACAACCCATACAACATATTGAGTAAATCGAATGTGTTTTTCCAATCGTAGTTAATCTCAACGTGAGAAATAAAAGAACCAATCTGTTTAAGAGTATCGAAACTCATATTGGTGTGTCGGTTAAATAAACTGTAACTCATAGGTAAGGGGGTTTAAGGATTAAAAGAAATAAGCATTCCATACATACTCAATCGGTCTCTCATAACGGTGACCCGCAGTATGGTTTTGTTGTGCTGACCAACTCCATTTTGGATAAGGGGATGGAACAACCTCCATAGTGCAAGTACCATCATACTCATTAATGGTTACCAACTTTGCACGAAGAGTAGGGGAAAAGTTCTCTGTTGTTTCTTTACCAACAACTTTAACTAAATCAACAATCTTACTATCTGAATACGTCATAATAAAGGGGTTAAGGGGGTTATCAATCAATTAAAATACAATATACACAATTCTAATCACAATGTCAAGTCGTTAGGGGATTATTTTTTAAACCCTCTCAACTTGAATACAAGCTAATTTAAGGTAATCGGAGTAGATGGGGTGTTTAACATTTGAGATGATTTTCTCTGCCAACCCAATACTTCTACCGTATTTAGGTTCAATAAAGTAGATAGTTTCGGTAGCGGATTTAAGAACCTTTGTGAACTCTTTAGCAACCTTAACAATGTTATCAATTCCTAATGAATCCTTACCACTCTTTCTTCGGTTCATACAATCAATACCCGCTTTCTTAACCATCGTATCTCTATAAATACGAGCATCATCGGTTGAACCTATAAACACAATATCACACTTAACGGTTTCTAATTCTTCAAAAACTTTGTATTCAAAATCCGTAATCATAGTTCCTCTTAATGGGTTCTTTGAATTGTGTTTAACACTCGAAACTAAGTTAGATAGGTAGTTCTTTGGAGAATAGTTCTTACTAGCATTAACTCTACCGAAGTGAACCGAACCATCTAAAAATTCGGTACGATACACATAACTCACGCGTTCTGAACTCTTTGGGGCTTTTTCTAATCTGTTCATATCAAAGGGGGGTTTAAGGAGGAGAACCATCTCTCTCTCACATATAATAAAGATACAACATTCTGCATTAAAAGTCAAGCATTTTCTTAATTATTTTCACAAAACCTCAATCTTTTTTATTTACCTCAATACCCTCTATACACCATATTAAGGGGGGTTTCAATGGGAATTCGATGCTTGATGTATCACATCAGTATATAAAAAAGGGTTTCCACCACAAAAAACTTGGCCCCGATATTTAAACGTGTCCGACCGGGCTCTGACAACTTGTCATTTTCCTAGTTACACGAAATTCAGTAAGGGGGGTGGGGTACTGACACTTAGTCATCCTGCTAAGTATCCATATGTAAACAAAAAAGCAGTAGAACAAAGTCCTACTGCTTTAACGGGGTTGAAACTCAAATCACAAAAAACAAATCTATATCTCTTATACCTATACTATCTATTGCTGACTTAGGTAAAAATATTTTTATTAAGATTGTCCGAATTAACGAACAACCTCACCGCGTTGCAACCAGAACGCATCATTACGTCTGGCATTTAACTCCCACTTCGCCTTCTCATACATCTCATCGGAAATCAAACCACGCTCAAAGCAATACTCCATATTCAACTCAAAGGGGGAAACACGCAGGTGCATCGCACGACTCAATACAAAGTCGCAATACTCATTAACACTCATACCACGCACATCTAATAACTCACTCATAATATTATTGTTTAGGTTTAAAACTAATTTCAACTTTAGGTAAATGTCTAACAGAGATAGATAACACACGCATACGACACGGGTGGTCTGTAACCATAAGGAACACAATCAGAAGGGCTGTCAATCTCTCTCTCATATAACAAAGATACAAAAAAGCTGAATACAAGTCAAGCATTATTTAAAATATTTTATTTATTTTTACTGACAATGTGTCACGTTCTGCGGTCACAGTAGAATGAGATTTAGAACCCGCCCTCCTCTCCCACAATATACGAAATAAATCTGAGAAAGTCAAGCGTTCTTAGAATAATTTTTCTACTTAACATAATGTAAATTATATAACAGAAGTGTATCGGAATAATACAATTTCTGCTCTGATGGAAATCTTTTATCTCACCGTAGCAAAAATTAATCATACAGAGTGCGTTGAACATTTAGACATTTGTTTAACTGTCTAACCAAGCTTGGAATAATACAACCGTTGCGGATATAGGGGTTTACAAATGTATTCAGAGCAGTTACAAATGTAAATTTTTTTTTTCTTCAGACGATGTGAATGGGTGGTATATATGTAAACATGCTGACATTCTGTCACTATCATTTCTTTTCTTTCATATGGGTGTGTATATCACTATTCATTATGATATACGTTGCAGTTTGGACATACCCATACTCAGCACCTCCGTAGATGGGGTACATTTTAGACGTAATAAACTATTTTGATATAGGGTAGATGATACACTATCCCTTTGATTTTAAACCCTTAGATTAAAGGTTTTTTGATGTACTTTACTTCAGTTTGACCAACTCTATTAAGACCCATAAACCCAGCATTCCCCCTACTATGAAACCCAATGTACCTACCACAACATCCAATGCTTTCTTCTCTTTATTCTCTTCCATAATCTTAAATTAGTTCAATAACCACTCTACTATTTTATAGAGTAAAATCCCTATACCCATACCCTTTATAAATGATTCTATTCTCTTTCCCATACTCTATATCATCTCTCTTCTTAACTTATACTTTTTATCCAGCATCCATTGATATTTAGGATTACTTATACCTAAATACTCCTTCACTAGCTCTATCTCCTCACCACTCTCATATATCCCCTCATACGTCAGATTCAATCCACTATACGTTATCTTACTTATATCCTTAACACATCTCCCTATGAATACTTCTTTCTTTTTAATATCCTCTTCATTCCTTCTTATCCACTCATCGTTTATACTATACCTAGATTGAAATGAATCCTTACCCTTTGCATAAGACATACTTTCAGATGCTTTCCTTATATCCTTCCTATGTAGTGTTATCACCTTATCGTAGGATTGTGTATCTATCTCATCGTACTCCTTATCACTATGATGTTCGATTACGTTATTGATTAGATGCTTAACTACTTCGTTATCCCCACACCTATAACTCTTATCTGGTTCATGCGAATAGTGATACTCCATCTCTCTACTAATCCATTCTCCCAAATTATAACCACCACTTCTTACGGTTGCTATGATTAAGATTTTCATCTCTTCTTCCTTAACTCCTTTAACTTATCTTCTTCCTCTGATACTATCATATTGTACTCTCTTATCGTACTCATTATCTTACTCCATAACTCTTCCTTTATCTCACTCTCTATCTCCTTATCCATCTGTGTATGTAGTATCATTGTTTCTCCGTTATCCTTTTGTTGGAATAAGGTTATCTTTATCTTTTGCATTCCTTGCTGAATTATTTTTATATGAGTCCGCGTTAGTTTAAAATTCTATCCATTAAATTACCTATCCTTCTTTGTACCTCTACCATACTATTTAAATCGTTCCTACCTAATGCTTCTACTATCAACTGGTTTGGTTTCTCTTCATAGTATAACTCCCATCCATCATATAACACTTGTGGATAGGGTATCTTCTTTCTATTTAAGAATAACATATATTGATATGTACCATTCGGTGTATCCACTTCTATTTTGAATCCATACCTCGTATCAAACCAATAAACATCTTCTATTCTTGCTAATCTCATAGAGTGGTTCATAGGGACTCTCTCACCTACTATCTTAATTATGTTCTCTATTTTTATCATCTCTTAAAACGGGTTATAAGATTGTGTTATATGTGTCCCCGCCGATACCGATGGTAATGAATTTAAATAATCTTGCTCTTTTGCTTGTTGTAATAGTATCTTATTCACCATCTCACTTGCTGCCATTAAGAATCCTAACTTCGTTTTGAATTGATTTCTATCTAACACTACCTGCCACTTATGTTGTCTATACATTCCACCACCGTGTATAGTGCAAGTGTAATTATCCATATACTCTATCCCATCGTAGTTAGAATCTCTATTGACCTTTATAACCATTTTAACCGTATGGTTGTAGAATATATCAAACTCATATTCATGCTCATTTTGCTTACCCCAACTAATACTATATCCGTCCAATTTGGGTAGTTTGTAGTCCTCTATACTATCAATATTTTTTATCGTCAATTTCATCCTCTATTCTCAACTATTTGTGTCATTCCATCTATCATATGTTCCGCTACCTTTTGTGGGTTCTTAAACTCTTCTAACTTAATGGTGTTGGTTATCTCATCCTTATAACTTGTTACATCATTGATTAATACATCCACATAGTAGTTCGGTTCAAATGATTCGGGGTTGTAAACTACCTTCACCTCTTTATTTATAACAAATAAAAACTCATCCCATACTTTGGTATTATCGGATTGTAACCCAAACTTATATTCGTTTCCACTACTACCTCTATATTTAACTACCCAATTAGGTGCTATCTCTTTATACAATTCAACCAATCTATTTGGATTTTCTATTTTAAGTGTTTTCATTTCTCTTTGGTATTATCTTTTCTAACATCAATCCTAATCGCATCGTCATCCCTTCTACGGTATCCAACTCTTGCTTTGAAAACCACATTTGTTCTGCTTTATTCTCTTCCAAATTCCATGCCCATAACTCATATAAGAATACCTTATCATCGGGGTTGTATTTGACGGGGTCTCTTTTCAATTGTATTTCCGCACGTTTGAATCTACCATTACTTGCCAATTCAAAAAAATACCTATCACTTATACCTTCAACACTTTGAACTGCCCAACCATATGAACCCGGCACCCACTTTGAATAGAGTTGTCTACCCCATATCTTATTTAAGTTTTGTATCGTTAATCTCTTATCCATATCTAAAAAGGGTTTGATTCTCCTAAAACCAATGCATACATCTCTTGCAACAAAAGAGCTGGATTTTGGATTATCATCCGTGGTAGGGTTATAAACCCTTTGTTTTGTAAACTTAACCTATATAATTTTAAATCCTTTACTTCCGGCACTCTCCTCAACCGAAATAGTTCTTCATTTTGTTGGGATGGCCTCCTCAAATTTTGAACTATAAAAGTATAGTTACCCATAGATTCATGTGCTGATTTTACCTCATATTCTCCACCAAATCTTAAACCTTTTAACTTTTCGTAATTTTGTATCGTTAGAAGTTTTGCCGAATTCTCACCGAATTGCTCTTCTAATGCTTGAATCATTGGGTTTGTATTCATATTATCTACAACCTGTTTTGCTTTATCGTATGCTTTTGCATAATCGGATAGGGATTTTCCACCACCATTTATTCTTTTTGTAAGTACCGTTATAATATCATTTATCCCCATAGGTTTCGTGCATTCTATTTTCTATGAACCTTCTTATTTTACTCGCACTCAATTCTACCTTATGTAGTTCATCTCTATATTCCGAACCATCCTCACTACTCCATATCAATTCTACCCATTCCCTCTCATCCATCTCTCTAATCAATCTTAATGTTCCTAATATTTGAGAACCATCAACCTTATACACTACCCACACATACTCATCATTATCTCTTATGTGTGTCGATTCAAATCTCAATACCCATTCCCAAGTAGGATAGTGGCAGTTGATTCTATCCGGATTTTTGATTGTAAGTTTTTTCCTTACATCTTCTACATACGGTTCGGCATTTCCAAAACCACCTATCCTAAATCCTTTGTTCATAAAATTAATTCTACGATAAAATGTACAATTTTAAGTAAAAGAATTACACCACCTATCATCAACAAACAACCTATCCCCGCATCTCTTAAATCATCCAAATGTTTCATTTCCTTTTCCGTTTATGGTATTGCTCCTTTCTTTGATTGTAACTTTGATTCTCAAACCATTTGAGTCCTCCGATGAATACACCGATACCGATTAAGACTCCTATTTTGTACAATACCTTATCCATCTTACTTATATATAACTACCAATACCAATGCGGCAAGAACCAACACATAAATGCATATTAAATGCCATTGTTTTATTCCTTTCATATTATCCATTTCTTAATGCCAATATAAGGATTAACCAACCCCAACCATCGTATCCGTTGGATATAAGATATATGATACCAAATATCAATGCAACATCTACCCAACCGTTCTTATTTGCTTTTTCCATCTTTAAATAGATTTAATACATACAAATCCTATAATACATAATACCAATAGGAAAATGATTACATCCTTAACGTCATCACTCCATCCTTTATATCTCATACTATCAAAAAATTTTCCCTTTTCGACTGCGATTCCCCCAACCCCCGCCCCGCCGGCGAATCTCCGTTAATCTATTGCAATTCTGCACTCTATTCCATCCTCACTTTCAAATATCCATTCAGTAAAACTAATATCACCCAAACTACCCAACAGTTCTCTTTGGAATCTGAATCTACGGAATCCACCAGTTTTGGTGTTATCAATAAAAAATTGCCCTTTCTGATTTGGGAATGCTTCTGGATGGATATTACCGTCAGGCATCAAACATTCCAAATGTGGTGCTTCTGCGTAAAATGCATTTGTATCCTTATTCCAACGAAATTGACTTATGTGATAGTGATATTCCATATTACTTTTTTGGTTTACCTTTTCCGTATAACATATCCATTAGTTTCCGTAGAAATCCTTTTCTCTTTCCTACCTTTTCAATTGCATGCCCTTCGTTCTCATTCATACGGGTCATTCTCTTTTGTAGACCGTGTAGTTTCTTTGCCACTTTTCCTTTATCAATCTTGTTCTCGCTCATATGTTTGTCTAAATTTTGTATGTATGTTGTACCATCTTTCAATGGAAAGGTCTTCATCAAATGTTCTTCCCTATTCATTGTTTTCTTTCTTATACTCAACTACTCTCTTATAGTAGTCATCCATGTCCTTCTTTAATTCAGGACTAATCTCTTCCTTTTCCAATGTATGGAATTGCCTGAATACTCTCTCTTTCTTATCAAGCTCTTCCGCTGATTCTTCTTCTGGATTATTCATCGATTTTAATACGTTTTTTAACCTTTTCTTTTGGTTTAACTGATTCTTTTTCCGTTCGTTTCCGCTTAATGGGTTTTACGATAGGTTTGAATGAATCCCACTCTTCGGATGAATCTTCTAAAAACTTATGCTTGTACTTATCTTTCATTACTCTACTTAGTTACTCCTTTACACTCTCTTAATTCTTCTTTCAGTTGATATGTCCCTACCATCTGAATCACTATCAGTCCCAATAGTGCTACTATTACCCAAATCAATGTATTATCTCTATCTTTCATATTATATTGAATTATATATTCCTATTACACCTACGATTAACCAAAATACATTCAGTAAAATATACGGTCTGTTATCTCTTTCCCATGCTGCATAGGTTAGAATCACCGCATCTACTGTGTTCCAAATCCACATTAGTAAAAATGGTGTATCTTTGTTCAGTACAGATAGTGTACCGAATGCCATAATTCTCATTACAACACCGATTGCTTCTAAAATTTCTATTTGTTTTTCCGATTTCAATAGTTTCATATCAGTCTTCTATTATCCACATTAGTATCAATCCCAATACAAATCCGATTAGGATTATTCCAAGCACATATAGGTTAGTCATTTTCAGGTATTGTCCAAACATGCGTAGGTGTAAACTCTCCGATGTATGCTTGTAATATATTGAATTCTACATATTCTGCTGCAGTTTCCCAATCCCAATCATTCTGTTTCATCAACTCTTTCTCCATCTTATGGATGTCATATACCGCACAACCCTCTTCGGTTATACCTATGATACACTCATCCAAATCATCCCAAAGATGTGCTTGTGGATTTATGTCTGCAATCATTTGTCTCCTATCCATTTTGTATTTTTTTAAGTTCTGTCAAAAATAGGTCAATTCCTTTTGAATGATTTTCTTCCCAATCTGCCACATCTCCACTATCACTAATATATTTGTAGGCAGTAAAATCAAATCCGTAAATTTTACATACTTTGGCAATTGAATATGCTTCCATATCAAACACACCATTTGGTTTTTTTGAAAATTTATCTTGTGTTCTACATACATACCCGGTACCAAATTCAATTGTTGGTTCTTTGATTTCAGGATATATCTCATCATCAAATGGAGTAGAATGTTGCTTACCAAATGGTGTACTCATATCGTTCTGAATAAAATACCTACAATCTGCTAAAGTTCCTTTTGGTAATGTGGTTGAACCCGCAGAACCATAGTTTAATACTATTGTGTTGGTTGAATTTCCTCCGTATAATTTGGCATCCTTTAATACTTCGGTTGCTTTGATTGCAGCATTTACCTTACCAACGCCAGTATAGTATATCTCAACACCCTTTGGTAATTTCCATTTCGGTAGTTCAGATTTCAATGCTACAAATAATATAATATTCTTACTCATCGTATTTAATTAAAGATAATACAGGTTGCCCACCAATTAAAATTTCATCATGCAAATAGGTTAGGTCAATCAATACAATTGCTCCAACCACATTGTATCCTGCAGATGTTAGTAGTTGTTCAGTTGCTTTTAAAGTTCCACCAGTTGCCAATACGTCATCTACAATTAGAACATCACCACTACCCGGTTTTACTTCTAATACCTCATTACCATATTCCTTTGTGGAATCTATATATTCAACCGGTGGTGGTAGTTTGTTTTCTTTACGGACAGGAATGAATCCACACCCATTTAGAGCAGCTAATCCTGCACCAAAGATGAAACCTCTACTCTCAATACCTGCAATTGCTTGTATTTGTATTTCACCAATCATAACTGATAAATCATCCAAAGCAAAGTTGAATGCAGCAGGGTCTGTAAGTAATGGTGTTATATCTTTGAATAAGACACCCTCTGCTGGCCAATTTGGTATGTCTGTAATGTGTTGTTTATACGGCATATTCGTGCGTTTGTTTTTGTGGTGGAAATGCTTCTGCAAACTTAAAGTTTCGGTATTGCTCTATGAACTGACGATTTCGTTCATTAGTTGCCTCATCCCATAGTGATGATGCCTGTGTGTAGTTTGCCCATTCGTTGAATGATAAATCTGTTTGAAAATCGCTATACTTAACTCTCAATGTGTTTTCCATAACTTTATTTTTAGGTTTTAATGAATTATAAATCTAATATACGAAATTATTCTCATAATTCCAAATTTTTTAGTATCCATTTTGAAAATTTATTATGTCCACTTGCTTTTAGGTGAATACCATCGTCTGAATCACTTCGGTCAATCGTATTATCCATCGGTATCACATTACATCCACGTATATCTCGTTGAATTCGTTTCTGTAATTTGATGTATCTATCCCTACATTTGGTTTCAATCTCATTGGAATACATAGTATTTCTATTCACCTTGTCAGCATTATACCCTACAATTACGATAGGTTCTGCACCCATTTCTTTTGCAGTATATACCATATGTTGGATATTGGCAATGGTCTCGTCCTCTCTAACACTACTGAATGAATCGTTGATACCTCCGTAGATTATCACTTTGGTATAACCCTCTGAATTATCAGAATGTTTGATTAGTTCAGCTAACATCCATTTGGTTCTCTTACCACCTTTGGATATATTAGTATGTTTGGCATGGAGCATTCTTGCAACCTGATGTTGCCATCCACCTCTGTATGCGGTCAAAGAATCACCTACAAATAGGATTTTATCATCTTCTTTTTTGAATGCTGATAATAAGATACACAAAAATAATACTAATACTCTCATAACTTAATCATTATATACAATTCCCAAAATAACCAACCAATATTTAATCCTAAACACGGTCTTGTATCATCTCCATTTACAAAAAAATGTTTAACATACCAAAGTTCTAACTCAGGTAATACCAATAATCGATAATCTGTACTCTTAAACTTAATCATTTTATATTAATGTATTGAATAATTTGTGCTTGTCTCATTTGGTCTTCGATGATTCGTGCTTCTCTAACATAATTCATTGCCTCATTTTCACTCTTCAATGGTTGATTAGACATATCTATCCATTGTGGAATTGCCAATCCTGCAACCTTTTCTTTATGTTGCGGGATAAAGTATAACTTTCCCTCAATCCGTTTTACTGCAATCCTATACTTCGGTCTTGCTTCTACTGCCATCACTCCCAATAACAATAGTAATACTAATACTAACTTTTTCATTTATTTAATTTTAAAGTAAAATCCTCCTACTAAATATGGTCTTGGTCCGTCCAATCCATCTCTCATATTAATACCCGCACCCAACTTAATGATGTTGTTTGTTTTGTTTTTAAGCAATGCATTTAGTCCATACCAATTGTTTACACCATTAAAGTTGGATGTTACCTCTGGTCCTAAATACCACTCTCTTACGATGGGTTGTATCACTTCTACTCTTTCTCTAACCAATCTAGGTTTGATGTCTGCCGTAAAAGTTCTACCTACCAATCTATTATGTGATACCGTATCAGTTACCGTTACCTTACCCTGTCCTTTCTCCAATACCAATACATCTGTAAATACATTCTTTGGATAGTATTGTTGTAAGATTGCAACTGTGTCCAATGCCGTTGGTTTACCTAAAACCTCTACGATTTTGTATTCTATCTTTGGAACTGGCACAGGTACTTCGACCTTTCTAATCTTTTCAACTGTTATATACTTATAAATTACTCTTGTTACTACTTTTGTAGGATATGGTATTGTTTTAGTTGCTACTACCTGCCCATTCTTATATGATTTGAATGTTAGGGTTTGTCCATATGCTAACACTCCCGATAGCATAAGTAATAGTGTTATTAGTTTTCTCATTTTAATTTGATAATGGTGCTTTAATTTTTGGATGTGATACATAATTTTTCAGTTCAAAACAATCAGGTCTATAAGATAGTATAATATCTTTGAATGTTTTAGGTCCCAATCGTTCTTTAACTAACTGATGTTGATACCAATTCCGTTCTGTTATTTGGATTGTAGGTAATTCATATGGTGTTCTACTAATCTGTTCCTTTGCCTGCTCTATGTGATTAGAATACAAATGAACATCTCCTAAATTACCAATCAGTTCGTCTGGAATCATATCCACTTCTTTTGCAATAATCTCCAATAGTAATCCGTAGGATGCGATGTTGAAAGGTAATCCTAAAAATGTATCCACACTTCTTTGATTCCACATTAAAGATATTGCTCTTTTAGGGACAGGGTATAACTCATCTATTTCGTTATGGTCACCTACATGGAAATCAAATGGGTCAAACACTTCGTATTTTATAGATGCTAAATGTAATCGTTCATCTATACTCAACTCTCTCGTATATAATTGGAATCCGTAGTGGCAAGGTGGTAATACCATTTGGTTCAACTCTGCTACATTCCATGCCGATACCATTAGTCTTCTACTATCCGGATTTGTTTTAAGTGAATGAACTACTTCTAAAATCTGGTCATACCACAATGAACCTTTTTCATTACCATTCATATCCATCCACCCTTGCCATTGTCTCCACTGCTTACCATAGATTGGTCCTAAATCACCCCAATCTTTGGCAAATACTTCATCGGTTTTGATTTTGTTGGTGAATTGTTCTTTTGTTAAATAGTGTTTGTGTCCTATTGGTGCGTTATGTAAATGCACTTTATAAGCATCACCATCCCAAATGTGACAATCATAATCTAATAGGAATTTGATGTTAGTATCTCCACGCAGAAACCATAAGAGTTCTGCTACAATCGAATTCCAATGTACTTTTTTTGTAGTAAGTAAAGGGAATCCTTCACTCATTTTATGTCTGATTTGTCTACCGAATACTGAAATAGTACCAGTTCCAGTTCTATCGGATTTTACTACACCATTATCTAAAATGTCTTGCAGTAATGCTTGGTATGATTTATCTATGTTATTCATATATCAGTTCGTAAATACTGTTTAGTGTTTTAAATTTTATATATCCTTCTCTTTGCTCTACAATTTCAGTTATGGTAGTTGTCATCCACTTATAACTGATAGATGGTTCTAACATTAAACTCCTATCTATTGCGGGTTCTTCGTGCATTGCTTTTCCTGTTCCATTACCACTCCACTCTACCCATCCAATTTTATTTGCACCAATTGTTAAACCATCTCGTTCTCTTATTAGTTTGTATTTGAATGGATACTTACCACCATGCTCTTCACAATACAAATCATCGGTCATACCTTCGGTAATGATTTTACTACATTTATGACAAAGAGTTGCTCCTTTACCTCCGTTGAATTTGTGTATAGGTTTCATATTATCTCTTTCTTTTTAATTCTATTATATTTTGTTTCCAATACATTTGATAATTCCCTCTGCCCATCTTCACTAAAATGCCCATCATTTATTAAACCTTTTGTTTCATCTTTTATGATTGGGAATCCTGTTAAATATATTGCCTGAATATTACTAACAAACGGTGTCCAATGTATTAGATTTATATCTTTTAAGGTATAATTAATTAAATTTATCCAAATATTTACCTCCTCACTATATCTTGGATTTGCTCTATTTGCCAACAGTTTATCTATTGAATCAATATCCATATACTCCGCAGGTATTACAGTTTTGTTATGATTTGGTGTAAAGTAATGCCAGTTACCTCTACTATCTGTTAATCTAAATCTAACAGGGTCAGACCATCCAAATATAACCAAATCATCTTTCTGTATATCTTTAACATTCCTACAAAACGATTCAAATATGGAGTAATTATCCCAACTACCCATACCAAAATTCATCAACTCCATTCCAAGTCTTTCAGACAAAAACTCACCATACACTTTTGGAACATATCCTTTCCAATCTATGTAATGATGCCTCCAATGTATTACTTTGCAATCCTCTTTTGGTAAAAAACTTTCGGTAAAACTATCTCCGAACGTCCAAAGTTTTGCCATTATAAATTATTTTGTGGTTGTAATCTTTTAGTATTTTCTCTTTCAAGTTCTGCACTATACCTCTCTCTCATTCCAATAATTCTGTGGAAATCTTTGTATGCTTTTGGATGATAATCTTTTAAGTAAGATATTCCTATTTCATATTCCCCAATAACATCCTCATAACGATGTTCTTTTGAATCAAACCCATCTTCTAATATAAATATTTCGGTTTGTAAACTATCAACCACTTTATTTAATGAATCTATTGTACGAGTTTGAATTTGATAATTCTCTCTACTCATTGCAACTACTGGTTTTTTGTCTTCGTAATGATTGGACAATCCAATTGCAAGTATAAGAATTGAAACAAATAGTATTAGGGGTGAATATCTTAAAAAATTGTCCATATTTTTGATTTTAAATGTTGAAACAAATATACGAAATATTTTTGATATATCCAAATAAAAAAAGGGAAACTTTGTTCCCCTTATGATTTCTTTTTATAAATTCCAGCTTTTTGTTGCTCCTTAATAATTTTCTTTGCAATCTCTTTGGAATGCTCTTTCTTTTGTTGTTTTTTTGTTAGTGCCATTTGTGTTTGGGTTAGTTTGATTCGTAATGTTCTACCTTTGCCTCCTCTATCAGATTTACAAAGAAATATTCTTGTGTTGGGTGATGTCTTAATATTTTATCTATACCATAATACGATTTCAATATTTCGGCATTTTCTCCATCTAATTGTACTTTAAATTTCGAATATGGAAATTGTTTAACAACTTCGTATAATTCTCCTGCAACATTAATTAAATGCAATCCTCTCATAATAAACTTTTAATTTTATCGTATATAAATAGATTACCTTTTGGATTTAAGTGATTCATATCACCCCTATTTTTTAAAAATACATCTTCAAACATATGAATTCCATCAATTGATTGGTTGAATGAATCAAAAAATGTTATGTTTATCATATTTGGAAATCTACTCTGAATCTCTTTTAGAATCAATTCATGTGTAAAACAAGCATAATCTGTATCATACAAATATGAATAGAAATCAACTGCAACATTTGCCAATATGTTATAACTATGTTCTTTTAAATCGGAATATATTAAATCACAATCTTTATGTAATACATCATTAAAATGGATAGGATGCTCTTTTACAGGTATCCTATATGCAGATGTATGTGATGCTATTACATAATCGTAATCATTTAAATTTTCAGATTCCAATTGTTTAAATATCTTATACTCACTAACTCCCGCCTGTGCTATATTCTTAACATTGTAATCGGTTTCTAGCATATTTACCCAACCAATACCATCGTACTTTTTAGTCCAATCAGCTGCAAAACTATCTCCAACTATTAGTATTGTTTTTTTCATCTATGTAACTTATTATTATTTTAGATATTTCTTCATTACCTTTAATACCAGCATGTATATCTTCTACCATCAAACGGGAGTATGGATGTTCATCTACTATTCTGTATTTGTTTTCAACAACCCATTCATGTACTATATGATTATTCTGATTGGATTTTAATGGAAACTTAACCATATATTTATCCATCCAACTATATTTTGGATTAGAGAAATCTATTTTAGTTTGGTCATGCCAAAATAGAATCACAACTTTTTTATCAATCAGTTCTGTTTCTATTTTTTGTTTTAGAATGCCCAATACTTCATCTATAAATTCATATGGGTCATATGCATCTAACCATTTCAATATTCTCTCCCTCAACTCCGGTCTATCATTCTTACCATTAGTTAGAAATGCTTCTATTTCATGTGGTGTTCTAGGATAGTTAGTATCAAATTGTGGATTGTGGAAATACCTATCACAATAGTTGAATATTCCAGAAAACTCAAAGAAGATATATTCATCATTTGTTATATCTCTTTCAGATAAAATGTATAAGGAATTTGCAGGAGAACCACCTGCTTCTGCTATATTAACCTCGTTTATACTTAGATGATTTGCAACTAAATTAGACCATCTAACTGATTTAATAAACTCATCATCATCAGATGTTTGAAAGTATGGGGATTTGAGTGACCTTACACCATCAATAGACATATAACATTTTCTAAATGTATGTAACCCCACACCAAAAGTATTTGATGCTCCTAAAAATAAACCTGATTTCATATTTTAATAATCATCATCCATAGATGCAAATGGGTCTAATGCCAAATCGTCATCATCGTAGATTTCTGTTTCTATAAGTTCAAGTGAATCATAAATTTCATCTAACAATGGATGATAAACTCCGTCATTATCTACATCTTTTAGATTGTCTTTTATCTCACTTACTAATTTTAATATTCTTTGTTTCATTTTTCAAGTTTTCAATAAGTATATACAAATCACGAATTTCGGCACATTTTTCATATTCTTCCATAGAAAGAAAATAATCCATTGCTTTATCTAACGTAAATTGTAAATCTTTTCGTTGAATAATGAATACAACATTATCTGATAAATTGGAAACCATTATTGCTTGAATTGAATCCAATCCTAATTTAATCATTTTTTCAGAATATCTTACCAATTCTGAAAATATAATGTATTTGTTTTCACGTAACCAATTTGATAAAGATTGGTTGCCCAAATCAATGTGTAATAAAATTGGTTCTTCTTTCATTATATTAATTTATGAGTGTTGGTAATTCCGTTTTTATTCATTATTATTTCCAATAACTTTAAAGACATTTGTTGATGTCCGTTTTCGGAAAAATGTAAATCATTTATTAAATTGTTGGTTTCATCTTTTATTCGTTCCATTTCAAAGAAATGGTAGGTGTTTAATTCACCCTGCCCTTTAATGGTATCCCAATGAACTACTTTTTTATTCAAACAAGTTATGTTTATATAATCTATCCAATGATTTACCTCTTCTAAATACTTAATATTATCCCTATTTAAGAAAATTTCATCAATAGTATTTTTAGATAAATATTCAAAGAATTGCATTTGATTACTGAAATGTGGATTTAGAGTATTCCATTCCCCATACTTATTAACCATCCTAAATCTACCAATAGAAGTCCAACCTATAATAATAACATCACCATCTTTAATATCTCTATAAGATTTACAGAATGTTTCAAATATGGTATAATTATCACAACCGGCTTTACCTAAATTTTTTAAATCATAACCTAACATTTCCGAAACAAAATCCCCATAAACTTTGGGCTGATAGCCTTTCCAATCAATATATTGTTTAGACCACAAGTCTTTACCATTATATCTTTCGGTCATGCTATCACCAAATGTCCATACAGTTGCCATATTAAAACAATCTTTCTAATCCCTTTGTATTTACTCTTTTATACTGAATATCCATTTCGGATTTTGTAGTTACTTCCTTAACCTTTTTCTTATACCACCAATACAAATCTTCTATGGTTTTGAAACCTCTTTTAGTTTCCATTGCCTTATCCCACAAATCCTTACCAAACTCTTTCTTCAAATCACCTTGCAGTTTCCATAGGATTTTGTTCTCATTAGCAAATGCTTCCAACTCTAATTTGATTGCTTTAATTCGTTTCATTCTACCCGCTTCCAAAGCAACCTCATTACGATTTTTGTCATCCGTACCCCTATAATTCTTATAAGCATTCTCACTAGCCAACTTGGCGGATTCCCAAGTATCCCTAGCTTCACTAAACATATAAGAATAACCAAAGTCACCATTTCGTATCTTCAATAATAGAGGTGCATCCTCTCTTAAAGGTTTGTTGGGTCTACCTTTGGTAAACCATCTGTATTTATTGTATCCCATTCTTCGTGTTGATTATGTTCTGC
>JACCED011397313.1_pt1 | contig 18687 bp, 17 predicted proteins | sample 7455021 | NCBI WGS metagenome assembly JACCED01 (sample SAMN15323456, study PRJNA562643) | freshwater metagenome | isolation source: river surface water | place: USA:Blue River Watershed | collected 2017-08-19 | reverse complement strand
TGCGGCCAACCCGACCAGCAGGGCCAGCAGCACGATCCAGCGGCCCGGGTGTTTGATTTTCATGGGTTCCTTTCACGCCGAGTCCCCATCCTTGATCGACGGATCACTCAAAGCGCGTTGATGCTACTCCCAAACCAAAGACCTTCACAGGGGAAAACCCATGCCATGTAAACATGTGTAAACCGGTCAATTCGATCCAAATGTCAGCTGCACTTTGACCGCCACAGAACGGTCTGCCGCCAAGGCGAAAGCCTCCTCGAAGCGGGTGTAGGGCAGGCTGTGGGTGATGAGGGGTTTGACGTCGACCCGTCCCTGGTTCATGAGCTCGACGGCCAGGGCGAATTCGGGGTGAAATCGGAACGAGCCGCGCAGGTCAAACTCCTTGGCGACCAGCACGTTCAAGGGGATGCTGATCTCGCCGCCGGTGCCGACTTGGACGATGATGCCGCGGGGTTTGAGCACCTCAAAACCCGTGCGCAGGGCCTGGGCGTTGCCACTGGCTTCGAACAGGACGTCAAAATACCCTTTGTCGGCTTTGAACGCATCGAGTTCGTGGGGCGCGGTCGACATGTTGACGATCTGGTCGGCACCGACCTGACGCGCGCGTGACAGGGTCTGGTCCGTGATGTCGGTGGCGACGATCTGTGTGGCCCCGGCCAGCCGGGCGGCCATGACCACCAAGGAACCGATGGGGCCGCAACCCGTCACCAGCACGCGCTTGCCCATCAACTCGCCCGCTCGGCGCACGGCGTGCAGGGCCACCGACAACGGCTCGGCCATCGCCGCTTCGGCGTCGCTGACGAGGTTGGTGACCGGGTGGGCCTGCCAGGATTCGATCACCATCTCTTGGCGAAACGCCCCCTGAATGTGGGGCCAAGGCATGGCGCTGCCATAAAACCGCATGTTCTGACAGTGGTTGTGTTGCCCCTGTTGGCAATACCCGCAGGCGCCGCAGGGGCGGCTGGGGCTGATGGCCACGCGTGTGCCCACCGGCAGGTCGCGGACCTCGGCACCGGTTTGCAGCACCACCCCAGAGACTTCGTGGCCCAGCACCATGGGTTGTTTGACGCGCACCGTGCCAAAGCCCCCGTGCTGGTAGTAATGCAGGTCGGAGCCGCAAATGCCACCCGCCCTCAGACCCACTCGCAATTGGTTGGGACCCAAGGGCTCGGTGGGCAAATCCAAGATGCGCAGATCGCGGGCGGCGTGGATGACCTGGGCGTGGGGCATGGGGCGGTCCTTTCAAAGGGTGGCGGTGACGCCGCCATCGACGTAGAGCACATGGCCAGTCACGAAATTCGAGGCCGCGCTCGACAAAAAGATCGCGGCCCCCACCAAGTCGGTCACATCACCCCAACGGCCGCTGGGGGTGCGGTTGATGAGCCAAGCGCTGAAGGTGGGGTCGTTGACCAGGGCCTGCGTGAGCTCGGTTTTGAAGTAACCCGGCCCCAAGCCATTGACCTGGATGCCGTGCTTGCCCCAATCGATCGCCATGCCTTTGGTGAGCATTTTCATGGCCCCCTTGGACGCCGCGTAAGGGGCGATGCCTGGTCGCCCGAGTTCGCTTTGTACCGAGCAGATGTTGATGATCTTGCCGCTTTTTCGCCCAATCATGTGCTGGGCCACGGCCCGCGAGACCAGGAAAGCACTGTCCAAGTTGGTGCGCATGATGTTGTGCCATTGATCCACCGGAAACTGGTCCAGCGGGGCCCGAAAGGTCATGCCTGCGTTGTTGACCAGAATGTCGAGGGCGCCCACGTTCGACTCGATGTGGGCGATGGCGGAATCGACCTGTTCGGCCACGGTGACGTCAAAGGGGTGGGCGTGCACCCTTTGCTTCGCATCCAAGCCCCAGGCCGAGGCCTGTTCGCACAGGGTTCGGTGGGCCTGTTCAAGCCGATCGGCCCGGCGGCCATTGAGAACCACCCGAGCCCCCGCCGACAGCAGACCACTGGCCAAGGCCAGACCGATTCCCCCGCTGGAGCCGGTGATCAGCGCCGTGCGCCCCGTGAGGTCAAAGAGGTGCAGGGCAGGTGGGGGCGGTTGCACGGGCGAGTTCATGTCTGAGGCCTGAGGGAGGTGGTCGGGTCATTATGCGAAGGAAGTGGCTGCGCATGCGGACCCTAAAGGGCCCATTTCCATGGGGGAATCCCGAGTTTACTTGCCGTGCGATGCCTTCGTTGGTTTAATCCGCGCATGCCAAATACGAATGACCTCCAATCTTTGCCCGCACGTGATGCCCAAGCCGTGGTTCACGGCCTGACCAACCTGTCCGTTCATGCCCAACGCGGGGCGAGCGTGATCGAGTCGGGTCACGGTGTTTGGGTCCGTGACATTCATGGGCGTGAATACATCGAAGCCATGTCGGGCCTGTGGTGCATCGCCTTGGGGTATGGCAATGAGCGATTGGCCGATGTGGCGCACCGCCAGATGAAGCAGTTGGCCTATTACCCCCTGACCAACCACAAAAGCCACCCGCCCGTGATTGCCCTGGCGGAAAAGCTTTTGTCCATCGCGCCGGTTCCGATGTCCCGCATCTGGTTTGCCAGCACGGGCTCAGAGGCCAACGACTGCGCCGCACGCCTGAGCTGGTATTACTGGAACGCCATGGGCCAACCCAAGCGGCGGCAGTTCATCTCTCATCGCCTGGCCTACCACGGCAACACCATCGCTTCGGCCAGCCTGTCGGGGGTGAGCTACGCCCATGACCGCTTCAATTTGCCTTTGCCCGGTTTCATGCACGTGACCACCCCCCACTTCACCCGTCACGCGCAGTCGGGTGAGTCTGAGGAAGCGTTCAGCGACCGGTTGGTGGCCGACATTGAACGCCTGATCCTGGCCCAGGGGCCAGAAACGATTGCCGCTTTTTTTGTCGAGCCGGTGATGGGAGCCGGTGGCATCGTGGTGCCGCCGTCGCGCTACTACGAGCGCTTGCAGGCACTGTTGAAGCAGCACGACATCTTGCTGGTGTGTGACGAGGTGGTGACCGCCTTTGGCCGAACTGGCGAGATGTTCGGTTCGACCACGATGAAGCTCCAGCCTGACCTCTTGGTGTGCGCCAAGGCCCTGTCCAGCGCCTACATTCCGATCTCGGCCTTGATGATCGGTCCCAAGGTGTATGAGGCGATTGAGCGCCAAAGCGGTGAGTTGGGTCTGTTTGGTTTGACGATGACCTATTCAGGCCACCCAGTGGCCTCGGCGGTGGCCCTGGAGACCCTCAAAATCTACGAGGAAGAGCGCATCGTGGACCATGTCCGCGACCTCGCGCCGGCGTTTTTGGGTGGGCTACAGGCTTTATCGTCTCACCCCCAGGTGAAAGAGGTGCGGGGCATTGGTTTGCTGGCGGGCGTGGAACTGGTCGCTGGCCAGGGCCGTGAGTGTGCCCGTTTGGCCGAGGAAGAAGGGCTGATCGTGCGTGCGATCGGCGACACGATCGCGTTTTGCCCGCCACTGGTCATTTCCGCCTCGGAGGTCGATGAGTTGCATCGACGCTTTGCCCGGGCGCTCGATCGACTCTGAATGTATCCATGCGCCCAACCCAGTCTTTTTCAGATGGGGCGCTTTCGTTTGCATTCCTGACATACTGGGTTGTCGATGCAACTCCAGCCACTGCCCACCATGTACAAGTTGATCACGCTGGCCGAAAAAGGCATTTTGATCCTCATCGCCTTGTTCACCGTCTACAGCGTGTGTTCCGAGATGTATGCCGTCGTGGTGGCAGGAAAAATCACTTTGACCGATCTGCTGCTGATGTTCATCTACGCCGAAGTACTGGGGATGGTGGCTGCGTTCTACAAGTACAACAAAATCCCGATCACCATCCCCATTTTCATTGCCATCACCGCCCTGTGTCGCCTGATCATCCTTCAGGGCAAGGGCATCAGCACGATCGATTTGATCTATGAGAGCGGAGCCGTGCTTTTGCTGGCCATCGCTTCCCTGATCATGAAGCTAGAGCTCAAGGGGTTTTCTGCCGACCGTGAGCGGGTGTCCGATACCGACCGTCCGGGCTGAATCAACGGGTTCGGGGGCCAATGCGGCCCCGCGCCTTTGCCTTTTTGGGATCGATCCAAACCCATGGTTTTTGTTAATTGATGTGTACTTTGATAGAATAAACGGATTTATATATAATCCAAAGCGTTCATTTTCAATTGAAGGACTCGGAAGTCTTTTGGGCCACACCCCCCAGTTCCGAGATCAAGATGCCAGGAAAAATCCCTTGGGACATGTTGTCCAGTGAAGAACAAGACCTGTATCGAAGGCTTTGTCGCGCCATGTCAAAAGGGGTTGTTTGTGCCGAACAAGCCCTTCGAGGCGCCAGCGCGTGCCCTTCCGATCAGGTCCACACCCTTTCAAACGCTGAACTCGGGGCCATGCCCCCCCCTGACCTTGCGGCCTTGCAGGTCAAATGCGAAGCGGCTCGCCAGGCTCACCGGCAACTCGTCAGTCGCTACCTCGAACACTGACCTGGACCGGATGTCCCGCAACCCGTGGGGTTGGCCGTTTGACACGGTGCGTGGGGGGCAGGATCCATGACAAAATGTTTTGAAATTTTGTCCGCAATGCCCCCCAACACACATTGCCATGTTGTGGCCTGAATCACTGACCCACGTGCTGCAGCAGGCGATCGGTGAACGCATCCGTTCCATGACGGGCTCACAGTCCGATCTGGATGCGTTTCTTGTGCCTGCGGGTGATCGCGGCTTGTTGGGGCCCGACTCGATCACTTGGCGGGTTCACGCGGATTTTTCGGCCATGATGGTCGGCGGTCTTGCCTCCTTGATCATCCAGGCCTTGCATCCCCGCGCTTTGGCCGCTGTGTGGGATCACTCCGATTTCCGCCACCAGCTCAGAGAGCGCCTTGGGCGTACCGCCTTCTTCGTGGCCGCCACCACCTACGGCGGTGTTGACATGGCCCACGCGGTGATCGAGCGCGTGAATGCCATCCATGCCAGGGTCAGCGGGACAGACCTGGAGGGACGGCCTTATGTCGCCAACGAACCCGCCCTGATCCGTTGGGTGCATTTGGCCGAGGTCAGTTCATTTCTGGGTGCCTATCAACACCTGTCCAAAGCGCCCTTGACCCCATCGCAGTGCGATGGGTATGTGCAGGAAATGGCACTCATTGGCCAGTTGTTGGGGGCCGTGGACCTGCCGACCACCTGGGCCCAGACCCAACAGGCCTTGATCAGCCACAAGCCCGAGTTGAGGTTCGACGCGCGTGCCCAAGAGATCCTTCAGGTGATCGAGAACTACCCCGCGGATCTGGTCGATCAACCCTTCATCCGTCTGATCCTCAAAGCCACATGCGATGTGATGCCCGCTTGGGTGCTCGAGCTGATCCATCGGCGACCGGCTTGTGCGGTGCAAGTTCTGCTGACCCAGGGGGCCGTGCGGCTGGCCTCTGAGCCCATCCAGTGGGCGCTCAACCAGCATGGGGTCGCGGCGGTGGCGCGGCGCAGGGTGTACGGCCTGGCAACGGGCGTGTGAGCTTGGTGTTTGTTACGGGCCTGTGGCGTGGGCCTGAAACAAATCGGCCCCTTTTTCTGCGATGGCGACCGTGGCGGCATTGGTGTTTCCTGACACGACCGATGGCATGATGGAAGCGTCGATGACCCACAGGCCTTGTGTGCCTCTGACCCGCAGTTGGGGGTCGACCACCGAGGCCTCGTCGCAGCCCATGCGACAGGTGGAGGTGGGGTGGTAGACGGTGTCCCCCACCTCACGGCAGTACTGCAGCCACTGTTCGTCGGAGACGACACCTGGACCAGGCTTGATTTCTTCGGCCACATGATCGCTAAAGGGAGGGGTCTGGACCAGGCGACGCAACATTTTCAGTGCATCGACCATGGTCTGTCGATCCCCTGCATCGTCGAGGTAGTTGTATTGAATCAGGGGCGCGGCCAAAGGGTCGGCGCTTCGAAGTTTGACCCACCCCCGCGATTGGGCCTGCAACTGCGAGACCGAGCAGGTGAAGCCCGAATGGCGGTCCAAAATGCCCCCGCGCTTGGCCAAAGAGAAATTGATGAAGTAAAACTGGGCGTCGGGTCGGGTCAGCTCGGGTCGGGTTTTGACAAAAGCGGCCGCATAACCGGCGCTGATGGCCAGTGGCCCACGGCGTTGCAGCGCCCAGCGCAAGCCCATGCCCAAGCGCCCCCACCAATGCGCCATGTCGTCGTTCACGGTCATGGGCAGACGACTGCGAAAGAAATTGCGCACGTAAAAATGGTCTTGCAGATGGGCACCCACATCGGGCAGGTCATGCACCACCTCGATGCCGTGCTGACGCAACAAGGGCCCTGGGCCGATGCCTGACAGTTGCAGCAACTGGGGGGAGTTAAAGGCGCCGCCGGCCAGGATCACATGCCCGGCGCGAACCTGATGGCGTTGGCCGTTTTGCAGGTATTCGACCCCAATCGCCCGGCGGCCTTCGAACAAGACCCGTGTGGTGTGGGCGTGGACCTCCAGACGCAGGTTGGGGCGCTTTCGTGCCCGCTTCAGATACCCCGCTGCGGTGCTGATGCGCCGACCATTGCGCGTGTTGGCTTGATAGTACCCCGCACCTTCTTGCTTGGCGCCGTTGAAATCGTCGTTGCGCGGCACGCCGATGGCCTGGGCCGAGGCAATGAACGCGTCACACAGAGGGTGCCGGTCCGGCAGATCTGAAACCGCCAGGGGGCCGTCTACCCCGTGCCATTCATTGGCCCCCCGGCTCTGATCTTCGGCTTTGATGAAGCTGGGCAGCAGATCCGCGTAGGACCAACCCGGGATGTTCCAGAGGTCGAAATCTTGGGCTTGCCCTCGGACATAGACCAAGCCATTGATCGATGACGATCCGCCCAGCACTTTCCCCCTGGGGGTGAAAATGCGTCGACCGTTGCAGTGGGGTTCAGGTTCCGATTCGTAAGACCAATTGAGCGTGGGGTGATTGAACAACTTGCCGTAGCCCATGGGGATGTGAATCCAGGGGTGGTTGTCGCGACCGCCGGCTTCGAGCACCAGCACCTGCCTTTGCCCCGATTCCGTGAGGCGGTCAGCCAGCACACAACCGGCTGAACCGGCGCCCACAATGATCACATCGGTTTGTTGCATATTGGCATTTTGACGCAATCGACGCGTCTCTGCACCCGGGTGGTTGTCATGGGTCAGCCCGGACGGGTCTGGCTAGGGGTTAACGCCATTGGTGCTTCGATCTTTAATTTGCTAATTTCCATTCAGCTGACAACCTGACGATAAATATCAAGGAGACTACACATGTTCAAAGGTAAGTTTTTGGTCGTCGCGGCTTTGACCGGACTTTGCAGCTTGGGGGCCTGGGCTCAGGGAAAAACCTTCAAAGTGGGCGTCATCTTTGACATGTCCGGCGCGTTGGCCGCCGGGGGCTCCAACGCCAGTTACCTGGGAACGAAGTACGCCATCGACATGATCAATGAGCGTGGCGGGGTGGAGGGCCATCGCATCGTTCCGGTTTATGTGGATGCCCAAAGCAAAGCCGAGGTGGCCATCAACGAGACCGAACGCTTGTTGAATCAGGAAAAAGTGGACATGATCATGGGCGTTTTTTCCTCGGCGCACTGTGTGCCGATGGCCCAAAAGATCGATCAGTCGAAGAAATTCATGTGGGCCAACGTCTGTGTGGCCTCTTCGGTGTTCAAGGACAAAAACCTGCGTTATGTGTTCCGGGCCCAAGTCCATTCCGATCAATTTGGCGAGGCATCCTGTAAATTTCTGAATGAAAGTGCCAAATCGCGCTTGGGCAAGGACCCCAAAGACCTCAAAGTGGCGGTCATCTATGAAGACGGGCCCTATGGCGCTGGCGTGGCCGCAGGCAACGAGGTCTCGTGCAAGCAACTGGGCATGCAAGTGGTCCTCAAAGAGGGCTACGCCGCCACCGCCCCCGACCTGTCGCCTTTGGTGACCAAGCTTCGCCGGGCGCGACCCGACGTGATTTTGCACACTGGCTACAACCCCGACATCACCTTGTTTTTGCGCCAAGCCAAAGAGCAGGGGCTCAAGTGGTCTGCGCTCATTGGACATGGGGCCGGCTATGGTCAGTTTGACAAGCTCTACGCCACCTTCAAGGACGACGCCAACCTGATCTTCAACGTCGATCCTGTGGCGGCACAGTTGCTCGATCCGAAATCCCTGCAGCCCGGCTTGGGTGCCATCACCGCCGAGATGATCAAACGCTACAAGGCCGAGGTCAAGGGAGACGAGGTGCCCACCCACGTGTCGATGGGTTTCAACCAAAGCTGGATTTTCTTTACCGATGTGATGCCGCGCGCCATCAAGAAGTATGGTGGTTTGGATCCTGAGTCTCTGCGCAAGGCTGCCCTCGATACCGACATCCCCCCAGGTGGGACAATTCAAGGTTACGGTGTCAAGTTCTTCCCCCCGGGTCACCCCATGGCGGGGCAAAACGAGCGCTCGACGCCCGTGGTTCATCAGTACTCAGGCAACGACACCTTTGTGGTCTGGCCCAACGCGATCAAAACCAAAGACCCGGTCTTGCCCCTGCCCAAGGGTCATGCCTACGCGAACTGATGCTGTCGGTTCACAACCTGACCAAACGGTTTGGGGGGTTCACCGCGGTTGACCAAGTTTCTTTCGAGGTCAGCCGTGGTGAGATTCTGGGACTGATTGGGCCCAACGGATCGGGCAAAAGCACCACCTTCAATGTGTTGGCGGGTTTGTATGCCCCCAGCGAGGGTGAGATCGTTCTGAACGGTCGCTCCATCGGTGGCATGACGCCCAATGAAGTCTGTCGACTGGGTTTGGCGCGCACCTTCCAGATTCCTCGCCCGTTCCGCAAGCTGAGCATTTTGGAGAACGCGACCCTGGCGGCCTATTTCGGTGCCAGTGAGCCCATCGACCGCAAAGAGGCCATGCGGCGAGCCTGCGACGCCCTGGAACTCATCGATCTCCCCTATGCGGACCACGCCAAAGTGGATGGCCTGGGGGCGGCGGGCTTGAAGAAGCTGGAAATGGCGCGCGCCTTGGCCACACAACCCACCTTGTTGTTGGCCGACGAGAGTTTGGGGGGCTTGGACGAAAGCGAGATGGAGTCTGCGGCGCAGATGCTCAAGCGCATCCGTGACGAGCGTGGCGTGACCATCATTTGGGTGGAGCACATCATGGGGGTTTTGATGAAAGTGATCGATCGTTGCATGGTGTTGGACCACGGTGTCCTCATCGCGCAAGGCAGCCCCAGCGAGGTGGTGCACGACCCCAAAGTGGTCGAGGTCTATCTGGGCACCGACGCATCGGGTTTGCAAAAGCAATTCAACCGTCAAGCGCAGGAGGTTGGATGCTGAGCCTGGACCATCTGCACGCGGGATATGGCAGTTTTCAGGCCTTGTTTGACGTCAGCTTATCGATTCAGGCCGGCGAGGCGGTGGCGGTGATCGGGCCCAATGGGGCGGGCAAATCGACCCTGTTGCGTGCCATTTCCAGGCTCATCGACGTGAGCGCTGGCGAGATGACGCTGAATGGTCAAAATTACACCCACCTCGCCCCTCATCTTCTGGTGGGCATGGGGATCGCCCATGTGCCTGAGGGAAGACGCTTGTTTCCCCGATTGAGCGTCGAGGACAACCTCCGAATTGGGGCCTACCACCCCAAGGCACGCGCCCACATGGCCGATCGATTGGCTTATGTCTATGACCTCTTTCCGCGGATGAAGGAGCGCCGCCACCAGGTGGCCGGTACCATGTCCGGTGGCGAGCAGCAGATGTGCGCCATTGGTCGCGCCTTGATGAGCCGCCCAGCGTTGTTGCTGCTCGATGAACCCTCGGCGGGTTTGGCTCCGGTGGTGGTGCAGTCCATCTTTGAATTGATCCAGCGCATACGGGGCGAGGGATACACCGTTTTGATCGTCGAACAAAACATCCAGCAGGTCTTGCAGGTGGTCGATCGTGGTTATTTGCTGGAAACCGGTCGAATCCGGGCCAGCGGCACATCGGCCCAATTGTTGGCCAGCACCGAAGTGCAAAAAGCCTATTTGGGGGTGTGATGGCATTTTTCGATATTTTTTTGCTCGAAGCCATCATCAACGGATTGCTCTTGGGCGGACTTTTGGCCCTGCTTGCGTTGGGACTCAACCTGATCTTTGGCGTGATCGATGTGGTGTGGATCTCGTATGCCGAATTGATGATGATCGGGATGTATGGCATCTATTGGGCGCACGTCGACATGGGTTGGTCGTTGGTGCTGGCCTTCCCATTGGGGATCGCGCTGACCGCGGCGCTCGGGGCCGGACTGCACCACTTCATCATACGTCCCGTTCTGATGGCCGAACCCATCAACCAACTGTTGGTGACCGGTGGGGTGCTTTTTTTCTTGCAAGCGGTGGCCACGGTCACCTTTGGCATTGATTTTCGCAACCTCGGCATCCGCTTGCCCAGCGTGCTGGTGGGCGAGATCAGCCTCTCCATGGCGCGTCTGATCGCCTTTGGGGTGGCAATGCTGGCCATTGCAGCCACCTATTTGTTTTTGAATCGGACCCATGCAGGCACCGCCATACGAGCGATCAGCCAAGATCGGGGCGTCATGCCATTGATGGGGGTCAACGCCAGCCAGATTTATTTGCTGACGTCGGCCTTGGGCGGTTCGCTGGCAGGACTGGCCGCTTGCCTGTTGGTTTTGCAATACGACGTTCATCCCGCGATTGGTTTGTCTTTCGGCCCCATCACCTTTTTGGTTTGCGTGATGGGGGGGCTCGGCAATTTGATCGGGGGCTTCGTTGCCGCATTCCTCTTTGCCCAATTCATTTCCGTGGGTGGCTTCGTGCTGGCCATCGAGTGGGGGTATGTGTTGGCCTTTGTCTTTTTCATCGGCATGATGTTCATTCGCCCCCAGGGCATTTTGTCTGCAAGGCGTTGACACCATGAATCACAAGCCATTTTTCATCCTGGTGTTGGCGGTGCTTCTGGTGGCCCCATGGGTGGGTTTGGGGTCATACCCCATGCACCTGATCATTGTCGCGTTGTTGCTGGGTTTCATTTACACCAGCTGGGCGCTGATGGGGCGTTTGGGCCTGGTCAGTCTGGGACACGGGGCCTTCATGGGCATCGGGGCCTATGTGACGGTCCTGCTGTGGAACTTTTACGGACTTCCGCCGCTGGCCGGCGCTTTGATCGCGGTGGCCTTGAGCGTGCTTGTGGCCCTTTTGATCGGCTACCCTTGTTTTCGATTCAAGATCGTCGGCCATTATTTCGCCTTGGTGACGTTGGCGTTGGCCGAAGTGGTCCGGCTGGTCATCGTGGCCCAGCGCGAGCAAACCGGGGGCTCTTTGGGCTTGACCCCCAAGTCAGGGCTGATGGATGGTCAGCTGGCTTCGCTGTGGGCCATGCAGTTTTCTGATCGACGGATTTGGTTTTATCTGGCTTTGGCCGCCTGGCTGTTTGCCCTTTGGGTCTGGCATCGGGTGGACCGCAGCATGGAGCGCGACGCCTTGCAAGCCATTGCAGAGGACGAAGACGCCGCTGCATCGATCGGCATTCATGTCACGCGCACCAAATTGCGCATCACGGTTTTGTCGGCCGCCATGACCACCTTGGGTGGGGTGCTTTACGCACAGTACCAGCTCTACATCAACCCAGAGACGGTGTCCGGCATCGGTGTCTCACTCCAAATGGTGTTTGGGGTGATTGCCGGCGGTTTGTTTGTCATGCTTGGGCCCACCTTTGGCGCTGTTTTTTTGCTGGCTTTGCAAGAAACCCTGAGGGTGTTGATCGGCAACCAGATCCATGGACTGGACTTGCTGATTTACGGGGCTTTGTTGGTGTTTTTCATCATACGGATGCCCAAAGGCATATTGGGCACCTGGCTGGAGCGCAAGTCGGGGACCTGGGATGTGTCGAACCAGTCGAGGTGAAGGAACATGTTGAAACTTCAGGGTTTTGCACCCGGTGGCTATGACTTTGTGGTGGGGGGATTCCCCTACAGCGCTGGGGTGCGGGCGCAGGCGGGTCATGCCTTGCGCCGGGTTCGGTTTTCACGGGTCTTGCCCATGAACGAGGGTTTTGACTGGATCGAAACCCATTTGAAAAGTCAAGGCTTGCCCCTGCACCGACTGGCGGCGTGTGAGTTGCGCTCGCCGGCGGCCTTGAGCTTGCAAGGCTTTCAATCGTTCAACCAGGGGTATGTGAAAGTGCTGACCCAGTGGGGTCTGATTCGAGATGGCTTGAATCCGGTGGCGCGCAGCAACTTGGCGCCCCAGCACGATGCCCCGCCCGGTCCAGGTTTTCATGCGTTCACCTACTCGGTTCCCGAGGCTGGATCGCGCGACTGGGTGGTGGCCGGCAGTGGCGAATGGCCCGAGGATCAACCCTTTCCTCAGGGCATCGTCGCTCGAGGCGACACCTCCGAATCGGGCCTTAGGCGCAAGGTCGCTTACGTCTTGGACACCATGCTGGCGCGCATGCAGGCCTTGCGCGTCACGCCGCAAGACGTGAGCGTGGTGCAGGTTTACACCGTGCACGATGTGGCCCCCTACATCGACGATGAGTTTCAAAAGCGCCGCTTGTTGGCGCCGGGCTTGACTTGGCACCTTTGTCGTCCGCCGATACAAGAGCTTGAGTTCGAGATGGACGTGCGAGGCGTGCGCCAAGAACTCTGGGCGCCGGTTTGAGACCCAGGGGCCCCTGGCACAGGCAGCCTGTGAGCGTCACACCGACCCCTTTTGCAAGGAGCCATGCGCCATGACCCTGGCCGATCGACTTCAAGCCTGTCACACCTCGGTGGTTCATGATGTGATGAAAGACATGGGCCTGCCCATTCGCGTGTTGCCGCGGACCCTCACCGGCCTTGATCCCAGCATGAAGACTGCCGGGCCTGTGTTCACGATCCGGGGGCGCCCCGATCCAACCTTGGACAAGCACACTTCGCTCTACGAATGGGCAGGTTTGTTGTCCAAGGTCCCTGCGGGTCGCGTGGTGGTTTGTCAGCCCCAAGACGACGTTCGCGCCCTGTTCGGTGGCTTATCGGCCGAGGCTTTGGCCCTCAAGCAGGTCCGTGGCTACATCGTCGATGGGGGCTGCCGGGATGTTCAGGCCGTCGTCGATCAGAAATTTCCTGTGTTTTGCCGATTCGCCACACCGATCGACATTGTGTGCGCTTGGCGCGCCGAGGCTTTCGAATCCCCCATTGCCATCGGAGGGCAGCAGGTTCTGCCCGATGACCACGTGTTGGCAGATCGTGACGGCGTCATTCTCATCGGGTCGGATCACGTGGTCCGCGTCGTTGATGCGGCTGAACGCAAGATGGCCACGGAAGGTGACATGGTTCGAGCCATCCGCGCGGGCGAAGACCCGCAAGCCGCTTATTTGCGTTACCGCGTGTTTTGAGGGCTCGGGCGAGTTGCATGCCAGGGCTTGGCCCCCCCGTGTGTGTGGGGCCATTTGGGGGCTTTTTGACCATCGGCTGCGTGTCGGATCGTCTGCGAAAAGGCTGGAGTCAGGCAAAAAAAAGGACTTGGATTTCTCCAAGCCCTTGTTTTTGATCGTCATTTGGCTCCCCGACCTGGGCTCGAACCAGGGACCTACGGATTAACAGTCCGGCGCTCTACCGACTGAGCTATCGGGGAATAGTCCATGATTATATGACATTTTCAGGGGCTTGAGCCAGCTCGGGTGCAGAAAACCCATCTTTGGACCCGTCGCGAAGCGGGGCTATCGCCAAGGCGATGGACAAGCCAGCCTGAATCTCCCTAACATGCGCCCCTCAGCCTTTGCCCGCACAAGGGGCGAAAGGGGCTGCAACCCAAGATCAAAGGAAATCCATGAGCAACGATTTTGTCCGCGTCAGTCACGATGAACTGCGCCGTTTCATTGCCCGCTCTTTCGAGGCGGCGGGGCTGCCCAGCGCCGACGCGCTCAAGGTCGCGAGCCTGATGGCCGAAGCCGATTTGCAAGGCTCGGATGGCCATGGGGTGATCCGCTTGGCACCCTACATGAAACGCATCATGCAAGGCGGCATCAACAAGAACCCCAACATCCGCGTCATCCATGAGCGTGCCGCCAGCGCTGTGATCGACGGTGACAACGGCATGGGCCATTTGGTGGTGTCCAAGGCGGTTGATTTGGCCATCGAGAAGGCCAAGACCGCTGGCGTGGCTTGGGTGGGGTGTCGCTACAGCAACCACGCGGGACCGGCCTCGTTGTACGCCCGCAAGCCCTTGGAGCACGACATGCTGGGGCTGTATTTTGCGGTGGGCAATGCCAACCACCTGCCGCCTTGGGGCGGCATGGACATGTTGCTCTCGACCAACCCGATTGCAGCAGGCGTACCCGCTGGCGATGAACCCCCCGTGGTGCTGGACATGGCCACCACGGTGGCCGCCTACGGCAAGGTCAAGGTCAAGGCCAAGCGCGGCGAAATGATGCCCGAGGGCTGGATGATCGACCGCCAGGGCAAACCGCTGACCGACCCCAAGCGTGCCGACGAGGGGTTTTTGCTGCCGATCGGCGAGCACAAGGGCTATGGCCTGGCCTTGATCGTCGGCCTGCTGGCGGGCACCTTGAGCGGCGCGGCCATGGGCAAGGACGTGATCGACTTCAATGCCGACTTCAAGACCACCACCAACACCGGACAGGCCATTTTGGTGATCGACCTGAGCGCCTTTGGCGATCCCGCCGATTTCAAAGCGCGGGTGGATACCCTGGTGCGTGACATTCGCGACAGCGCCCGGTTGCCCGGCGTGGACCGCATTTGGTTGCCGGGTGAGCAAAGCCACGGCAAGCGACAGCGTTATGCCGAACAGGGGATTCCAGTGCCTTTGGCGGTGAAGCAGGACCTGGATGCCTTGAGCACCCAACTCAACGTTCCCCCTCTGGTCACGCTGTGAGCCCTGGGGCCAATGCGCGGCCCATGAAAAAAGCCACCCCCGCTTGAACGGGGGCGGCTTTTCTCAGGGCCACTCGCCCGAGGTCATTCGGGTTTGATGTTTTGCTCGCGGATGACCTTGCCGTAGCGCGCGTGTTGGTCCTTGGTTTTGGCCAAGAACTGATCCGGTGTGTTGCCGACCGGCACCAGACCCAGGCCGTCGAAGCGCTCCTTGATTTCCGGGTCAGCCAAACCCTGAACCGCGGCCTTGTTCAGGCGATCGATGATGTCCTTGGGAACGCCAGGGGGGGCAGTCAGGGCAAACCAAGTCTCAAACTCAAACCCCTTGACGCCACTTTCTTCAAAGGTGGGCACATCGGGGAACTGGGGGTGGCGTTTCTTCATGGGCACGCCCATGATGCGCAACTTTCCCCCCTTGACCAGGGCCGCCACGGTGGCAATGCCTTGGAAGGTGACGTCCACCTCGCCCGCTGCAGCGCCCTGAGCGGCCTGGCTGGCTCCCTTGTAGGGCACGTGTTTGAGCTTGGTTCCGGTGTGGGCCGAGAACAAGGCGCCTGCGATGTGTTGGGGACTTCCGATGCCGCCGGAGGAGTAAGTGATGGTGTCGGGCGCGGCTTTCGCGGCGGCCACCAGTTCCCCCACGTTTTTAAAGCGTGAGTTGACGGCGACCGACGCGCTGAACTCGATGGCCGCCGCCAAGGTGATGTAGCTGAAGTCGGTCAGGGGGTTGAAAGGCGTGTTGGGGTTGATGTTGGGCACCATGGTCAGGATGCTGTCGTTGAACCCACCGATGGTGTAGCCGTCGGGAGCCGACTTGGCGAGCTTGTCCGCGCCGATGATGCCGGCCGCGCCGGTGATGTTCTCAATCACGACCGACTGGCCCAGGATGGTCGACATTTTTTGAGCCAGCAGACGAGCGGCCACGTCGACGGCGCTGCCCGCAGCCAGGGGGATGATCATTTTGATCGGCTTGTTGGGATAGGCGCCTTGGGCCTGGGCCGTGGGCCAGACGCCCAGGCTGGCGGCGGCACCGAGCGCCAGCAGGTGACGGCGTTGGCGGGGGGTGTTTTGCATGATGACTCCTCAGGTGATGGAAAATTAGGGCTTGAGGCCCAAGACTCGAATGGCGTTTTCACCCAATATACCGAGCCGATCGTCGTCGCTGAGCTCGGGGGTCGACAAGACATGGGCAACCGGGTTTTCCTCCCAGGGAATGGGGTGGTCGGTACCCATCATGATCTGGGCAGCGCCGACCTCGGCGGCCAGATGCCGCAGGGCCTCAGGCGTGAAGACCAGCGCATCCATGTAGATCTGGCGGATGTATTCGCTGGGCTTTTTCTTCAACACGATGTCCGGGTTGCAATTTTGTGGCGAGACCCAACAGCTGCGGTCCATGCGCGGGGCGTATGAGCCCAAAAATCCGCCCCCATGGGCGGCAAAGATTTTCAATTCGGGATAGCGGTCGAAGACGCCCTCAAAAATCAATTTCTCGAGTGCGATGGTGGTGTCCAGCGGGTTCCCGATCACGTTCGAGAGCCAGCCATTGCCTTTGAAGCGGTGCGCCAACTCTGGCGTGCTTTGTGGATGGATGAAGAGGGTCACCCCCAGTTCTTGGGCTTTGGCCAGGACGGGGTGGTATTCGGCGTGGCAAAAATCGCGTCCGGCCACACTGCCACCGATGGCCGCACCCACCAAACCGTATTTCTTCACGGCGTCTTCCAGTTGCTGCACCGCCAGATCGGGAAACTGCATGGCGATCGAGCCAAAGGCGGCAAAACGCCTGGGGTGTTGCGCGACCAATTCGGCAAAAGCCTCGTTGTGGACCCGACAAATGGCCTCGGCGGTGTCGCGGTCTTTTTTGTACCAGAAGGGGTTGATGCTGAGCACCTGCATGTCCACGCCCATGCGGTCCATGGCGGCCAGACGCGATTGCAAGGGCTCGTCTTGCTGTAAAAAATGCTCGGGGACGCCTTTGACGGGTGGCAAAACGGATGTCGCTTCGTCTCCCATCAGGTCCAGACCCGCTTGAAAATAACAATGGGCGTGCGCGTCAATGACCCGCGCCTTTTTCCCTTGGATCACCACAGGGGCTTGGTGTGGCGCGGTCGTGCTGCCACCGTTTGGGACCGCCCAGGCCTGAGGCAACAGGGCACAAGCACAAAACTTCAGCCCGCCCAAGCGGTGTGTGTGACCCAAAAACTGACCCATGTCTGCTCCCTTAAAGCGCGCATCATAAGCAAAGACCGTGGGCTTGTGTGCTTTTTGGTCTTTGCCCCTGGCGCCAACTTTGGCAATGCCCAGGCAAAGACCAAGCAAAAAGGTCTGTAAATCTGGTGTAAACCCTAGACCGATCGATGCCTCTGATGCCCTAACCTTCAGCCTTTATTGATCAATTGATGATCAAGGTCAATCGAGGGAGGGAAAACCAATGGGACTTCGTTTTTTGGAGCACGTGTTGATTTTGACGCACGACCCTGAGGGCACGCGCGACTGGTTCGTCAACAACCTGGGTTTTCGAAACGGCTATCACCCCGAGTTTGGCTTTCCCGTTTATTGGCTCTACATCGGCGAGCAAGATGTGATCCACATTGGCAAGGCACGTCACTCCGAACACCAGGACACCTACCTCAAGACCCCCACCGATGGGGATCGTGATTTTTCAGCGGCTGGGGCCCTTGGTTCGGGCCGCATCGACCACATTTGCCTCAATTGCGAGGGCATGCAGGACTTCATCGATCGATTGACCGCCAACGGGGTTGAGTTCAGCGAGCGCAAAGCGCACAACTCCTTGCTTTATCAGTTGTTCATGCGCGAGCCGATCAATGGCATCAAGGTGGAACTGAACTTTTCTTGGGAAGAGGCCGTTAAGCTGGGTCGCGTTCCCGAATACACCGACACCGGCAACCTCGCCAAAACCCCGGCCTGATTTTTAGGAAACCAAGCACCCCATGAAAGCACGCACCGTACGCATCCAAGCCGCTGGCGGCCCTGAAGTCTTGAAGATCGAGACCCACGATTTGCCCGATCCCGCCGCCGGCGAAGTCACGATCCGCCACACGGCGATCGGCTTTAACTTTCAAGACATCTACACCCGCTCGGGCCTGTACCCTGCGCCCATGCCCACGGGTCTGGGTACCGAAGCCGCTGGAGTGGTTGAAAAGGTGGGGCCGGGCGTGACCGATTTCCGTGTCGGGGACCGCGTCTGCTACGCCAGTGGTCCCGTGCTGGGCGCTTGCGCCACCGCCCGCAACTACCCAGTCGCCCGATTGATGAAGTCACCCGATTTCATGAAGGACGAAGAAATCGCCGCCATCTTGCTCAAGGGCATGACGGTGGAATACCTGATGCAGCGTTGCTACCCCGTGAAAGCGGGCCAGTACGTGCTGATGCACGCCGCCGCTGGTGGGGTGGGTCTCTTGGCGGGTCAATGGGGTCGCCACATCGGCGCCCACATGATCGGGGTGGCTGGAGGTGCCGACAAGGTAGCATTGGCGCGTCAAAACGGTTATGAATTTTGCATTGACCGCAAAACCGAGGACATCGCCGCCCGCGTCAAAGAGATCACCGGGGGCGCGGGCGTCCCCGTGGTGTATGACTCGGTGGGCAAGGACTCGTTTGAGGCTTCGCTCAACAGCTTGCAAGCCCGGGGCTATTTCGTGTCCTTTGGCACCACCACGGGCGCGCCGCCCCCGGTTGCCGCTGGCACTTTGCAAAAAATGGGGTCGTTGTATTTCACGCGACCGACCCTGGTGACCTACACCGCGTCGACACAAGAGTTGCGAGACTCTGCCGCTGCCGTGTTCGAGATGTTCCGCAAAGGCGCCCTCAAGTTGTCGATCAACC
>JACCED010281114.1_pt1 | contig 18687 bp, 20 predicted proteins | sample 7455021 | NCBI WGS metagenome assembly JACCED01 (sample SAMN15323456, study PRJNA562643) | freshwater metagenome | isolation source: river surface water | place: USA:Blue River Watershed | collected 2017-08-19 | reverse complement strand
TGATAAAGCCGCCGAACACGCAGACCATCAAAACAACGATACCAATAATCGCATTCATATTTCTCTCCAAAAACGACCAAACGGGCGGCTGGCTTCCCAGCTGCGCCCGTCATTGTTCCCTCAAAACCTTGCCCTCACAGGCAAAAGCTCAATGCATTGCAGACATTGCAACACCTGAAGCAGGCGCAGTTTTGGGTAACAAGTTAGGAACATCACGCCAAGCTTGGCGAATTTCATTCAACAGCGTGTGAACTTCTTGCAATGCATCGAGGTCATTGCGGGCGTTCACATGCACCAAGCGGCGAGTCACGTAGCTGTACAACTCATACAAGTTGCGAGCCAAATCACCACCTTTGTCCAAATCCAACGAGCCTTGCAAGCCCAAAACAATGCGGCCAGCGCGCATCAAACTTTTGTTCTTGTCTTCAATCGAGCCACGCTGAATGTGGCCCTTGGCGGTCACCAGGCTGTCAATCAAGCCGTCAAACAGCATTTGAATGAGCTCAACTTTATCGGCTACCAGTGCTTGTGATGCATGGTTACCTTCGCCGTAGCTCTCCATCGCCTTGAAATGTACTCGCATGATGTCTTGTTCCTTTTGATCCTGACACAGCAGGAATCGGAGGGACACCGGAAAACTTGAGTCTTCTTCTAGAAAAGAAGCCGGAAGGGGCCCATTGAAGAAGCCAGGGCTTGAAACTGAAGCGTGGGCAAGGAAAGTAGCAAGCATCATGGGCCCTTTCCCGTCTTGGGCTTGGCCACGTGAGCGGGCTCGACTTTCAAAGTACCCCGCAATTTTTTAACCACGGCCGTGAGCAATTGGCTCACCCGTGACTCAGTGACACCCAAAACTTCCCCAATTTCTTTGAGGTTGAGCTCTTCAACGTAATACAAATTCATTAACAATTGGTCGCGTTCAGGCAAATCACCAATGGCATCGGTGAGCGCGCCCATGAACTGCTCATGCTCCACAATGGCCTCGGGTTGCTGTGAAGCATCGGTGGCAATGTTCATCACCTCTTCGGTGACCACTTCCATGGAATAGGTTTCAAACCGGCGGGCCTGCGTGCGTTCCTTGTGAAACAGCTCAATGTCTTTGCCCATGTGATCGGCCAACTCAGCTTGAGTGGGGGTGCGCCCCAGCTCGGCGGCCAACTCATGGGTGGCCTCGCTGTGCGACTTGTTGATGGCCACGGCAGAGCGCGGCAAAAACGACAGCCGGCGAACTTCGTCCAAAATGGCGCCGCGCACACGGCTGTGGGCAAAGTTCTCAAACTCCATGCCTTTGACGGGGTCGAAGGCGCGTGCTGCTTCTAGAAGGCCAATCATGCCCACTTGAATGAGTTCGTCCAACTCCATGAAGGGCGGCAGCCTTACTTTGAGGTGCAAAGCCACGCGCTTGACCATGCCCAAATGGGCCATGACCAGCGCTTCGCTGTTGTTTTGAACCTGTTCATAAAGGCGAGTGGAGTTGGCCATGTTGTTTATGCGCTGGTTTTCACCAAACGCTCCACAAAAAATTGCAGGCCACCCGAAGCCTCGTCGATGGGCTCGAGTTGGCGCACGGCTTCTGCCAAACGCCTAAAGTCTCTTGCACCGGCGCTGCCAGGGGCAAATTCTGAAACAGGCTGGTATTTTTTCAAGGCCGCCAAAATGAGCTCATCGTTTTCAATCGAGCCCAAATATCGAATGGTTCGGTTTAGAAAACGAGCGCAAACCTGGTTGATCCGCTCAAAGAGTTGGTAGCCCTCTTGGGCACTGCTCACGCCATTGGGCACCAGGTAAATCTCGTCCAAGCCATGGTCTTGAATGAGCACTTTGATGGTGGCATAGGCATCGGCAATTGAAGACGGATCGTCTCGCACCACCACAAAGCGCCTAGAGCAAGCCGCCATAAAGGCCAAAACCTCTGGCGAAATGCCAGCAGCCATGTCGACAATGAGGAAATCGATGTCATCGTCGAGGGCACTGAATGCGCGCACGATGTTGGCCGCCTGAATGTCGCCCAAGGCGGCCATTTCTTGAATGCCAGAGGCACCGGGAACCAATTTAACGCCCTGACGGGTGGTCACAATGATTTCGGCAAGGGTTTTTTCGCCACTTAAAAAATGACTCAAGTTGTAGGGACAACGGCAGCCCAATGCAATTTGAGCATTGGCCAAACTCATGTCGGCATCAAACAACATGACGCGGTGACCCATGGCTTGCAGTGCTACAGCCAAGTTCACGGAGACAGTGGTCTTGCCCACTCCTCCTTTGCCACTGGCGATGCCAATGACCTGCGTCGTTCTTGCTTTATCCATGAAGCTCACTTTGAGGAATTTCAAGCGACCAATTGGGACGGCTCAAACCCATGTCATGGGTAAGCGGCTCATTGGCAGCTTCTACTTCGCTAACCTGAGTGTCTAGTGTCGCAGGTTTTGCGGCCTCTTCAAGCGCGTCATCTTCAAATGCGTCTGAAATTGGTTGCAAATTGTCTATGGCAATGTTGATCAGTTTTTGCAATCCCGAAGATTTCAAACCATCGGAAATCTTGTCGGAACCACCGCCCGCAGAAACCACGCACTGGGCACCGTCTGCTATTAAAAACTGGATCAAAGGCCAGGGTGAATTGGACTCGTCCAACTTGCTGATCATGAGTGACTGCCATGGCAGCTTGGATTTCGACATGATTCGGGACAAACTGACACCCGAAGAATCGGCGGGAACCACGGCATGCAAGCCCGCCTGGGGGCAAATTTGCACAATTTCAGACAAACGCTCGGTCATTTGAACGCCGGGCGTGTCAATCAAAATAAGCCTTCTGGGCGACAACTCATTGAGCAACAACTGCAATGTTTCAGGGCTGCTGGCACGGAAGCAATCGACACCCAATTGGGCGCACAACATTTGCGTTTGACTCCAAGCACCGGCACGCATGTCGTGGTAACTCACCACGGCCACGTACTCGGCGCCGTAATGCATGGCCGCCTGCTGAGCGGCTTTGGCCACCATCAAAGTTTTGCCAGAGCCCGATAAACCCGCCATCGCATGGATGCCGCGATTTGGAAAACCTTCTTGAGGACGTTCCAAATTGTGCGCCAATTGAGCACGGATGCTGTCCAGGGCGCGGTCTAAGGTAGGCTGTTCGCGCAAGCCTTCTTGCAACAAGGCGCGCAAAGCGGTAGGCACACCCGCTTCGGTCATGGCTTGAATCAAGGGCTGAATGTGCGCTGGCCAATATTGGTTCATTTGCCAGCTGGCTGTTTGCTGGCTCAGGCGGAATTCTTGGCGCAATGCGGCCAACTCTTCGCGCACCAATGACACAATTTCTTGGCTGCGCACTTGGTCGCGGCCTTGGGTCAAAAGCTGCTCTGTGCTGGTAGGGGCAGCAGGTTCAACTTCTTCTGCTTGCGCCATTTTTGCGCTGGGTTGCAACAACTGATGCAAATGATCGCTGAAGGGATTGTTCACAGAAGACGGCGTGCTGGAAACACGCGCACGGGGGCTTGTAGCTGCCACAGTCACAGGGCTAGCAGCTTGGCTTTGAGCCTCTGACGCCATTTCAAACATTTCTTCGGGTGCAGCTTCAGCCACGTCCAAGGCCACGATCAACTCGGTTTGGCCTTCCACTCGGTGGTTAGAGATGATCAACACATCGGGGCCGTACATAGCCATTGCCTTTTCAGTGGCACTGCGCGTGTCGCGGGCAAGTATGCGTTTGAGTTCCATGGTGTTATCTCTTCTTCAATCTAAATGTTTGAATGTGTTTTATCGAGTTTCAGCGTGAACCGTATGGACCACCTTCACGGTCTGGTCATCTGGAATTTCGCTGTAAGACAACAAGGTCAAATCGTTCACGCGATAACGCACAGCCTTGGACAACCAAGGGCGAATCACGGGGGACACCACCAACACAGCGGGGTGACCCATTTCTTCTACGGCGCGTGCGCCATCGCGCAAAGCACCAAACAAACGCTCAGCCAAACCAGGCTCCATGGCAATGCTTTGGCCAGGGGCGGTTTGTTGCAAGATGTTATGAATGAGCTGCTCAAGGCTAGGGTCCAAAGTCATGACCGACAAACCATTGCTGTCATCCACCAAGCTCTGAACAATCATGCGGCCCAGCTTGGGGCGAACCAGCGATGTGAGTTGCTCAGGCTCTTGAGTGCGGCTGGCCACTTCAGACAAAGTCTCGGCAATGGTGCGCATGTCGCGAATCGACACCGATTCGTTCAGCAAGTTTTGCAAGGTGCGTGTGACCACTCCCAAAGACAACTTGCCAGGCACCAAATCTTCCACCAACTTGGGCGACTTGGCAGCCAACTTATCGAGCAGCTGCTGAACTTCGTCATGGCTGAGCAAATCGGAAGCGTTGTCGCGCAAAACTTTGTTCAAGTGCGTGGCCACAGCGGTACTGGCATCCACCACGGTGTAACCTAAGGTGCGCGCCAAGTCGCGTTGCGAAGGATCAATCCACACAGCGTCCAAACCAAAGGCAGGCTCTTGCGTGGCCTGACCTTCGAGGGGGCCATACACTTGGCCTGGGTTGATGGCCAATTCTTTGCCCACTTTGATTTGACCCTTACCGCGAACCACACCCTTCAACACAATGTGATATGCATCAGGATCGATGGTCAAAGCGTCGCGAATGCGCACGGGTTGAACCAAAAAGCCCAACTCAGCAGACAATTTTTTGCGCACACCCTTCACACGATTCATCAATTGACCGCCTGTTTCGGGGTTCACCAAGGGAATCAGGCCGTAGCCAATTTCAAGGCCAATCAAGTCCACTTGATCGACATCGTCCCAATCCAATTCTTTGGGCTCATCCAAAGCCGCTTGAGCCGCTTGCTCTGCAGGCGTAGCAACGGGAGTGTCTTGTTTTTGTGTAATGCGATAGGCCAAGGCGGCAGTGGCCAAGGCCAAGGTAATGAACACCAAGTGAGGCATGCCAGGCACCAAACCCAAAATGGCCAAAATGGCAGCAGACATGTACAAAGCCGTAGGGTTGGACAATTGAGATGTCGCTTGTTCTGTCATGGACTCAGACGTGGTCACACGAGTCACAATGATGGCGGTTGCCAAAGACAAGAACAAAGCTGGAATCTGAGCCACCAAGCCATCGCCAATGGTGAGCAAGGTGTAAATGCGACCAGCGTCCGCCAAAGACAAACCGTGTTGGGCCACGCCAATGGTCAGGCCCCCCACCAAGTTGATGACCAAAATAAGCAGGCCAGCCACCGCGTCGCCAGACACAAACTTTGAGGCACCGTCCATGGAGCCGAAAAAGTCAGATTCTTGCGACAGTTCTTCGCGGCGCTTCTTGGCAGTTTCTTGGTCAATCACGCCAGAGTTCAAGTCGGCGTCGATGGACATTTGTTTGCCAGGCATGGCATCTAAGGTAAATCGGGCGTTCACTTCAGACACACGACCCGCACCTTTGGTGACCACAATGAAGTTGATGATCATCAAGATGGCGAAAATAATGAAACCCACCACGTAGTTGCCGCCAATCACAAACTCACCGAAGGCGGCCACCACTTTGCCTGCAGCCTCATGACCTTCATGGCCATTGACCAAAATGACACGGGTAGAGGCCACGTTCAAGCCCAAACGGAGCATGGTGGCAAACAACAAGACAGACGGGAAAGAAGAAAACTCGAGCGGCTTGCGGGTGCCAATGGCAATCATGATGATCAGCAAACTGCAAGCAATGTTGAATGTAAACAGGATGTCCAACATCAAGGGCGGCAGGGGCACCACCAACATGGCCATGATCAACAACACCATGGCGGGCAAGCCCAGGCCGGTGTAATCGAATTTGGACAGGTTCTGTCGAACCGCTGACAGGGTCAAGGTGCTCATGGTTGGCCTAAGGGGCTGTTTAGAGGGGTCAAGCAATCAAACTGCATGGTTTTCTTCCATAGTTCAGCTTGTCGAGCAAAGACCATGCCATGTGGAATCCCGACACCAAGCCCTATTCCCCAGATTCAGCCAAAGCGGCAAGCCCTGACCTGTCACGGTTTTTGCTAATACAAGGCATGCCCGGCCTGAAAACCGGGGTGAATAGATCCAACTGAAGATGGAATTAACATGGACGCCAACCTCAATTTTGCGACGACCCCAAGCTCAAACCCCACGCCAGTAGGGGCTTCCAGCGGTGCCAAGGGTTTAGACCCGAGCCTTTCCAAGCCCATGAATGGGCAGGAATTTGCGGGGGTGATGCGGGACTTGATGGCCAAGGGAGAGCGGCAAGAGCTTGCCGGAACCGAGCCCAAGGAAGCCACCGATGCCACAACGGCAGCCCTGCAAACTCTGAATTTAGGCAGCCAGTTCTCTGTGATCACAGCGGCTTCGCCTTTGCCCGACCCCAACAGTCTGGCCCAATTTGCTCGAGCTCAAGGTTTGAGCGAGTCGGCGGTCCAAGCCCTGTTTGGCGACTTGACCACCAAACCCACAGACATCTCCCCGGCACAGACCGCAGAAATATCTTCTTTTGGCGGCCTGATGGGCTTACCCGTTGCACCCGTTGCAACCATTGCACCCGTTGCACCCGTTGCAACCATTGCAACCGTTGCAGGCTCAGCAGACATCAGCACACTGACTATTTTGCCAAGCGCAACGCCCATTGGATGGATTCAGTCCCAACCCAGCAGCTTGGCCCATTCAGATCAGGTCGGCAGCTCTGGATTGACGCTAACCCCCCAAATGGCCACCCTTGGCGCACCGAAGGCCTCCGATGTGTCTGCCTTGTTGGCAACAGCGGGCGCCACTGGCATTCTCAAAACAGTGAGCGACATGGGCACAGCACCAAGCCAAGCCCTGGGCAGCGCTGACACTGTAGATATGTCGCCAGAACTTGGCCCTCTGGACGCCATGCGCATGCGCATGGTGCCCGCATGGGAAAACATGACCCGCCAATTGGCCAAATTGAACGGCACCGATCAGGCTGCCGCCTGGGGACAACTGACCTCGAACATATTAAGTAGCAAAGTTCTGGGCGGTGATGTACCCGAGGTTTTGCTGGACTTGGGTGCCAACAACCCCGCACTCTTGTCGACATTTGACGCCCTTCAAGACCTCGGCAGTGGGAGTGGTGGAAGCAGTGTGAGCACCATCAGTCTCGATTCAGCGCGCAACACAGCCAGCACAGGCAGTCTGGGCGCTGCAGCCACCAGTGCAGCCTTGGCCAACCCCGAGCTGACCGACAGAGCGGCTCAAATTCAAGACTTGGCCGACAAACTGGGCAAAGCCATGGGTGAGCGACTCCAAGAGCAGTTGGAACGCGGGGAATGGAAACTGCAATTGAAGCTAAACCCCGCCCATTTGGGCAAAATTGACGTTGAGCTGGACATGAGTGCAAACGGCTTGGACGCCATTTTCAAGACCGACAACCAGCTCACACGTGAATTGATTGCACAAGGCATGAACAAACTCAAGGATAGCTTGGCACAATCAGGCATGACAGTTGCTAATGTCTGGGTGAACAGTGAAAACCAGCGTGGATCTGGCGGAAACTCGACACCTCGTCAAAACTCGGAATCTGACAACCAAGTCAGTGCCCCTGTGTCGGATGTCAAAGCCGCTGAATCTCGCATCAAAGAACTTAGATCTTCCGATGCCTGGGACACACTGGCTTGAGATTTAACTGAAACGCCCGGTTCAACCGGTGTCAATTTGTTTATATAGAGGTGCCCTATGGCAACAGCAGCCCCAGAAGCAGCAGAAGTCGTTGAAGAAGAGCCGAAAAAGAAAAAGCCCATCGTCCTGATCATTGGGGGCGTTGTTGGTTTGATCGTCCTCATTGTGGGCATTGTGCTGGGTACGCTCTTTTTTACAGGTTACTTCAACCCGAAACCCGTGGTCGACCCTGAGCATGCTGAAGAAGCGGCGGGCGACAAAAAAGACGACAAAAAGCCTGGCAAAAAGACCAAAGAATCGCCAGAGCTCACTCGCTTTGAATACACCTACTTGCAAATTGAACGCGAGTTCTTGGTCAATGTGAGCGGCTCCAAAAAAGTCATGTCGGTTCAAATTGCCGTCATGACCCATTACGATGAGCGCGTCTTTGAGAATGTGAAAAAGCACGACTTTGCCATTCGCTCCGCCGTCATGGATGTGATGCGCCTGACCACCGATGCAGACTTGGTGAAACCCGAGTTCCGCAAAGAGTTGGCTGGCAAAATTCGCGACAGCATCAACACCTTGCTGGAAAAGTACGAAGATTTTGGTGGCATCGAAGAAGTTCATTTCACGAGCTTCATCGTTCAGTGATAGAGCCCATGGTTCAAAGTATTTGCGTTATTTCATTTTGATTGTTTGAGTTTCATGGCCACTTCTTTACTCACACCCGACGAACTCTCTGCCTTGGCAGAAGGCGTGATGGATGGATCGATCCCAGTTGACACTGGTTTCAACACCACCGCACGGGTGAAGAAACACGACTTGGCTTCTGAGGACAGCAGCTTGGGGGTGAACATCACCTCCATCGACATGATCAATGAGCGCTTCATTCGCACTTTCCGCTTGGGTTTGGTCGAAATGCTGCGCACCAGCCCCAAGGTCAATCCCAACCAAGTTGAAATTGTTCGCTTCGGTGATTACCTCAAAAGTTTGAAAGCCCCTTTGTCTGTCAATGTGGTTCGCATGAACCCCTTGCGCGGCAATTCCATTGTGGTCATTGACCCTACGGTGGTTTTCAGTTCACTTGACAGTTTCTTTGGTGGGTTTGGCAAGGGCGTAGGCAATTTGCCGCCTGGTCGCTTGTTCACGCCCACCGAAACGCGCATCATCAACATGATTTTGGAAGTCTTTTTCAAATCGTTGACTGACGCTTGGTCAGCGGTCTTGCCGGTTGAGTTTGAATTGATCAGCTCTGAAATCAATCCGCAATTTGCACAAATTGCCGACGAAAACGACTTGGTCATCTTGACTCGCTTCGAAGCCGAAGGCAATATGAACTCGCAAGGCTTCATCGATCTGGTCTACCCCTATGCCTCACTCAAACCCATTCGCGAACTGCTGCGCAGCCGAGTGCAGTCTGGCGATGGCAACGATGAATCAGACAAGCAATGGCGCATCGAGCTTGAAGAGGCCGTCGACAGCGCCAGCTTGGAAGCCAGGGTTCTGCTCGGCAGCATTGAGTCTTCATTTGGTGAAATTGAAACCATGAAAGAAGGCGACGTGCTGTTCTTCAAGAAACCAGAATTGGCCCGATTGCTTGTGAATGGTTTGCCAGCTTTCGATGTTCAAGTAGGGACCATTGGCGCACAAACTGCTGTGCAAATTGAACGGGCTTGCATACCCGGTATGCAATAAATTTTCAGGAAAACGACATGACCGATACCACCACAGAAGCCGCCATCGAAAACGAAGCAGCACATCGCCAGATCAATCCTGAGGTGTTGCAAAACATCAGCGTCACACTCTCCATTGAAGTGGGCCGCGCTATGATCAAAATTCGCGACCTCATGCGCCTGACGCAGGGTAGCGTGGTCGAACTCGATCGCATCGCGGGCGAACCGCTCGACCTCTTGGTCAACAACACCGTGGTCGCCCAAGGCGAAATTGTGTTGGTCAACGATCGCTATGGCGTTCGCCTTACCCGTGTAGCGCCCGCATCAGAACGCATGAAGAACCTTTAAACTTCAGGCTTCTGAACCATAAGAAAAGAGCACCGCATGGCACCCGGTTTTGAAAGCGCCGACCTGTTTCGGATGATCGGCAGCTTTGCCTTGGTGCTGGCAATCATGGCTGGCCTCTTATGGGCTTTGCGCAAGTTGCAATCCCGCCTGAACAGCCAGAATGCTGGCAAACGCATGCAGGTCCTTGAAACACTCAGCGTGGGTCCGCGCCAAAAATTTGCGCTTCTCAAAGTGGGTGACAATGAAGTTTTGGTCGGCATCACGCCCACTCAAATGACCTCCTTGGGACAATGGCCCGCATCGGCCGCCACGCCAATCGATACCCGCATTCACGCAACCCCTTCCAACAATGGAGCACCTCATGTTGCGTAAATTGATCCAACAACCTTGGTTCTTGGCCACCGGCATCATTGCCTTGGCCATGTTGGCGTTCCCATTGGCCGCTGCCGCACAGGGCATTCCCATGGTCAACGTCACAGGCGGCCCCAAAGGCCAACAACAGTACAGCTTGTCGCTGCAACTGTTGGCCTTGATGACATCGCTGACCCTGTTGCCATCCTTTTTGCTCATGATGACCGCCTTTGTGCGCATCATCATTGTGTTGTCCATTTTGCGACAAGCATTGGGCACAGGTCAAACGCCGCCCAACACTGTGTTGGTGGGTTTGGCTTTGTTTCTCACCCTGTTCATTATGTCGCCCATCTTGAACGACATTTATACCAATGCCTTGGTACCCTATATGCAAAAAGGCATGGCTTTTGACAAAGCCTTGGCCGCCGCAGAAGAGCCTTTGCGCAACTTCATGATGAAGCAAACCCGCGAAGACGACATTGGTTTGTTCATGCAAATGGCCAACAAAGGCGAGCCCGCCAATGCAGCTGCCGTGCCCTTCTCCACCTTGGTGCCCGCCTTCATCACCTCTGAATTGAAGAGCGCCTTCACCATCGGCTTCCTGATTTACATCCCCTTCGTGGTCATTGACCTCATTGTGGCCAGCGTGCTCATGTCCATGGGCATGATGATGTTGTCGCCCATGATGATTTCCATGCCCTTCAAACTCATGTTGTTTGTTTTGGTCGACGGCTGGAGCTTGATCTTGGGATCGCTTGCAGCCAGCTTTGCCACCTAAATTGGAGCCCTCACATGGACACCGCTACAGTTGTTGATTTAGGTCGCCAAGCACTCTGGATCACTGTTTTAATTTCTGCACCTTTGCTTGGTGTGGCTTTGTTTGTGGGCTTGATCATCGGTATTTTGCAAGCGGCCACTTCCATCAATGAAGCCACGCTCAGCTTTATTCCCAAGTTGGCCGCCTTGGCCATTACCTTGGCGGTGGTGGGTGGTTGGCAGCTAACCACCTTGGTGGATTACACGCGCGGCATTTTCCAGCGCATCCCTGGTCTCTTTACCTGATATGGACATCGCAGTCACCGAACTGATGGAGCGCTTTTATGGCCTCCTTTGGCCGATGCTGCGAATCTCGGCCCTGCTGGTGGCTGCGCCTATTTTTTCATTGCGTGCACTCAACTTGCGCATTCGCATTGTGCTCGCCATGGCCCTCACTTGGTTGGTCTACCCCCTGCACGTGTGGCCCGTTATTGACCCCCTCACACCTGGCGGTCTCTTAGAAATTTGCAACCAGCTCATGATTGGCTTGCTCATGGGGCTCATGCTCCAAGTGGTCACCGCAGCCATTGTGCTGGCGGGCCAGTCGATTGCCAATGCCATCGGTTTGTCGATGGCCACCATGATTGACCCCAACATGGGCAACGTGCCCGTCATTTCACAATTTCTATTGGTCATGGCCACCCTCATTTTTGTGGGGCTGGGCGGTCATGCCTTGCTTTTGAATTTGGTGGTCGAGAGCTTCAACACCTTGCCCATTGGCAGCAATCTCATGAGCACTGAAGCCATGAAGCACGTGATAGCCTGGAGCTCCATGCTGTTTTTGGGCGCCTTGCTCACGGCTTTGCCGGTCATGGTGGCCTTGCTGTTCATCAACATTGGCTTGGGTGTGGCCACGCGCGCTGCGCCCAGTTTGAATATTTTCTCCGTCGGATTTCCAGCCATGGTGTTCGCCGGTTTCGGTGTGCTCATACTGGCCTTGCCCAGCATTGGCGCACGCATTCAGTGGCTGTGGATGCAGGGCTTTTTTCAAGTCCGCGCCTTGGTCGGCATCACCTAAGGGAGCTCAAGCATGGCTGAGAATTCCAGCGCCGAACAAACCGAAGAGCCGACGGCCCGAAAACTACGCAATGCCCGCGAAGAGGGGCAAGTTGCGCGCTCAATCGAGCTGCCGGCCGCCGCAGTCACCATTGGCGCCATCTTGGTTTTGTTCATGATGGGCGGCTACTGGATCAAGCAAGTGGCCGAGCTTTTTGCATCCGGCTTTAAATTCGACCGCAAAACTTTAGACAACCCCGACTTGATGGTCACCACCTTTGCGCATCATTTGGGTGAGAGTTTCTTGCTCATCGTGCCGGTGCTCTTGGTCACGGCTGTGCTGGCCATCTTGTCCAGTGGTGCCACGGGCGGCTATCTCTTTTCTTTGAAAAGCCTTGCGCCCAAGTTCAGCAAACTGAGTTTATTGGCCGGCTTTAAACGCATGTTTGGCGCACATGCCGCTGTGGAATTGTTAAAGGCCATTTTGAAGTTCACATTGGTGGCTTCCGTCCTTTGGGCTCTGGTAAGCCGGCAAATGGACCAAATGTTGCAGCTCGGTCAAATGGCCGTCGAACCCGCTTTGGCTGCTGCCGCTTGGATGATTGGCGAATCGGCCTTGTGGTTGTCTTTGAGCTTGCTGGTCATTGCCCTCATTGATGCGCCGTATCAAAAATATTCCTTCATCAAACGCATGCGCATGACCAAGCAAGAGGTCAAAGATGAAATGAAGGACATGGAAGGTAACCCTGAGATCAAGCAGCAAATTCGCAGACGCCAACGCGAAATGGCCAACAACCGCATGCTTGAAAAAGTCAAAGACGCAGACGTTGTCATTACCAACCCTGAGCACTTTGCCGTGGCTCTGTCTTACGATCCCACCGGCGATGGCGCCCCCATTTTGCTGGCCAAAGGCACTGACCACATGGCCGCGCGCATTCGCGAAGAAGCTCAAAAGCACGGCGTTGAAATGTTTGCAGCGCCGCCCCTGGCGCGTGCGCTTTACTTTAAAACCGAGTTAGACCAACCTGTGCCCGAGGCCTTGTATTTGGCCGTAGCGCAAGTCATTGCCTATGTCTTTAGCCTGGCTGACGTCAGGCCGGGCGTGGCACCGATGCCCAAACCCACCCCCAAAGTCCCTGCCTCTATGCAATTTGATGCGGACGGCAGATTGATGAGCTCTTAAAGCAATTAAGTCAGGAAACACCATGAGCGAAAAGCCCCAATCCAACGAGCCCCTGATCATCAAGAGTGATCGCCCGCACGAAGTCACCATGCCCGAAGGCACCAATGTGGCTGTGGGCAAAAAGGGTGAGGAAGGTACACCAGCCGTGCGCAAAGTGCTGGCCGACCCCGACCAGCATGCGGTAGAACACATGGTGATGGATGGCGGCGTGAGTCAAAAGGCCGACCAGTCGCACAGCGTGAATGCGCAAGACCCCAATTACAAAGGCTATCAAAGTGCCGCCGAGATGCCCGATCGCTTTGTTGCAAACGAAAAAAGCGCTGCAGTACCGCCGCCTGTTCGCAAAGAGATCGATGTCGGCAAACTAGACAGCATCTTGAAGCCTCAAGAGAAAGCAGTTGGTGTCGATGCTATAGCTAGCAAAGCTGTAGTCGAAGAAGCGGCGGCAACAATTTCAGAGCAAGTCTATGAAGTTGAGCCAATCATGGACTTCCCAGCTCGCGTTATCAATATCAAAATCGAGAATGACCAGTTGCGTGCGCGCCTGGACAAGCTTGAGTAAAGGAACTCGCAATGAGCACTCAACCCACAACTGGTGGACACGATCATGGCCATTCAGACCATGCAGCCCCCCAAGCTCAGGCAGACAATGATGAATTAGAGGGCATCAAAATGGTGGCGCTCGAGTCGGCTGAGCTGGCCACGCGCTCGGCCAACTTGGCTGTGGGCGCAGGCGAAAACATGAAGAAAGCCACCCACAACCTTGAAGAGCTCATGAAGGTCAACAAGAAGCAGCACCAAATCATGTTGGGCATTGCAGGCGGCTTGATGTTTGTCACGGCCATCATTTTTGGCACCTCCATCTTCACTCTGAAGTCCCGCATCAATCAAATGGACGCCATGCTGGCCTCATTGAGCAAGCGCGTGGTGGAATTGAACGACTCGATGGAAATGGTCGGCTCTGTCAACGAAGGCCTGCAAGCCATGGTGGCCAAGCAAGACGACATCTCCAAAATGCAAGGCAATTTGGAAAGCCGTCTGAACGAAGCCATCAAACAATCCGAAAGCGTGCCCGAGAAAACCGCCCAACAAGTGGGTGAAAAAGGTCAGGCCTTGGCCGCGCAAGTCAAGTCTTTAGAAGGCCGTTTCGTGCAGCAATCAAAAGCATTGAATGCCTTGGCCAACCAGGTGGGTGGCCTGCAAGGCGCAGTGGGTGAAACCGGTACTTTCAAGAAAGAAATGGAAGCATTGGCGCGCTTGCAAAAGGAACGTCAAGCTGCTGAAAATGCCGTCACAGCCAAAGCGGCTGCCAACGCCAATGCTGCCAACCAAGCCGCACTGGCTGCTGCCAAACAGCGCGAGCGCATGGTTCAATATCCACGCCCTCAACAAGAAACAACACCAGCGGGCGCCAGTGGCGTCCTAAGTTCCAAACCCTGAATTCCAAACCCTGAACGAACTAGCAGGGCTTAGCCCACGTCTCTTTCAAGGTCGCTGTTGGCAACCGGCAAAGTGCCCTGGCGCAAATCGTACTTGTTGAGCTTTTCAATCAAAGTGGTGCGCTGCAAATTAAGCAGCCGCGCCGTTTGCGAAACATTGCCGTCTGTTCGGTTTAAAGCTTGCACAATGAGGTCTCTCTCAATGTCGGCCAAGCGGTCTTTCAAAGACAGGCCCTCTGGCGGCAAGCTGGGCAAACCTTGCGCCAGCATGATGATGTCCTCCACTTCATTGTGAAGGTCCATTGTCAAAGGTGGCGCAGGATTGGCAAAGGGGTTCATCACCTCGGCATTGGCACTTTGCAGCATGTCTTTGGCACTCAGGGGCGCCACAATTTCAAGAGAGTCTGCAATGGGTGTGCTCACGCGTTGGGCTTGCAGCGTGCGCAAACCTTTGGGCAACAAGGACGAGGGCACCGTCGCCAAACTCAAAAGTTGGCCACTGAACAGGGTGTTGAAGCGATCGACCAAGTTGGACAATTCCCGCACATTGCCTGGCCACGCATAATCTTTCAGCGCCTCAATAAAGTCCGCCGTGAACGAAATAGGCGTTTGACCTTTGACTGCAAAATGCTCGGCAAAGTGGGCCAGCAAGGCAGGCACATCTTGAGCTCTTTGGCGCAATGCAGGCGTGTTCAAAGGCAGCACATTGAGGCGGTAATACAAGTCTTCTCTAAACCGACCTGCCTCTATTTCCGCCTCCAAATCTCGGTGCGTGGCGGCCACCACACGCACATCCACCTCCACCGATTTCAAGCCGCCCACAGGATCGACGGTTCGCTCTTGCAACACACGCAAAAGCTTGACCTGCATGTCGAGCGACAAGTCACCAATTTCGTCCAAGAAGATGGTGCCGCCATGGGCCAACTCAAAGCGACCAATGCGGTCGGCCATGGCCCCCGTGAAGGCGCCCTTGCGATGGCCAAACAGCTCACTCTCCAACAAATCTTTGGGGATGGCCGCACAATTGATGGGGACAAAATTTCCGCCACTTCGGTCGGATTGATCGTGCAAAGCCCTGGCCACCAACTCCTTGCCCGTGCCACTTTCACCGGTAATTAAAACCGTGGCGGTGGATGACGCCACGCGTTCAATGAGGTGGCGAATGGCTTCAGCGCCAGCACTGGCGCCAATAAAGGCTTTTGAAGGGCTCTTTTTAGCCATGGGGGGGGCTTACAGTGATCATGAAATGTCTCAAGACAGCACTGTATTGCAATTTTGGTGAAAAATGTCTTAAATGTCGGAAAACCGTCAAAGTGCATCGCCTTTTCACAACAAGCGGCTTCGCAATCTCTCAAGCTTCTCCAGTTGATGCCGAATCAGAGGGTGAAGGACTTCAAGTCCCCCCTCTAACAAGGAACTGAACATGAAACGCATGACCTCCCTCTGCTTGGCATTTGGCTTGGTGGCCCTGACAGGCTGTAAATCTGTGGATTTGGCAATGTTGTCGCCCAACACCAAAGACCAGAACACCATGGTTTCACCATTGATTGAAAAACGGGAAACCATCACAGCCACAGGCTATGCAGTGGTTGCGGTGCAAAACCACAGAAACCCTGCGCAGCAGCGTTTGATGGCCATTCGGGCCTCCAAACTCGATGCCTACCGCAACTTGACCGAGCAGGTCTATGGTCAGCAACTGGATTCCAGCACGACCGTGGCCGACATGGTGGTCACCAACGACACCTTTCGCACCAAAGTTGAAGGTGTGATTTATGGCGCTCGTTTGGTCAGCATCACCCCCGTGGGCGATGACACCTACGAAACCACTTTGTCGCTCGACAAAGACGTGGTGCAAGATTTGCGCATTTTGTTCATGGGTCAGATGGTTTCCAAAGGCCGCTGATCATGCGCTTGGGTCACAAACTCCTTCACGTAAATACCTTGTGCTTGGCGCTGGGCGCCGGCATGAGCGTGCAGGTTGCGGCCCAAAGCACGGCGCCAACGCCCAGCAACAAGGTGCCAACTGGCGCCATTGCACCTCAAGCGCCTCTCACGCCTCAAGAGCGTCTGGATGCCATTCGACAAAGTTTGGTGGAAACCTCATTGCAAACTCCCACGCGCGTCTCCACCACCAGCTGGGTAGACTCGCAGGGCAGTTTGCGTGAAAACAGCAGCTTTAAAAATGGCATGGAAGTTCGAGGCGTCAAGGTCCTGAGATTTGAGCGCGATGAAAACGGCCAAGCCAAAGCCACATTGCAATATCCAAGCAGCCCAGACGACTCGCCTGCAACACCTAAGTCTGGTGCTTCTGGTACGCCTGAAAACAGCGTTCAAGCTGCCGCTCAAAAGTTGCGCGCCATGGTGACCCAACTCTGGAGTCCAAGTCAAAACTCAAAGGCCGAAGACGCATCAGCTCTCAAAGTAGCTGCCTGTACGCCACAAGTGGGCGCTCGCATGAACCATGTAATTGGCTTAGAAGTTCAACTCGACCCCCTCGCACCTCGCACTTTGTTGCAAACATTGGTACCTCAAATTCAGGCGCAGTGGGTTCAAACGATTGCCCAAAATGGCAAAACCAATGCGTGGCGTGCTGTCAACAACCTGACTGACGCATCGATGGCCAACAGCATGACTGCCTATGAGCGGGCGCTGGTGGGCAATCGCCCAGAAACATTGCCTTGGCATGCTGTATTGAACGTGCAAACAGAATTTTTGCAACCCACACCCGTAGAAGCTTATTTGGGTGCTCCCCATCCCTATTTCCTCATGAAACTGGCGTTTCAATTGGTGAGCACCGAAGGTCAGCCTGCTCAGATGGAAGAAGAAGTCACCCTTCAGTTAGAGATTGAGCGCGCATCGTGGGCCGCGCCCAAATTGACAGCGGCCAGCGTGTTAAGTATTCAAAAACAACTTCAAAATTGGCGCAACACCGCCCATGATTGGCTCAACTGCCAACCCATGAACCCCATGGTGACAGCCGTCAATGGTCAACAACTTGAGATCAATGTGGGCGCTTTGTCTGGTGTGCGCAAAGGCGATGAATGGCTGATTGCCAATCCCGCGCAGTTTCCTGGCCAGCTCGTCAGCAGAGAGGGCGCACCGCAAACTTTGTTGGCCATGGTGCAATCTGTTTCACCGCATGCGTCCAAACTCATGGTGGTGGCCGGCCCCGCCCAAGCGGTCCAAGCAAACTGGCGCGCCTGGCCCACAGACACCTTGGTGAAAGAGCCCTCTGTGTTGCCCACCAAGCCGCCTGCTAATGCAAGCAAACAACCTGTCAAAGCCAATGCACGGCCTAACGCACATGCTAGTGCTAGTGCTAGCACCTCTTTGACACCTTAATGATTGAATTGAGTTTGACATGAACATTTCATCGCGCCTTGAATTGAAGAACAGCACGACAGCCTTCTCTTGGCTGCTCTTGGCAGCCATGTCGTGTTTCGTGGCCACACACAGTGGCGCAGCCGACAAACCTGCAGAGGCAACAGAGCCCGTGACCATGGCTCAGGTGACTTTGGACCAAAGCATGGCCGTGGACAAGCTGGTGCAAAAGTTTTATCCCAACAGCCCCATTGCCACCAGCGTGTTGCGCAAAGCCTTGCAAGATGCCAATCCCAAAATCATTTCTGGCAATCCGCAACAGCGTGTCAAAGCAGGCTCCACATTGGCTGTGCCAGACCATGGTCACATTGCCGTCGCGGTTTTGACCCCCTTTGCGGCAGCGCATGCTGCCAAAGATCCAGACCCCGGCCCCTCAGCTCGCGACGCTGCTGTTCGCAAGCCTTGGGTCCGGTTCCCATGATCTCGGTGGCCGACGCACTGACTGCGCCCGGCCGAATCCCCACCATTTATCTGGAAGGCAAGTTACTGCCTTTGCAGGCCAGCACGGCCGCAGAGTTGGGCTTGAAAGACGGGCAAGTGGTTCAGGCTTCCGTGAGGCTGCAACAAGACCAACCGATGCTCATGTTGCAAGGCAAAGCCTTGCCCGCACCGGGTTTGTTGGCAAGCCAAGTGGGTGAGTCTATTTGGTTGCGTGCGCAAGGGGGCAACCTGGTGCCCATCAACGCACCGCCCATTGTGTCGCGCATCGCCAGCTTGCTTTACAGGCCCAATGTCAATTCAGTGTTGCCGCAACTTTTTCAGCCAGGCACGCTGGACGAGTTGTTAAGCCAAGTTCAGCGCCCCGACTTGCAAGCGCAGTGGCGAGGCTTGCAATTGTCGATGTCGCAACTCACCCCTGGCGCTTTGCAGCAAGCCATGATGGGTGCCATGGGTG
>JACCED010067223.1_pt1 | contig 18687 bp, 35 predicted proteins | sample 7455021 | NCBI WGS metagenome assembly JACCED01 (sample SAMN15323456, study PRJNA562643) | freshwater metagenome | isolation source: river surface water | place: USA:Blue River Watershed | collected 2017-08-19 | reverse complement strand
TAAATCTAAACACTGTTTTACGATTGCGTCGAACATCACCTGAAAAATTATCATAATCTGCAGACGAGTATGCCCAGGTAAAATCCTGACCTTGCTCAAGCCCTGAGGCCACTAGCTGATCTTTGAGAGCTATGGCCTCGTGTGGATAAACATCCAGTATTACTACTTCGTATTTAAGCTCAGACAAGCCATTCCTTTCGGATGATCTCGTCGCACCGCTCGGGAGTGCTGTCAAAGTAAATGCGATAGTCTAAGATTTTAAAATACTGACAAAAACTCACACCATATCTAGTGCCACGCAGTGCGTCCAATGTGTATTGTTTGCGCCAGGCAGCAAATTGCTTTTTTGTAATACAGCGTCCTAGAGTTCCTGATGTTGGTACGCCTGGTCCAGTGAGTTGTTGAAGAATGCTATCCAAGATTACACAATCACCAGGTTGGCCAGTTGATAGTACATGCGGTTGTGATAGTACCCACGTGGATGCTTGGTCCAGGCCTGAGCTTGTACCTTGACTTCAGGACGTTTGAACAAGCTTTCGATGATGGAAATCAACGGATTGTCTTGTTTGACTACCAGGAGATAAGGTGCAGTACTAGCCGGACTTGTCCAGTAAAAATCAACATATTCACCAATGCGTCTACTACGCAACACTCGTTCCAGTGGCCGAAGCACATGTTGAAAATTTATGTGACCAAATGTGATCTCTTCAGGATCCTGTGTGGCCGAAAACACCCGATCCTGGGCTTGATCTTCTACGTAAAAATAAGGCAGTCGATGTAGCAGGCCAATGTCTTCGTTGGTATAGGCATGTGTGTCGTTGACAATAGCGGCTATCTTGCGTCTCAGTACTGTGGTGCCTTGGCCGGTCTTTAGTGCTTGCCAGGTCAGTCGCGCACGGTAATAGTGTCTGAGATCTGAGGCCATTTGCCGGTCTTGCTCATTGGGCACCACGGAACCCAGATCCGCCCAACGACCGGCAAAGTTTTCTTGCCAAGCTCTATGGCTAGCACAGGCCAAGGCCACCGGGTCGTCTTTGAACGTCACAGAGGCATATTTGTTGGGAGGCTCAAGGTCTTTCAACCAGTCGTCCACAAGATTTTGAGAATTTGGTGTAACAATAGATAGATTAGGCATACTATATTTTACACTGGATTGCTATTTTCGTCAACCTCTTGCCAGGTGTAATCACCCAGCCACTTTACCCTGCAAATATACTCGTATTCTTCGGGTGCGCCGGTGCTCCATTCTCCAGGACCATGCATGACCAATCTAGTAAAGCCCTTGCGATGGTCGTCACACAACCAATAGATTTGACCATGATACACTTGAAACTCATACTTGGCAGCATGTACCATGTCAGTGATATCCAGCCTGCGCTTGATCTCATCGGCTTGCTTGCTGAGCACAGTGACCAAATCCATGATGCGATTGTACTCTTGTTGAGCATGCATCCGGGCCACGTTGACCATGATGTCTTTTTGTTTCTCAACAGGCACTAGATCAAACTTGAACCCGCCGGCCTCTGTGGCATACGGCGTGACGTTGCGGTTGAAAAAGTGAACCAGTGTGTTACCAGTGGTAACGTCAAAACTGGTTCGCCCCTTGGCTGAGTTTGAGTCTTCGCTCATCAGTCCCACAGCGCCTGGTAGTACTTGCCAAACAGTCGGAAACCGTTTTGGATACGTTCTTCCACTACTTTCATGCCTTCGTAGTCACATTGGTATGTGTCGTTGGGGCCGCGTCCCATTTGATAATACTTGTGCTCGCCTTTGGGCACTTTGTTGCCATCCCGGTCTACAGGAATCCATGTAATGTCGTGTTCTCCGCTACGGAAAGCATCCTGCCAAGAGTCATCCAGCTTGTGCTCGAACGCAAAAATCATTTCACCCAGGGCCCAGTCCCAACGCCGGAAGTGGTTGTCGTCGGTGTCCCACTCATTCTCCTTGGGAGGAGCGGCGGTGCTTTTCAGCTCGTCGGGAACATCCTCGTCATCCACAAACGGAGCACCGTGCTTGGTCTCTTTGAGTTGCCGGAGCATGGGCAAGGCAATCAGTCCCAGGGTATGATCCATTGACCAAGTGTCCCAACGGTCAATTTTGACGTAGTCAATTTTGCGATCTACTCGATCTAGCACCCATTGGATTGCTCGGCTCACAGGGGTAAGTCGGTCCGCCCAGGTTTCGACCCAATCTGGACGTTCAACATACTGACTGACTTCTCGTTTCTCATTCTCTAGCGTTTGTTCCAAAGTCCAACGGCTGCACTTGGACCATGCGGTCCAGTAGAACGCATACTCAATTATTGTATATGGTGAGATCCAGTGATCTTTGTATCGGTTGATATAAACTTTCATTACCAGCTTCCTACGTCAGTTATTTCTTCTTGAAAATCACGCTCCACCATGGTGCTGTGATATACAGCCCAGTGACTGGCACCAATACCGGTTTCGTTGGTCTCTTGTATTGTAACACTTTCTATGCTTTTTTGCAAGGCCAAAAACACAGCAAGACGCTCAATTTGGTACCGACTCAGTGTTACTGTTTTCAAGCTCATTTTGAAATTGTCATGCTTTCAGCAGTGTAATCCAGGAATTCACCAGCGTCATTGTGAATTAGAGCAGCCGATGGATCAATGATCACAATCTCACAATCGTGATGTGTTATCTCGTAGTCAGTGAAGCTTTTGTCCGGATGATATACCCGGAACCAAGTTTCATCACCTAGACCGCGGATCAAGAATCCTCGTTGTCCAATGGCCCGCTCTTCGGTCATATTTCCACTGTTTGCAGTTGCCATGTGTCTGCCTGTTCTTCATAGTTGATGTAGCCACGTGGGTTGCACACAACACGAGTTTCACCAATGACATAGTCAAAATTGTGATGAGTGTGTCCATGTGTCCACAGCTTGATCTGCGGATGGTCCTCAATAAACTCTTCCATGTTGCTACTGTAGCCACCATTCATAATGGTGTCGTTGGCATAGCGTGGGTGAATAGATTGTGGACTAGGGCTGTGATGCCCTACTACCACAAACTTTTGATCTGGCCGGCCTTCTACAATTTGCTGAATGTAGCCTTTCATCTTAGCATGCTCTTCGAACGCATCTTCGGGAGAAAACTTGGCTGTGCGAGTTTTGAACACAGGCTTTTCGCGGTTGTCTACACCATTGATTTGTTCATAGGTTTTGTAGTTTACCACACGGTTGGAATTTTCCACACAGCGGAAATCGTTCATCATGGTTCGCATGTGATACAGTGTGAGTTGATCACCGTTGTTCATGTCAGTCCATAGCGTACCGCCAATGAAGGTCACATCGTCAATGACCTTGACCGCACGATCCAGCAAATGAACGTTTGACAAGTAGTTGGCATTTAGCATGCCTTGGATTATTCCAGCAGTTGTAGCAAAGTCGCCGTGATAGTGTTCGTGGTTGCCCAGCACATAGATCACATGCGGAAATTGAAAACTGCAACGCTTGAAAAAATCTGTGATGCGATTGCTACGGGCACCTTCCAGAAAATTGTGAGGATCTGGCTTGCCGAGATCAGCCGCCACACAGATATCGCCGCTGAGAATCAAGACCTCAGCGCCATCTGTGTTAACAATGTTGATGTCTCCAAATTCAAGGTGTAGGTCGGATGCTATTGCTATTTTCATCGGGGTTCAATTCAATTTCTTTGCGCAGTTTTGCTAGAGCTTCGGGATCGCCGTCGACCACGGTGGCATTGTAATCGGGAAATCTCTTGTTCAAACGTTCGCGCAGTTGCACAATGGTTTCGCCTTGCACAACAAAGCTACCGTCAGCCACATTTTACATGAAATAGTTATTTTGGTCAAACTCTAGTTTAAGCTTGATTTCTTTGGCGTCTTCAACTGGTTGCTCTGATTGAGCTACTAGTTCAGCAAGACGTTGGATCATTCGCTGAGCCATCCACCTAATGAACAACACTGTGATCAACACCCCAAAAATTGCACCTACAAAAGATCCAAATAACAGTTCCATTTTAACCTCGCATGGATTCCAGAGTAATAGTTTTGGCCAACTCTCGCTCAAAATCTTGTTCGTCTGTGATGATATAGACTTTGCGATAGTTACGATCTGTTTTGCGATCGTAGTGGTTGAAGCTTACAATTCGACCACCAATGGCCTTGTGTACCTGCATATTTAAGCCTTCATCACCTTCAAAGGTATCTCGGGCCCGGACCGTGCCAACTTTGGACAAGGACATTTCTGGTATGTCACTGTCACTATCGGTGTCTTGCAAGCGCCGACGAATATAATTCCAAATAAATTTCATGCTTGAACCTTTCGTTGTTTCAAATATTGTTCCCATTGCACCCAACGGTTTCGAACCAAGAAGCCCCACTCACGTTGTTTGGGTCCGGGCATGAACAAGGTCCAGCATTCCACATCGGGGTCTAGCTCAATCCTGTGATAACTAGTAGCACTGCAAATCCTAAAATGACCAGGAGCTCGTCACTTTGCAATCTCGCCAACCTTTTCGCCTTTGCTGTTAAACTGCGGAGTCCATTCATAGTAACCACCTTTGAGAATTAGTGTAGCATAGGGCCAGGGATGATCATGCACATCATCGGGATCACTACACAAGAATCGGTGCAGGAAAACGTTGAACGGAAAGTTGTCTCGATCTTTGAGAAACAAATAGTAGCGTTCCAGATAAGGACGATCTTCCACACGGTCCATCACAATTCGCTTGCGACCCAGACGCTCCAGTAGCTTGAGAAATTTACCAAACATAAAAGCTCCTTTGCACAGCAATTATAACACACTGCAAATTATTGGTCAACCAGGCTATAAATATCAACATGATTGAACCTTACAATCCAGATACCTACTGCTGGTATGCGTTTTCAGGCTACGATTCCAACCACAAATGGTGTTGCTGTGTGGGGCTTGGTGACCTGCAAAACTTTCAACAACTCAATCAATCGCCGAGAATACAAGAAATACGGCATCACTTGAAAAACGGTATCAAACATCCTGATTGTTGGCGTTGTTGGCATCCTGAAAGCATAGGCGAATCCAGTACCAGAACAGTGAGTCTCAAGTGGATACAAGATACCATGCCTCAGGGCAACTACTATGATCCAAAGTTGCGAGCACTGTGGCTAGACTCTGGTACTGTGTGCAATCTGTCCTGTAGAACTTGCAGTGCCATGTGGAGTTCTACTCACCTTAGAGAAGCCAAGGATCGTCACGGCAGCGCCGCAGGTGTTGTTTACAAAATTCAAAAAACAGATTTGCCCTATTTGTTGGAAGAAGACTTCAGTGAAATCTACCAGATATTTGTGATCGGCGGCGAGCCATTGTTGAATCTGGACCATCTCAATGTGCTGGAAAAAATTGTTGCCGACGGGCATGCCCATCATTGCAGAATCACCTACTTGACCAACGGAACACTACCCATACCAGACCGTCTGCTGAAAATTATTCCAGAATTCAAAGATGTGAACTTTATGGTCAGTGTAGATGGTGTAGGGCCCAGTTTTGAATACACAAGAACCAAAGCAAATTGGAACAAGTTTGTGGAAAACGTTCAGCACATGCGAAAACAAATAACTTCCAACAATGTACTTTTCTTTTTTAACATTACCATCAGCGTTCTCAACGTTCTCAAACTAACCGAAATCATGACCTGGGTTGCGGAACAGATTGGCGATCAAAGTCTGCCCATAGCGGAAAGAGTAGCACAGATCAAAGCAATGGGCCACATGGACATGACCACCATTGTGGGCCCTTCCTACTACACCTTGAACGTGCTAACTTCAGAACAGAAAGCTCAGGTAAGAGAGTATCTCAAAGCCAGCCCTTATGACATGAGCAACGTGCTCAATGCCTTGGATGCAGAAAACTACAGGTATTCTGAAATAGCGGCCCAGCAGTTCTGGGAAGAAGTTGCTTGGACCGAAAGCTATCATGGCATGAGTCTAGCAGACTACCTGCCCGAACTCTACCGTATCCTGCGCCCATAAAAAAGCCCCCAACGGGGGCCTTTTACACCATCTGGTGAGTTTAGACTAGGCCCAGAGCCATGGCCTTGTAACCAGCAGCAATCAGCTTGCGGCTGGGAGTGCCCAAGCGATACTCAGTAACTTCAACATGGTTGCCGGCCACACGCTTGTTGGCGTACACAGCATAACCAGCCTGGCGGATGCGGCTGACTTCGGCACTGATGTTCTTGATGCCGAAACGCTTGCTGGCTTGACTAGCAGTCACACGCTCACCGGCTTGCAGGGCGTTGAAAAGTTTGAAAGTTTTGGTTTCTTCATTGATTCGCATTTGATAATCTCCTATATAGATGCTGTTGCGTATCAGCATTTTTGTATTGTATAGTATTGCTGTGACAGATGCAAACAGTTTGGCAAAATATCCAAATATTGTCAACCTCTTGCTGCTCTATAACGTTAAATGTACAGCAAGACAGATTCTTGCTATGTTTCAACCAAAGGAGATTACCATGAAACAACTTATCGCTCTTGTAGCCGCTGTTGCTACCGCATCCGTTTTTGCTCAGGCCAAGCCTGCTGAAGCTCCCAAGGCCGCACCTGCTGCCGCACCTGCAGCCAGTGCCCCAGCTGCCAAGGCTGACGCCACCAAAAGCGAAGCCAAACCCGCAGCTCCTAAAAAGGACGACAAAAAGGCTGCTGAGCCAGCTAAAAAGTAATCCCTTTGATCTTGAAGACTCAGATCTGGCTCTAGGGTCAGATGAAGTCGATCTTCAAGTTGGATACAGACGTCCCACAGTAACGCCTGCTGTTGAAGTTGATGAGCTGTCGGACTATGTAAAGGATCGCTTGAAACTGGCACGTATCATGGCCATGTTGGCTTACCACCGAGTTTGGTCATGATAACCCAAAGCCCCGTCAGGGGCTTTTTTACGATTTAGGCACTGTGCTCCAGATCACTATGGCTCGTTTGCACTCGAGCCCATGACTGGGGAAGTCATCGCTGGTGTGAAACTTGCGACGGTTGGCAGCAAACAGATCTCCTTTGCGCCAGGGAAAAACAGCCTCAGGAGTGAGCCACTGTAGATCCAGGCGATCTACGTGAGTGAGATAACGTTGGTGAAACTCGTCATCTATGGTATGGGGCTGTGGCTGTGTTTCGTTGACCCAAACATCTAGAGTTTTGATGGTTTCGTGCTGTTGCTCAAACACAATGGTATTGCTGTTGTAGTTGTCCAAGGGTATGATAAATGTCCAAGCAGCAAGATCCGGACCAGCAGGATCAAACCCCGCAGACATCACGTCTGAATGTATGCCGTAGGGCACATAGGCATTGAGTATGTGCGTGGTACTAAGTTGTAAATTTTGTCCAAAATGCTGGCGAATTCTAGGCACAAGAATATCTGCAATTGGTCGGTATCGTTCCATCCACAAAAAGAAACTGTGCGTGATTGCATTGTGATGGGCATTGGTGCCAACATCAACAAATGTTGTTTCTTGTGTTCGGTGCTGTTCCACTGTGGATTCAATGGTAGCAATTTCAGCGTCGCTGAGAAAGTTGGGAATGGTACGTGATTCAAAGTGCATGGTCTGATATTTAATTGCAATTTTTAAACGGCGTAGATAAATAAGGTTGCACACTGGAGAGCGTAACATGTTGCAAGCCATTACCACCATCACCGACGACTTAGAAACCATTATCCGGGACGATCCTGTTCGACCCGAGATTCCTGTGACTCAACGAGTCAACTCCAACAGCCGAATCTACATGCTCAAGGACGGGGACAAAACTCAGGCAGTGACTTGTGTGAAATTTCTAAACGACATTCCCGCGGCTGTGGATGACTTGGTGGACTTGGTTGAAACGGCTACCACAGCAGTGTTCTACACCATCTGGAGCTACACTGCCGGTGCCGGACGCGAGCTGATTGTGGAAGCGCAGAAGTCAATCCAGCAGGAGTTCCCCAACATTGAAACCTACGTGACCTTGAGTCCCAAGACCGAGATGGCTCGGCGTTTTCATCTCAAAAATGGTGCTGGCGTCTACCGCGAAAACTCTGACACTGTAAATTACATCTATAAGTAAACATGCTCGTGTTACACACACGCACACACATGAAAGGAGTATATCATGAGCAAAACACCCTACGAGGTACGCCTCGAACTTCTCAAAATGGCCAACGAAATCCTCGTGACGCCAGTGTTCCAAACTCGCGACGCTAAGATGCAGGAATATCATTCCAAGCTAACTGACGCTAACCGAGAAACGCTTCCGTTTCCAACCTTACCGGATTTTCCGTCTAGCACAGATATTGTTGCCAAGGCTGAAGAACTCAAAAAGTTTGTAGACCAGGCGTAAAAATGAAAGCCCCGCAAGGGGCTTTCTTACGACCAACGCAACAAGAACAAAGAGAGATCTGATTCGTCTCGTATGAAGATCTTGCTGTTGTTGTAGTACCATCGCTCACGAGTAGGTACCCAGGGATCTCCGCACTTTCCAAAGGTTTGTGCGCACCAAAATTCTATTTCATCCCAGCTATTGTTACCGGTTCGTATATTCCAAAAATCAACGTAAGGGCGCACAGCATAGTACTGACAACTATGCCATGTTGTTTTTTCTATGTTGATCTTCATCGGAATTTCAACGCAAATACTACAGCATCTCGGTCCGACTCAAAATGGTAACGGTAGCTGCCGCTTTTTACTGGATTGGGCGGTCGCGGAAACCCTGCCCAAAAGCATGCCCACACACCTGATCTGTTGCCAGTGGCTTCCCAGCGTGGACCTAGATTTTCTTGGCACCACTGCTTGGCATCTTGATGTCTGTGCTTGAGAACCAAAACCTCATAAGGGAGATTGCGAACACGCACTGGCTTCGTAGTCTCAGTCATGCCCACCTCAGTGTGAACATTGTAGCATGTTCATGTTTTTTGAACAACCAAGTGGTTCGTGTTCTGCCATCAATTACATATTCGGCAGGATCTATGCCCAGCTTGTACCAGTCCCGATCAAACTCGCCGACATAGGCAAGGCACCAGTCCTCGACTTCAGGCCAATTGGCATGTTCTATGGTGATCTTGTACTGCCAGTCTGGGTTCATGACCACTTCAATGCAAACCATTCTGCGTTGTCACGAACTTGGAAAGTATATCCGTTGGATCCAGAACTCAATAGGAAATGTTCCACCTTGTTTTTATACATCCAAAGACAGATTTCTATCCAGTCTTGAGACGACCGAACAAGATAGGTAGGATGATTGCTCCAGCCAGGATAACTTGTAGGTTCTACTTTCATGTCCATCTCAACAGGAACAAGGTATATTCACGTTCGTCTCGGAAGTAAAAAGTTGGATATTCGGCACTCCAGTTGGGCTCATAATATCCGCCGTGATACAGGTTTTCATAGCACCAGTCTTTCATGGCACTCCAACGCGGCATCCCAATGCCGTCAAACCGTCGAACGAATACTTTCGACGTGCTTGCAGGCTCCACGAAACCGGAATCCCGAACACGTACACTGGAAATCTCCACTGTGCTCTGTGACCTTGTACTCATCGCCTTTTGATCCTTTCACAGTCCATGTACGGCCTTCTGGCACTTCCGGCTCAACCTTGGTCTTGTACTGCACAGGGTTGACCTGGAACTTGCGGCCGCGCACGTCAATCTTGATTGGGTTCTTGAACACTTTGATTGAGCCCTTGCCCCCATGCGAGCGAAACGCATACATTTTGGTCTTGCTATCATCCAAGAGATACACCCCGTTGGGGGTAGTATCTTTCCAGTCTGTGGTTTCCAGAAACCATTTCATAGTGACATAATCCTTGCTAACACAGCCCGAGCCTCAGTGAGATCCAGCTCAGGTTCAGGCCAACCCACATAAGGCTGGCTCCAACTAATAGTATACAGCATCATTTCACTTCTCCAGGGCGTAGGGTTGGTCCCAGCGACCGATGTTGACATCAATGTAATGGGAACAGTGGAAGTAGTCGGTCTGAGCATCGCTCTCATCAAAGTAGTCCGGACCATACATAGCAGGAATCACTTCGCCAAGGAACGCCTTGGCACGACCCGAAAAGTGCTCATGATACCAGTAGGGGTTGACCTGGATGTAGTCTTTGGCAGGGTTGATGTGTCGGTTGCCAGTGGGATCGCGATCCAAGATGCTTTCATTGAAGTTACCAATGAAGTCAATGTTGCCTTGCTTGACAGTAAGCACCAGCGAGCTGTGATTGCGAACGCTCAGCGTGGCCTTGACGCCATACTTTTTGCAGATGGCCCGGATAGTGGGTGCCAGTTTTGCTTTGTGCTCTTGACTCATGTACGCCATAATGATTACTCCTCAGAATAAATTTTGTCGCCACGCAGGACCCAGACAAAGGCCATGAACACAGAACTCAACCAGTCTGCACCCACGCTTCGCATCATGCGATAACCTTCCATAAACTCAATTTCACGCATCATTTGTTGGCTCCTGTTTTGTTACGCTATGAGTATATTATAGCAGTTTGGGAAATTCCGGTCAACCGAAAAAGTACTAGTTTTTAGTACTACTTTCTCTTCAAGCCTAATAACACTTTTTCTTCGTCTGAAAGCTTGGCCAGGGCACGTTCTCGAGCCAGTTTCTTCAGCCGCTTGGCTTCCTCTGCGGCACGAGCCTTGCGGTCGGCTTCTTTGTGTGCGGCCCACCAAGTGGCCACTTCGTCGTCTTTGAGCAGTAGGAAATCTTCCTTGCCCATGTCCTCAAGGGCTTGCAGTGCTTTACAAGCAATGCGAGCCAGCTTGTCGGCCTGTGCTTTTAGCCGTTTTTCGGTGGCGTCGCTTTTGTAGGTAACATAGTCGTCACTGGTGTAATCTCTGCAGGGCATGATTTACTCCTCATCATCGGTATAGTCGTCGTTGTATTCGTCATCACCGTCGTCGGCAGTTTCAATCTCAACATGCCCAAACACCAGCAAGCCTTGGTCAGATTCGACTTCAAACGGCCGGTCAAATTCCACAATGGCACCTAGACGTTCAATGTCTTTGTACTTTTCGGCACGGATGTCTTCCATTCGGATGCAACCAATGCTTCCCGAGTCCACTGAGTGATCGGTGCCAATGTTGCTACGATATTCGCCATCGCCGTAGGCTGTACCAAAACTGGCAAAACGGCGTCCATCTTTGAGCTGGAATTCACCTTCGGCTCCGCCCGGGAAACCTTTTTCGTCGGGCGGAAAGAACAAATCAACGCATTCCGACCATTCGTCATCGTTCATGACGTAACACAGGTCGCCAATGTAGTATCGGCCAGCGGGCATGGTCATAGTGTTTCTCCTTAAGCGATGTTGAGTTGAACGTTCATGCCTTCCCAGGTGCCAGCGAGACCCACAGCACATTGGTCAGCCGCGCCAGAACCGGAACGAGTGTATTCCAGTGCATCCAGGGCCTTTTGGGTCGCGGCATTGCATTTGACAAAGTCACCAACACCGTTGCGAATTTGCTTGGCAGTGGCATAGAAACATGCATCGCCAACAATCACGCGGAATTTTTGGCTGGTTTTGAAACGCTTGATATCCATCTCGGGCTCCTGTTTTGTTACGCTATGTTAATATTATAGCAGTTTGGGAAATTCCGGTCAACCATAATCCCGGGCTTAGATCTTACGCTTTACGCAGTCCTGGTCGACGGCCGGGGCAAGGAGTATTCTTAAATGTAATACTCAAGTATTACATTGACCAATAAGTTTCGCTGGCTGGGTTACAACACCAAGGCGTGTCAGCATCAATTTCTACAGGCTTGCCTGACATTAAGTTCTTGACAGTGATTTTGGGAGCCCGATAAAGTTCTCGACTCATGACAACAAGTTCGTCAACGCTCCAGCCTGCTTTGCGACACAGACGGGTCACGGTGGCCATTGCGGCACCGTGGGTCTTGTATGCACGGGTTTTGTTGGGACCGTCTGTGACAATAAGACCGGTACCTTTTGCAACGACTACGTAGGACATCTGGGGCTCCTTTTTGCTGAACATGTGTATATTATAGCAAAACGGTGATTCGGGGTCAACCGAAATTGTGTGGCAAAAAAGCCACATTTTCACGGTAATACTTCTATATTAGTAGAAACCACTAGTGGTAAATACTGAGAAGGAAACAATCATGACCGCAACCATAGCACAACTATTGGAACGTCTGGCTGAGATGTTCCCCAAACAAGATTACCAATCAAGTTTGGATCGTTACTTGAATAGCAAAAACATTCAGAGCACAGCCGATTTAGAACACTGGGAACGCCAGTACAGCAAAAATTACGAAAGGAACTTTGTATGATCAAGAAATTTTTCACGGCCGTTCACGAATTTTTGGTAGCCTGGGGCGAGCATCGTTATCAGATGCACAAGAACCGTATTCATTCTATCTATTGATAGATTCTATCTATTGATAGATCCAGCCTAGATCAAGAGTTTGATGCATCCAGGTAAAAACTGGAACAGTAAAATCTAGCCTCCAGTGTCCATTCCAGCCCAGATAGTTTTGTTGGTGCAGGCATGCTGGAGGTTTTTCTATTTGTTGGCTGTACCAAGGCTCGGGATATTTAGGGGTGTATACTCCTGCCCAGACAAACTTGGGATCAGCTATCCCAAAAAATTCAACCTGATCAATAATCACCGCTAGATCAGGGTCAGAATCTGACTTGTTCATAAACACAATTTCCAACCAACCCACTGGCGCATTGAATTCTAGTTCAACTTTTTTTGTCTTCCAAAGAGTTTCTCGCACCACATGCCCAGGCACAGACACAAATACCTCAGGTGCAAGTTTGCTACAAACTGGTCTCAACGTCACTGCCACTTTAGTAAGCATATTGATTCCATATTTGCTCTAGCTCAGGATACAGCGCTCTTGCATCCAGCCCATAGACCTGGTCCCAGCGACGACAATGATTTACCATGGCTTGCAGTTGCTGTTCACTGTCCGGCGGGGCACCTCCAGACAATAAAGTCATGCAAGTCTCCACATGCTGAGCTAGATTTTTGTTGACTTGTTTGGGATTCATAGCATTGTAGTCTTTGCTAGAATGTCCCTGCAATTGTTCAGCTAGATGAGCAAATGTCTGGAGGTATTTTGTTTTTACTTGTTTTGGTAAAATTTCTGGGTTCAGGAATCTTGGATTGGTAACCAACAGACTTTTGATATTCAGATTTTTTTGCAGTGCATATTCAATCAAACCTGCATGATATCCAATGGTCAGTGCACTCACAGCCGGCCGCAGACATACTTGTACTGAAGTACCAAGTTTGGTATATCTTTCTATGTTGGCCAGGACCTGGGTGGTATCTGTGCCTTGTCGCTGATAGGCATTGTGCTGGTCCACGGTTTCTATGCTGATCTCAACACCGACCCGACGAAAACGCTGTAGCTTGGACATCAGCTCGGGCTTGTATACTGTACCGTTGGTCACAAAACTCAAACACACATCAAAACGTTGATGTTCAATCAACCAATCCACTAGATCTTCAAACCGATCTGTGAGCAGAGTTTCGCCGCCCATGAAGTGAATGTTGTTGAGCCCGGGTATGTTCAGCAGTTGTTGTTTGAAACTGTGCCATACTTGAGGATCTCGAGTCCAATCAGTGCCCACATAGGCGCGGCTGGCGTCAATGCCCCACTTGACTTCTTGCACTGCAATGGTAGAACTAGACTGAGCACTGCACATTTTACAGGCCAGGTTGCAGTAGTTGCCTAGATCCACATGAATATCTATAGGATGTGTACTGGTTTGGCCTGAAGGGTCAAAATGTCGGCGACCTGGACTCTGCTCAAAGCTGTCGTCAAAGGCCTGCGTGAATATAACGCTTTTTTGATTGCTTCGAATCCGCCGACTCATGCCCCCTTGTGCTTCTTCGTGGTAGCACCGGCGGCACTCACTCAGGGGTCTGGATTTTAGAATGCGCTGGCGGAAACTCTTTACTGGGTCCGAATTAAACCATTCTGCAATACTTGTGGTGGCAATGTTGTAGCTGTTGCCTGAGTACAGTCGATGATCTTCTTGGCAGCAGATGCCCAGGCTACCATCCCAATAGATTTGTAGCTCATACCAAGGAGTATTGCAGAATATGTTCTTGTCAGGCACGTTTCTCGACGATCTTGTCAGCAAGTCCCATATTTACTGCTTCTTGCGCCGACAGGAAAGTATCAAACTTCATGAGCTCGTAGAACTCATCGTAGGTTTTGCCTGCGGTATTATGCCGCACGTACAGCTCAGTGAGTCGACGATTGATGCGCTGACTTTCTTCGAACGCACGTTTTGAATCTTCAAACTGTAGTTCTTGCACATGTACGCTACCGCGGGTGCCCGGAGTACCTGAGCTCACGCGATGGATCATGGTGCGGCTTTCAGGCAACACAAAACGCTTGCCCGGTGCACCAGCCTGTGCTAGGAAACTGCCCATGGAGCAGGCTTGTCCGATCACAATGGTATGCACTTGGGGGCGAATAAACTGCATGGTATCATAGATAGCAAGACCATCTGCTACACTGCCGCCCGGCGAGTTGATGTAAAAACTAATGTCTTTGTCAGGATCTTCGGCTTCTAGGAACAACAACTGGGCAACAATCAGGCTGGCAGTGTGTTCATTGACGTCGGTGTCCAGCATCACAATACGATCACGCAATAGTCGACTGTAGATGTCGTAGCTACGCTCACCTTTAGAGGTCTGTTCAACTACCATGGGGATTAGACTGGGCATAAATTCTCCTATGTAAAGCCACTGAATGTGATAAGTATAACATATTCTTCCGGAAAAACACAATGAGAGACTTGCTCAATATACTCGACTCGGTACTTAACGAAGTAACCATTTCCAAGGCCAAGTATGGTCCTGGCACACAGTTTGCCCTAAGTGGCAGCGTACCCGGTCAAAAACTACAAGACCTAATGCAACAGCAGGGATTTGATACCACGCCCCCGCTGACCATGCAGGATGTCAACAGCTTGAGCAACGAAGAGATTCTGAATCTTCCTGTGATTTCTGTGGGTGCAGGTGGCGATGGTTATTTGTTTAACAACAATGCTGGGCAGTCAATGTTGGTCACTGGCAGCGCCAGCACCATTGGTCCCATGTTCAATTCTTACACAGGTGCCGGTGCTGAAAAAGCAGCCAAGATTGCCAACAAGGGCGAAACATCTGAAGGTATCTTGGGCGCGGCTATGTTTGCAAAATTTACCAAACGTGAACCCAACGAAGAAATTGGATCAGTAACGCCACAAGATATTGATCAAGTCTTGAACAATCTAAAGCAGACCGGCGAAGATCAATATGAAGTCCAAGTTCAAGATTTTGACAACAAACACGCAGATCAAGTCACATTTGTTCTACGTTTGAAAACTGGTCCTTATGCTGACCTCATGGATCCTGCCAAACGCTCATTGTTGGCCAATGAGTTTTCCAGCGCCGCTGGCTATGTCAACAGTGCAGACGCCGAGCGCTACAGTCGCTATTTCTACATCAACGGCAAGGCAGATCAAATTGTGATCATGGCCGACGGTGTCACAGGGGAAAAAGAACAGAAACCTGACGTGTGGGTATATGTCACTGACGAAAACGGACAGCCTCGCAAACTCAGACTCAACACCAGTTTGAAAGTGGGAGGTATCAGTCAGTTTGGACAGGTCAGTGGAGGCAATGCAGAAACACAAGAAACACTGTGGAGCTACTTTGATGTTGACGTTGGCCCAAAACTCAAGAACTTTGACACCCGGGTCAAAAAAGACACTCGTGAAACCTACAAAGAAATCTACGAATACGCAGCCAAACAATTGGACGATGAGTTGCAAAACGCCAGCCCCGAAGAAGAAGCTGGTATTGTAGACAGCATTGCACAAGGCATCACACACTTTGCTACCTTAGGCGATCGCAACGTAGAACTGGTAGATTTTAGCAAAGGTGGATTCAAGATTTTGAGATTCAACAATCTCATGCGAAAACTACAAACTATAAACCTTGCTGCCAGCTACATCGACAGCAAAACATGGCCCGAGGTTGCAATTCACGAGCGTGGTGACCCCAAGAATCGACTGTTGACAATTCGACTGAAGATTGAAAATCTTCCTACCAAGAAAGATCCCAACGCACTGTACATTCGTAACTACATCGAAAAAGGTCCGTTGTTGGAAAAACTCACTGAGTATCGTCGCGGAAGCTGGGATCAGCCCGGCGGCGGAGTTAGTGCAGATACCTTGGATCAACAGCTCAAGCAACCACGATTGACTGGTCCAGGAGCAAAGTCTGCTCGAGCCAAAGCAGAACCTGACTACAGTCCAGACGTGCTAGGGCGTCGTCGACGCAGTTAACGAGTCAGCGCAGAGATTTGATCACAGATGTTCAATGCTAGAGCTTCTTCGGCATTGAGATAAACATCATGTGGCGGCAGCAGGGCCGTTTTGATTTCAGATTCTGACAGTCCGGTGCACAGCTTGTAGTGCTCCAGCATGCGGCGATGGCACAGTTCAAACTCTTTCATGGTAGCAAACAGTTCATGTGCTTTGCCGTCCGAACCCCAGGAAAATTGATGACTTAGAATTGAAGTATTGGGAGTGAGTATTCTGCGACCTGGTGATCCTGCCAAAAATATCAACAATCCAGCACTAGCAATCTGCCCCAAGCCCACTGTTTTGATTGGTATAGGACTACTACGCATGACATCGATCAAAGCAAAAGCATTTTCAACTACACCGCCCTCACTGCAAATCATCAACAGTAATTCTTTGCGTTTCTTTTTGGTCACATAGTTTTCGTAGAGAATCCATTCAACCACTGGTTTGATTGAATCTGCATCAACTTCGCCCATGAACACATACATGCCGGCATCGGCCAAGGCCTGTGAGTGCGACTTGTCTTGGTCTTCGTTTTGTACAACCATATTTTTTATAAAGATGAAAAAGCGGCCATTGAGGCCGCTTTTATTTATGGGTGTTTTATTCGGGTCGTTTACCTTGTGAATCTAACTCTTTGAATGCCGCATCACTTTGACGTTGGACCTGATTTTGTGCTCGAATTTGATCGCGACGTTGCTGTATAGGATTAGCACTGCCAGTGGGCAAAGCTACTAGTACATAACTACGGAATCGGCTACCTTCAGCTAGGCGCTTTATTTCTACAATTTCTGCTCCAGTAACATCCACAGTACGGCACATTGAACGAATTGCAACCGAGCTGTTTTCTACACTTTGTTCGCCTACATCGGCTCGGAACAATTTGCTATTCTTGTCCACCTCGCCGCCGGCAGCCATACAGATCTTGCCAAATGCCAAGGTCTTGGCTTTTTCGTCGGCCATTGCAAAGTCAGCACTGACTGCGGTACCATTGGCATAAACTGCGGAATTGGATTTGGGCAGTTCAGTCATCCATTTGGGCGCTTTGTCGATGGCACGTTCTGCGTATTGTTCGCGCTTTTGCATTTCTTCGTAGGCACGGCGTTCGTAGGTGTCTTTAGGTGCGGAACTACATGCAGCCAGTGTTGCAACCAGAGCCAGAGCAATAAAATTTTTCATGATATTTCCTTAACGGGACTTGATCCAATTGCCAGCTTTTTGAAGGTCATCGCCGGCGCCACTAACAAACCCTCCCACGGTGCCACAGGCAGTGAGCATCGCAGTCAGGACCAGAATTGCCAAAGTTTTCATAACCACTCCAAGAGAGTTAAAGATATTGTTATTGTACACGAGATGGCTGTGCAATGTCAACCACTAACCAACGATTATCCGCAGTTTGGCAAATTGTGCCACCAATTCGGTTGGAAGGGTGTGTGAATTTCAAACAGGTACTGCCGGGATATTGTCGGTGGCTGAATGGTCGACGACCATGATCGTACAAGGGAAATTCACGCAGTTGCCCCACATAGCCCACAGCAAATATTGTGGCCACTTGCGGTGTTCCGGGTTCGGGCACGTCATTGCAGTTTAGGCTCTTGCGACTGGCGACCTGAATAGCACCCACCTGCTCGTGTATGGCATCCTTGGCTCGTTGCACTGCGGCCGCGCAGGCTTCGTATTCTGGGCGTCCGTCGGCCCAGGCAAATCGTCCTGAACCTGCTATTTCGACACCTTCATGTTCGGCGCTGACCACAGCTTGGCACTCACGCCATCCATAGGGCAGTGGCACCACCGCAGTGCTCAGTGTGCGAACCTTTTTCAAGGTAGTGACGCCTTGTGTCACAGTGCGTGAGCTCATTGCGCAAACGTCGGGTTGTGCCCAAACCAACGCTGGCAGCAGAGCTAACACAGCAATTGCCTGTTTCATTGATTACCCCATTTCATAGCAAACGCAGTGGCATCAACAGGATCTTCAAACGCAAATTCGCCAAGATGAAAACTGCTAACCCAATAGCCGCGACATGCTGATTCGGCCCAGATATTGAGGCCCATCCAGCTTAGTCGAACTTCGCCGTTTTTAAAACCAGCTTGGCCAGTGCGGACCACGGTCCAGCCACGCTTGCGAGCGCCGCGAACTGAACGAGGGTTATCAGCTCGGTAGGGTTTGCTTAGACTGCGACTCATAGCATGTTCAAATCGTTGTATCGGTCCATCAGGTCAGATTCGGCTTGATTCACCTCCTCCAAGGCTTCTTTGAGAGTGCGACCAGTGGTGCCCACATACTGAACACCATCACGCCAGTGTGCATACTGATGGATGCCATCACGCATGCCTTCATGATAGGCGCGACTCTGGGCCAGTTGCAGATACT